>Ga0209403_10002086_pt1 | contig 24476 bp, 20 predicted proteins | sample ArcticOcean_MG_C_8_FD_187440 | JGI IMG/M metagenome (GOLD analysis project Ga0209403, IMG submission 187440) | Marine microbial communities from western Arctic Ocean - ArcticOcean_MG_CB11_86 (SPAdes) (version 2) | ecosystem: Environmental > Aquatic > Marine > Oceanic | place: Arctic Ocean... | reverse complement strand
GGAACAGACGTCCGTCCGTCTCCGGACGGCCCAAATGTGAAAAATGCGTGTTGTATTCCCGCTCCAGTTCCCTCCAAGGAATCAGGTCCGCGATCCTCAGCCAGCGATTGTCTTCTTCCAATTGACCGCCAAACGGGAACAATTCCTTGAAAAGAGGAACCACTTCGAAACAGCCGGGCGTCGTCACCGCCAGCGGTCCTCAAGCAGCTTGCGTGGATTTTTAGCCAGTGGGCGCAGCCGCTCGGCGAGTCCGTGGAACTCGTGGAGGAAGCGCCCCGGGGCCACCGCGTTGCCGGGATTGTCGCGGTGAATCTTGCGTCCGGCGTGGGCCACGGTGTTACGCGTGTTGTGGATGCGCCAGAGTTGATGAGCCAGCCGCCGATCCGGAAGTTGCTCCATGGTTTCCCGGAAGAGTTGGCGGCGGTCGTCATCGGTGAGGTTGCGGGATTCCTTGCCATGCGCCATCAGCACGATTTCCGTGAGAGCCTCATCGAGCGCAGTGTAGGCTTGTCCCGCCAAATGGTGTTCCATCAGCAGTTCCGCCAACCGCAGCAGGATTCCCGACAGGGTGGGGGCGGTGAGGCGGTGGTGAAAGCGTTCCAGCGCATGCGCGAGCATGGCCAGCCAGTCGGGACACGGCTGCGGCAGGTTGTTGAGGGCATTGTGCAACTGGCGCAGCGGCTCTTCAAACTCAAGGAAGAGGTTGGACTGCACCCGTTCGCTGAGCTTGCGGATCGCCTTAGCCCCCACAGGCCAGTCCAACTCCAGCATCTCCGCGAGTTCCTCGCCTGCGAATTTCTCCAGAAACAGCTGCGCCGCCTGTGACACCTGCAACCCCTTCCAGAGATCATCCAGCACATGCACCGGGGAGGGGGCATCGCGGTTGAACTCGCCATAAATCAGGCGCACGGTCCGCAGGTGGTGCTGTTGGTGGATTGCTCCTCGGAAGCGCAGGGCCACGGTGAGCAGCATGGCCAGCGAACGGAAGCCGTGCGTGAAGTCGAACAGCACCTCGTGGGAGTCCGGAATCTTCGCCAACATCGCATCGTAGGCCACCAGTTCGTCGAGCGCGTTGGACTCGTTGATGGCAAGCTCCCCGGCATAGGCATGGACCACCATCCCCCACTGCTCGGCCAGCAAGTGCTCCACCTGATGGAGTTGTTCGTCCGTCACTCCCGCAGGAGTGTCTCCGTCGGTGCGCTCCAGAATCGCAGAGGCAAGGTCCAGATCAACCTCCTGCACCAGCCGTTCCCAGACCGAGGTGCGGGTGCCGAGGAGCAACACCTGCTTGAGTTGGAACTGCCCGGAGCGCACAATCGCCTCCGCAAAATAATCGGAGCACACCTCGCTCCCATCCGGGAAGCGGTAGTTGGCCTGTTCGTAAACTGGACGTTTGGAATCCTTGCCCCGGTTGCCTCCAAGGAAAGAGAGAAGAGTGATGGGCTTGGTCATCAGGAGGTTTCACCCGATCTGGTTTGGCTAGTTCAGCGGTGCCCAGCAGGATTTACCGGACTCCAGTCGTTGGCTAGTGTATAGCGTAATTTCTTTGGTGGCAAGCCCTGTCGTTCTCAGTGCCACAAGCAGAGGTGCCAAACAGCACAGGAGGGTGCGCAAACAGGCGGTCGTTCTTAGAGCAATCCGATTCTGGCAGTCAGGGGTTGCTCTGGGATGAAAGTTGGGGATTCTGATAAAGCACCGCCATCAACGCCGGAGCGAGCAGCAGGTCTGCAAGCAGGGCAAAGATGATCGTGGTTCCGGTGATGAGTCCAAACGAGAAGAGGTTGCTCATGTCCGAGGCAAGATAGGTGTAGAAGCCGCAAGCAAGGACGACTGTTGTGAAAAGCATCGCCCGTCCGGTGGTGGTGAGCGTGAGTCGCACCGACTCGGCCACATCCCCCGTCTGCGCGTGGTAACGCCGGAAGTTGTGCAGAAAGTGGATGGTGTCGTCCACGGCGAGTCCAAGCGCGATGCTGCCGACAAGGATGGACATCGCGTCCAGCGGCAAGTCAAGCAGACGCATCAGTCCCAACCCCAAGAGGATGGGCAGGAAGTTGGGGATCATGCTCCACAAACCCAGCTTCCAACCGCCGAGGACAATCATCATCAACACCGTGATGACCGTCGCCGCGATCAGGTAGCTCTCGGCCATGCTCACCATCATCAGGTCAATCGTGCGGGCAAGCAAAGTCAGCAGCCCGGTCAACTGGAGTTTGACTCCGCTGCCAAAAATTTCCCGCGCTGTGTTCTCAATTGCCGCCAGCATTGGGACATAGGCGTTGGCGTCAATCCACGGCATTTTCATGGTGACACGGGCCTGCCTGTAGTCCAGATCGGTCATCCGCTCCAGGTCATCCGTTCCGGAATTCTCGAAGAGCAAAAGCTCCTGTGCGATCAGATCCGCCTCTTTTGGAATGGCGTAATACTCCGGACGGTTCTCGTTGAGCGCCTGATGGATTTGTTTGAGCAGGTCAGCGATGGAGGTGGACTTGCCCATTGCCACCGCTCCAATCTCCAGCGTTTCGACCTCGCGGTTAAAACGCTCCAGCGCAGCCATCAGTTCCGGAGTCTTGACCCCGTTCGCAACTCCCGTGTCCACGAGCAATTCTGCGATCACCGCGCCCTTCATTTCGGCGTTGATGGCATCACTGGAAACCCGCACCTCGCTGCCCTCCGGAAGCCACACCACCGGATTGTGGGAAAAGGTCAAGCCCAGCGCGGCGGTGAACGCTCCCACTGCCAACAGTGCTGAAACCCCCAAGACCAGCCACGGACGACGCACCGCGAACTGGCCGATGCCATCCAGCAGGCGCTCGGAACGGGAGGGTTGCTGCGAGTCCAGTTGCGCCTTGGGCTTGATGGGCAAGCGCGACAATAATGCAGGCAGCAGCGTCAGCGTCAGAAAAACCGCCATCAACACTCCAAAGGCGCCGAAACGCCCCAACCCCGCGATGGGAGCCATCGGCGCACCGGAAAAGGAGAGCAGCCCACCCGCCGTGGTCAAACTGGTGATGAGGATTGCCAGTCCGGAATGCCCCAACGCATGGACGATGGCCGCGTGCTTGTCGCCGTTGCGGTTGAAATGCTGGAAAAAAATCGCCAGCAGGTGAACCGCATAACCCACGCTGACGGCCAGCAAAAACGAGGGCAGGATTTGTGAGACAATCGTGATCGGCTCCCCAAAGGTGGACATCGCCCCAAAGGTTCCCAACAACGAGAGGATCACTGTCAACAGCGGCAGCAACACACCCACCGCCCTGCGGAAGACGGCGAACAGCAGCACGGCAATCAAGCCAATCGCCATCATCGTGAATCGAGGCATGTTGGTCATCATTTCCTCTAGGATCACATGCTCCATCACGATGGTGCCGCCGGCGTAAATCCGGAAATCCTCGCCGTTGAAGCGTTTGGAGACCTCGGCAAGCGCCTGCGAAAATTCAACCTTCTCCATCTGATTCAGAATGCGGGTGCCTTCCTGCGAGGAGTCCTCCCCCTCGACCGCCTCTGTTTCTGCGTCTCCCTCGTTGTCTGAGTCGAATCCCAGCAGGTCGTCTTCTTCGGAAGTCTGGGGGGCGATCCAAGCCACTGGACGGACGACCAAGGCCATCAATTTGCCGTCCTCCGAAACCAACTGGTTGCGATAAAACGGATTCTCCAGCGCTCGTTCACGGAAGGTCGCCCGCGCCGTTTCGTCTTCTGGAAACGGATCCATCAAGTCCTCGACGATCAATTGATCCGCTGCGCCGCGAGTGGAGGTCACGTTCACCAAACTCAGCACCTCGTCCAAGTTGGGCAATGCGGCTTCCAGCGCTTCGTGATAATCCCGGAGTTTCCGCAGGGTCTGTTCTGAAAACATCTCGTCGGGACGGATCATCACCACCACCACCGAGTCGTTGCCAAACTGCTCCTTGAAGCGGTCATACACCACCAGCGCCGGATCGTCCTTTTGGAAAAAACCCTCGGTGGAGGTGTCCATCTGGATCGTGGAAATCTGCGAAGCCAGCGTCAACACGAGGGCAAGTGCGCCGACTACAGTGATCCAAGCTCGGCGGATCACCCAATGGCCCCATGCTTCAAAAGCCCGCTCCGAGTGGACCAGCCAGTTATTCATTGTCGTTTCAGTTAGAAGATTGAGGTGTCTTTCAGGTGTGTTATCGTACTGTTTTGACCTGCAATCTCAACCCAGCAAACACTCAAATCCACATGGACGCATTTCTTTGCGACGCTGTTCGCACTCCGATTGGCCGCTACGGCGGTGCCCTCTCCTCTGTCCGCACAGACGACCTTGCCGCCCTGCCGTTGCAAGCCTTGCAAACCCGTAATCCGGACATGGACTGGAGTGCGGTGGAGGACGTGCTGCTTGGCTGCGCGAATCAAGCCGGAGAGGACAACCGCAACATTGCCCGCATGGCCGCCCTGCTTGCCGGACTGCCGCAGTCCATTTCCGGAGCCACGATCAACCGCCTCTGCGGTTCCGGCATGGACGCCATCGGCACGGCGGCCCGCGCCATCCGCAGCGGCGAGGCCGAGTTGCTGCTCGCCGGAGGCGTCGAGAGCATGAGCCGCGCCCCCTTCGTGATGGGCAAGGCGACCGAGGCCTTTTCGCGCAACGCGGAGGTCTTTGACACCACCCTCGGCTGGCGCTTCGTCAATCCGCTCATGCAAAAGCAGTACGGGATCGACTCAATGCCCGAAACCGGGGAGAACGTCGCCGAGCAATTTGGGATTTCCCGTGAGGATCAAGACGCCTTTGCTTGGCGTTCACAACAAAAAGCGGGGGCGGCCATGGCTTCCGGACGACTCGCCGAGGAAATCGTGTCTGTAACGATCCCGCAGCGCAAAGGAGACCCTGTCGTGGTGGAGCAGGACGAGCATCCACGCCCAGACACGAAGCTGGAAAAGCTCGCCAAACTGTCCACGCCCTTCCGCGCAAATGGCACCGTCACCGCCGGGAACGCCTCCGGGATCAACGACGGGGCTTGCGCTGCAATTGTCGCCTCCGAGCAGGCGGTCAAGGATCACAGCCTCACCCCGCTCGCCCGCATCGTCGGCATGGCGACCGCCGGACTCGAGCCGCGCATCATGGGTTTCGGCCCGGCTCCAGCTTCCAAAAAATTGCTGGCCCGGCTTGGCCTCACACTCGCGCAGATGGACGTGATCGAACTCAACGAAGCTTTCGCCAGCCAAGGGCTTGCCGTGCTGCGCGACCTTGGGATTCCGGACGACGCAGAGCATGTCAACCCCAATGGTGGGGCCATCGCACTCGGGCACCCTCTCGGCATGTCCGGGGCACGGCTGGTGACCACCGCCGCCTACGAACTGCGCCGCCGCCAAGGGCGCTACGCGCTTTGCACCATGTGCATCGGGGTCGGACAAGGGATCGCTCTCGTGATCGCACGGGTTTGACGAAAATTCAGTGGTTGGTCTGAACGTGGGGGGAGGAAATGGCACCCCTTGATAGCGGCTCTAGTATAAATGATGCCTGCCATCCTGTTATTCCGTGCAGATTTAACTCGTAAGTGCAACTCACTGTCTGGTGAAGAGAGGCGAGCAAGGCGGTTCCGCACAGTTTCTACCCTGCGCCAAACTCCCACGACCTTCTGCCACCCTACTGGAAGCGCGAAACTCCCGAAAACTCAATGAGTCTGTTAGAGTGGGGTTGCCGCTTTTCAAACACAGGAGAAAGCAATAAATTATCATGTCGTGCGAAGCCTGTGCTGACGTTATGCCCCTTTTAAAAATCATGAAAAAACCCATTGCCCCATCCAACCGTCCGGACACTCAGAGACAGGAATCTGTCGGTATCAGCGATCTTGATTTTGACAAGCAAGGTGGCTTGGTTCCGGTGATCGCGCAAGGCGTGGACACGAATGCCGTCCTCATGCTTGCCTATGCCGACGAAGCCGCCCTCCGGAAAACGCAGGAAAGCGGATTCGCGCATTACTGGTCGCGCTCCCGCCAAACTCTCTGGAAGAAAGGCGAATCCTCCGGACACGTCCAAGCCGTCGAGGCCATCTGGGTGGATTGCGATGCCGACACCCTCATCTATCGTGTCCGCCAAACCGGACCCGCCTGCCACACCGGACAGCCGACCTGTTTCTTCAAGGAACTGCGCTCATTGACTTGAGTGACAGCCTTTTTTCAGCGAACGCCTACAAGGAAATCGGCGGGCAGAAGAATCAGAATTCTCCGCCAAGAGTGCATTTTTGTGAGGTGAGAATCATTTGAAACAACAAGCTCGGCATCGGCGACCGCATGATTTTCCGCTCGCCAAACCGCCCATTCAAATCATATACTGCACACGATGACAAACTTCACTTTTAATCCAAAAGCAAAAGCGCAGTTGATGCCCGTGTGCAGTATAGTTGGCGTTTGAATTCCTGTCGTGATTGAAGTCCACAACGTTAGCAAATCCTTCAAAGACACCCACGCCGTCCGTAATGTCAGCCTGCAAGTTGGTTCCGGAGAATCAGTGGCCTTGCTCGGACCCAACGGCGCGGGCAAGACCACGCTGGTTGAAATGATTGAAGGCGTCCAGCGTCCCGATTCTGGGGAGATTCACATCCTTGGAAAAACGTGGGCACAAGACGAGCATCTGCTACGTCAGGAAATGGGGCTTGCCTTGCAGGAAACCCGTTTTCAGGAACGCCTGACCGTTGAGGAAACGCTAGGACTCTTCGCCAGTTTTTACGGACTCCAACCTGAACGCACCCACGAGGTGTTGCACACCGTCCAACTCGAAAGCAAGCGCCGCACATGGGTGTCCCAGCTTTCCGGTGGACAACGGCAACGACTCGCGCTGGGCATTGCAGTCTTGCCTCGTCCCCGCATCCTCATTCTCGACGAACCCACCACGGGCCTTGATCCCAACGCCCGGCGCGACCTCTGGAAAATTCTTGAAGGGTTCCAAGCCACCGGGACTACGCTGATCCTCACCACACACTACATGGAAGAAGCCGAGTACCTCTGTGAACGAATTGTGATGCTAGATCAGGGACAAATCTTGGCCGAGGGTAGCTTGGCTCAACTGCTGGATCAGTTTGGCGAGGGGGATTTAATTGAATTTTCGGTTGCAGGCAATTTGCCCATTGAACAAGTTGAAAAACTTTCCGGAGTCTTGACCTGCCGTTGGCAGCCAGAAACCCAACAAGGTCAATTGAGTGTGCAAAACATTTCCGGGATCTTACCGGAATTTCTAGATTTAATCAAAAAGTCAGCCTGTTCGCTGACTTCGCTGGAATGCCGCAGGCGCACCTTGGATGATTTATTTGTTGCCATGAGTGGGAGGCATTTGGATGAATAGCGTGCTGACATTAGAGCCTGTTATGGACTTTGAAGAGGTGAGAGACTATCGTGTGGGACAAGTGGTCCTGCACTCCACTCAATGACAGGATCAACCGCATGCCACGTCGAGCCTACCCCACTCTAGGCACGGAGGCAGCAACTGGACAGCAGCTCAAACCAGATTTGGAAAGGCATCCAAGCTGAGATCATCGAAACGGCCTTGGGCGTAGCGGTGCGCGGCGAGGCAAGTGACCATTGCTGCGTTGTCGGTGCAAAGTGACGGAGGAGGGTAGCAGAGTTCAATGCCTTGGTGGGTGCATTCGGACTCAAAAGTTTGCCGCAATTTTTGGCTGGCGGCCAAACCTCCGGAGACGGTGAGGCGGGTGAGTTGTTCGGATTTGAGGGCGCGGAAGGTTTTTTTCACCAGCACGTCTACGACCGCCTGAAAAAAGGAGGAAAGTACTGCGGGCTCCTGCTTCCGGATGACGTTCGGATTTTGCTCACGGAAGCGCAGCATCGCGGTTTTGAGTCCGCTGAAGGAAAACTCAAGGCCGGGTTTGTTGAGCAGGGGGCGGGGAAACGCAAAGGCATCGCCGGGGGCTTTCAGCGCATAGCGGTCCACTACCGGACCTCCGGGCATGGGGTGTCCGAACATCTTGGCGACCTTGTCCACACACTCCCCGGCGGCGTCATCCACCGTGCGTCCGAGAATCGTGTAGTCGAAGTGAGCATCGGCCCGTAGCAGCAACGTGTGCCCTCCGGCGACCACAAGGTGCAGCACCGGAAATTTCCATGGCCCGCTCGCGAGAATGTTTGCATAGGGATGCGATTCCACATGGTTGACTCCGATGAGCGGTTTGTCGAGCGACCACGCCAGTGTCTTCGCCACCGTCACTCCCACCAGTAGCGAACCAAGCAACCCCGGCATGTTGGAAACCGCGATGTAGTCGAGATCGGCGAAATCGAGTCCTGCCTTGGCGAGGGCCTCCCGGATGAGAGGATGGATGACCTCCAAGTGCTTGCGTGAGGCTCGTTCTGGAACCACACCACCGAACTCTTCGTGGTCGCGGTACTGTGAGAGCGTGAGGTTCGCCAAGACCTCGCGGGTGCCGCGCAGGATGGCAACCGAGGTGTCGTCAAAAGTGGTATCGAGGCCGAGGCCGATGGCGTTCATGGACTGTCATGTGCAAGAGATTTCACTCTACTTCTCTGGTTTTTCAGAGCAAGCTGAAACCCGGACTACAGATCGTTCAGGGAATTGCATTGAAACCCCAAGTCGGCTCCGGCATACTAATCACTTGAAGACAAACGCCGCAGATGGCGTCAACGCACCCCTTGGATTTTGGATGCAGATTCCCGGACAGCTTGAGTTGCAAACCACCGACACTTTACGCAGCGGCCAGTTTTACGCTGTGGAGGTCGTGCATCGGTGCTATCGGATCAACGAACCGGATCACTTCCTTCAGGATCAGGTCTCGGCGTTTTTCGCGTATTTAGACAAGTCGGGGCAACTCCGGCACTTCAATCGACCTCGCGCCCAAGCCGCAGCCAGCACTCCGTTGCTGGACCTGCTCAAGATTCCGGGCACGAAGTTGTTAAGGTTTCAGGAAGCTTCGGCAATAAACTTAGACCAACTTCGTACGGGAGGCGTGCAGCCTGAATCCCCGGAAGAGCAACAATCCGTGGAGTTGATGCAGATGGTGGTGCAGGCGTTTTCAGGACAGCAAAGCGAAGATGCGGGTGTGGAGCATTCGCTGGAGTCGCTACGACTGGAACACGGACTGGAATACCTCGACCCGCCAGACTTGAAGCACTGATTTCGATCGTTCCTCAGTTTCCGCTGGAACTGCGTTTGCCCAGCCAGGTGTTCGCACCCGGAGAGGTGGGGATCATGCCGTAGGTGAGTGAATAGCGCTCGCCTGCATGCGAGATATTGCGCTGACGGGCGGCCTCCGCAATCTGCTGGATTTCCTGACGTTCCCGCTGGCGTTTGAGATTTGGATCTGGCGTAACCGCTAAAAACGCCTGCCGCCGCTGCTCTATTGCTGTTTCCAGCACGGCTCTGCGCTCCTTCGCTTCTGCAATCCGATTGGCGATGCGGGCCAAGTAGCACTGATAGCGGGCGGCATCACTGGCGTAGCAGGGTTCCAGCCCCGGAGGTACTTGCGCTTGGACAGACACGGAAGTCGCGCTGATGAATAGCACGCCCAACAGGATTCTTAGCCAATGTCGGTTCGGCATTTTATTGTCGGCAACAGGTTTGCTCATTTTGAGTGCGGGATATCCGTTTGCTCAGGAGGTAGCGGCTCCAACAGCAACTCCGGGCGATCCTGCAACTCCGGGAGCGGCCCCAGCCGTGGTGGCAATGAACCCTGAGGAGGCAACTAGCCATGCGGTTCTAAATTTAGCATGGGAGACGACCCGCAACAAGTTTCGGCTCCACACCAATGCAAACGCACAGCAATCGGACGAATCTGGACGTGCGGCACGCGAACTCATGAGAAATGCCCCGATTCCCCCACGGCAGGATCCGGAACATATGCTCAACCAAAGGTTTCTCAACAACCGGAAGCGTCTGAAAGAACGCTATGAATTGGTCATGCAGGAAACCCGGAAGCGCTTTGACGCCTTTCAGCGTGGACGCTACCAGCAAATGAAGTACAACGGGCGTTGGATCGACTACACAGCACCACTACAGAATCTTCGGCCCATCGCCCGCAAGTGAGCCCCGCGAGTTGCCCCAAGGAAATGCAAGGATCATGGCACGAGTTGCAATGGCGATGAGCGGAGGCGTTGATTCCTCCGTTGCCGCCGCCCTGCTCAAACAACAAGGACACGAAGTCATCGGACTGCACCTCAAACTCTACCACGGAGCAGAGCAGGATTCACGGCCCAAGAGCTGCTGTTCGCTGGACGAGGCCATGGATGCTCGTGCGGTTTGTCATCGGCTCGAGATTCCGTTTTACGTCCTCGATGTGCAGGAGGAATTCCGTAGCGAGGTGATCGATTATTTCATCCGCGAGTATCAGGATGGGCGCACCCCCAATCCGTGCGTGATGTGCAACCGCACCATCAAGAGTCGGTATTTGCTGAAAAAAGCGGACGAGTTGGATTGCGAGCTGCTCGCCACCGGACACTACGCCCGCAGCCAGCAGGAGAGCGGTTCCGGAGACTGGGCCTTGGCACGGCCTGCGGATCTGCGCAAGGATCAGACGTATTTCCTCTGGGGCGTGGAGCGCGAAAGCTTGCCCCGGTTGTGCTTTCCGCTCGCGGATCACGTCAAGCCGCGGGTGCGGCGCATGGCGAGTGAATTGGACTTCGCCGCAGCGGATAAGCCGGACAGTCAGGAGGTCTGCTTCGTGCCCCGCGACTACCGCCAGTTTCTTGCCGCAGAACTTCCGGAAACTCCGGAGCCGGGGGAGTTCGTGGACAGCGAGGGCAAGGTGCTGGGAACGCATCAAGGCTTGCCGTACTACACGGTGGGACAGCGCCGGGGCTTAGGCGTGTCCGCGGCCACCCCGTACTACGTCGTGCGCTTGGATCGTGAGCACAATCAGGTGGTGCTGGGCAAGGAAACGGACTTGGCTTCGCAAACGGTGTTGATTTCCGGAGTCAACTGGGTTTCGGTAGCCCCCCCAGAGCAACCGTTGCGCGTGACCGCGAAGCTGCGCTATTCGCACTCCGGTACTCCGGCGACCCTCCACCCCGGACACGATGGAACAGCAACCGTGATGCTCGATGAGCCAGTTCGTGCGGTCGCTCCGGGACAGGCCGCTGCGTTTTATGACCGGGACGTGCTACTCGGCGGAGGCTGGATCGAGGATTCTTCCTCGGAATTCCGGACCCCTGTAGGGGCGGGCTTCAAACCCACCCGCTGAGAGCCATGAACCTCCTGCTCACCGGATTCATGGGGGTGGGGAAGTCCACAATCGGACGGTTGCTCGCCCGCCGGCTGGGGTATTGCTTGCTCGACACAGACACCGAGATTGAGCGCCAGCAAGACTGCACGATTGCCGACATCTTCCGAGATGCGGGCGAAATCCGTTTTCGGGATTTGGAAACCAGATTGTTGGAAAGCTTGCAGTCGGTCCAGAACACTATCATTGCCACTGGTGGTGGAATGGTTGTCCGGGAGCAGAACCGGGCATTGATGCAGTCTTTGGGGAAGCGCATTTATCTGCGAACTCCACCCGCCCACCTCATCGGGAGGTTGTCGCGGGATAAGCACCGCCCCCTGCTGCATCAGGGGGAGGAGACTCCGGAGCAGCGCGTTACGCGACTGCTGAACGAGCGCGAGCCGATCTATATGGAAGCAGAGGTGGTGGTGGACACTCAACACCTCACGCCCGCCCAGACGGCGACCGAGATCATCCGGAAGCTCTGAAGACCATCAGAAATCGTATGAGTATTGCAAGCACGGACGAGCAGCCCAACTTTGAAACCGCTCTTGAGAAACTGGAAGCGGCGGTGGATCGTCTGGAACAGGGAGATTTGCCCCTTGAAGACGCCCTCCGAACTTTTGAAGACGGAGTGCGCTGGAGCCGGGCCTGTCACCAGTTGCTGGACCGTGCAGAACAACGTGTAGAGACGATCCTCAAAAACGAACAAGGTGAACACGAGGCAGAGCCTTTTGTGTTCGGTGATGAATCGTAGTGGAACCAAGTCGCGGGTTTCCGGACGAGGCGTGAACGAAGACGCTCTTACGGAAGCTTGAGAACCACCTCCACAAAAACTGAATGCGGACAACGGCCCTTGGGGTCGCAGGAAATTTGAGATTCGGAGGAAGCTGATGGCACTGCCCGTTTGGGAAGTGTGCCCAGCTTGTTTCCCGGATTGTCCTCCAATCGTGGAGACCCAGACAGGAGTTTGAAGCATTCCGGAAGCTTGAGCTTCCAAAAATGCCCTGCCCTTTCCTGCATTTCCAAGTGCCCTTCCGAAACCATGTGGTTTCGCCGTCCGCCCTAAAAACCCAACTCAGGAACCCAATGTCAACAGACACCCAACACATGCTCATCAATGTCGAGGCGGACGAAACGCGCATCGCGCTCGTCCGCTCCGGACGGCTGGAGAACCTCTTCATCGAGCAAGATCAACGCGCCCAGAACGTGGGCAACATCTACCGGGGCATCGTCACGAAAGTGCAGCCCTCTTTTCAGGCCGCTTTTATTGATTACGGACAGGGGAAGAACGGTTTTCTCGCTATCTCCGATGTCAACCAGCAGGTGTACAAACCCAACAAGGACGACCTGCGCCGCCCCGCGATCAACCACCTGCTCAAGTCCGGGCAGAAGGTGCTGGTGCAAGTCCTCAAGGACGAGATTGATCACAAGGGAGCGACCCTCACCACTAACCTCTCACTCCCCGGACGCTTCCTCGTCTTTATGCCCAACAGCGACCGGGGTGGCGTTTCCAAGCGTATCGAGGACGAGGAGCAACGCAACCGTCTCAAGCACCTGCTCAAGGGGCTGGTCAGCGAAGAAGCCTCCGCGATCATCCGCACTGCCGGAGTTGACCGCAGTCTCAGCGAACTCAAGCGCGACTTCATGCTGTTGCGCCGCAACTGGACGCGCATTCGCGATGCCTACGACAAGCACGAAAAGCCCGGCTTGCTCTACCGCGAGGAAGATGCCGTGGTGCGTATGCTCCGCGACTACTTTGATGAAAACACCACCGAGGTCGTGATTGACGATGCCGAGGCGTTTCAGCGGGCGCTCGAATTCTTTCAGGCGAACATGCCCACCCAGCAGAAGCAACTCCAGCTTTACCTCGGCGAGCGTTCGCTCTTCTCCGAACACGATATCGAAAAGCAAATCGGCGCACTCAACAGCAGCCGTGCCAGCTTGCCTTCCGGAGGTAGCCTCGTCATCAGCCCCACCGAGGCGCTGGTTGCAGTGGATGTCAACTCCGGACGCTCCACCCAAGAGCGTGGCATCGAGGATACGGCCCTGCGCACCAACCTTGAGGCGGCAGCCGAAGTCGCTCGGCAACTGCGGCTCCGCAACCTTGGCGGCCTCATCGTCATCGACTTCATCGACATGGACCAGGAGAAGAACCGCGAGGCCGTGGTCGAGCGTGTGGGGGAAGCACTTGCTCAGGATAAAGCCCGCTGGTCCCTCGGCGAGATTTCCAAATTCGGACTACTGGAAATGAGCCGTCAGCGTATCGCGAGCAGCCTTTCCCACAACGATCCGATCCTCTCCACTGCCAACCGCATCGTGCGGCGCATCCAGGATTTGGCCGTGGATTATCGGCTTCACAGCGTCAAGCTGCGGCTCTCGCTGGAACTCGCCACGCACTTGCTCAACCAGAGCCGCCGAAAGCTGAGCCAGATCGAGGTCGATTACGAACTCTCCGTCCAGGTTCTCCCGGATTTCTCGCTCTCGATGGAGTCGCTTCCAGAGATGGAGATCGTGCTGCTTGATGAGGAGCAGGAGGAGGAACGTCGCACCCTGCCGATTTTGGAAACTGATGAGGAACCCACAACAGGTCGTCGTCGTCGCCGCAGCCGGAATCAGCGTGGACCACGGGAGGGAGATTCAGCACAAAAACCTCCAACCGCTGAGGAAACCCCGGAAGTGGAAGTGGAACGCAACGGCTCTTCGACTCCAGAAGAAGCATCGCCTGCGGAGGTAGCCAAAAGCGAATCGGCTCCGGAAACCCCGGCAGCGGCTAGCCGCTCTCGACGTGGACGACGCGGCAAGCCTGCGGTGGCAGCAACGGAAGTGGAAGCCAGCGAGGCCGACAAGGCCAATGCAGAGCTTGAAGCAACTCCGGAGGATAAACCGAAGCCTGTCCTGAACCGAGCCGAAGAGAATAAGGTTTTCAGACCCAAGAAAAAAGCGGCGGCTCCAGCCTTGCTTTTCAGCAGTGTCCACGAAACTCAAGCTGAGGATGCCCCAACGGTTGCACCTCTGGCTCTTCCGGAATGGCGTCGCCGTAACCAGCGTGCCCCGGTGGACGCCCCCATTTTCAGCAGCAAGCACCGTGATCTGAAAACGGATGAGATCGTGGAAGCCACGACAACTCCGGACACAGCGCCAAAGGTGGTTTCTGTTTCGGAAGCCTCGTTTCCTGAGCAGCCTTCCAAAAGTCGCCGCAAGCCTGCTGCCCGCATGAAAAAAGACGCGGAGGAAACTCCCGCCGAAGTCGCGGCAGAGCAGGTTGAAGCAACGGCAAGCGAGGATGTGAAACCAAAGCAATCTCGTCCCAGACGGTCTCGTTCCAAAGCACAGGCTGAAGTTCCGGACACAACAGTGGCTGCGGAAGATGCGAAGCCGAAGAAGGCTCCGGCTCACCGTCCACGCTCCAAGGCAAAGACTGAAGCTCAGGCTGCGCAGCAAGCCCAAGCGGCCCCCAAGGGTTCAGGTCGGGGTCGCAAGCCCGCCAAGGCCAAAGCAGTTGTGGATGCGGAAACCTCTGAAACCCCCAAGGCGAAAGCTCCAGCCAAACCAAAGAAACCTGCGGCTAAGCCGAAGGCGGCTGGGAGCAAGCCCGCTGCTGCACGGTCCCGGAAACCCAAGGCTCCAGCCAAGTCGGACGACGCGACTCCGGACACAGCGTGATCATGTCGCACTTCCGCATGCTGCCGTCTATCACCGAGGCAGACGCCTTTCTCAAGTCCCGGAGTTTGCCTGCGGGACTTGAGGTACGGAAGCAAGTGGATGCCTTTCTCGCCCAAGCACGGCAAACGCTGGCACTGGCTCAGGAGGCGCCGTGGCTCAGCAAGCAGGAGGTGTTGGAGACACTAGCCGATGAGCTCGTCCAAACCTCCACCCGTGCCCCGGATCGCGTCATCAACGCCACCGGGGTTGTCGTCCACACAAACTTGGGACGCGCTCCGCTTGCAGCAGAGTTGTTTCAGAGTGTTCAAAACCGGCTCTGCGCCTATTCCCCGTTGGAGTTCGACCTAAAGTCCGGGGAACGCGGCGAGCGTGGCGAACGGGTGCAGAGCCTGCTCCGCGCCCTTTCCGGAGCCGAAGCCGGAACTGCGGTCAACAACAATGCAGCGGCGGTGTTTCTCATGCTGCGGGCGTTGGCCGCTGGCAAGGAGGTGCTTGTCTCACGCGGGGAACTCGTCGAAATCGGCGGCTCCTTCCGCATTCCGGACATCCTGCGGGAAGCGGGCGTGACACTCGTTGAAGTGGGTACAACCAACCGCACCCGTCTCAGCGACTACGAGCAGGCGATCACGGAAAACACCGCCGCGCTGCTCAAGGTTCACCCCTCCAACTACGAGATGCGTGGTTTCACCGCAGAGGTCACGCTTCCAGAACTTGCAAATCTCGCCCACCAGCACAACCTCACCGCCCTCTACGACTGGGGCAGCGGCTCATTTTACCGCTTTGCGCAGGGGCCGCTCCTCGGGCATCCAACCGCTACGCAAGTGCTGGACTCCGGAGTAGATGTGATCACGTTCAGCGGAGACAAACTGCTGGGAGGCGTACAGGCGGGGTTGATTTTGGGGCGTGAAACGCTTGTGCAGCAACTGCGGAAGCATCCGCTCTACCGCGCTCTGCGGCTCGACAAGGGCGCCCTCGCGCTTTTGGAGGAAACGCTTGCGGCGTACCTCGATCCTACCCACGTTCCGGAACGCATCCCCACCGTGCGGATGCTGGAGGAATCCAAGGATGAGATTCGCACCCGCGCCGAATACACGCTGGCGCGGCTGAAACTTTCTCAGGATTCATGCTTCACTTACGAGCTCCGGGAAACCGAATCGCTTGCCGGCGGTGGGGCGCTACCGGAACTGACCCTGCCCTCGTTGGCACTCGTGTTGAAGCACACGGAGCAGTCCGCGCAGCAACTCCAAACGCGGCTACGGAGAGCCCCTGTGCCCGTCATCGCCCGCATTCAGGACGAGCGCGTCTGGCTTGATTTCCGCACCGTGCTGCCCGGAGAGTTCGCCGACCTCGCCGACGCACTCAACGCCCTCTGTTTGCAAAAGTAAGGTATCCTTTTGAATCAGGCGTTCCCGCTGGTATTGGCCCTGTTGCTTTCCGGAGGCATGGCTTCCCTCCAAGCTGCGGAATCTCAAGATTCTGCATGGAAGGCACAAGTTGACTTCCAACGTGCCAAAGTTTATGTCCGCACCCACCAACCAGACCCTGCCCTCAAGGCGTTTAACCGCGCCCTGCAACTCAATCCGGAGCACCCCGAAATCCATCACCGACACGGCACCCTGCTCTACCAATTGGGCCGCATTCCGGAAGCCTGCCAAAGCTGGCGTCGTGCCTGCGACCTCAACCGCTCCTTCTGCCAAGGTCTCCGTTTCGGACGCAAGGGCGACCTCTGCTTCGATTGACATGGATTGATACCGGGGTTGTCTCGAGCGCGGAATGAACGTAAACTGGGGGATTACACTTACGAGTTGAATCTGTAGAGTTCAAAAGGTGACTCTTGCAAACACAAACGAGCAAAGGAAACAATGGAAACAATGAGTTGGACGGTGTATTTGTCCGGAGAAATCCACACCGATTGGCGGCAGAAAATCATGGAGGGTGCTAAAGCCCAAGGCTTGCGGGTGACGTTTACGTCCACCGTCACGGATCACGATGCCAGTGACGCCGCAGGGGATGTGCTAGGCAAAGAGGCCAGCAACTTCTGGCGCGATCACAAGTCCTCCAAGGTGAACGCGATCCGGACCAAAACGCTGATTGAAAACTGCGATGTGGCGGTGGTGCGCTTCGGAGAGAAATACAAGCAGTGGAATGCGGCGTTTGACGCGGGGTGCTGCGCGGCCCTCGGCAAGCCCTACATCACTCTCCACTCGGAAGACCTCATCCACCCCCTCAAAGAGGTGGACGGTGCGGCGATGGCGTGGGCGCAGACCCCGGAGCAGGTCGTGGAACTGCTCCGCTACGTCACCCGTACCCCATAGCCGGACTATGCGGAAATCTGTTCAATTTCCGGAGCAAGAGGCCGGTTCCCTGGTCATGTCTTAGACCCTGAAAAGGAGATCCCATGAAAAAATCGAAAACCCTGCTGCTTTCCTTCGCACTCGCCCTTTCACTCTTGTCACTGAGTGCCAGTGCCGAGGAGAAATCCAGCCTTGAGGCTACCCATGAGTTGTTTGAGGCCATGAACCTCGCCGTAACTTTTGAGGAGACCATTACGAAAATGGTGGATGTGCAAATTCGTCAAAAACCTCAAATCGCTCCATTTCGGCAGGTCATGCTTGATTTCATGAGGAAGCACATGGGATGGGAGAGCATGAAGCCGGACATGGCCAGACTCTACACTGACCGATTCACGACGGAAGAAATCCTTGAGCTGAAAGCCTTTTATGAAACGCCTCTGGGAAAGAAGACCGTGAGGCTGCTGCCGGAACTAACCGCAGAAGGAGCCGTGCTAGGCCAGAAAAGAGTCCAAGAGAATATCGTCGAACTGCAACAGATGATCGCTGAAGAGGCCGAAAGGCTGCAAAAAAAATCGGATTGAAATTCCCTCTCTTGGGGTGAACCCTGACCATCTGAAGCCCAACAGCCTGTAATTCTCCATGCCCGCAATACTGGAAACTCCCACCCGTCCTGCCAAGCCGCCGTGGCTCAAAGTCCGTTTTCCTGGAGGGGCACGCTTCAACTGGATCAAGGAGCAGTCGCACGGACAGAAACTGGCGACGGTCTGCGAGGAGGCGCGCTGCCCGAACATCGGCGAATGCTGGAACAGCGGCACCGCGACCTTCATGATGATGGGCGACACTTGCACACGGGGTTGCCGCTTCTGTGCCGTGACCACCGCCAAGCGTCCGGGCGCCTTGGACATGGACGAGCCGCGCCACCTCGCCGAGACCATCCGGAAAATGGACCTCAGCTATGTGGTGCTGACCTCGGTGGACCGCGACGATTTAGAGGATCAAGGAGCCGGACACATTGCCCGTTGCATTCGCGCCGCCAAACGGGCGAATCCGGATTTGCTCATCGAAATCCTCATGCCAGATTTTCAGGGCGAAACACCGCTGGTGCAGCAGATGATTGATTCCGGAGCAGAGGTGCTGGCCCACAATGTTGAAACGGTGGCGCGGCTCACAGAAAAAGTTCGGGATCCCCGCGCCGGGTATCGCCAATCGCTGGAGGTGCTGGGCTACCTCAAGGCCAAGGCTCCGGAGCGTCACACCAAGTCCTCGCTGATGCTGGGGTTGGGGGAAACGCGGGACGAAATCTTCCAGGCAATGCAGGACATGCGGGAGGTGGGTGTGGATTTCCTCACGCTGGGGCAGTACCTCCAACCCACCCGCAAGCACCTCAAGGTGGAGCGGTTTCTGCCTCCGGAGGAGTTCGAGGAACTGCGGCAGGCGGGCGCGGCGCTGGGTTTCGATTACATCGCCGCCGGACCCTTGGTGCGCAGTTCGTACAAGGCCGCCGAGTTCTACATCGAGCGCAAAATACGCGGGCAGGCATGAGCCACCCCGAAACCCTCACCCTCCAGCCTATCCGCCGGGTTTCTGGAACTGTCTCGCTGCCCGGTTCCAAGAGTCTTTCCAACCGCATTCTGCTGCTCGCAGCACTTGCCAAGGGCACCACCGAAATTCACAACCTACTCGACAGCGATGACATCCGGGCGATGATTGGCGCTTTTGATCAGCTTGGTGTGGCATACATGGAAGATCGTACGGGGAACCGAGTCACGGTGGTGGGACAAGGTGGACCGTTGCGCTCATCCGGGGCCGAACTGATGCTCGGCAACGCCGGAACCGCGATACGCCCGCTGACTGCGGCCTTGACGCTGGGACAAGGACGTTTCGTGTTGGACGGCGTACCCCGAATGCGCGAACGCCCAATTCAGGATTTGGTGGACGGCTTGGGGCAGTTGGGGGCAACGCTTCGCTGCCAACTCGACACGGGCTGTCCTCCAGTTGAAATCGAAGCCCATGGGCTGGCCGGAGGCACCGCGCACATCAGCGGGGAGATCAGCAGCCAGTACCTCTCCGCCCTGCTGATGGCCGCACCTTACGCCCGTGCCGACGTGATCCTCAACATCACCGACACCCTCGTCTCTCAGCCCTACGTCGAGATGACGCTGCGGCTAATCGAACGCTTCGGAGTTCGGGTAAACAACGACGATTTCGAACGCTTCCACATTCACGCAGGACAAACCTATCAAAGCCCCGGAACCGTGCATGTCGAAGGCGATGCGTCCTCGGCGTCCTACTTTCTTGGCGGCGCGGCGATCACGGGCGGAACGGTCACAGTTGAAGGCTGCGGAACCGATAGCCTACAGGGCGATGCACGCTTTGCGGAAGTGCTAGAGCAGATGGGCGCGAAGGTGAACTGGAAACCAAATGCCGTGACCCTAACCGGTGGTTCACTGCGTGGAGTGGAGGTGGACATGAACCGTATGCCGGACGCGGCGATGACGCTGGCCGTCGTTGCACTTTTTGCCGAGGGAACAACGGCTATCCACAACATCTACAACTGGCGGGTCAAGGAAACGGAACGGCTGGAGGCGGTTTGCACCGAACTCCGGAAACTTGGTGCAGTGGTTGAGGAAGGCCGCGACTATCTCATCGTCACACCTCCGACAACCTTACAATCTACTGTGATTGACACTTACGACGATCACCGCATGGCGATGGCGTTCTCCCTCGCGGCATGTGGAACCGTGCCCGTGACAATCAACGATCCGGGCTGCGTCCGCAAAACCTTCCCCGCTTACTTCGAGATGCTTTCCGGACTCGTCTCCTAAAATTACTCAGAAGCCCGCAGTCTTGATTCTTCACGCCTCCACGGCTTCAGAGATTTGCGGTTGAGTGGTTCCTGCGCGGAGTTTGTGCAACAACTGCTGCTGCTTGGCTTTCGCCTCTTCCACACTGCGCTGCTTGACCAAATCGTAGCCCCGGATGTGCGCGGGTAGCGAGGCAAGTTCAACAGCGGTCGCATGGTTTCCGGAAGAGAGGCGGTGCAGAATTTCGGTGAGTAGTGCTTCATAATCCTTGCTCAATTGCCGTTCTAGACGGCGTTCCTCGGTGCGTCCAAACAGGTCGAACGCCGTGCCACGCAGGAATTTTAACTGGGCGAGCAAGCCCATCACCTTGAGCATCCACGGACCATACTCCTGCTTGAGCGGCTCACCCGTGCCCGGATTACGCTTGGACCACAACGGTGGAGCGAGGTGTAATTTGAGCGTGTAATCGCCCTCAAAGGTCGCTTCCACTTTCTTGAGGAAATCTCCGTTCGTGAAAAGCCGGGCGACTTCGTACTCGTCCTTGTACGCCAGCAGCTTAAAGTAATAGCGGGCAACAGCTTCGGTGAGTGGTTGCTTGCTGAAACTTCCGGACTGTCGGAGCGGGTCACGTCCACGGTCCTTGGCGTCAAGCGCCAATTCCGCCTCGCGCACCCGCTCAACGAGAGAGCGGTAGCGTTTGGCGTAGGCTTGGTTCTGGTACGCCACCAAGGTTTGGGCACGGTGGTCAATGAGTTCGTTCAGTGATTTTGGTGCCGTTGGTTCATCCGGAACCTGCGCTCCCGCAAACGCCGTCTTGCGGACTTTCCCCAAATCGTGCGCAGCACGGCGTCCCCAGAGCAAGGCGGTTTTGTTCATCTCAATTGCGATTCCATTCAACTCAATGGCCTGCTCCAGTGACTCCAAGCTTAATGGAATCAGTCCGCGCTGGAATGCGAATCCGAGCAGAAAGAGGTTCCCTGCAATCGCATCGCCGAGCAAGGCATTCGCCAAACGAGTTGCATCCAGAAACTCGGTGTTTTCGACTCCTGCGGCGTGTTCGATCCCCTGCTTCAATTCCAAGTTGGGGAAAAACCAGTCTGCGTTTTTCGTGAAGTCGCCTGTGATCATCTCGTAGCTGTTGACAACGAGGCGTGTGTGACCCTTGCGGACCGTGGAGAGCGCCTTGTGCCCACCGGAGACCACCAAATCGCCGCCGATGATCACATCCGCCGCGCCTGCTGCCACTCGCGGAACGTGAACATCTTCCGGACGTTCGGCGATTCGCAAATGGCTGAGCACTGCCCCGCCTTTTTGTGCAAGTCCGATCATGTCGAGAATGCCGATACCCTTGCCTTCAAGGTGTGCCGCCATGCCGAGCAATGCACCCACGGTGACCACGCCGGTGCCACCAACACCAGTGACGACGATGTTGTAGGTCCCGTTGATTGCAGGCAATTCTGGGCTGGGCAAATCTCTAAAGGCTGCGGTGCCTGCCGTGGTAGGCTTGGATTTCTGCAACCGTCCACCATACACACTCACGAAGCTGGGGCAGAGTCCGTTCGCGCAGGAATAATCCTTGTTGCAGGCGGATTGGTCAATAGTCCGCTTGCGTCCGAATTCGGTTTCTAGCGGCAGTACGGCCACGCAGTTCGACTTCACGCCACAGTCTCCGCAACCTTCGCAAACCGCTTCGTTGATGAGGATGCGCCGCTTGGGGTCTGGGAATTCCCCGCGCTTGCGGCGGCGGCGTTTTTCGGCAGCGCAGGTTTGGTCATAGACAATCACGGAGGTGCCCAGAACCTCCCGGAATTTGCGTGAAATTTCGTCAAGTTGCTTGCGATGGCACACAACGGTGCCGTCTGCGAACCCTGTTTCGTGCTTGTACTTCTCCGGCTCGTCCGTGACCACCGCCACGCACTTTGCCCCTTCTGCCATCACCTGCTGGGTGATGCGAGGAACCGTGAGCGGGCCGTCCATGCGCTGGCCTCCGGTCATGGCGACCGCGTCGTTGAAGAGAATCTTGAAAGTGACATTGACCTCCGCTGCAACTGCGGAGCGCAGTGCAAGGAACCCGGAGTGGTAGTAGGTGCCGTCTCCGACATTCTGGAAAACATGTTCGCGTTTGCTGAAGTGCGCTTCACCCACCCAACTTGCGCCTTCACCGCCCATCTGCGTGTAGCCTGCGGTACTGCGATCCATCCACTGCGCCATGTAGTGGCAGCCAATTCCGGCGATTGCACGACTGCCCTCCGGCACAACTGTCGAGGAATTATGCGGACACCCCGCGCAGAAGTACGGCAAGCGCACCAAGGGTTCCGGAGTCAAGTCGGGCTTCATCAACTCTTGGATGAAAGCAATTCTGGTTTTCAGGTTTTCGTCAGCAACGTACTCCAAGATGCGTTGCCCGATTTCAACCGCGATGTGGTTGGGATCGAGCGCCATCGCCGCAGGGAAGAGAAGGGCTCCGAATTCGTCGTGTTTGCCGACAATCCTTGGCGCGTCCGGCATTCCGTAAAGTACGCCCTTGAGTTGCGGTTCGATGAGTCCGCGCTTTTCCTCAACAATGATGATGCGATCCAGCCCTTGCGCGAATTCGCGGAGTCCTTCGGGATCCAGTGGCCACGACAGTGCGACCTTGAAGAGGCGCAGCCCCAACCGTTGCGCACGCACTTCGTCAATGCCCAACTCTTCAAGCGCGAGCCGGACATCCATGAATGATTTGCCCGTTGAGACAATGCCCAACTTCGCGTCCGGCGTGTCCCATATCGTGCGGTTGAGCCGATTGAAGCGGGCAAAGGCGAGAACAGCGGGTAGTTTGTATTCGTGGAGGCGACGCTCCTGCTCCTGCGGGGTGTCGGGCCAGCGAATCTGTAGGCCGCCTTCCGGAAGCATAAAATCAGTGGGCGTGGCAATGTGGAGGCGGCTGGAATCGACATCAACGGAAGCGGTGGATTCCACGGTGTCGTGAATGCACTTGAGCGCGGCCCAGGTTCCGGTATAGCGTGAGAGCGCCCAGCCGATCAGCCCGTAGTCGAGAATTTCTTGCACTCCGGAGGGATTGAGGACGGGGATCATCGCGTCCATCATCGCAAATTCGCTCTGGTGGCAGGTCGTCGAGGATTCGCAGGTGTGGTCATCACCAAGCAACGCCAACACCCCGCCGAGCGGCATCGTGCCCGCAAGATTTCCGTGGCGCAGCACATCTCCGGAGCGGTCCACTCCCGGACCCTTGCCGTACCACATACCGAACACCCCATCGTACTTGCCTTCGCCGTGCAGGTTCGACTGCTGCGTCCCCCAGAGCGAAGTTGCTGCGAGGTCTTCGTTGATGCCCGTGTGAAACTTGACATGATGTTCCTCCAGCAACCCCTGTGCGCGTTTCATCTGCTGATCCAGCACCCCAAGCGGCGAGCCTCGGTAGCCGGTGACGAATCCGGCGGTGTTGCACCCAGCGGCAAAATCACGGCGGCGTTGCACCATTGGCAACCGCACCAGCGCCTGAATTCCTGTCATGAAGGCATATCCAGATTCCAAAGTGTACTTGTCGTCAAGCGTTACATCACGAAGCGTCATATTGGTTGCTGGTGGTTAGGGGTTGGTTGCTGGTTGGGGCAGACGTACCAAACTAATCGTAGCACACCCCACGCTTCGTCCCTAATAAACCTGGATTTGGCTTTTTAGTCCGGAAGTACTCTGATAGCTTAGCGGGTCGCCATGCACTGCTCCTCACGCTTTTTCCACACCCTGCTGTCCGTCCTGCTCGGCACGACCTTCAGCCTCCTGCTTCCGGAAGCGGTTTTCGCGTCCTGCTTCAAGCCGATCCTGCATCGCAACCAAATGCCGCCTGCCGCAATTCTGCTGGAATTGCCACCAGATTCCCCCTGTGCGCTGGAAAGTGGGGTGCCCGAAGTGAGACTGGGCTGGCAGGGCAGCAACACCACCGTTCTTTTCAAGTACAATGGCGAGCGCAGTGTCCGTTACCTCGTTGACCACGAACGCTGGGAGCAGACCATGCAGGTGCGATTGGGACTGGGTGCAGGCTTCGATCTTGGCGTGCTTGGACGCTACACCGATGAAGGTGCCGGACGCTGGGATCCATTCATGCGCAGTTTTCATGAAGTCTTCGGGCTACCGTACAATTCACGGCGCATCCGCCCAGATGGGAAATATCGCTACTGGCAGTGCAATCCTTCCGACCCAAGTGTGGGCTGCACCTCTGCTGATGTCGCCGAGGGACGAGTTCTCGACCTGCACGCTTCGCAACGAGGTTGGGGGGATTGGATCGCCACGCTCCGGTACGCGCTGCCGAGCGGGGATTCCGGAATACGTTGGGCGGGTCGGCTGGTGTGGAAGGAGCCTTCGCGTAAAGATTTGCCGACGATCAGTTCCGGAGCACGGGATTTTGGCGCGGGATTGATGGTAGAGGGAACGGGGAACTTTTGGGACTGCCCCACCGACTGGCTAGTGAACCTCGGAGGCGTGGCTCCCGGAATCACCAAGCACCGGGCGTATCCCCAGCACAAGGCCTTCCTGAG
>Ga0209403_10002083_pt1 | contig 24507 bp, 22 predicted proteins | sample ArcticOcean_MG_C_8_FD_187440 | JGI IMG/M metagenome (GOLD analysis project Ga0209403, IMG submission 187440) | Marine microbial communities from western Arctic Ocean - ArcticOcean_MG_CB11_86 (SPAdes) (version 2) | ecosystem: Environmental > Aquatic > Marine > Oceanic | place: Arctic Ocean... | reverse complement strand
TTGTTTTTGGTATTTTCTTTTTTTTTAACGGAAGACAGATATTAGAAAAGAAAGGAATAAAAGTTCCAAAATGGATTGATTATCCAGTAGCTTTCAGTTTACTCCTATTGACTATTTATATTGTTTACGACACTTTTTTTTAGCTTGTGAAAGACTAGTGTTTGCGTGATTTTTCGTGTTGATACACCTGACGCGAAAATTCTGCAAGAAAAGGGATGCCCGTTTTTTCATATTCATAAATATCATCATTCATTATTTCATTTTCATTAACATAAATTGTTGCTGATAAGAAAAACTCAACATCCTCTTCATAGTTTTTTATGTAACTGATATCTGTTAAAGTTCCATATGCTTGTCCTAATTTATTATATACTCTTATTTTTCTGTCAATGCTACTTGTTATATCTCCATAAATAAAAAACTTATTGTATGAATCAAAATAAATTGAGTCTTTTATATAATTGGCGCCAATATCTTCATAAGTAAATCTACTCATCCAGTACCTCAAAAAATTGTGATCTTCATCGGTTAAATTAAATCTTGATTTATCATCAAACAACTCTGGATATATTATTCTTTTTATAACTCCATCAAGATCTCTAAGAGATCCTCTATTTTTAAATCGAAAATCTAACGGAGTTTCTATTTTCTTCCCATTTATAATCTGGGTTTTCCCTTGTTTTAAATTTGTTGTTCCTTTATGTTCTATTATCTTTTGAGTTATAGAACTTGATATTATTTTGCCCTCTTCATTTATTATCTTCCAATTATTGTTTACAAAAGGGTCTGGGTTAAATTTATGATTCAGAACAGTATTGCTTAACCCAATCTTGTTCATTTCCTCATTAAAATAATTATAGCCTAAAAAGCTAATCAGCACATTCGATGCAGAATTATCGCTAACAAGAAAAATCTTTGCTATTAGGTCTTTAAAGGACATCTCTTCTCTTTTCGTCTCATCAAATGATATTGATATTTTAGTGTCAACAGTAATGTCAAGGGATTCATTTCGTAATTCATTAATCTTTTGAAGTGTAAGAGCTACTATCGGGAGCTTCATTGTGCTAGCAGGATAAAAATATTTGCTGTCATCAATCTGAAAGTCATATTCTATAAATTCAGGATTTCCGGCTGAATCTTTTTCAATTTGAGTATATAATATTTGTAGATTGTGTTTCTCTTTATTTTGATATACATTTTTAATAAGAGGATTTTTATCCTTGAGTATTGATTCTAGCTGGCTATGTTCTGAAGAACAAGAGAAGAAGATTATAACAAATAATGGCAAAAGAAATTTATACATAAGTATAAAAATAAAAAAACCCCTCAAATGAGGGGTTCGTTTGTTTATTATTCTTTGTCTGGTCCTGCTAGATCAAATTTTCCGTCTACAACATGTCCTCTATGAACAAACATGTTATCAGAGTGATTTCCTTCTACATTTTCCCAGAAAGTACTTCTTCCTTCAGCATTACCTTGAAGTGATATAGAGTTTACATATTCTTCAAGAGTTGAGTGAATTGTCCATACTTGAAGATCTGACCCTCCTCCTGATAGGTGACTAGAGAATCCTCCTGATTGAACCGATCCGTCTTCAATTCCAGGAAAAATAAGCCAGTTATTAAAAGCGTCTCCAACAATTTCTGTATTGCCAGTTGTTTGATAATTTCCAAATAAAACAAAGAAACGGGTGTCCCAATCCATGTCTTCTGAATGCCTGACGTTATTATCCCAATCTATTGTTCTAATCTCATCAGTATGTCCATTCCAATAAGCTAAATATTCTGTTACTAATTTCTCGAACCTAGCTTTCCTTTCACCCTCAAGGCTTTCCAATGTTTTACCAATTGCTCCTAATGCGCTATCCTTATAGACATCTTCTACAGTAGGATAATTTGACCAAATTACAACGTTTGCGCCAGAACCTTGAAAGTGAGTTAACAACCAATGGTTTTTAAATTCTCTATTTTCTATAGTCATGTCTGTTACTTGTTTGTGCAATCGAATAAATTTTCCTATTTCTTGAGTTGGAACATCAAGATATGTAAAGCTTCCAACTTGTTGTGCGCTTATTGCCGTTGTAGCAAAAGCTATTATAATTGTAAATATTTTTTTCATAATTTATAGTTTTAATTTATTATTCTTTGTTTGATTTTGCTCTAACAAATTTTCCGCCTGTAATGTGTCCTTGGTGGATATAAATTTGATCCTCATGTTCCCCTTCAACTAAACTCCAAAACTTCTGTCGAGCTTCAGCCGGTCCAGAAGATGCGTTTTCTAAACTAGTTGCAAAATCATGCATGTTTTTATAACCTGTAGCTACCATTAAATCTGATCCTGAGCCAGTAAGGTGGAAGCTAAAGTTCCCAAACATTCCGACCCCTGCTTCAACTGTAGGGATAGTTACCCAATCATGATAAGCCTGACCCATCGCACCTTGATTTCCAGTAGTATTATATTTTCCGATTACCAAAATAAAATATCCACTTGAGTCTACGTTCTCTCCAGCAATATGATTGTTTTCCCAATCAACCCTTCTCGTTTCATCAGTATGTCCATTCCAAAAAGCAGAATATTCAGAGACGATGCTCTCCATCTCTTTTCTCTCTTCTTCAGAAGCAGCTTCCCATTTCTCTCCAACATGGATCCATGCATCATCATTCACTGCATCTTCTGCAGATGCATAATTGTCCTGCACTACAATCGTAGGACCAGATCCATAATAATGACTAACAACCCACTGTCCTTGAAGAGTTCTCTTTTCTCCAAGTTGCATATTGGTTACCTGTTCATGTAATTCCATGAATCTTCCTATTTTTTGAATAGGAATATCTAGGTAAGATAAATTCATTACAGTTTCTGCTTGTGCAGTAGCTGCAATTGTAAATAAAAGTGTAAAAAATAATTTTAATGTTTTCATCTTATATTGATTTATGTTTTGCGTAAATTTAAAAAAAAAACTAATTCAGATGAAAAACAGAAGATCTTTTATTAAAACAGTTGCTGCTGGAGGTATAGGAAGCGCATTTATAGGATGCGATAACACTTCCAATAAACAAAGTAAAAATATTCCTTTAGGAATTAAGAGAAACCCTATTGGAGTTTCAACTTATTCCTTTTGGCAATTCAATGGTAGAGAAACTCCTATAGGATATTGTATAGATAAATCTGCGGAATATGGTTTTGATGGCATAGAGCTTCTATTAATACAAATGGAGTCTGAAGAAAATTCTTATCTGCAAAAGATTAAAAAACATGCTTTTCACTCTGGCTTAGATATAATGGGACTTTCTACACATCAAAGTTTTGTGAGTTCAGATAAAAATAAAAGATTAGAAAATATCAAACTCACTCAACATCAAATAGAAGTTGCTTATTCTCTAGGTATACCAACCATTCGAATTAATACAGGTCGATGGGGAACAACTAAGCCTAACGGGGACAAATCTGAGTTTGATGTCTTGATGGACAATAAAGGTGTTGAATCTGTTATTGATGGTTATACTGAAGATGATGGGTTTAAATGGGTTATTGATTCTATTGAAAAATGTATTCCTACTGCTGAAAAATGCGGAGTAGTCTTAGGGCTAGAGAATCATTGGGGACTAGGCTTAACCTCACGAGGAGTAATGAGGATTGTTAATGAAATTAATAGCCCTTGGCTAAAAGTTACTCTTGATACTGGAAACTTTTTTGATAATCGTGAAAAACAGTTAGAAGAACTTGCCCCGCACACTTGCCTTATACAAGCGAAAACGTATTTCGGTGGTGCTAAGTGGCCTGCTTTTAACGAAATCAATATAGATTATCCTGCAATTGGCGAATTAATGAGAGAGCATAATTATCGAGGATACATCTCTCTTGAGTTTGAAGGAAATGAAGATGCAAAAACAGCAGTCCCTAAAAGCTTAGAATTATTAAGAGACTCTTTTTATTTTAACCTTACTTAAGCCTAGATAAAATATTTTTTTACATTTGATAGAATGGAAGAATCCCCTATTCCTTATTATGTTGTTGAATTTCTTTCTGAGGAGTGGATAACATGGTCTGCTTTCTCTCTAATCTTTATCGTAACCCCTTTAGTCTTTGCGAAATATTTAAATAGTTCTCAAAAAAAATATTTGCTTTACATAATGAGCGTCTTATTAATAATAGAATATACTGGAGAAAATTTAAAAAACATTCTTAATGGTTTTTGGAATATCCAATATAACCTTCCTTTACATTTGTGTGGAATGTCTACTTTGATATGCTGCTTCTTGCCGTTTATAAAAAAACAAAAGAAATGGTTTGAGTTTGTTTATTATACAGGAATCCTTGGTGGACTTATGGCTATTTTAACACCGCAAATTAATCAGTTTGATGGCCAATTAAGTGAGTATGTAAACTATTACTCCTCTCATAGTTTAATAATTTTAATTCCTATATACATGTATATGTATCAAGGGGCTCAACTTACTAGGCTCTCTTGGTTAAGGCTCTTTTTCTACTTGAATCTCTTGGTTATTATTGTAATGCCTCTAAATTTTCTAATTGGTTCAAACTACATGTATCTTGCTGAACTTCCAGGTGTTGATAATCCGCTTATAATTGGAGAGTGGCCATATTATATTCTATTTTGGGAATTATTTGTAGTGTTATTGGCTTACCTTGTTTATGTAATAACTAAAAGACGAATTGCTCTATAGGTAGGGCTGCTGAAATGAAAAAAGTTTTTCCATTTATCTTTGTCCTTTTCTTCTCTTGCAATACCAACAATAATGATTGTGGCACTTATTATTTAATAAGGCATGCTGAAAAGGTTCGCCTTGATCCAGAAAATAAAGACCCTGAGTTAAATGAAGCTGGACAAAAGCGGGCTATTGTTTGGCAGGATTACTTTAATGATATCGGCATAGACCAAGTGTATTCGACAAACTATAAAAGAACTTTGCAAACAGCTATCCCTTTTGCTAACTCAAATGAATTAGAGATAAAGATATACTCTCCTTCTAAAATTGATTATGATGAGTTTTTAGTTACAACTACTGGAAATAAAGTTTTAATTGTTGGACACAGCAATACAATTCCAACATTTGTAAATGAGCTAATTAAAGATAATGTATATCCTCAGATTGAGGATAGTAATAATTCTAACCTATACATCATTTCAAAATGTGGGGATGATATTAATCATGAAGTAATTAAAATAGATTAAACATTGGACACTCCGATAAAGGTATTTAGCAACTGGGTGAAATCTGGAAAAGATGAAGGTATGGAAAAAACCCATTCTTCTTCAGTTGAAAACATGATGGCGTTTGCTACAAAAGACTTAAACAATTATAGTTTTATTGATGCTGGCTGTGGAAATGGATGGGTGGTTCGAAACATTTCTAACGACCCTTCTTGTAAAAGCGCTATCGGTGTTGATGGGTCTTGCGATATGATAGAAAAAGCCAAAAGACTAGACACAAAAAGTGACTATTTTTGTACAGATTTAATGGATTGGGAGCCTGATCAGAAAGCAGATTTAGTTCATTCGATGGAAGTCTTTTACTATTTTGAAAAACCAGATTTGTTAATTCAACACATTTATAATACTTGGATAAAATCAGGAGGAAGATTAATAATGGGTATTGATTTCTATAAAGAGAACATTCCTTCTCATAGTTGGCAAGAAGACTGCTCTATTTCAATAATGAAACTCTTTTCCGAAAAAGATTGGGTCAAGTTTTTTCAAAATGCTGGGTTTATTGATATAAAATCTTGGAGGCATGGTGAAAAAGAGGATTGGGCAGGAACTTTAATCGTCATGGGTAAAAAGTAAAGCCTCCTTTACATTAAAAAGTAAAGCCTCCTTTACATTGCTTGAAACTCTCGCTAAATGTAAAGTTTGTTTTACAAAATTTCTTATATTTGTGCTGTTTCTATAATATTTATGAAGCTTATAAACCGAATTAAAGACTTTCGTCAACAAAAAAACCTTACACAAGAAGATTTGGCAAAGCTTGTTGGTGTAAGCAGGCAGACAATAATCTCAATAGAGCGGTATAAATACATTCCTGGCTTAGACCTAGGGTTAAAAATCTCTGCCGCACTTGATGTTAAGACAGAAAAAGTCTTTTATTTTGTTTAAAAAACCGGCTTAAAAGAAAGTGATGGACAACAACAATCCTATTGACGCAGTAATAACATGGGTAGACGGAAATGACCCTGATCACATTAGAAAAAGAAACTTATATAAAAAAAATACAAATAAGATTGAATCAAATAATAATACCCGTTTTAATCAAGTTAATGAGATTAGCATTGTAGTTAAGTCAATCTTTAAATTTGCTCCTTTTGTAAGAAACATCTATATACTAACAGATCTGCAGACTCCGGACATAATAAACGAAACGCTTCAATGGGACGAATCATATAGAAGCCGCTTAAAATTAGTAGATCATAAGGAGGTCTTTAGAGACCACCTTGAAGTGCTGCCAAGTTTTAACTCAAGTTCAATCGAAACGATGATACAATATATAAATGGATTGTCTGATAATTTTATATATTTCAATGATGATATGTTTTTAATAAAGGCAACCAAAATTGAAGACTGGTTTGAAGATGGCAAGCCATTAGTTAGAGGTAAGTGGTTGAGTCAACCTCACAGGGTATGGTATAAACAAATTAAAAAGCTTTTGTTTCCTTCAAAATCAAAAATGTGGAGCTTTAAAAAAGCGCAAGCACTTAGCGCTGCCATAGAGGGATATGATAAAAAGTATTTTAGAACATTTCACACTCCTAGAGCTCTTAATAAAATCGTTTTAATTAATTATTTTAATCAATTTCCAGAGTTATTAAAAAAACAAATAAAACCGCGTTTTAGATTAACTGATCAGTTTCTTTCATATACTTTAATCTGGCATTATTCAATAAAAAATAAATTAGCTAAAACAACAAACAAAATTCAACTAGAAGAGGTTAACTTCAAACCAAAAAGCAGTCCTAATAAAGTTTTAAGAAGGGTCAAAAAGGCAGTTAAATCATTAGATGTTTTGTTTTTGAACCTTCAGAGTTTAGACTTACTAGAAAAGAATTCGCTTGAAAAAGTAATTCAAATCTTAGAAAACATCGTTCATATAGATCTCACAAAGAAATAAAATCATATACTTTTGATTACTTCGATAACCTTGTCCATCTCATTTTTTGTGTTATACAAAGAAACGCCAAGCCTTGTTACCCCCCCTTTATCCTCTAAACCAAGGATTTGAATTGCTTTAAGGGCATAAAAGTGTCCATCCCAAGCACAAATATTTTCTTGAGCTAACTTCTGGCAGATTTGGTTTGCTGTAAATTCATTGTGAACAAAAGAAACCGTTGGAGTTCTTTTTAAAGATCTAAAATCAGTTCCAATAACAGTTATTTTGTTTAGCTTATTTAGTTCTGAATATAAATGAGAGGCTAACATAAACTCGTGTTTTCCTAAACTATTATATGCATCAATTAATTTTTCTTTATATGTTTTTCCATCACCTAGAGAGGCTATAAAGTCTATTGCTGCAGAAACTCCATTACAAGCAGCATGGTTTAAAGTTCCTGTCTCAATTATAAATGGAGCAAATTGATCTTGAACAACAAGTCGTTCTGGTTGAATTTTTTCTAGAAGACCTGGCTTAGCGTAGAGAAGGCCTACGTGGGGCCCATAAAACTTATATGCAGAACATAACAAAAAATCACATCCCAAATCATTAACGTCAATCGAAAAATGCGGAGCATAATGTACAGCATCTAGAAGAAATAAGGCGTTATGATTTTTTAAATACTCTTTTATTTGCATAAAATCATTAAGAGTTCCAATAGCATTTGATGACATCCCCATCGCAACTAAAACTGTTTTGTCGTTTATTTTATTTTTAAAGTCTTTATAGTCTAATGTTCCATCGTTTAGAAGCTTGACTTCTATAAGCTGAACGCCGATGTTTTCAAGTGTTTTCCAAGGGCCTCTGTTTGCTTCATGATCTAGCTCTGTAATAATAACCTCATCTCCTTCCTTAAATATTTTTGAAAAGGCTCTGGCAAGACTATAGGTTAGGGTTGTCATGTTCTGTCCTATAGAGATACAGTTCTTTGATTCTGCTCCTAATAATGCTGAAGCTTTTTCCCTCATCCTGTCCATTGTTTCGTCTGTCTTTTTACTTGAAAGAAACTCTCCGTGAGTATTTGCGTTGCATTCCTTATAATAATCTGATATGCTTTCTATTACGCTTAGAGGCACCTGAGTTCCTCCTGGACCATCTAGATAAACAACTTGATTTCCCTGATCGTCTTGTGTCAACAAGGATGGAAATTCTGATCTAATTTCTTCTGTTTTTTTCATTTTAACTTAAATTACAAATTTATTTGCTTGTACCCCTGTCTATGTGTACCCCTGTCTATGTGTACCCCAAAAAATTATTCTTTTTCTTTAACCCAATAATCCCAATCGCCTTTTTCTATGTATCTATTGATTATGTTGTTAAAACTTATTTTTTTCTTTCCTTTTTGCTTCTCTTTATTAAACGCGTTCAACAAGAAGTCTCCAATAACGTTTCTTATGATCTTTAACGTTTCCTTTTTTAGAAATTCTGTGTCCTTGTTTGAGATGTCTTCTTTATAGAAAACGCCTATCTTCTTTTTTATGCCTTCCTCTTTTCCTAAGTAAAAAGATTTTGAGCCACCTTTTACTTTTATTATACATATGTATGTAGACCACCTCTTGTCATAACCAATTGAAACTGTAGGGATGAAGTCTTTTTTTAATTTTATTAGCGATGGCTTTAGCTTAAACTGCTTGCGCTCTATCGTTTCTATTTTCTCTTTGATGGATTGAAGTTTTATCTTTACCTTCATTCTTTTTTTAGAGAGCTTCTTCTTTTGAGCTTTAAGATCACGCCATATGATTAGCAATTCTTTTTGTTCGTCTGTCAAAGAGTAGTATTTCCCCTTTACAATAGCGCCAATCTTTTTCATTTATTTATGTTATTCTTCAAATATAGTGGTTTTTAAAACTCTATCCAATCGTTTAATATGATATAAAAAAGTATAGTAAACTTATTTATTATATTGTTTGCAAATAACAACTTTAAACAATGGCTAAATCTTCTCAGAGAAAACTCTTATATCTATATACGCTAATAACCGTTATTGTTTTTGCTTCTATTATACAAACGACTGAATATGACATAATAATTCTTAATGGAGAGGTGATTGATGGTTCCGGCTCCCCTTCTATTTTTAAAGATGTCGGTATTATTGGAAATAAAATTCATAAGATTGGGAACCTGAAGTCCTCTGAAGCTAAAAGGTATATTGATGCAGAAGGTCTGGTTGTTTCTCCAGGGTTTATTGATGTGCATGCTCATTTAGACCCTATATTAAGATTGTCAAATACTGAAAGTCATGTTAGGCAAGGCGTAACAACAAGCTTAGGCGGTCCAGACGGTACGAGCCCTTGGCCAATTGGAAAATTTTTAGACACCTTAAATCAAATTGGGGTAGGAATGAATGTAGCTTATTTGGTTGGACATAATACTGTTCGAAGAAATGTTATGGGGCTTGAAAACAGAGCGCCTTCAAAAGAAGAGTTAAACGAAATGAAAAGCCAAATAAGCGCTGGAATGGACGAAGGGGCGTATGGGATTTCAACTGGGTTAAAATATCTTCCTGGAAGCTTCTCTAAAGTTGAAGAAGTTATTGCGCTGTCAAAAAAAGCTTCAGAAAAAGGCGGAGTATACACTTCTCATCTTCGTGATGAAGGGTTAGGGGTTATTGCCTCGGTCAATGAAGCAATACAAATTTCAAGGGATGCGGATATTCCGGTTGTCCTTACTCACCATAAAGTTATTGGAAAACCAATGTGGGGAAAAAGCGCACAAACATTATCTCTGGTTGATTCAGCAAGAGCAATCGGGTTAAAGATTTCGTTAGATCAGTATCCATATGACGCTAGCTATACTGGAATCTCTGTTTTAATCCCTTCTTGGGCTAGGGCAGGAGGTCAAAAAGAGTTTATAAAACGAACAAAAGATGCCAGCCTGAGAGACAGCATTAAAAGAGGTATAGAATTTAACATTCTTAATGACCGGGGCGGGAACGATCTTGATCGAGTTCAATTTGCAAAGGTTTCGTGGAACAAAAGCTTAGAAGGTAAAACGCTTAAGTATTGGGCTAATAGTTTAGGACTAGAGCCTAGTGTTGAAAATGGTGCAGAGCTTGTAATTAAGGCTCAGTTAAATGGGGGAGCCTCTGCAATCTTTCACGCAATGGATGAAAAAGATGTAGAGAACATAATGAAACATCCGCTAACAATGATAGCCTCTGACGGAAGATTGGTTGTTCCTGGAGATGGACACCCCCACCCAAGATGGTATGGAACATTTCCAAGGGTGCTTGGTTATTTTGTTAGAGAAAAGAAAACCCTTTCATTAGAAGAAGCTATTTATAAAATGTCGTTGTTGCCTGCGCAAACAATAGGAATAAAAAACAGAGGGTTAATTAAAAAAGGTATGTACGCAGACATCACGATCTTTGACAAAAACACAATAATTGACAAAGCAACTTTTGAATCTCCGCATCAATATTCTGAAGGGATATATTATGTGTTAGTAAATGGTGCAGTTGCTATTGACAATGGTGAGTTTAAAAACATCAAGGCAGGAGTAGTGTTGAAAAAAAACGCTCCTTAATCGAATTCTTTAATCATTATGTTTTTAAATTCTATTGGGTGGCTTTCTGACTGGAGAGCAATGTAGCCCTGTTTTAAAGGTGTTCCTATTTTGTCTTTAAAGCTTGGCAATAAATATCCTCCTCCAATTCTAATATTTGTATAAGTCATTACAGTGTCTTTTTCAACAATATGGTGAATCAGAGAGTCTGAATATACCACAAATTCAACACTAACCCATCTCTCATCGTGATAGGTTTTTGAATTAGAATTGATACAATGAAATTTTGCCATCTTTGAGTTTATGTCAACTTCAGTACCTGGAGAACACATGTTCGCTGTTGGCCTTGGCCCAGAATTTAAGCCTCCTAAAAATTGCCCTTCGACGCTAACCGGAAACCTTTGTTGAATTAACATTTTTGATGGGTCTTCACTATGAAGCATTACCCCGCTGTTTTTTGTAGCCCAGCCTTGTCCTCCCGGAGCCTGATCTCCAACAAATCGATAATCAAGCTTTAAGTGGTAGTTTTTAAATGCCTTTTTTGTATAAAACAAATGTCCGTACCTCTGGTCAAAGTTTTCATACTCATCATAAGAAACTGCTATAGCTCCATCGTTAATCCTAAAAGTGTTTTTAAAATTTTCTCCTAGCTTCCTTCCTCGAATTTTCATTTCCCAACCATCTAGAGTTTTTCCATCAAATAATTGCTCCCATTCATGTTCCTGGTTATCTGATGTTGAGCCGCTGAATGTGTTGGTTGTTGATATACTTACAATGAAAAGAAAAAAATAAATAGGTTTCATGATATCTATGGTTAGTGTTTTGCAAAGAACAATTTACATAAAAACCTTTTATATAATATAATACAAAACAAGAAAATAGTGTGAAGTGCTCCCGCCCATAACAAATACATGCCAAATAGCATGAGAATATTTAAATTTTGTCAGAGAATAAAAAATTGTTCCAATAGAATAGAGTAGGCCCCCAACAATCAATAAAAAAATTCCTTTAAATTCAATTAGAGCTAGAACTGTATTAAAGTCCAAAATTATTAACCAACCCATGGCTAAATAAATAAGCAGGGATAGTTTTTCCAATTTACCAGTATAAAAAACCTTAAAGGCTGTGCCTAAAAGGGTAATAATTATAATTGCTAAAAAAAGACCAACTCCTTTGCCTTCGTAAAGAGTTATTAGGCAAATCGGGGCATAAGATCCTGCAATCAAATAAAAGATACTAATATGGTCAAGAACTCTGAACTTTTCTTTTAATTTAAAGTTAGATGTGAAGTGATATACTGTTGAGGCAGCATATAGCAATATCAGTCCAAACCCAAAAAACAAAATACTAAAGGAGCTTAATGGTGTTTGACTTTGATCATAATACAACAGAACCTGAAGCCCCCCCAGGCTTAAAAGGAGTCCTATAAAATGTGTTAATGTGTTCCAAAACTCCTCTTCTTTGGTTTCCTCCATTTGAATAAAATTTTATATTAAAGAAGCTTATTTAAGAAAGTTATTTAAGAAAGTTAGAATCTTTTCATTCCCCTCTATTTGCTGTTGTTTTTTAACAAAACCATGTCCTGCGTCTTCAAAAAGAAGATACTCAACATGTGCTCCAGCATCTCTAGCTGCCTGAACAATTTCATCAGACTCTATCTGCAGAACCCTAGGGTCATTAGCTCCTTGTAAAACCATAATAGGATTTTTAATGTTTTTTGCGTGAAACAAAGGCGAAATATTGTAAAGCCTGATAGAGTCTGTTGAATAAGGATCCCCCATCTCTTTATATAGCTGATTTCTTGAAGCTTCCCAATAAGGAGGAATAGACCTTAATGTCCTTATCCAATTTGTAACACCATATATGTTTACCCCTACCTTAAACACATCTGGTTCAAAAGACATTGCCGCCATAGTCATGAATCCACCATAACTACCACCAATAATTCCTATTTTTTCAGAATCAATATAGTCTTGTTGTTCAAGCCAATGTTTGCCCCAAACACAATCTTGCAAATCGTTTTCTCCATGATTTTTGTCATCCAAAGCGTAAAAAGTTTTGCCATATCCACCGCTCCCCCTGTTGTTAACTGCAAGCACAGCATATCCATGGTTTACTAGATATTGAATCAAGGAGCGGTAGCCAATTCTTGACTGTCCTCCAGGGCCGCCATGAACCCACACAAGAGCAGGAACCTTAGCTTCTCTTTTTGCAGCATGCGGTTTATATAAAATTGCTGGTATTTCAAGGCCATCAAATGATTTATATCTTATTACTTCTCCGCTTACAAGATCTGAAGGATCTACTTTGGAATTTAAATTTGAAGTAATTTTCTTTAATTCATCAGTTAGGATGTTATAGGTATAGAGATCTCCCGGAGAGCCTGAGCTTCCAGCGCTTAAGCGCATCATTTTTTCGTCATCAGAAAATGCTATACTATTAATGTTCATCTTGTCTAGTCCTTTAAACTTTATTAAAGAGCTGTCCTTGTTGTTTTTTACTATTAGTTTGTTTTTGGCATCTTCATTTACAGCTATAACCCTGTAGGTGTCATTTTTAGAAAGATAGCTATTAACAACATCCCAGTCAGTTTTATAAACCAAGCCTCTTTTGCCGGTTTCTATATTATAAGACATTAAGTAGTCAAACTCTCCATCGAAATTTGTTGTGTAGTAATAATTTTTGTCATCTTTATCAAACCCCTGACCCCAATAATTAGCTTTTTGATTTGAAATTTCAACTCTTTGTTTAGTCTCTAGGTTATAAATAAACATTTTGTCAATACTCCTTGATAAGCTAAGGTCAAATATTAAAGACTTATCATTGTTTGATATTGAGCTATAAGTATAGGCTTTGTTATTTTTAAAAACCATAACTGTTTCTAAAGTTTCAATGTCAATTTTATATAGGTCAAAATATTTTGGGTTCCTAGAGTTTGACTGGAAATACATTTGTTTTTCGTTTTTTGTCCACCCTAACAATGATGCTTTGGTTCTTTCGCCAGGAGTAAGGTCTATGCTTTCACCCCCTCTTATTAAATATAAATGAGAATTCTCATTTCCCCCTTTGTCGGCACTATAGACAATCTCACCAGTGAGCGGCGAATAGCCTTGGGCAAAATATGACTCTTCTGTTGAGCTTGTTACTTGAGTTTCTTTGTCAGTGTTTAAATCAACCTCATAAACATTAAAGATTCCCGATTTATCCGAGCTATATAATAATTTGGCCCCATCTTTAGAGAAATATCCGCCAGAACTTCTATTGTTAGACATAAGAGTTTCAATGGAATACTGTTGAGTTTCTGTCTCAATTTGGTTACAGCTTACGAAAATTAAAAGAGTCAAAAGGAGGCTTAAAGAGGTTTTCATGCTAATGCGTTTTCTGTTTGCAAAGTATAAAATCTTTTTTAATTATTCTCAAAATAAGTATGGAGTGAAAAAGAAGACCGGGGAGGTAAAGAAAAGTTGTTGTGACAACTAACTCGTTTGGTTCGACAATTAGCGCAACCCTTCTGTCCAAAAAAAAACCCTCTATGTCATTGACAATGAGGGTTTTTTCGTGGTCCCACCTGGACTCGAACCAGGGACCAAATGATTATGAGTCATCTACTCTAACCAACTGAGCTATAGGACCGCCTTGAGCGCAAATATACAACTTACTTAAATTTCTTAAAAGGTCTTTTTCATAATATTTAAACTATTTTTGATAAATGGATTCGCAAAGGCAAAAAAAGGTTTCGTCTTTAATTCAAAAAGAGCTGGCTGTTTTAATTGCTGCTGATCTTCGAAGGGGAAGCGTTACTAATCTTTTAATTTCTGTAACTAAAGTTCGGGTGGCTTCTGACTTTTCTGTTGCAAAAATATACCTAAGTATTTTTCCCAGTGAAAAAGCTAATGAAAGGCTTGCGCAGCTTCAGAAAAATTCTTCAAAAATTAAATTTGATCTTTCAAATATTATTAAAAATCAACTACGAAAAGTTCCCTCTCTTTCTTTTTATCTTGACGACTCTTTAGACCATATAGATGAAATTGCTGATACTCTTAAAAACCCTTTTAATCCTATTAAGAAATAAAAATGTTCATGGTTTTTTCTTATATATTGAATCTATAAAAACTACCTGTTTTTATGAAATTATAAATATTTACTCAAGACCTCCTTCAAATGATTATCTTTGCTCAAGTTTCTAATTCTGGAAACTATTAAACTCCACTATGACATTTTCCGATTTAGGATTAGACTCAATATTTATTAATGCTGTTGAAAAAAAAGGATACTCCAGCCCGACTCCTGTTCAAATCAAGGTAATTCCCTGGATACTTAAAGGGAAAGACATTCTTGCCTCTGCACAAACAGGGACTGGAAAAACCGCTGGATTTACATTGCCTTTATTGCAGCGATTGTCAAAAAAAAAACATCATCCATCAAGGTCCGTTCGTGCACTTATTCTTACTCCTACTAGAGAATTAGCTTCTCAGGTCCATGAAAACGTGAAAGAATATAGTGTGTTTTCTGACCTTAAATCAACTGTAATATATGGAGGGGTGGGTCAAAACCCACAGGTTAGAAAAATCAGAAGCGGCATTGATGTGTTAGTTGCAACTCCTGGACGTTTACTCGACTTACACAGTCAGCGTGTGCTTCATTTGGATAAGATTGAAGTTTTGGTTTTAGATGAAGCAGATAGAATGTTAGACATGGGGTTTCATCGTGAGATTTCTAAAATTATCAGCTTACTTCCTGATGCTAGACAGAATCTTTTATTTTCAGCAACGTTTTCAAAAGACATTAAAAGTTTAGCACAAAATATTTTAAGGCACCCCGTTAACATAGAGACCAGTCCAGAGACCTTAACGGTAGAGGCTATTAATCAGTTAGTATTTAAGGTTGATAAAGCTAGAAAAGCTGAGTTAATTATTAAGCTAATAAAAGATGGTGCTTGGGACAAAGTTTTAGTTTTTACTAGAACTAAACACGGAGCAAATAATTTATGTAAAAAGATGAAGTCTTGTGATATAAATGCTATGGCAATTCACGGGAACAAAAGTCAAACTGCTAGAACAAAAGCTTTGGCAGGATTCAAAGATGGATCTGTCAATGTTTTGGTTGCAACAGATATTGCTGGACGAGGAATAGATATTCCACTGCTCCCTCATGTAGTTAACTTTGAGCTTCCCAACATTCCTGAAGATTATGTTCATAGAATTGGACGAACAGGTAGAGCGGGAAGTAATGGTGAGGCTGTCTCATTAGTTTCCGTAGACGAGTATGCATATCTTGATGATATTCAAAAATTAATAAGTTTTAAAATTCCTTCTGAGATTCCAGATGGGTTTCAGTTAGACCCTCGTATTACCGCTGCTCCACCCAAGAAAAAGAATCGTTCAAGATCAAAAAATTCAAAAAGACCAAGAAAACGCAGCGGAAAAAGAAGATGACAGCTTTAAACTTTATGTTAATACTTACTCATTATTGTTTTCTTAAGAAATAAATTAGAGTACTTTTGCCAGCCTTAAGACTAGCCCTATTATTAGCTCAATTAGAAATATTGCTATTATCGCCCATGTTGATCATGGTAAAACAACCTTGGTTGACAAGATTATCGACCACTGTAAAGTCTTAGACGATCGAAAAGAAAGAACAGAGCTATTACTTGATAATAATGATTTAGAGCGTGAGAGAGGAATAACTATACTTTCGAAAAATGTTTCTGTTGTCTATAAAGATGTTAAAATTAATGTGATAGACACTCCTGGGCATGCTGATTTTGGAGGTGAAGTGGAGAGGGTGTTAAAGATGGCTGACGGTGTTTTGTTATTAGTTGATGCCTTCGAAGGCGCAATGCCTCAAACTAGATTTGTGCTTGGAAAAGCAATTGAACTAGGATTAAAGCCAATTGTGGTTGTTAATAAGGTTGATAAGGAAAACTGTACGCCTGATATTGTACAAGAAGCAATCTTTGATCTAATGTTTAGTCTAGATGCAAGTGAAGATCAACTAGATTTTGTAACTCTTTTTGGCTCCTCTAAAGAGGGGTGGATGAGTTTAGACTGGAAAGACAAAACAGATAATATTAAACCTCTTTTAGATGCAGTTGTTGAAGTAATTCCTGAAGCTCCATATAATGAGGGTAATCCTCAAATGCAAATTACTTCTTTAGATTATTCAAAATTTGTGGGCAAAATTGCAATTGGGAGAATATTTAGAGGAGACCTGTTAGAGGGAAAAGATTACTTTCTTTGTAAGGCTAACGGAATTAAAAAGAAAGTCAGAATAAAGGAGCTTCATGTATTTGAAGGCATGGGAAAGGTTCAGGTTAAAAAGGCTAGATCGGGAGATATTTGTTCTATTGTTGGGATAGAAGACTTTGAGATTGGAGATACCATTGCTGATCTTGAATCTCCTGAAGAGCTTCCTAGAATTGATATTGATAAGCCCACAATGAGCATGTTGTTCACAATCAACAACTCTCCTTTTTTTGGGAAGGAAGGGAAATATGTTACCTCAAGGCACATAAGAGATAGACTATACGCTGAACTTGAACGAAACCTGGCTTTAAAGGTTGAAGATGGCCCTACTGAAGATAAATTTAATGTATACGGAAGAGGAATTCTTCATCTGTCTGTTCTTATTGAAACCATGAGAAGGGAAGGTTTTGAGCTTCAAGTTGGAAAACCACTAGTAATCTATAAAGAAATTGACGGTGTAAAATGTGAGCCTATGGAAACGCTTGTAATTGATGTTCCTGATGCGTTTTCTGGAAAAGCCATTGAGCTTGTAAGTCAAAGAAAAGGTGATATGCTTGTCATGGAACCTAAGGGTTCTTTACAGCATCTTGAGTTTGACATACCTTCAAGAGGATTAATTGGGTTAAGAAATAATATTTTAACAGCTACCGCAGGAAATGCTGTCATGGCTCATCGATTTAGAGAGTACGCCCCCCTTAAAGGAGATATTCCTGAAAGAATGAAGGGGTCTTTAATCTCTATGGAGGCGGGAACCGCAACAGCTTTTTCTATAAACAAACTACAAGATAGAGGTCGGTTTTTTATCTCCCCTGGGGCTGAGATATATAAAGGTCAGGTTATTGGCGAGAATACTCGAAACGATGACCTAAGCATTAATGTAATAAAGGGAAAGAAGCTAACTAATATGCGTACTCAAAGCACTGACGCTGCTGTGCAAATTGAGCCAAAGATTGATTTCTCTTTAGAAGAAAGTATGGAGCATATTCAGGTAGATGAATATCTAGAAATCACCCCTGAATCATTACGTATGAGAAAGATTCGGTATGGTGAAAGAAGAAATTTTTAGTTAATTATTGTTTTTATATAAAAATACAAATTCTGAATCAGCTTAAGATAGATTAGTCGCCCCCTGAATTTAAATTCTAATAAATTTCATACCTTTTGTCAAACTCTAAAATTTGATAAATGAAAAATGCATTTTTAATACTTTTCTTATTAGCTTCTTTTTCTGTTAACTCTCAAAATGATATAGTTAAAAACATTGTTGCTGAAGCTACAAACAATTCTCAACTAGAGATTTTAGCCCATGAATTATTGGATGTTGTTGGTCCTAGGCTAACTGGAACACCTCAAATGAAAAATGCTGCCGATTGGGCAATGCAAAGATATGCCGGGTGGGGAATTAAGGCCAGAATACACACGTTTGGAGAATGGCAAGGGTGGGAAAGAGGAATTACCCATATAGATATGCTCTCGCCAAGAAGTAGAACTCTCTCTGGAATGCAGTTGGCTTACAGCCCGTCTACTTCACAAAAAGGAATAACTGCTGGATTAGCAGTAATCCCTGAAGTAAAGAATAAAGAGGAGTTTAACGACTGGTTAACAACAATTAAAGGGAAGTTTATTTTAAGCAGTATGTACCCGATAACAGGAAGACCTGATTATAACTGGGAAAAACATGCGACCCCTGAGTCATATGAAAAAATGAAAGAAGACAAGAGTGAGGTTTCAAGAAAATGGTATGCCAATTTTAGAAAAATGGGCGTTAATAGAAGAAACATAATAAAAACACTTGAAGAGGCTGGTGCAGCAGGAATTTTATCTAGTAATTGGGCAGGAGGATTTGGTGCAAATAGAATTTTTAGTGCTGGCACAAAAAAAATCCCAAACATTGACTTAAGGTTAGAAGACTACTCTATGTTGTATAGAATGATTAAAAGTGGTGTTAGCCCTGAAATAAGAGTTGTTTCAACATCAAAGGATTTAGGCATTGTTACTACGTTTAACACGCTGGCTGAAATAAAAGGTGTAGAAAAACCTGAGGAGTATGTGATTTTGTCAGCGCACTTTGATTCCTGGGACGGGGCAACAGGCGCAACAGATAATGGTACAGGCACCCTTGTAATGATGGAGACGATGAGGGTTTTAAAAGCAATATACCCAAATCCAAAAAGAACAATTCTGGTAGGTCACTGGGGATTTGAAGAAGGCGGGTTAAATGGGTCAAGAGCGTTTGTTGAAGATTTTCCTGAAATTGTTGATAATACTCAGGTTCTTTTTAATCAAGACAATGGAACAGGTAGGGTTGTTAATATCAGCGGTCAAGGTTTTTTGAACTCTTATGAGTATGTTTCTAAATGGCTCTTTCCTGTTCCGGGTGAAATAAAAAAACACATTAAAACTGATTTCCCAGGAATGCCTGGGGGGGGCGGGAGTGATTATGCGTCCTTTGTTGCAGCAGGTGTTCCTGCGTTTAGCTTGTCCTCTCTTGATTGGTCATACAGGGACTACACGTGGCATACGAACATAGACACTTATGATAAAATAGTTTTTGATGACGTTAGGAGTAATGTGATTTTAACCGCAATTCTTACCTATATGGCTAGCGAAGATGAAGACAAAGCTTCAAGGGAAAAAAGAGTAATGCCTGTAAATCCAAGAACCGGAAAACAAGCGCCTTGGCCTAGGAAAAGAGCTCCCAAAAGAAAAAGTTTAGATAATTAATCTATAAGTAGAACGTACGTTTAAAAAAAATGTTCAACAGTTTTATATTTAAAATAGCCCGTAGATATTTTTTTGCAAGAAGCTCAAAGACTATTGTAAATAGGATCAACCGATTTTCGTTTATAATGATTGTTGTTTCGGCATGCTCTCTTCTTGTTGTGTTAAGCGCTTTTTCTGGTCTTAAAGACTTTGGGTTACTGTACACTAATTCCTTTGATCCGGATTACAAGGTTGTGCCAAAGATTGGGAAGTATTTTGCTTTAGACGGTTCGGCTATTAAAAAGGTTTCGTCTCTTTCTGGCGTCTCCAATGCTTCTCTTGTTCTAGAAGAAAAGGTTTTGCTTGCAAATTCTCTTAACTCTACCTCTATTATTTTAAAAGGTGTCGACTCTGGTCATTTTTTAAACAAACAACTGAACGACCTGTCTTTAGTTGGTGTTTTTGATATTAGAGACAAAGACAACATCTATCTTGGCGCATCAGTTGCTTCTGCTCTTGATGTTGTTCTTAGCGAAGACTTTTCTGTAAAAGCTACCGTTCCTTCCTTAAGCAGTTTTTCTTTATTTAACCTTTCCCCCTTCTCTAGTTTGTTTTTCGAAATACAAGGAATTTATCAAATTAGCGGGGATATTGAAAGCAAATATGCTTTTACCTCTCTTTCGTCTTTAAGCACCCTAACAAATATTCCTTCTAATAATTATTCCGCCATAGAAATAATGGTTGGCGATAGTTTTTCTAAAGAAGAGCTCAAAAAAGAGCTTCGCCAATTTTTGCCTGTTGATTTTAACCTTGTTTCAAAACAAGAGCTAAATCCTGCTCTCTATAAAATGCTTAACACTGAGAATTTTGCTGTTTATCTTATTTTTTGCTTGGTTGTTATTATTGCTGTTTTTAACCTTGTTGGGTCTATCACTATTATGATGGTTGAAAAAACTTCTGACTTAAAAATCTTAAACACTTTGGGGGCAAACAAAAATTCATTTAGCAAAATTTTTCTTTCTCTTGGCGCTATAGTTTCTTTTTTTGGCAGCCTTGTTGGCTGTGTTGTTGGGTCTGTTTTTGTTGTGGTTCAAGGCTCATCCCCTTTTGTCTATGTCCCCGGAACAAGCCTCCCTTATCCTGTGGTTCTTACATTTCAAAACCTCTTAATTGTTTTTTTAACCGTTTCCTTGATTGGCCTTGCCGCCTCATTTTGGACTACCCGAAATCTTGACAAGCGTTTTTTAGATTAGCGCTTCAGTTTTTTCTGAATACTCTTTAATGTTGTTAAGTATTGTTATTATTTTATCGGGATCGTTCTCTGTTAAGATTGCTGTTTTTGTAGGTTTAAAATTTTGCACTCCTTTAAAATAATTACCGTAGTGCTTTCTTGTCTCAAAAACGCCCAACACATTCCCTTTCCATTTTAAAGAAAGCTGTAAGTGTTTTTTTGCCATTTCTGCTCTTTCTCTCAGTGTTGGTGGGGGTTTTATTTCTCCTGTTTCAAAATAGTGCTTTATTTCCTCAAAAAACCATGGGTTTCCTATAGCTCCCCTTCCTATCATTGCGCCGTCTAGCCCATATTTGTCTCTCATTTCTTTTGCCGCTTGAGGAGTGTTGACGTCTCCGTTTCCAAATACTGGAATATTCATTCTGGTGTTGTTTTTTACTTCTCTTATTTTTTCCCAACACGCTTCTCCTTTATACATTTGAGCTCTAGTTCTGCCGTGAATTGAAATTGCTTTTATTCCAACGTCTTGTAGCTTTTCTGCAACCTCAACAATTTTTATTGTTTTCTCATCCCACCCCAGCCTAGTTTTAACGGTTACTGGCAGGTTGGTTCTTTTTACTATTTCTTTTGTAAGGCTAACCATTAAAGGAATGTCTTTTAGTATTCCAGCACCCGCGCCTTTACAAACTACTTTTTTTACTGGACACCCATAGTTTATGTCTATTATGTCTGGGGCTGTTTTCTCTACTATATCAACAGCTTGAAGCATTGAATCAAGGTTTGATCCAAAAATTTGAATACCTACAGGCCTCTCCTTTTTATAAATATCTAGTTTTTTTGTGCTTTTTGCTGCATTTCGAATAAGGCCTTCGCTAGAAATAAATTCGGTATAGACAACGTCTGCTCCATGCTTTTTACATAGTGCCCGAAAAGGCGGATCGCTAACGTCTTCCATTGGCGCAAGTAGTAGTGGAAAGTCCGGAAGTTCTATTTTTCCTATTTTAACCATATGGCAAAAATAAGAATTCCTTTTATTTATAAAAGGATTCTCTTTTAAGATATTTCAAACTAAGTATCTTTGTACCAAAATAAAGCTGGTGGCAAAAAATATTAGGAATTTTTGTATTATAGCTCACATAGACCACGGGAAAAGCACCCTTGCAGACAGGTTGCTTGATTCTACTGGCTCCGTTAAAGAAAGAGACAAGCAGGCTCAGCTTCTTGATGATATGGATTTGGAGAGAGAAAGGGGTATAACAATTAAATCTCGCGCTGTACAAATAGAGTACACAAAAGATGGTGTAGGCTACGTTTTAAACTTAATTGATACTCCAGGGCATGTTGATTTTTCTTATGAAGTCTCAAGAGCAATTGCTGCCTGTGAAGGCGCGCTGTTAGTTGTTGATGCGGCACAAAGCATCCAGGCTCAAACAATTTCTAATCTTTACTTAGCTTTAGAAAACGATCTTGAAATTATTCCTATTCTTAATAAAATTGACCTCCCGTCTGCTAATACAGAGGTTGTTGCTGACGAAGTGGTTTCTTTGCTGGGCTGCAAACATGAGGATATTCTTTTAGCTTCCGCAAAAACAGGACAAGGCGTGGAGGATATTCTTGACGCTATTATAAAGAGGGTTCCCGCTCCGAAAGGACAAGAAAAAAATGAACTTCAAGCGTTAATTTTTGACTCTGTTTTTAATCCATACCGTGGGATTGTAACATATTTTAAAGTTGTAAGCGGAAGCCTCTCCAAGGGAGATAAAATAAAGTTTCTCTCTACAGAAAAAACTTATCATGCTGAAGAAGTTGGTATATTAAAACTTCAACAGGTTCCTAAAAAAACGATTTTTTGTGGAGACGTTGGCTACCTAATTACAGGCATCAAAGATGCTAAAGAGGTTAAGGTTGGGGATACAATTACACTTGCAGAGTCGTCTATACGCATTCCTATTGAGGGGTTTGAAGATGTTAAGCCGATGGTTTTTGCTGGAATTTATCCAGTAGACAGTGATGACTATGAAGACCTTCGTTCAAGCATGGAAAAGCTTCAGTTGAACGATGCTTCTTTGGTTTTTTCTCCAGAAAGCTCCGCTGCCCTTGGGTTTGGCTTTAGGTGTGGGTTTTTAGGGATGCTCCATTTAGAAATAATTCAAGAGAGGCTTCAAAGAGAGTTTAACATGTCTGTTATAACAACTGTTCCTAACGTGTCGTATCTGGCTTATACCAAAAAAGACCCTAGTGTTCCTGTTTTGGTTAACAACCCCGCCGATCTGCCAGACCCCTCAAGACTTGACCGTGTTGAAGAGCCTTTTATAAAAGCTTCTATAATCACCAAATCTGAGTTTGTTGGAAACGCCCTAAACCTTTGTATAGAAAAAAGAGGCGTGGTTACAAACCAGCGGTATTTATCAACAGAGCGTGTGGAGTTAAGTTTTGATATGCCTTTGGCTGAGATTGTTTTTGATTTTTATGATCGCCTTAAGTCTATTTCAAAGGGGTATGCTTCTTTTGACTATGCTCCCTCTGGGATGGTTTCTTCGAAATTGATTCGTTTAGACATTTTGTTGAACGGCAGCCCTGTTGACGCTCTTTCTTCTTTAATTCATTTTGAAAACGCTCTGCGGTTAGGAAAAAAAATGTGCGAGAAACTTAAAGAGTTGATTCCAAGACAGCAATTTGACATTCCAATCCAAGCTGCAATTGGAGCAAAAATTATATCACGAGAAACAATTAAAGCTTATAGAAAAGATGTTACTGCAAAACTTTATGGGGGAGATGTTACCAGAAAACGGAAGCTGTTAGAAAAACAGAAAAAGGGTAAGAAAAAAATGAGAATGGTTGGAAGTGTAGAGATTCCTCAAAAAGCGTTTATGGCTGTTTTACAAATCAACAATTGATATGAATTTATATTCTATTGAAAACGGAAACTTTAAACTTGATGGTGGCGCCATGTTTGGCGTTGTGCCAAAAGCTCTTTGGGAAAAAACAAACCCTGCCGACCCTGACAACAGGATTGAAATGAGCGCCCGCTCTTTGTTAATTGAAGACGGAAATAGGCTTATTCTTGTTGATGCCGGTCTTGGGGACAAACAAAGCGATAAGTTTTTTAGTTTTTTCTCTCGGTGGGGAGAACACAACACGGGCGCCTCTCTGGCTGCCCACGGTTTTAATAGAGACGACATAACAGATGTTCTTTTTACCCACCTTCATTTCGATCATTGTGGAGGGGCGACAAAAAGAGATGGTGATAAGATTGTGCCCGCATTTAAAAACGCACGATTTTGGTGCCAAAAAGATCACTGGGACTGGGCCACAATAAGTCCAAACCCAAGAGAAAAAGCCTCTTTTTTGAAAGAGAACCTTGAGCCAATTAAAGACTCCGGGCAGCTAACCCTCTTTGAGGGCAGAGAGGCGGGGTTTTTTAAAGAGCTTGGGTTTGAGATGCTTTTGGTTGATGGTCATACAGAAAAAATGGTTTTACCAAAAATCCTCTATAAGGGGAAAACAATTATTTTTGCCGCTGATCTTGTTCCAACTGTTGGCCACATTCCCATCCCTTATCTTATGGGTTATGACATCAGGCCTTTAGTAACCATGAAAGAGAAGGCGCTTCTCTTAAATGATGCTGCCGAAAACGGCTTTTTGCTTTTTATGCAAC
>Ga0209403_10002081_pt1 | contig 24515 bp, 20 predicted proteins | sample ArcticOcean_MG_C_8_FD_187440 | JGI IMG/M metagenome (GOLD analysis project Ga0209403, IMG submission 187440) | Marine microbial communities from western Arctic Ocean - ArcticOcean_MG_CB11_86 (SPAdes) (version 2) | ecosystem: Environmental > Aquatic > Marine > Oceanic | place: Arctic Ocean... | reverse complement strand
AGTAATCATGCTGGTCAATTTTTAACAGAAATCCCACAAACGTATGAGATTTGTCGTGCGGTAAACAGTCCATCATGCAAAATATTATTTGATATTTATCATCAACAGATTTCAGAAGGAAACTTGATACCCAATATTGATAAATCTTGGAAAGAAATTTCATATTTCCAGATTGGAGATAATCCAGGGCGAAAAGAACCAACAACGGGTGAAATAAATTATAATAATGTTTTTAAACATATTTATAATAAGGGGTACAAAGGAATTTTAGGAATGGAACATGGTAATTCACAGAAGGGTGAATCGGGTGAATTAGGTGTTATAAAAGCGTATCGTCAAGTTGATAATTTTTAGGAGAAAATCATGAAAAAAATAACAGTATTATTATTAATGCTAGGAATGCTAGTGGCACAGTCACGGCATATGCCTGCAGATACTTCAGTGGTGTCAAAACATAAAATAACAATTAAAGGGAAAAGGGTAGAATACCAAGCCACAACAGGAACACAACCTGTATGGAATGAGGATGGAAACCCAATTGCGGCTGTTCATTATACTTACTATGAAAGAACTGATATTAAAAAAGATCCTTCAAGACCAATTATGATTTCATTTAATGGCGGACCTGGTTCTGGTTCAGTTTGGATGCACTTAGCCTATACAGGTCCAATGATTTTAAATGTTGATGATGAAGGTTTTCCTGTTCAACCTTATGGCGTAAAAAGCAATCCTCACTCTATATTAGATGTTGCAGATATTGTTTTTGTTAATCCTGTCAATACAGGTTATTCTCGTATTTTAGATAAAGAAACAAAGAAAGAAACCTTTTTTGGTGTTAATGCGGACATAGCTTATTTAGCAGAATGGATAAATACATTCATTCAAAGAGTTAATCGCTGGGAGTCACCTAAATATCTTATTGGTGAAAGTTACGGAACTACTCGAGTCTCTGGATTAGCTTATGCTTTGCAAGGGCGTCAATGGATGTATATCAATGGAGTGATTTTAGTATCTCCAACACAGCTTGGTATTGATGGTCGTCGAGCAGGGCCTTTAGGCGCAGCTTTACGAGTTCCATATTTTACGGCAGCAGCTTGGTATCATAATAAACTGCCTCGAGATCTTCAAAGAAAAGATCTGTTAGAGGTCCTCGAAGAATCGGAAGACTATGCAGTTAATGAGCTTATATCCATTCTTGCTAAAGGAGGTTTTGTTGATGAAAGAGAGCGCAAAGGAGCCGCCGCAACAATATCTCGATATTCAGGCATTTCAAAAGAATCTATTTTATCTTATAATTTAGATGTCCCAACCTCATTCTTTTGGAAAGAGCTATTGCGAGACGAAGGTTTTACAGTAGGACGTCTTGATTCTAGATATAAAGGACTAGATAAAACTAATGGAGGAGACAGCCCCGATTTTAATTCTGAGCTTACTTCATGGTTGCATTCTTTTACGCCGGCTATTAATTATTACTATAAAAACATTCTAAATTTTAAAACAGATGTAAAATACAACATGTTTGGTCCAGTACGACCATGGGATAATAAAAACGATAACACAGGTGAAAATTTGCGCCAAGCAATGGCTCAAAATCCATATTTACATACGATGATTCAATCTGGTTATTATGATGGAGCCACCAAATATTTTGACGCTAAATATACCATGTGGCGAATGGATCCCAGTGGTAGAATGAAAGATAGATTAAGCTTTAAAGGTTATCGGAGTGGACACATGATGTATCTTCGAAGTGAAGATTTAAAGCTTGCCAATCAAGATATTAGAGATTTCATTCTAGAATCAACACCAGATAAGGGTGCCCCCGCAAAATATTAGCATAAAATCAAACAATGTATAATAAAATATTCTCCAAGATATGCTTGATTAGTTTGATATTATCGGCATGTTCAACCTCCTATGGTCCACTGAACTTTATGGGAGGCTATGAAGAAAAACGGATTGGGAAAGATATGGTGGAAGTAAAGTTTTATGGCAACCAACATACTTCCAAAGAAAAAGTTTCTCAACTCTTATTGTATCGATGTGCCGAACTTACTAAACAGTTTGGATTTGATTTTTTTGTAGTATTAAAAGATCAAAGCTATGAAGAGGAATTGACGAATAGCCCCACTATTAACCAACCATTTAGAACGGTAGAATCAGAATCAGTTGGAGTTCGTACAGTTGTATCACCAGATCTTACAATGAACACGACTTCCAAAAACAGTGTTGGAGTATATGTTATAGGAATGTTCAAAGAAGGATCTAAAGATTACTCACAGTATAAGAAAAGCCATATTAAAGCAAAAAGAATTTTAAAAGACTACAAGAACTATATTAAATAAGCAACGAAAGTAATAATTAGAGCCAAGACTGTTCCTTTAAAAGTTATAATCATTGATTTACTTCGTTGAGTTTTCAAAAAGTCTAAATCTCTTTCTCTTTGATTTTTTTGTCCCATATTTTTAATTCCAAAAAATGCATTTACAATACACGTTTTGTCTAATGCTTCTAATAATGCAATAGTCATAACAACAGCTGGGAAAAATATAAATAGTCGATATAGACCAATATCATTTATAATAATATAGATAAAAGACAGAACAGTTATTGCGAGACTAGCATAGCCAGTCATCCATCTCTTACGAATTTCTTTTCCACCAATATTTGGGCAACTTTCCATTTTATTTACACTCTCCTTTTGTCCATTCAGTCAACCCTGAGTTTTCAGCAAAACAAAAGTTGTCATATGTTTTATTATCGCAACCACAAACAGGGTCATAAATTTCTATACAGGCTTTATTTGAGATTTTATTTTGATCAATGCAGCCCTCTGAATTTTTATCTTCACAGCTTAACAAAGAAATAGCCGTTAGTATAAATACAATATTTTTCATTAATGAAATTAAGAATTAAAAAAGCGAGACTGGTCTATTTTTTCAGGTATTGGACTATTAAGGATTTGGCCAGTCAGGAGGAATTTGAAATGGTTCTATTTCATTTGCGCTTGAACCTTGGTCGCTAAATAAGCTAGCTATAACTAATAATCCAACGATCGCTGATAATATTAATTTTTGGTTACTTTTATTTTTTTGCTTTACTAGTTTAGTAAATTTATCCTTTGGAGGGTCTATATCTAAAGTTTTCCAGATGTTCATTTTAAATAAAAGTATCATTTCATCTATTGCGGTAGTTTTAATAGAAAAATTAGATCTCTTAATCTTTCTTTTTTTAAAATCATTATCTTTAGAAATAATAAAATAAGTGAAAACACCTTTATATTTATCATTTTTCTTTTCTAAAGACCAAAGTAAAAAATTTTCAACCTTTATTTGGCTGCTTAAAGACGAAAGACACTCATCATCCAAACAGCCTGTGTATTTAACAGCTTCTAATTCAGATTCTTTAACAGGACTGATACCATTCATTAGAGCAAGCTCTTCAATAACAAAATTATTAAGCGCTTCAGACTCAAACTTACTTAGTCCAATGACACCTTCATTAATTACGACAAATTTTTTGTTATCCTGAGCTAAAGAAAGACTAAAAAATGATAGATGTGTTAGTAATATTAAAAAGTATGTATACTTTATTTTAAACATATTATACATCATTTTAATAACACCATCTTTTTAGTTTTTGTAAAATTAGGTGTAGAAAGCTGATAAAAGTATATACCGGCTGCGGCTTTATAACCTGAAGCATCTTCTCCCCTCCAAGCTATTTTATACTTACCAGGGAGATGGTATTTGCTGGTCAAAGTATTGACTTCTCTACCCATTATATCATATATGGTAATTTTTACAAGTCCTTGCTTAGCAATGTCATAAGTAATATTTGTTATAGGGTTAAAGGGGTTTGGATAATTTTGATTTAAAGCAAAGTCTGTAGGTACAGAAATTTGATATTCTTTTACTTTCTCTTTAATATAATTAGGTGGTCCAGTAATAATTATAAGCTCAACTTTTTTTACTAAACTTTCAATAAATATTGATGAGCCGTCTAGTGAATATATTTTATTACCATTTTTATCTATTAAGATTGATTTCCATTTGACGGGTAATTCTCCATATAATATTGGAATGATTTCAGCTTTCATTGGTTGCTTATTTAACTTAAGAATTGCATTCCAAGTATGACCTTCACTCGAACTTTTATAGCTTCGCGTTAATTCATAAGCATCATTATTTTTATAAGAAATCGTGGTGCGAGATATAATATCTGGCGGTTCTGGATGGTCAAACCTATCTATTTCATTTGATGCTGAGGAAGCAATTCCAAAAATATTATTTTTATCTATACGATTATCAGATTTCACCATTAAGTCTATTGACCAACTCTTTGGTGGGTGACCTTTAATTCGATCAGAAGAAGGCCCAGATTCATTTTGTAAATTATTAAAGTTTAATTTTATTGATACGTCATTTTCAGAATTATTATAAACTGCATATGATTTAAATGGGTACCAGCGTCTTGGGAAGTCATCGGCCCAACCGGATTCCTGATTTATATATTCATATGGGCCAATCAATTTGTTTTGGTCAAGTAGAACTTTAATTGGGAAGGTATAAGGCGAAGAAACCAAAGACCACCCAGGTTTTATTTTATACTCAAAGCTATCCAGTTCTACACTTATTCCACTACCTAAAAATAAATGCGCAGGAATACTTTCACGATGTTTAAACCAATATCCAAATCCAGGCTTTATTTTAATGGGGTCTAGCCACTCTTGACCGCTCCAAGTCCAAAGCTTCCAAATTTCGCCATAATTTTCTTGGTCAAAATTTGATAGAATTAAAACAGAGTCAATTGTTGAATTATTAAGTTTTCCAGGGAAAGAAATTAACCTCCAATTATTTTGAGCAATTCCTTCGGGATATCCGGAATATTCAATTTCTGTTGAAACATTCAATTGTTCAAATAAAACCATAATTTGTTTATGGCCAAATTCTTGGACTGTATTCATATCATCAATTAATTGAATCCTATAGTAAAAACCATTAGCGGAAATTTCTTTTCCTGGAATTATTCCTTTATAAGTTGCCTTACCTGATAATTTTAAAATACTATCAATATTGTTAGTGGAGCCTTTATTCATTATAATTGATGTAACGGTTTCATCGCCACCTTTTGAATAAAGAAGATTGACCTCCTTTGCCTTGAAATCATCGGTTACAGATAATGAAATGGGAAAATCAATTCCAGCGGGAACTTGAGAACCGGGGTCAATTATTGATACATACTTATCCAATGACTCAACCGTAACTAAGACAGTATCTGGTTTTGTTGGAGCGCCACCATCAGAGACATTTAGCATAAATCGTAGAACCGTTTCTTCTGAAACAATAGGCGCTACAAATTTTGCTTTTGATTTAAAAATATCAAGAATCTTTATATCATTTGGGCCAACCCAAGAAAACAATAAAGAGTCTCCATCAGCATCTATCGAACTTGAACCATCTAATTCTACAATTGAGCCAGATAAGACTGTTTTGTCAAGTCCTGCACTCGCAACAGGTGAAATATTATCAGAAACGTTTATATTTACAGTGTCTAGTTTTGACCAAATATCACCATCTGAAACACGGAGAAAGATTGTGATCAATGAGTCTTCCAATACTGCTGGTGTTATAAAATTTGGATTTGATTTAGTTTTATTATTTAGATTTAAATCGTTGCTTGAAATCCAATCATAAGTTAAAACTTGTCCGTCCGGGTCCAAACTTTTACCCCCATTAAGAAAGACTTCTTGTCCTTCTTTGCTATTAAAATCTTCACCTGCATTGGCGATAGGAACGCGGTTGTTATTTACTGAGATTGATATAGTATCTCTTGATGTTTTTGATCCATCATTGACTGATAATTCAAGAATAAAGACTTCGCCATTGCCAACAACAAAAGGGGTGTTGATATCAATTTTAGGTTCACTAGGACTAGATTCAATTTCTATATTTTTTGGTAAAACTGTTTTTAATATTTTGCCGGAGGGCCCAATCATATACCCTGATAATACCTTCCACAAGTAAGAAAGATTTTCTCCTTCGAGGTCATAAGACTTTGAACCATCCAGCTGAAGAGATCGGCCTTCAATAACAATAGTATCGGGACCAGCGATTGCAATAGGAGGAAAATTATCAACAATAGATATAGCCACAATATCTTTTGATGACTTTTCAATATCTTGAACTTCTAAGGTAAAAGTAATGACAGAGTCTGTTCCATAATCAGGGACAATAAATGAAATAGAATCATCTAAGCTCGGACCTAATAAAGAGATGTTAGAAGAACTTTCCCAAGAGAAAAGGTTTAGCATGGCTCCGTCAGGATCATAAGAAGCACTACCATCAAGCATGACAATTGAATCTGGCTTTACCAATTGATCGGGGCCTGCAATTGCGATAGGGGGCAAGTTTGAAACAATAAATAATTCTAAGGTATCAATAGCAGACTTTTCAAAATAATCTGAAATCTGAAGTGTAATAAATACAGATGTATCGACCATCCAGTTTGGTGCAGTAAATGTTGGTTTAGCAATAAGCGAATCAGAAAGAACGATGCTTGAAGGTGTTGACCAGTTAAAAGAAAGAGTATCTTTCTCAAGATCATAAGATTTTGATCCGTCTAATTGGCCTTCGGTATTTAATAAAACATAGTGTTCTGAACCAGCTTTTGCTACGGGTGGCATATTGTTAATAACGGTAACCATAGTTGTATCAAGATTTTCTTTATATCCATCATTAACTTTTAGCTGAAATTTATAATCAGATTGAGCAACAGAAATTTTTGGTGCTATAAAATAGCTTATTTCATTAACTCCATTATCCAAGGGTAGACTTGACAATGATGTCCAAGTATAATGTAAGGGGCGGCTATCGGGGTCATATGAAAAATAAGCATCTAACTCTGCTCTTTTTCCTTCTCTTAATGTAAAATCTGTATTCGCATTAGCAATTGGTGGTGTATTATTTTTTACAAAAATAATTAAAGTGTCAAAAGCACCAAACTTTCCATCCCAAGCTCCAAATCTTATTTGATAAGTTGTGTCTGTTTCAATATTTGGGGTAATAAAAGAGGAGCTATTACTAACCGTATCTGATAATGAGAGCTGCTTTGGGAAAAACCAAAAATATTCAAGAGCATCACCTTCTATATCTGTAGTTTTACTACCATCTAAATATACAGTGTCACCTTCTAAAACTTGACTTGGGAAAATCATATTGATTTGAGGAGCGGTGTTGTTAGATACGATAATTGGAATAGTATCCGACAAAGAGGTGAGCTCATAATCATTAACGGCTAAATTAATTTTAATCGTGCCATTTATTAATGAAGGAGGGACAGTAAAAGTAGGGTTTTGATCCGTGGCAGATGAAAAATCAATATTGTCTAGACTTGACCATAAATATTCTATATCATCTTGTTCAGGGTCATAGGAATCAGTTCCATCAAGAGTAATAGACGATGAAGGGAAAACATAGTTAATTTTAGCATTGGGATCCGTCATGCTTAATATGGCCGTTGTTGATAATGAAAGATCTGCTTTTGCAATAGAAATTGGAGCCAAATTATTTGCAATAAATATTAAAACAGTGTCTGAAGAAGATTTCAACTTTGAATTAGTAACTGTTAGCACGGCTGTTAATACAGTATCTTTGTCAAAAAGTGGTGCGGTGAATGTTATCAAAGGAACATTCGACGAGTCTAATGTAATTAAGGGGTCAGCGCTCCAATTAAAAGAAAGAACATCATTTGTTGATGACCAGGACTTATTCCCATTTATTACCGCAGACCTTCCTTCTCTTACGTATATATCTTCCCCTGCAATTGCAACCGGAGGCATCTTGTCGTTGATTGCAACAAATTCATGAGGATTTAATACGTCACCAAAAGATGCGCTTGGTATAAAATCTAATGTATCTGTAACTATTAAGACGGTATCCATCACTTCACCATCATAAGCTTTAAAAGTTATTTTGCCATCACCGGTATTTCCATAAACCTGAATAAAATGAAAAGTTCGCCCCTCTATTATTTGTGTTTCAGAAACACCTCTTACTGAAGAACCATAGAAAGCAGCAACTACATTTTTTGTAGAGATGACCTCTTTAGTATTAATTTTCATAATACTAGTAAAGGTCATAAAATGTTCATATTCAGACGCGCTTACTTTCCATGAGGATGGGGCCTGAGCCAAAGCAAAAGTTGAACATAATAAAAAAGATAAAAGTATGGATCGTTTCATCATTATATATCTAATAAAGGGAGTCTGATGTTGGATCAAAGACTATTTCAATAGCACCATTTTCTTGCTCTGCATGAACGAACCTGAATTCATTAGAACAAAATAAATTCCAGTAGGGACACGCTCTCCATTTTCATTGCGGGCATTCCAAACAATATTTTTGTAGCCTGCTTCCATAAATTGATTATTAACAAGAGTACGAACCTCCTTACCTAAAATATTATATATTTTAAGTGAAACGGTGGCATCTTCAGGGACACCGAACCCAATACTAGTAATTGGATTGAAGGGGTTAGGATAATTTTGATCTAAGACATAAGTATCAGGTACGTATCCGTTATCCCATCGATTTAGCGGTTCTAACCTTACAACCCAAGGCTCAACAATATTTCCAACAATATCATTGATGCTAAAAGATATTTGATCAGAGCCCTTATAAATGATATTATTATCTGAGTCCCAAAACTTTATCGAAATAGATTCACCGCTTACTTCATCACTATATAAAGTCATAAAAACACGGTAAAGACCCATTGATTCAATGAACTCTGGTTTTGCATAGCCACGAATTTCATTGTCTTTCATCGCAACAATCACATCGTTTGGATTATTGATTCCCCAGTCATCATTATTTTCAACAAGTGCAATAATATTCATTGAATGTTGAAAATTTTCCCACATAATAGTATCCCAAGGGGCTTCATATTGTGGAGGTTTAACCTTACCAAGCTTTGCGCTTTCTCTCGATGTTATATATGGATAAGTTAATGTATCTGTGTCTGATAGCTGTATTTTATAACCTTCTCCTGGATATAGACGTTTTAAATTACCAACCCAACCCACATCATCAACGTACTGAGCAAACTGTGTTTGACTTTTTATTAAATCATTCTCAGTTGGCGTTAACGTTTCTAAGCCACTAGCAATATCAATATTAAAATTTGGTAAATAAGAAATCCAATTCCAGCCTTCATTTAATACGATAGGAATTGTATCTGCACCAACCCTTACTCCAACAAAATTTATAGAGTCTTTTTCTGCGAGACTTACCATAAACATATCTTTTTTATCAAGAGGTTCCTGTGTAAGTGTCCCTACCCATCCGGTGTTTTCTGAGTACTGAGCAAAACCACTCTGATTAACAATTCGATCGCCAAAAGAAGGTCTTAGGTCTTTAAAAATACTTTCAAGAGACATTACGCTTGACTCTAAATTGAATGACATCCAATCCCAGCCTTGAGAGAATTTGAATTGTTGTGCGACTTCACCCGTTGCATTAATATTAATTGGGATATTTGGTTCACCGTAAGACCCGTCAGAAGTAAAAGCTAATTTTTTATCTGTAGCCCACCATTCAACACAATTTGTTCTATCCCATATATGAAATTCTACAGTCTCGCCGTTTGCTGAATTTGAATAAGCGGTAAGATAAGCTCTATATTCTTTGAGATCAGAATCGTATTCTAAATCAGCAAAACCACGATACTCGCCATCAACAATAGCGGCGATACGATCATATTTATCATCAGAAAATGTACCCAAAACTGCAATTTTTGCTACAATATTCATTGAATATTGATATGAAAGTTTATCAAGCGGCCAATCGGGATATTCACACATTGAAGCAACTTTAAGGGCTAAAGGTTCATTGCCATCTGGAGTCTCAGCAAAAACGGTATCGACAAAATCCCCGACGTTTATATCTGGAGATATAGTAAAAACAATATCCCAATTTCCACCAGGGTTCAAGGTTCCCTCTGAAGTATTAACCGTTAACCAGTCTGGCAATCCAGTGATGTCAAAAGCTTTTTCATTCGAACCAATATTATTAAGGCTTACGGTTTGTTTTGTCGGGGTACCGATGATAGCCGTTGTTGATACTTCTGGAGCAGACCAACTGATAGGGTTGCGATTAACTTTAAAAGCATGCCGTACGGTATCGCCAATATTACCATAGAGGTCTCTATAGCCATAGAACTCTACGGTTACTTCATGGTTCTCAATATCACGGTTAGCAAGTAAGAACTCACTCACAACTCTATTTTCATTTGAGCTAAGATCAAAGGCAGTAATCTCACCGACGCCGTAAGGGTCGTTGATCTTAAAATTTATTTTTTCAACGGAAACAGGGTCAACCTCTTCCGTGAAGTTAAAAGCTATTTCATCGTTTTGGTTTAGTACCTTATCCACTGGTTCCGCGCTCCCAAGCAAAGAGGGCTTAATGCGGTCTACTGTTCCGCGTTTTGGTGGAAGAAGGTTTACGAGTGCACCACTTAAGCACACGGATTTAAAACGTAGATCATAAACGCCATCATCTAAATTAGCAAGTGACCAGTACGTTGTCTCATATTGGCGATTATCGAGCCTAAGCGTATCAACAATTATCGTTGCTTCATCAATGGTATACCAATTTGATTCACTTAAGGGGCTGTACTGCAATTCTATCTCATCAAAGTAAGATTGGCTTAGATCAAAACCAGCAAACGTTACAGCGAGGGTGTCATTAAAAGAGTTATTTAAAACCCAATCTTCTGCAATATTATAAAAATCTACGACAGAACATGGTCGAGCAAAATTAGCAGTAAAAGAAGCTTGATAACCATTCGTTACACCAGCATAATTTGACTCGCATTCAGGTGCAAACTTCAAGCGTAGGTCTTCAAACTCATAAAAATCGGAATCGATTGGACGACGGACAGTAACGGTAACCGTATCCGTTTCATTGTAATCTAAAGTATAAGGAATGTTGCCCGATTGTCCATTTAATAATATTTCTGCCCCACGTGGATTAGAAGAGCTAACAACGGATAATACGTAAGTTCGCGTAGTTTGACTAACAGACTCGTTTCTTAATAATACACGGTATTCTGCTGTGCCATCAGGTAAAACATTTGTAGCTGTGCTCGCAGATTGAAATTGCATAAAAGGCTCATCTTGTGGATTAGTTACGACAACACCTTCTGCGTTAGTCCATTCTTCATAAGGACATGAAGAATTGCCTGCAACGACATCAAACACAGGGGTTCCGTAAACTGGATCTGTTTTAATATTAACCGTGTAGTCATCGCCAGAATCATCATCATCAAGCGTATACTCAATGGTTGTTGAATTGCTTGTGCTGCTTGAACGAGAGGATCCAACACTCATTCCGATTCCTACCGTAGAAGTATTTCCAATGCCAATACCCATGACCTCAATACCAAGCCCAATAGCGAGTTCGGTATTAATTTCCATTTCCGTTTCGAAAGTATGTGAACTAGAAGTCGTAGCGGTTTCTGATTTTGTAAAAGACCCGGCTGAGCCATCAAAACTTCTATTTTCTACAAAAGTAGCAACTTTTGCAAGAGAGTCTGAATAAGCTAAGATCTCATTCCATCGATCAACGTCTTTTTGTTTGGAAGAATCTGCGACAACAAGTGATTTTAACTCAGGGATCAAATAAGATTGTATATATGATTTAGAGTATTGAAATGTTGTTGCAAAGCCATTAGGGATAAAAATAAAGTCCCTATCCACTGAATAAATATTTTTCCCAGCCTTATTTTGTTTGATAGAAAGAATATCGGTGGTCCCATATAATATATTTAAAGCGCCACCAACAAAAATATCACTTCCGGCAGTGCTAAATGATTCACTGGTCGCAAATTCCCAACTGGTTTCAGAGGAAGACGTTTTAGACCCACCCATACTTGTAGTTGTAGAAAACGATATTTCAGCATCCACATCAAAAGAGGTTCCAATGCCAAAAGGGGCAATTAACGTTGTTGTTTTAACACCCGAAGAAATTGAAGTTTCATTTGCGAAGCCAGCACTTTTACCAAAACTAAATCCAAGTGAAAAACTTGAAGAAGACTCACTTGTAAAAGTAGAAGAAGAATTATCACCGGGAGGTTGTCTTAAAATTAAAAAAGGAATCTCAGGAGCAGTTGTCGTAAAGTCTACAGAAACAGGTTTGTTTCCTAGGACGACAGCCCATTCATTGATTGTGGTCTGTCTCTGTTCCGAGGTGTCGGAAGCAAGAACTTCAAATTTTTTCTTATATGGGTTTGCGCCACTGGCTGATGTATTTGGAAGGCCAGGTAATAGAGGATATCGAAGCTTCCCTTTTTCATTTAATTCAAATTGCAGCGTATCTGATTCCACCCCTTTATAACGATCACCCAAATAATCGCGAACCTTTACCCAACCAGTATTTAATGGGCATTGTTCATTTAAATAGTATTGTTCATAAACTTCAATATCAATCGTATCTCTTTTATTTTGAGTAAATTGATTATCACCTAAAAGATTTTTATTAAAACCATCAGTTATTTCAGCTGAAAGGGGTGCATAGTAAGTAAAATCTACCGTATCAGTTGTTAGGGTAGCCCAGGTGGAATCTAGTGGATTAAAAGCATCTTTCATGTTGTGAGTTTTTCCACCATTTTGGAACTCGGTTCCAATCGCCAGCAAGTTTGGAACTGCGGGACTATATTGCCCATCAGTTAATACATCAACTACAAGTTGATATTCCATTGTTGGGATGTCATCAAATTTATATTTACCGCCGCCGTCAACATAGGCAGTATCTATAAAACAAGAGACAGAAGACTTTAAAATAACGCGAGCAAAGTTTTGCGGTCCCAGTGGTAATTGGCAAAGGCCTCCACTTACTTGTCCGACAAGGGTTCGTTTAAAGGTGTCTTTAAAATTAGCTGTTTTTGGTTGAACGACATTTGTAAAACTAAAGGAGTGTGGATTGAATGAACCAACCGCGCTATAGTCCGTACTATCTCTATCGGGCATATCAGGAATAATTTCGATATTTCCACCCGGCTCAACTTCGATTAAATACGATCCGTCGGCGTCTGTAACGGTGCCTAAAAACTTACCGTTTTGCAGTAGTTTTACTCCTGCAACGCCACATTCGGCATCTTTTGTATTATCTGAGTCGTAATAAACAAATCCTGAAATAGATTGAAGGTTCGTTACTTTAAAATTGACATTATTTCGTACGGGATTAGAATCACTTAAGTACGCTTGATTTGAAGTAGGGCTAAAAACATGGTATGGCTTGGTGGGTGATACCGACATATTTTTTCCGGAACCGTAATTTATATTTACAATTGTATAGGCTCCTCCAAGGTCTGTGTAAGCTGCAGCATAGGCAGGCGCGATAGAATTATCCCAATAACTATTATCACTTTCTCCGTTGAGGGTTCCTTTTAAGGCTTGATCTACGGAATTGGTTATCAAATTACCTGTGCCGACATCCATATTGTTGTAAAGTAATAAATTAGGTTCAGCAATAGAACCGCTCACGCGATATGGCGTATATACATTATAATATTTTGTAATAGAGGTTGAATCAATGTTCGGAAGAACCGGTTCTCCTTTTATAACATTATGACGTATACCCAAATAGTCATCTCTCAACCCAGACCACATGCGAAACTCATCAATATTGCCTCTAAAGTTATTTCCTGAGCCATCTTTACCCATCAGGAGTGGGTCGCTATTTGCAGTTGTTAGCGGAGCGATAAGGCTATCTTGATTAGTATTAAATAGTATCTTAGAGCCATTTACATAAAATCGATAAACACCTTTTTCAGCTGTATTGCCTTTTTTTACAATGGCAACATGCGTCCATTCGCTAGTTGGAATTGTAGCTACGCTTGTAATGTCAGCACTCCCTTGAGTATAATTTAAATAATTATATGAGCCAACTTTCTTTAAGGATAGTTTCCAATTAGAGCCTTTGCTTAACAATACTTGTGTCTTGACATCTGGGGTGTTAAACCAAAGTTCTGCAGTTAACGAGTCTCGTGTATTGTTTGATGCCAAATCAAAAATAGAGTTTGCAGGAAAACTGGCATAATCGTCATTCCCATCAAGCATTATAGAGCTGCCCCAGTTGGGAGTCGCTCTAACTTTTGTAAAAGGGATTTTGGTGCCTAAAGCTGTTTCAACAAAGCCGGTAATAGTTCCGTTTGAAGAAGTTTTTCCTATAAAAGTATCTCCATCAGCATCAGTCCCAAATACATTTGAACCTTTAACGGTATAAGTATATTCCGTTCCAGGGATCAACCCCGCATCATCATCATATGAGGTATTTACAAAATTGTAATTATCTTGAATTCGAGTTGATGCTCTATAAATATCATGACCGGTTCCTGCGCTAGTTGCTTGCGGTGTATTAGGATCATAATTCCAATCTAATACAACTTTATTTGGGAAAAAATCATACGTAGCATTGAGAGCAATATTCTCAGGTCTTCGTTTAAAAATATTCCAAAACCCTAGCTCAACTTTAATAGGGCCACCGGGGCCTTGACCAATCAACATAGAATCCTGTTCGGTTTGAATAATTTGACCCACCGTAAAACTGACGGTTCCTCTCAAGGCATCACTTCCAGGGACTGAATTGATCACGCCGGTTGTATTTCCAGCGCCACCACTAACAATCTTAAAGGTCACTTCTGCAGCTTGAGTGCCCGTTGCATTGCTGTTACTTATGACAACCTGAGCTGACATTAAGCTACTCATGAGAGCTAATGAAAAAATATTAGCGAAAAAACGGTTCAAGTGGCTATCCATTAATTGATTAAAAAAAATTGATATCTACCAAACAGAAAAAGAAATGTCCCCAAAGATACCGGCCCACCTTGTCCAGTTTACTTTTTCACTTCTCCATTGAAGTCGAGCACTATAACTACCTTCTTTTTTATCTGCGACACACCAAGAAGAATTCCATGTATCTAAACGAGAATCGTTGACATAATATAAATTTTTATGTCCATTTTCATCAGGCAAGTAAGAGACAGTTCCATCGGAATGTGTAAGTTTTATTCTGAGGTAAATCATATCGTGATTACCATCTACCCACCCACCATCAAATTGAAGCCCGTAGCAAAATGAACCACGGGTTAAAAAACTTCCTTGAGCTTTGGTATCGTCATGCGTGGCCTCACTCCAATCGCTACCACCATCAGTTTTAAAGTCAACCCAGGAGGTTGAAATCGTAGAGTTACTACCGCTAGTCACCCGAAAAACACCTTTAGGGTCCATAGAGTTTTTTGCAAAAATCTTTTCTTTAATCTTAATATTTCCACCGTTTTCAAAACGTGCGATCTCTTTACCGTCATTACGATTAAGCAAAAGTCCATTTGGCGCCGTTATTAAATAAGACCAATCGTTTGTATTGTTTGGGATATAGGCCTTGTAGGTAGCGCCGTCTTTTTTTGTTCCTCTTATTGCATTACCATTTTGAATGTATAATTGATCTCTAAAAATACTTTTACCATTAACATCTAACGTTAAAGCTGGAGATGAGGTGTTTATTCCAACCCTTCCTGCATCTGTTAGCGCAATATTTTTGCCCCATTCATACTTACCATCATTTCTGGGTGCTATAGTTAAATAGTCATATTCTTCATTAGCTCTTCCATGAATAATAAAACCGTCATCTTTTTCATCGTTCATAAGTAAAATATCATTAGATGCTTGAATATTACCCTTTACATGCAATTTTGAAGCAGGGGATGTCGTTCCAATACCCGTGTTTCCATCGGCGGGCATGGTATTTGTTGTCCCATTTAATTGTGAAATGATTGCGTAGGGGGTCATGGTAAGTTGTGTTCTTGGCGCTAGTTCACCATTGCCTCCGATATCAATGCTAAGCCAATAGTTTGTGTTGAAGTCTAATGCGCTCATCGATGTAACAGACCCAAGATTGGTAGAAAATACGCCATTGACAACATCTAAGGATTGGAGCTCTGTCCATTTAGCGTCACCCACGCCACCATTTGAAATATGGTCATAGGCGCGAAAAGTAAACGTGTAAGTGGCATCAGGCAATGATGCGCCTTGATTGTCTCTTGCAATGCCCTGAATGCTTAACATTTGAGCAAAGATAAAGTTGAAAAGCAGAGTACTAATAGTTATAATTTTTATTGATTTCATATTTCTATCTCAATTTTTAGTTTTAATTCAATTCTTTTAGTTTGTTTTTAAAGCTTTAAAGCCGCCTTGAGTTCTACCAGACTAATACATTCATTCTTGTTTGAATCTATTAGATCAAATGTAGTTGGTGGTGGTACTAGCAAGTTACTTTCATTATTTGTTTCAGATATTTTGAAAGGTGGCTTTGGTGTAGGATCTACGAGAGATTCCAAAATAGACATGGCGGGTGGTTTTACAGCCGAGCTTATCCCTCCAGAAAATAGATTTTCTAATTCAGAACGATCTATACAACCATCAGCATTTAAGTCTTGGTTTTTATTAAATGTATTATTCTCAATATTATAGTTTTCAAAAAGACGGATAGAGGCTTCATCCAAAATTTTTAAAGACATTTGGATTTTCTGCTCATTATTGGTTGAAAGTTGTACTTGAGAGCGTACGATTGTAGAGGTTAAGAAAATTATAAAGAAAATATATCTGCTCATCGAAAAAAAATTACAAATTAATTATCAGACCTCAAAATTTTTTATTCATTGTTTTATAGCTGATAAAATTTTATTTGTTGAAGGCCGGACTCTATAATTAAGAAGAACATTTGCAAAAGTAACAACACCTTCTTTATTAATGACATAAGTACTTGCATAAGGAATCCCCTCTTTTCCACTTCCAATATAACGAGGATCAAATATGCCAAATTTTTTGGTTATTTTATTATTTTTATCCCACAATAAACTCATTTGTATAATTTGCCCTTTTTCTTGAGAGCTTTTTTTATAAGCAAGGCTTGATTTTGGGCTCTCAACACTAATTGCCCAAATTTCTACATCTTTCGGGAATTTAAAATTTGATAGGTTGGCTAACTGCCTCCTACAATGTGGTCACCAATATCCACGAAAGAAAATTAGGATCAAATTCTTTTTACCACGCAAATCAGATAGTTTTTTGATTTTAAAATTTTCATCTTGAGCGCTAAAGTCTGACACAACATCACCAGGCGCAATCTTTATATTTTCATAACTAACAGTATCGGCAAGGATTTGCCCGTTGATGTTTGTAATAGATACAAGAAACGTGAATAATAAAAAAGCGTGTCTCATTTATATAAAGATTAAAGCTTTGTTTCTAAGAAATCCTATTTAATATATTTGAAGAATGAAAACATTAATTATTGCACTAGTCGTCTGGATTTATAATAAGATAAAAGCTAGAAGAGAAAAAAAGCCATAGCTTATTAAACAAACATCTATTTTTTAAGAAAGTAAATTAAAATTAAGCCAATTGAAAATGGCAAAACTCTCTCCATCCAGTCTCCGATAGAACTAGGTAAATAAAAAAATATTATAGCTAAAACAAACCCTGAGAGGATAGTTATAAAAACATTTTTAGATTGAACTTTCCATCCTAATAGCTTTGCAATTATAGCAGGACCAAAAGCTGAGCCCATCGCAGTCCAAGCAAACAGAACACGACTAAATATTTTTTCAGGTAAGAAAATTGCAATTATTGCGGAAAGAAAAATTACAATTCCAGTCACAAACCTTGATTGCTTTAATGGATTGTCGCTTAGTTTTAAACCAACGTCTAAACTAATTGATGAAGCACAAACTAATATTTGACTATCAGCTGTTGACATGATTGCTGAAATAACAGCAGCCATTAAAAGACCTTGAACGATAGGACTAAAAAGACTTTCTGACATTTTAAAAAAAATATTTTCATTATTATTTAAATCGGTAATCATAAAGTGACCAATGATTCCTAGCAGCCACATCCCAACGAAAACAATGATAAACCAGATTAAAGTATAGTGACGAGCACGTTTTAAAGAAGCCTCATCTTTTGCAGCCATGAATCTTGATAAAAGATGTGGTTGACCAAAATAGCCTAGCCCAATTCCTAATTGTCCAAAAATTAGACCCATTGCCATCAATCCTGTGTTACCCAGTGTTAAGCTAGTAAAATCTGTTGAGTTATTGATTAGGTTATCAAATAAAACGCCAGGACCACCAAGTTTAATTAATGCAATCAGGGGCATTATTAATGCAGTAAATCCCATAAGAAAGCCTTGAATGGTATCTGTAATACTAACAGCTAAATAACCACCCATATATGTATAAGCAAAAATAACTATAGCGCTTAATGCGATGCTCTGAATGATATCCCAATTAAATGCGTTTTCGAAAGCGTTGCCAGCGCCTTGAAATTGAGAAGCAATATAGAAAGTAAATGAAAAAATTATTATTATTGAAGATAGGAGCAGTATGGGTTTTTTTTCTTTTTCTTGGAAGTCATTAACCAATAATTGAGGAATGGTAATTAAGTCTTTTGATCGAGTCATCCTAAAAATCTTCGGTGCAACAATAAGCCAATTAAAGAACATTCCAACAATTACACCGATAACTAACCATATGGTGGATAAGCCAAATTTATATGCAATACCACTTACTCCTAACAAGGTCCAAGCAGATGAATTGCTGGCAGAATAACTTATCGCAGTTATTAGAGGCCCTATATTTTTTCCACCTAAATAATAATTTTCAACACTTGTTGTTTGCTTTCTCGAAAACCAACCGATAAAGAGCAGTAACGATTTATAGACGACAAGAGTAAGTCCTATGATTAGGGTATTATCCATAATTGTTAGTTAGAAGTAGAAAAGATTTTTTCTTAGATATTTATATTAAAATAAATTATGAAATTTGAAATTTTTGCAGATGATTATTGAAGTTAATTCCCTAAACATATATTCTATTTTTCTGTGGGGAATCCTAAAATAAATCCAAGGGCCGCACCATAAGGAGTGCTATTATTACAGCCTATAAAATAACCCTACTAGGCTACCAGAAACGGTAAATAAAATCATTTTTTTCATTAGCGCTTCATCAATTGTAGACCGAGGGAGATATTAAATATAAATATCACGATTTGACCCACGGACATTCCAATGAAAAAAGGCATTATTGAGTTTGCGCTCATTGGATCCAAATTAAAAATTGTATAAATATGATTAACAACCTGTAATCCCGCAAACACTGAAGTGATTTTTAAAACAGCACCGTTCCCAAAGCTGCGAAGAGACAGCGCGGAAGCTAAACATTGGACGCCAGCCCAGTTAAGACTACCAAATAAAAGAACTATGCCAAATTCCATAGTCATGCCTAGAGCTGCATCAGTCCACTCAGTATTCCCAACTACGCTCTGACCCCATAATATGTGATAATCAAGAGACCAAGCAAACATGAAGCCAATAGAACCTAAAATTGTTAATACTGTACCTAAGCCCAAAAGTCCATCAGATTTTTCACTCTGAAGTGACCCATTAAGAGTGTAAATACCAAAGATAGATAGTGAAATACCAAGAATAGATAATAGGGGGTATAATAAACTCAATTTTCCGCCTGAAAGGATCTCTTCAGAAAAATATCTCCATATCAAAGTTCCTTCTTCAGGAGTGCCACCAAAAGTTATTTGTAAAATAAATGGAATTGTCAAAAGAACAGCTCCAACACATAATGAGATACCACCTACTTTATTTAAAGACATAGTTTTCATAATATGTTCCTTTTATTAATTTTTTGTATCTGTTTTTTGTTCGGATTGAATTGTCGAATGGGTTTGTCCACCAGATCCACTAGATATTGGATATGGAACCTCTGAAGGGTTTATAAATTTTATTGAACTATTTTCGTATAGTTTTTCATGACGCATTTTATCTTGAAAAGTTTTTTTAGTTCTTATAATACTAACAACTTCCGGACTAACTGAAACAATTTCAGAATATCTATGTAAATTGCAATAACCAAGAAAAACACTATTTAAGTGTGAGCCAATATGGTTGGTTACCACTTTATATTCAGCACTATCCTGTGGTGTATAGCTATGATGTTTTCCATTACCGTCGTTTGCCCAAATTTCCAGTGTATCATCTATATATAATAGCTGATTTTTTTTAATGTTTACATCGGGCGGGAATGTTCTTGCAGCACTACTACAACCAATTATAAGTATAAAACTTGATATAATCATTAGCATTAGAAAACGTTTCATAATAAAAATTGCTAACTATTAATTATTTAATTAAGCGGAGGGGTTTCATTAGACCTTTGACTGTTAAAAGTGTCTTGTGCATCCGATTGGTTGCTATCTTCAATAGGATACATAGGATTATTAGAGTTAGGTAAGGGGTGTTCATTCATCAAAGATTGTTTAGTTTTTACAGCGGGCTTTCCATTTGTGAGTTCCACAAATACAAGTCCGGCTAAGAATCCTAAAAAAAAGAAGGGAGCTGCTTTAACCATTTTTTTTCTCCTTCTTTTCAAGCGCATCATTTTTAGTTACTTTATAATTTGTAACGGTCTCTCCACCATTTTTAGTATCACGATGGACTTTAATTTTTTTAATATCCTCCACTTCAGAATGTCTAGTGCAATTCTTGGAAATTGAGGCTTTATTTTTTAGATAAAAAATTTCTTTATAATCATCATCACTATAGTGATGGAGTTTCAAATTAGTACTTATAAGATGCCCACCACTAACAAATAGAGATAGGGCAAATAGTGCATTCATTGTCATTGTAATCATGAGCCCAGTGCCTTTTTTAATAGTTATTTAATCTTAGCCATTAATATGTATAGCTGTCAAGTTATTAAAAAGTTGCCCTCTATAAACAAAAAAAGCCCCACTCGAGGCAGGGCTCATTTGCTTATTATAAAATTATCCTCTTAATCAAAAACTACACCAGAGCCACCATATAGCGGACTAAAATGCTGGCCAATGGCTACCCACTTTCCTTTATTTTTAATAAGAGTACTTGAAGCTCTTGTTCTATAATTACTTGCGATTAATTTATTCCCCGGACCAGTGATTGACCCTACAAGGTAATAACTAGTGTAGGCGACATCTTTATTTTTACCAACGATTGATACTTCTATATGATAAGGTCTAAAATTCAAAGTATTTGGTGAATCTTCAATTTGTGATTTAATTTCCTTTGGAGATTGAAAATCCCAAAGACCACCATCAGATCTTGCTTGCCAAGCCCCATTGGGGTTAATAAGTGACAGGTCCATCTTTTTTTTAGAAAAATCAACCCACTGATCTTTTATTTGTTTAATAATATCTTCTTTATCTCCCGCGAAAAGAAGATTGCTAGCAAATAAAAGCGATGTAATGATAAATATTATTTTTTTCATGTTCGCTCCTTTATCTTTTTAATGTATATAGCAAAATGTACAAAAATATTCTACAGTGGAGGGACGACATTATAAACAAAAAAGCGCCCGCGAGGTTTCATTTAATTATTTTATGAAATTGCCAGTTTATAACAGTGAAGTCACCTTCTGCTGATTCAACGGCCTTTATAATTTGTTCTTTATTAATTTTTTTTGGATTAAAAGTTGTTGTGAAAATTTGAGTTTCATTTTCAAATTTGTGTGTTGTTATTCCTTTCAGCGCATCCAGCGCCTTACCAATATTTTCTGGTCATCCTAGTCACAGAAATCCATTACTGATTACCATCCCCTCAACTTCAAAGGTAGCAGTCTCCACCGTGTCGTTATTATTTATACAACTAACAGTTAGTAATAATGGTAATATGAACCAGAGGCGTTTCATTTAGTTCTTTCCAGATTCCGCTTTTTCTTTCAGAACGCCAGATTCTTTGAGTTGTTTTTCCAACATAATAATTTTCCCAAGAGCGCCAAGCCCAAAAATAAAGCCCATGATCCCTAATGCTTCCATTTTATAGTTCCTCTATTAGTAGATATATCAATTAATATTTGATAAAAATTACAAATAATTACCCACCGATGTGCGTGTCTCTTTTATAAACAAAAAAGCCACACTCTTGGTGAGGCTAATGTTAAAAATAAAATATTGGAAGTACGCATTTATTTTTCATAATAATTTTTAACCTGCTTCGGTTGAAACTGTACAACCTGTTCTAGTTATTTTTGAACGCCTATAATAAATAGAACCCTTTTTTCATTTTACCTAAAAGTAGTTAAATCATTGTAATTATTTTTAATAATAAATGTATAATTTAATAAATGGCAAAACTAAAAAAATCCCTAGGCTTATTTGATGGTATCTCCCTTTTAATTGGGATTACAATCGGCTCGGCTATCTTTGCAACGCCCCAAATCATTGCAGGTTATACAAATTCATTTACTTTAATTATAATACTCTGGCTTGCTGTTTCTCTTTTTGTTTATGTAGGCGCTCTAATATATGCTGAGCTAGGATCACGTTTCCCCAATACGGGTGGAGAGTATATATATATAAGAGAAGCTTTTGGTCCTTTCTGGGGATTTATATTTGGGTGGGCGCAACTACTAATAATCCGAACAAGCCCAGCCGCCGGGATTAGTTTAATTACGGCTAATTATTTAGGTTATTTCATACCCATGGGTCAATTTGAAAAAATTATAGCATCAATTATTATTATTATTATTTTTGGTACTATTAATTATATAGGCGTTGAACGTGCAAGTTTCTACAATAAGTTTTCAACCTTAATTAAAACACTAGGTATCACAATCTTTACCGTGGCTGGCTTAGCAATGTTTGAAGGAGATTTTTTAAAATTATCAGAAACAGCTAGTGTAACTGAAAATTTGGGAACTATTGGAAATATAGTTGCGGCCCTAATGTTAATACTATTTTCATATCTAGGTTGGGATAGAGTCGGATACATTGCTGGTGAAATGAAAGAACCTCAGAAAGTTATCCCTAAAACGATGTTTTATGGTATAGCAGCTATTGCAATTCTTTATATATCAGCAAATATACTCTATCATACAGTCCTAGGAATGGAAGGTGTCCGGTCAAGCTCTATTGTTGCTTCAGATATAGCTAGTTTACTATTTGGGAATTTAGGCGCAAGTCTAATGTCAATTATTGTTATTATATCAGCAACTGGAAGCATTAATGGGACAATGATGTCTGCAAGTCGTCTTTACTATGCTATGGCACGTGATGGGATGTTGTTTAAATGGTTTGATAATATTCACCCAAAATTTCAAACCCCAAGCAATGCAATAGTTGCTCATTGTTTTTGGGGCATTGTTCTGCTAGTTATTAGACAAAACTTTGAGACAATTGTAACTGGGATGGTCTTTACTATACTCATTTTTTATATTTTTACAACGGTTGCCTTCTTTAAATTTAGAAGATTAGACCTAGGCGAGAGGGGCTATAGAATCCCTTTTTATCCTTTTTTACCATCAATATATTTAATTGGTCTAGCAAGTTTGGTGCTGTTAAGGATTTATTATCAATTTAATCTATCAATGCAAGACCTTTCGTTTGTCTTAACCGGGGTTCCAGCCTACTTTATATTTTTTAAAAAAAATAAAATCTTACTTGAAAAATAGTGGTTGATTTTTTAGACTAATAGATGCCGTCAACACACGATTATCAAGAAGATGCTCGGAATCAAGATATTCAAGTTTATATTAATGGTAATTTTTTTCACCGATCAAAAGCCTATGTTTCTGTTCTTGATAGCGGTTTTCTTTTAGGTGATGGGGTCTGGGAAGGCATTAGACTTCACAATGGAAAACTTCTTCATCTTGATGATCATTTAGACCGCCTATTTACAGGTGCTGATGAAATTGCACTTACGATTAATAGAAGTAAAGATGAAGTGAAGGAGATTATATATAAAACAGTAGAAAAGAATAAAATGTTTTCCGATGTCCATATCAGATTAATAGTTTCAAGAGGATTAAAAAAAACACCTTACCAGCATCCAAAAGTTACTATTGGAGAACCAACCATTGTCATAATCCCTGAGTACAAAAAGCCAGACCTTAGCGTTTCTGTAGAAGGGATAAAATTAGCAGTCGTTTCTACTTTAAGAGATAATCGTGTACAAAATCCTCATATTAATTCTTTAAGTAAACATAATTGTATTGCTGCTTGTATTGAAGCTGACAAAAAAGGAGCGGATGAAGGCCTAATGCTTGATCCTAACGGTTATGTCTCTACCTGTAACTCAACTAATTTTTTTATTATTAAATCAAATGAAGTATGGACTTCAACTGGTGAATACTGTTTAAATGGAATTACGAGGAAAAGTGTGATTCGCATTTGCAATCAAAATAAAATAGTAATAAAAGAAAAAAACTTTAGCGTAAAAGATGTCCTATCTGCTGCTGAAATTTTTGTTACTGGAACATTTGCAGGAATTATTCCTGTTATACGTGTTGATAATAAAGTAATTGGAGATGGCATCAGAGGTAAAATGACAAAAAGATTACAAGGCTTTTATATTGCAGATGTCAATTCCAGCTGATTTGTGTATAAAAAATGCCCATATTTCGGTGAGGCG
>Ga0209403_10002076_pt1 | contig 24552 bp, 23 predicted proteins | sample ArcticOcean_MG_C_8_FD_187440 | JGI IMG/M metagenome (GOLD analysis project Ga0209403, IMG submission 187440) | Marine microbial communities from western Arctic Ocean - ArcticOcean_MG_CB11_86 (SPAdes) (version 2) | ecosystem: Environmental > Aquatic > Marine > Oceanic | place: Arctic Ocean... | reverse complement strand
GTTGTTTGCTGTCGTAGCAGAGGCGCCGCCCTTGTGGCCATCGTAGCCGGCATCGGGTCCGAAGGGTTTTGCAAGGAATCGCAGGCAATCTCCTTGTTGGGGCGACTCGTGATCTTTTCGCCGTCACATAGTGTCCTTGCAGTATTCTCCTCATCTCCCCCCTCCGAAAGCTCAAGGTTTCGACTGCCATTATACGACAGATCGACTCCAGAAGGGAAGGTAAATAGCGATCCTGCTGCTATCTGGAATCCTGTTCAGAGTGGGCTTTGGAGTGGTTTTCCAACGATTCCGTTTGGAAGTGGGAGTCCACCAAGTCGAGGACGAAGAGAATGACTCCAATGACCGCGAAGCAGATGAGGTAATTGCGGAGAATACGGGGCATGTCAATCGTCGAGTAACTTCCGGGAGTCCACCAGATCGGAGGTCGGCAGGGGGACCAATTTCAAACGAATCTGCAAGACACCGTTTTCCAGCACAAACTCGTGCGACTCCACCTGTTGTGCTTCCGGAGTCACGAATTCGCAGCGAAATGCCCCCTTGGGTCGGCTGGAGTGCAGGCAGGCGGTTTCGACCTCCAAGACTTCTGGAAAACACCCCGTGACCACAAGGTGCTGGGCATCCAGCGAAACCTCCAGATCGGACGACAACACCCCCGGAAGGTCAACGCTCAAAATCAGTTCGCCGTTGCGATGGAAGAGATCGTAGGGCGGATGAAAACGCGTTGGTGCGTTTTCGTCTTCAGCAACGGAAGCTTGCAGCAGTTCCGTGAGTCGCTCATCATTGCTGCGCTTGCGCACCAGCAGTTCATCCAGCGTTTGTGTTAGTGCAGGAACGGGCATGGAATGGAAACACTTGCAAAACGTCAAAGAAAGTACTAAGTTATCGACTTCCTCTTGCGAATGCAACTCCAGAACAGGGTATGTGCGAGTCTGTTAACGAATGGACCCATTTTCAGCAATGGTGCCTTGAGATTCCCGAGTTGCAAACCACGCTCGACCTGAGCCGGTCTGGGTTGACGCAGAAGAACCTCGCGGCCTTCGAGCAGCCCTGTGCCGATGCACTGGCGGGCATGGTTGCGTTGGAAGCAGGCGCGCTTGCAAATCCTGACGAGCAACGGCAGGTGGGGCATTACTGGCTGCGAAATCCAGAGCTCGCGCCCACCCGCGAGATCATGGAGGACATCCGCAACGCTTGGACCGTACTTGACGAATTCACGCAATCGGTTCATGCCGGAACGCTGGTTTCGTCCACGGGCACTCGCTTCCGGAACCTCCTGCTGGTTGGCATCGGCGGATCGGTGTTGGGGCCGCAACTGGTGCATCATGCGTTCCGGACCGCTACGGATCCGCTGCGGGTTTGGTTTCTCGACAACACCGATCCGGACGGCTTTGATCGAGTGCGCGAAGACCTTGGAACAGACCTCGCCGCAACCCTCGTGGTGGTGGTGTCCAAATCCGGTGGTACCAAGGAAACCCGCAACGGTATGCTGGAGACACAGGCGTGGTTTGCGGAAGCCGGACTCGACTTTGCGAAACACGCAGTTGCCGTGACCGGGGCCGGAAGCGAATTGGACCGCGTGGCTGAAACGCAAAACTGGCTGCGGCGCTTTCCGATGTGGAGTTGGGTGGGTGGGCGCACCTCCGAACTTGCAGTGGTCGGGTTGCTACCCGCCGCGCTCCAAGGGGTGGACTGGCGGCAGCTCATTGCAGGGGCGCGTGAAATGGACGTGCAAACCCGGAACCCGAAGCTCGCCAGTAATCCGGCGTTGCTACTCGCAGTCGCGTGGCACCTTGCCGGAGAGGGGCAGGGCAAACGGGCGTTGGTGGTTTTGCCGTACAAGGATCGGCTGGAACTGTTCGGGCGCTACCTGCAACAGTTGGTAATGGAATCGCTGGGCAAGGCCCGTGACCTGTCCGGGGCGACGGTCCATCAGGGTTTGACGGTTTACGGGAACAAAGGCTCGACCGATCAGCACGCCTACGTCCAGCAACTCCGGGAGGGTCCGGATGATTGCTTTGTGACCTTCCTTGCGGTGCGGAAAGATCGTCGGGGCGCAAGCCGGGAGGTAGAACCGGGCATCACGTCTGGAGACTATCTGCACGGCTTCTGGCTGGGAACGCGAGCTGCGCTGACTGAAGCTGGACGCCGCTCGGTTTCGCTGGTGCTGGACTGCCTCACGCCCCGGACACTGGGGGCGTTGATCGCGCTGTTTGAGCGCACAGTCGGCTACTACGCGGAACTGATCGGCATCAACGCCTATCACCAGCCCGGAGTTGAAGCCGGAAAGGTCGCCGCCAACGAAGTGCTGCAACTTCAGCAGAAACTGCTCGGTGTTTTGCGTGACCGTCCGGCTCAAAACTGGAGTGCGGAAACCCTTGCGGAAACCCTCGGACAACCGCAGTCCGTGGAGTTGGTTTTTCATTTGCTGGAACACTTGGCGGCCAACCAGCGGCTGCTCCGGGAAGCAGGACAAACCCCGTTTGACGCTACGTTCCGGATCACTGCTCCGGCAACTCCAGCTTGATGATTTGGTGCTGGGTTTTGTCTTCGTGGAATTCCAGCAGATGGTGTGGAGGTTCGGCGGCGAGGATAAGCGTGAACTCGGATTTCTCCTTGGGAAGCAAGGCGCGCAGGGTCCACGAATCCGGGTAGAGCCGTAGCGTGTGGGCCTCGTGGGTGCCAATGCGAGTGTTGAAGGCTCCGGAACGTTCGCGCACCACACGCATCTGCACCAAGCTCATAGACTGCGGCAAAACCCCGGATTCGAGTTCGATGGCAAGTGCGGGCAGGTAGAGCGTGAAGACGAACGGCTCGTTGCTTGAGGCGTTGAGGATGATTCCAAGCTGCTTGCGGAGGTAGTCGAAAACGAAATCGAACGCCGCAAAGCGTTCGCGAGGCGCCTCCAACTCAAACGCCCGGGATGCGCTCCTGTGCCGAAGTTCGGTGCGGATGAAACCGGAACCGTAGGTGTTGGTGATGAGCAGGTTTTCACGGAGGTCTTCTTCCTCATAGCGCAGTGGTTCTCCGCTTTTGGCATCAAACCAAAGCCGCTTGCGAGAGAAGGCTTCGCCGTCCGGATCGGTGTTTTCACTGCGCTCGATAAGGCATTCCCGTCCATCGCAGGATACCACCGCATAGTGCAGGTGGGTGAAGCCCGTGACTTGCTGACGCTTCACATTCCAGTGCTGGTAGCTCAGGCGGGTTCCGTGAACCGGGAGCAAGGCTTGGGCGCTGGTGATTTTTGCAGGCACCCCCAACATGCCAAGCATGAAGAGTCCGAGGACGCAGTGTTTCACAGCCTCAGTCCGTGAGCTTGACCAGCCGGTTGCGGTAGGCGGTCTGAAACGAGTACTTGGGAAGTTCCGGTTCATCCTCGGAGGTGTACCAAAATGCGGAATTCTCGGAATCCACATGGAGGATCGTGAAGACGCGACCAGTGTGTTCCTCCGGACTACCGTACAATACCCGGTCGTTCACTCGGAGAGGCTTGCCGTCGCGGTCTAGAAATTCAGTGGTGGTCATACTGGATGGTGGTGTGCGCAAATGTTCAGTCGTACGCTCCTTCGCATTTGCGACAGAGCGGGTCGCGCTTGCGCATCATGGAGGGTCGGGACATGCAACGCCGGCAAACCACCTCGTCACAGCGAACGCAAATGAGGACGTGCGACTGAAATCGGCTCAGCGGAAATCCGCAGAGAAAACAGGCTTCCGAAGGGGTACGGTGGACTTCCAGCATGAGTGCAGTGGCAGAGAGATCAATTGAATTACCATACGAATCCTTGATGGGACTTGCAAAACCAAAGCAGCACCACCCTCGACTCCGCAGGCAAAACGACGCAACGATTTCGGTACGGGAGCAGGTGCTGGCCGACTTTGGCGCGTTCCAGCAATCGGGGCACTGGAACCCGAATCCTTCTGGAAAACTGGGAGACGAGCGCGACCGCCGGCTCTATACGCAACTCCTGCAAGGCTTGGCGCGGCACCATCGACTGCTGGAAACCGTGGTACAGGAACGTCTGCATCACGGCATCCAGCTGAAACCAGAAATCGCAGCAGCCCTTGCACTAGGGGTGTTCGAACTGTTGCACATGGAGCGGATTCCGGCTCATGCTACACTCAACGAACTCGTGGGGGTGGTCCGTCAGCAGTCAGGCACCGCTCCCTCCCGGCTGGTGAACGGAGTCCTGCGCAACCTCCAGCGCGACTTGGAATCCGACAAACCCGTTCCGGGAGAACAACCGTTGGCCATTCGCACCTCCCATCCGGACTGGATGGTTGAGCGCTGGATACAAAATTACGGGGCAGAACAAGCTGTGCAGATTTGCGAAGCAAACAATCGCTTTTCCGGAATCACAATCTGTCCGGGCCTTGGGTTGAGCGGGGCAGAGTTGCAGCAATCGCTTGCAAAAGAGGGTGTGTCAGCCGCGCCCCATTCCCGGGTTCCGGAGGCACTACTCGTAGAGCAAGCGGCGAGCCTTTGGGAAACTCGTGCCTACGAGGAAGGTCGGTTCTGGGTGCAGGACACCTCCTCGCAGGTCATCACCCATCTGCTGGCCGAACGACTGGAGGGGTCGGTGCTGGATGTCTGCGCAGCTCCGGGAGGAAAATCCCTCGGACTGGTGCTTAACGGTGTACGTTTGCAAGCGGTCTGCGACCTCTCGACAAGGCGGATGCGGCGGGTGCGGAACAATTTTGAACGTTGCCAAGTGCCATGCCCCCCGCTGCTGGTAGCAGACGGAACCACCCTGCCACTACCTGATGACTCAGTCGATGCGGTGTTGCTCGATGTTCCGTGTTCGGCGACTGGGACGATTCGCAAGAACCCGGACATCAAGTGGACCCGCAGCGCAACAGAATTACTGAATTGGCGGCCACTCCAAAGCCAGCTTCTGCACGAAGCGGCACGAGTGGTGCGGCCTAGAGGCGTGATCGCCTATGCAACTTGCTCGCTTGAACCGGAAGAGAATGTCCGGCAAGTTCAAACTTTTTTGGAAGAGATGCCCAAGTTCGTGCTTGAGCCTTGGTCCGTCAGCAAACCCCTGCCCTCCGCTTGGGGGTGCTGGGAAACCCGTGAGGGGGCGTGGCAAATGCTGCCGGACGACACGACGATGGGGTTTTATGCCGCATTTTTGCGGTGTGCCACATAAATTGGAATTTTTCTTGCTACAGGATATAGCCTCGCTATATTGTGTAGCACCCTGAACCATTCAGAACGGAAATCGAATGGAGGAGATCAAACAAAAGCTCCAGGAGGAAAAGAAACAGATCCTCATGGAATTACAGACGCAAAGAGCGTTCAACCAAGACGACTCCCGCAAGGATGTGGGGGACGAGGTGGACAGCTCTGTGAATGAGCAAGCACGCGAACTGAGCCTGCTCATGCGTGACCGCAATCGTGAGCGCCTGGAGGCGATTGAGGAGGCGATCCAGCGGATGCAAACCGGAGACTACGGTTTTTGCGAGGAATGCGGGGATCCCATTCCCAAGCGGCGCTTGATCGCCATGCCGTTGGCGCGGATGTGCGTGAACTGCCAGCAGGACCAGGAGCGGGCGAACACCGCCCTGGGCGCGACCTCAAGCACCATGTATCTCAACTCCCTGCCGCCCGAGAACTGAGCGGCAACCGGAACTCAGTTCCGGAGGGGCTGAACTACTCAGCCATGGCAGACCTGCTCAACTACGACGCGGCCCAGCTTCTGGTGTTCATTCTGGTGCTGGTGCGCGTCAGTGGCATCATTGCCACCGCCCCTGTGCTCGGCAGCAATTCGATACCGATGCAGGTGCGCGTGGTGCTGGCCCTCGTGCTGGCCCTGATCCTCCAGCCCTTCACGCCAGCCCTCATCGTTCATCCAGATCAGCCCTCGGAGTATCTGCTGCTCATTGCCGGGGAACTGCTCATTGGACTGGTGCTGGGCATGGTTGGGCAAATCCTTTTTGCCGCCGTTGAGTTCGCTGGAACGGTGGTCGGTTTCCAGATGGGCTTGAGCATGGCCAATGTCTTCGACCCCCAATCGCAAGCACAGATTTCGCTGATTGGGCAGTTCGAGCGCATTTTTGCCACCCTGATTTTTGTAGCGATGGACGGACACCTTGTTGTGGTGCAGGCCATCGTCCGCAGCTACGACCTGCTGCCTCCGGGTGGGGCGAGCTTCAGTGATTCGCTTACACAGGAAATGATCCGTTTGTCTGCCGGAGTGTTCACACTGGGTTTCCAGCTTGGCGCTCCACTCATCACTGCGCTTTTCTTGGCCAACCTGACGATGGCATTGCTGGCCCGCTCCGTGCCCCAGATTCAGATCTTTATTGTCGGTTTCCCCCTCACCCTGTTGTTGGGCTTCATGGTGCTCATGTTTGGTGTCCCGTTTTTTGCTCAAGCTCTCCACCGCATGTTTGAGATGTATGATGATCAACTGCTCAACATGCTACGCATCCTTGCCCTGCCGAGTGCTCCCTAACTTCAGATGGCCGAACAGCAAGGACAGGAAAAAACCGAGCAGCCGACCGAACGTAAGCGGCAGAAAGCACGGGACGAGGGGCAAGCTACCTTCAGCAAGGAGTTGTCCTCCGCTGCCCTGCTGGGCGCCGCGACCCTCACTCTCTACTTCGCCAGTGATTTGTTCCTAGATGAAGTCCAGGAACTGATGCATGGGAGTTTCACTGAACTGCGCCCCGGACAGGATTTCACGATCACGCTACTCTACCGGATTTTGGGGGATGCGTTTTCGACAGTTGCTCCGGTGCTGTTGCTCTTGTCTGTCGTGATTGTATCAGTCGCCTTTCTCAGTTCTGTGATTCAAGTCGGGTTCCGATTCACCCTCAAGCCGCTCGCGCCCAAGTTCTCCAAGATCAGTCCGCTCACGGGGATCAAGCGGCTCTTCTCCACGCAAGGACTGGCGGAGTTGGTCAAGAGCTTGGCCAAACTCACAATCATCGGGCTGATCGGCTATTTCACCTTCGTTGATCTGCTGAGAGAGGCGAACGGTCTTGCCGTGCTGCCTCAGGAGGCGATCATCATCTTCAACTTCAAAGCCGGAGCAGAGATCACGGGGAAGATCGTACTCGCACTCTTTGGCCTCTCCGTCTTTGATTACTTCTACCAGCGCTGGCAGCAGGAGCAGCAGATCAAGATGACCAAGCAGGAGGTGAGGGAGGAGACCAAGGAGACAGAAGGGGATCCACAACTCAAGGCCCGCATTCGTCAGATTCAACGCGAGATGTCCAATGCGCGGATGATGCAGGAAGTGCCCAAGGCGGATGCCCTCGTGGTCAACCCGACCCACTTCTCTGTGGCCCTGCTTTACGACCGGGATGTGATGGAGGCCCCACAGGTGATTGCCAAGGGTGCGGATTTTCTGGCACTGCGAATGCGGACCATCGCCAACGAGAACGCGGTGCCGATTGTAGAAAAACCTGCTTTGGCGCGTGAATTGTACGCCTCTGTTGAGATTGGGGAACCGATCCCGGAACGCCTCTTCAAAGTGATTGCCGAAATCCTTGCCCAAATTTACCGATTACGGCCACAACGCTGAGCACCGCGTCTTCATGAAAGTCGCTTCGGGCTTGATCTTTCTTACCGGAAACGTCAGATTGCGCTGAACCCAGATTCGGCGGTCATCGGAAGACCCAACTGAACAGGCCCATGTGGCCCACCTTTGCCTAAGGACCAGCCTTGGCGGCGAGTACCGAAACTCTCCCTCTTAACGGGGTCATCCGGAACACAGACGTCATCCTTGCGGCTGGGGTCATTGGGATGCTGCTCATCATGGTGGTGCCGCTACCGCAGGTCCTCCTTGATCTGCTGCTGGCGATGAGCATCTCCATTGGTGTGTTGATTCTCTTCGTCGCGCTTTTCACTGCCAGTTCGCTAGAGTTCTCGTCCTTCCCAACTGTTCTCCTGATCTCCACCCTCTTCCGGCTTTCACTCAACATCGCCTCCACCCGGCTCATTCTGCTGGAGGGGCATCAGGGATCATACGCTGCTGGAGCGATCATCAAAGCGTTCGGCGAGTTCGTTGTGGGAGGCAACATCATTGTAGGGATCATCGTCTTCTTGATTCTGGTGATCATCAACTTTGTCGTGATCACAAAGGGAACCGGGCGGATCGCTGAAGTCGCCGCCCGCTTCACCTTGGATGCGATGCCCGGCAAGCAGATGGCCATCGACGCTGACCTCAACGCCGGCTTGATCGATGATCAGGCAGCCAAGGAGCGCCGCAGCAAAGTCCAGCGTGAGTCTGATTATTTCGGGGCACTGGACGGGGCCACCAAGTTTGTGCGCGGAGACGCCGTTGCCGGATTGATCATCACCTCTATCAACATCCTTGGCGGCCTCTTAATCGGCACCACCCAATACGGTATGTCTGCTGGGGATGCGTTCGATTCCTATGCGACATTGACGGTTGGAGACGGTCTGGTTTCGCAGATCCCGGCCTTGATTATCTCGATTGCCGCCGGTATCGCTGTCACCAAGGCATCCTCTGAAAACCGCATTTCGGAGGATTTGAAGAGTCAGGTTTTCAGCAACACACAGGCGTTGTATGTCGTCTCTGCTGTGCTGCTGCTCTTCGCGCTGATTCCGGGGCTGCCGATCGTTCCGTTCCTGATGCTAGCGATCCTAACCTTCTTCCTCGCACAAGTGTCCCGGAAGGCGCAGGGGCAACTTCAGTTCGAACGGGAGCAGGAGCAGCAGCTTGAACTGCAACGCGAACTCACGGAAGAACCGGAAGACGTTGCGGAACTGCTGCCGATGGATGTGCTGGGGCTGGAGTTGGGCTATGGCCTGATTCCCCTCGTGGACGAGGAACAGGACGGGGAATTGCTTAAGCGCATCAAGGCCATCCGTCGGCAAACCGCCCTTGACTTCGGCTACATCGTCCCGCCCATCCACATCAAGGACAACCTTGAGCTGTCTCCGGGCGAATACTCGATCACCATCAAGGGCATTGAAGTCGCTCGTGCCGAGTTGATGGTCGGGCATTACCTCGCCATGAAGACCGGCGATGTGGACGAGGAGATTCCTGGAGTGGACACGGTAGAACCGGCCTTCGGGCTTCCGGCAATCTGGATCACCGCCGAGGATGAGGAACGTGCGCAGTTTGCGGGCTACACGGTGGTAGACCAACCCACCGTCCTCGCCACGCACATTACCGAAATTCTCAAAAACCACGCCCACGAGTTCATTGGCCGTCAGGAAACCCAGCGGCTACTCGACAGCTTTGCTAAGAACGAGCCGAAGATTGTGGAAGAGTTGGTTCCGGGACAACTTCTGCTCGGCACGGTGCAGAAGGTCATCCAGAACTTGCTGCGTGAACAGGTTTCCATCCGCGACCTCCACACCATTCTCGAAACTCTCGCAGATGCCTCCCACCTCACTAAGGACGCGGATCTGCTCACCGAACACGTCCGGCAAGCCCTTTCCCGGCAGATCACCAGGCAGTACCAGACACCGGACGGCATGTTGCCGCTCATCACCTTCAGTCAGGAACTGGAAAACCAAATCGCTGCCGCCATTCAGGATTCCGGACAGGGCTCGTACTTGGGACTCAATCCCAACGTGGCCCAGACAGTCATCACCCGTATTGACGGGCTTTTGGAGCAGTTCACAATTAACAACTACCAGCCCATCCTGTTGTGTTCCCCACTGATTCGACCGCATGTGAAAAAGCTAGTGGAGCGCTTCATCCCCAATCTGATCGTGATCTCCCACAACGAGGTCGCTCCAGACGTGCGCATTGAAGCGCTTGGCATGGTACAATTGGGTGGAGAGGAGTGAGGCGGACCGCTGGAGCGGATCCCCGACTTGCTGATCTCCCCGACTTGCTAAGCCGTTCATGAACCTAAAACGTTACCGCGTCACCAACATTCAGGAAGCCCTCCAGCTCATCAAGCGCGACTTGGGGCCAGAGGCGATCATCGTCTCCACTCGTCAGGTGAAGGAGGGCAGAGGCACCTTCGGACTGTTCGGCAAGACCGTCCTTGAAGTCACCGCCGCTCGCGACGACAAGCCCAAAGCCACCCTTTCTTCGACGTTGGGCCGCAATCTCAACGAGCAACCATCACTGGGCGCGGAGGAAATCGTTCCGTCCACTGAGGTTCAAGAGCCGTCACTCCGCAGCCCGTCTCCGTTGCCGCCCTCACCAGCAGTTGCACCATCGCCCTCCTTGGATGCGAAAACTTTGCAACCCATTCGTCAGGAGTTGCAAGGGCTCCGAGAGGTGGTGGTGGAGTTGAGTAACCGCACTTCAGCGTTTGAGGAGTTCTCCAACAACCAACTCCGGCACGAGTTGGGCGAGATGCGGCACATGCTCCACCTCATGGCGAGCCGCTCCTCGCTTCCGGACGACCTTGAGCTTCCGGAAAACCTGATGATGCTCTACCAGCAGTTGAAATTCGGAGGACTGGAAGACAAATTCTCGCGGCGGCTGGTGCTGGAAGCTCAGAAAAACATTTCAGACGAAGACCTACAGAATTTCTCTTACGTCAAAATTTTTATTGCCCGGATGCTCATGAAGATCCTCCGGACCACCGAGGGCATCGAGTACATCACCACCCCGCAAAAGGTGATTGCGCTCATCGGACCCACGGGAGTCGGCAAGACCACCACAGCGGCGAAGATCGCCTCCGACCAAATGCTCAAACGTAAGCGGCGGGTGGGGTTGATCACAGTGGACACCTTCCGGATCGCTGCGGTCGAGCAGTTGCGGACCTACGCGAAAATCATCAATGTGCCGCTGCGCATCGTCTCAGACCGCCAGGAGATGGACAAGGCGGTGGAGCGTTTTTCTGATTGCGATGTTGTGGTCATCGACACGGGCGGCTGCTCCCAGCGCGACGAGGGGCAGATGTTCGAGTTGCGAGAAATCTTCGACGAGCGTGGGCGCATCCACAACCTGCTCGTCCTCAGTTCCACCACTAAAGACAACGACCTCAACGAAATCACCCGTAAGTTTGGCGTGATGCCCATTGACGGCGTGATCTTCACCAAGCTCGACGAAAGCGCATCCTACGGGACCATCTTCAATCACGCGATCCGCTTCAAGAAACCAGTTTCTTTCCTCAGTATTGGACAGAAGGTTCCGGAGGACATCGAGGTGGCCACCAAGGAACGCATGGTTGATTTGCTGCTCAACATCTCCGGAGGCTGACCCTGTGCCCGCTGTAACTACCACCACCGATCAGGCTGCGTCCCTCCGCAAACTGGTCAGCGCTTCAAAAACCACCACCGTGCCGCGCAAGGGCCGCGTCATCAGCGTGACCAGCGGCAAGGGCGGCGTGGGCAAAACGAACATTTCCATCAACCTCGCCTACGCGCTTGCGTCAATGGGGCGACGGGTGTACCTGCTCGATGCCGACCTTGGACTGGCAAACATTGACGTGCTGCTCAACCTCACCCCGGCATACACCATTGACGATGTGCTGTCGGGCGAGATGGAGTTGCGCGACATCATCGCGGACGGTCCCGGTAACATCAAGGTGCTGCCCTCCAGTTCCGGAGTGGTCGAAATGGCAGAGTTGGACGAGGATCGCCAAGCCCATTTGCTCGAAAAGCTCAAGGATCTCGATGACGACATGGACTACCTGATCATTGACACGGGGGCTGGAATTGCTGGCAACGTGCTGCGCTTCAGCGTTTGCGCCGATGAGATCATCCTCGTCGTCGCCGCAGAGCCGTCCTCCATGACGGACGCCTATTCCGTGATCAAGGTGATGGCCAGCCGCTATGACATTCGCAGTTTCAACCTGCTCGCCAACTCGCTGGAGTCGCCTAAGCAGGGCGAGCGAGTCTTTGAACACCTTCAGAAAGTCTCACGGGATTTCCTGCAACTGGAACTGAATTACCTCGGTGGCATTCCCCGCGACCCCAAACTGATCAAGGCGGTTCGCTCCCAGCGTCCGCTGCTTGAAATGTTCCCGGATTCTCCAGCAGCCAAGAGCATCAAAGCCCTGGCGCAACACATCGAAACCTCTGCAAGCCTCCCTCGATCTTTGGCGGAAACTCCCCGGAGCGACAAGTCGCTTCGGTTTTGGGAGCGCATTTTGCAGTGGCGTGAGAAGAAGAACTGAACCCTCGACCCCCTGATGAACATGGGAGAGCCCCTGTCCAGAAAAGCAGGGAACGACCGTAACTTTCGGCATGTCAACCGCAACCCAAAAACCTGATCAAGACGAAGAGCTTCAGGAGCATTCCATCACGGAGCTTTCTGACCAGCCCAGCGCGCAAACTCTGGATGAGTCTGGTGAGTTGCGTGAATCAGCAGTACCCCTTCCGACAGCGACGGCAAGCAAGGTTGCCAAGCCAAACCCCTACACCAAGAAAACACCGCACGACCGCGAAGCGCAGGTATTCGAACACACCCCGTTGATCAAACGGATCGTCACACGCATGGCGGCCCGCTTTCCTCCGGGCGTGAATTTCGAGGACCTGTACCAAGCCGGGATAATCGGCTTGCTGGATGCAGTGGACAAGTTTGATACCAGCAAGGACGTTCAGTTCAAAACCTACGCGGAGTTCCGGATCAAAGGCGCAGTGCTGGACGAACTGCGCTCGATGGACTGGGTGCCAAGGTCCGTTCGTGCAGCGGCAAGCGATTGGGAGACCGCTTGGCGGACAAAGGCTTCGGAATTGGGGCGTGAACCCAATGACTTGGAGATGGCCGAGCAAATGGGCCTGCCACTGAAGGAGTACCACGATTTTCTGATCAAATCCCGGCCCATCCCTCTGCTCTCCATCGAGGAGTTCAACCAACGCACCAGCGACGAGGAACAGGCCAACTTGCTGGATGTGTTCACGGATCCTACCGGAAAGGATCCGTTCCAGATGCTCTCGCTTCAGCAGATGCAGGGCAAGCTCGCTGACACAATCAGGGGGCTTTCTGAGCAGGAGAAAATGGTGCTGTCCCTCTACTACAACGAGGAACTCAACCTCAAGGAAATTGGACAGGTGCTAGGCGTTGTGGAATCCCGTGTTTCGCAAATCCGCACCAAGGCAATCCTCAAGCTGCGGGCCAAACTCCGGGGCGTCATTCTCAACGAAGGCAAGGGTTGAGTACGTGGAGGCTTCGGAATCCGCTCAGATTTTGGAAGGCATGGTGGTGCGGCAACGTGAAAAGCTACTCAAGGTCGCCCGCGAGCTCGTGCCGAATGCCACTCCGGAAGACATCCGCAACCCTCAGGATTTCTCCGAGTTGCTCAACGATCCCCTCTTCAACTATGAAGACGGCCTGCTTGCCGGCTTGCTGAGCGCCCAAGCCGCGCTGCGCATAAGCTCTCCAGTTTCCTGATCAACTGAGAAACCGACTCCGGATTGGCTCCTCCCATTCCGCTGGAAACTCCGAGTTGCGGATGCGTTTGAGCAGGTGTTGCAGCAGGGCATCATCCGTATGATCCTCAATAGTCCGAGACCCCTTGAAGCGTCCCACTCCCTGATCCGACTCTGGAAGGTTCCGGTTGGTCTGCCCCAGCCGCACCCCGTGTTCGGGAAACCACTCCAAGATCACCTCGTCAAAAATGAACTGCATGTAGTGCGGCCGGTTTTGCGCATCCACCCAGAGAAATCCGTAGGTGTCTGGATGATTGTCGCAACCCATGCTGATTTGATGAAGGCCGTTCACGGTCTCTTTTGATTTTCGACTGCGGACCACATAGTAGCTACGTTGCATGGAGGAGGACGGCTTGAGTTTTACTCAGTTTGAGTTAGTTTGACAGGTCTTTCAAGAATCCCAAGCATAGGCAAGATTCAACATGAACGCAATACCAGTGTTAGTGAACGGCGCTCAGGGCCGCATGGGACAGGAAGCAGTGAAGGCCATCACAGCAGAGTCTGGGCTGGAATTGGTGGCCCAAACGGACCTTGGTGACGACCTGCCTGCGATGCTGCGAAATTCCGGAGCACAGGTGGCAGTGGATTTCACCACCGCAACGGTGGCTTACAACAATGCCCGGACGCTCATCGAGTGCGGTGTCCGGCCCGTGATTGGCACCAGTGGATTGCTTCCGGAGCAAGTCGCCGAACTTCAGGCACTTTGCCAAGCCAAACAAATCGGCGGGGTGATCGCTCCTAACTTTGCCATCGGCGCAGTGCTGATGATGAAATACGCTGCGGATGCCGTGAAGTACTTCCCGCACGTCGAGGTCATCGAACTGCACCACGACCGCAAGGCCGATGCCCCCTCCGGAACCGCCATCAAAACGGCCAATCTGCTTGCCGAAGCCCGCACCGAAACCCCTGCACTGCTTGATGAAAAGGAGTTGATCCCTGGTGCTCGTGGAGGCAAAACCCAAGGCATCCCCGTGCATTCGATTCGATTGCCCGGACTGGTGGCGCATCAGGAAGTGATCTTCGGCGGCAAGAGCGAAACCCTCACGATCCGTCACGATTCCATCCACCGCGAATCCTTCATGCCCGGCGTCTGTCTCGCCTGCAAAAAAGCCATCGCCTTAAATGAACTGGTGTACGGACTAGAACATGTGCTGTAGGCGAAAGTGCTTCTGACTCTCAGATACGCTGTACGGTTCATGTATTCGCTCGGGGCTTCGGACACTGAAGCTTACTCCGGCATCACCCACTCCACTCCTTGCTGAACGAACACACGCAGGGCATCCACTTTGCAGGACACTGGAATTGCCAGACTTAGCTTGGCACATCAGAGAGTCCTCAGAGAAAAAGCAAAAACACCGTTTAGCAACCAACCACCAACCACCAACCAATGGCTTCCAGCAGTTCTTTTGACATCGTTTGCGAGATGAATCTCCAAGAAGTCACCAATGCCGTGGACCAAGCCCGCCGCGAGGTGGCGAACCGCTACGACTTCCGAGGATCAAAGTGCGAGATCGAGCTGGATCGGCAGGACAACTCCCTGCGGCTCACCGCTGATGACGAGATGAAAATGCAAACCCTCATTGACGTTCTGCTCACCAAACTCGTCAAGCGCGAGGTGCCCACCAAGGCACTGGTTTACGGGAAGACCGAACCGTCTGGAAAGCTGCTGAAGAAGCAGATTTCGGTGCAGGATGGGTTGTCCAAAGATCAGTGCAAGGAGATCACAAAACTGATCAAGGACACCAAGATCAAGGTGCAGGCGCAGATTCAGGGGGATTCGGTGCGCGTCACCGGAAAAAATAAGGACGAACTTCAGACCGTGATGCAGGAGTTGAAATCCCAGAATTTTGATTTCGACATGCAGTTCACGAACTACCGCTGACCTGCGGCTGCCAGAAGCGCAGCGTTCTCCGCAGACTCAAGCCCGACTTGCCGCGCAGCAACACCTCCAGACGATTGAGTCCGGGCTTCACCTCCAATTCCACGGCCGTTTCGGGTTCCGCGTTTTCGGACGTTTCGTAAAGTTGGTACTGCACCTTGCGGCCATTGAGAAACACCACGGTATCTTCGATCTGTGCCCGGTGTTTCGGGACAAAGCGGAGCCGTTGCCGTCCGGAACCCTGAGCCTCCAAACCGTGATCCACGGCCAACACCTCAAAGGCGGGAACCTCTGCCTTTCCGAGTCCCGCCAACTCGGACAACGAAAACTGCCACGTCACTTGGGTGTCTGGAAACGCAGGACTGCGCAGGAACAACCGCAGCGGTTCATCCGACCATTCAGTGTCCGGAACCGCAAGGCGCAGCGTCTCCGTCACAGCTTGCCCGGAATCGAGTGCCTCCCACTTCACATGCCCTCGATGGATGCGCACGGTTCCGGTGCGGTCGTGCAGTTCTGCGGTGAACGACCCAAGAGTTTGTTCCGCTGTGTTTTCCACACGCAATTCTAGCGCAAGAATTTCTCCGGGATCAGGCTGGCCGTTGCCGTTACCAACACTTCCGAAGTTGCCATCATCATAAAAATCCATGCTCAGTCCGAGTGCGAGTTTTCGGGTGGGCACGGGAAACACAAGCGTGTGGGCCTCACCGATTTTTTTGCCCGAGTGATCCAACAGCTTCAAGCGGATGGGGGCAGTGTAGGCCGGCTCATGCCTCGGAAGCGGAAGCGTCAGCGTGAGGTCGCGGGTGCCGCCTCCCGGAATTCGGCCCACGCCCCACTGCCGCTGGTCGATGGTTTCCAGCGGGCTGTGCAACACGCCCACGACGCGATGCACCGGATGGGGGCTGTCGTTGCGCACGGTAAGGAGCAACTCCAATGCTGTAGGTGAACGGTGTTGCACTTGCAGGCGGGCTGAGACTTCCGGGGCCATTTCCGCTTCCGCAGGCAGGGACCAGTTGATGTTCTGGAGCGCCATTGCTTCGGCAAACTCGGTTTCCTGCTCGCGCTGCACCTGCTTCACAAAAGCGTCCAGTGCTTGCGTGGGCGAGGTTCCGGATTGCCGGGCCTGCTGGAGCAGCCTCCGCGCCAGCGTAATCGTGTTGTCCTGCAGTTGTACGTCGTTGCTCGTGGGTTGCTGTGGTTGGGGGAGCATCCGCAGTCGCTGGGCAAACACGGTTGGTTTTCCAGAGGACAAAGGCGGCTCGAGTTCATCCGGACTCCACCACACGAATTGCTCGGTGTCGGGATGGACGGGGACTAGTTCCAGATCCGGAATCACGCCGATGCCGTGCAGGGACGAACCATCCGGAGTGAGGTATTGTCCGATGGTGAGCTTGAGTCCGGAGCCGTCCTGATGGATCCATGTCGCCTGAATCGTGCCCTTGCCGTAAGTGCGCTGCCCCAGCAGCACCCCACGTTTATGCTGCTGGAGCGCCGCTGCCAAGACTTCGGAGGCCGAGGCGCTGGCATCGTTCACCAACACCACCAGCGGAACCGTTCGCCACGCTTCCGGATCAAGACGATGGCGGGATTTGACGCCACGGGGAGCCAGTGCTCCCTGCGTGGAAACGATCTCCAACCCACCGGGGAGCAGCAGGTCGGCAACTTCAGTGGCGGCTTCCAAGATGCCCCCCGGATTGCCCCGCAGGTCAAGGATCAGCCCGTTCTGCTGAGTGAGTCCCTCAAGGTGGGCTTGCACCTCATCAGCAGTGCCCTGCTGGAAACGCTCCAGTCGGAGCAGCCGGATTTGTCCGCCCGCTTCCTGAAGTTCCACCACCTCGACGCTAGGGGATTCCACCACCGCACGGACAAGTTCAAAACGGATTGGCTCGTCCCCCTCCGGACGCACCATTTCCAGCACAATCGATGTGCCCACCTTGCCACGCAGACGTCGCAGGATTTCCTCCTGCGTCATGTGCGCAACGGCTGTAGTGCCGATCTTGACGAAGCGGTCTCCGGGCTTGATTCCTGAAATTTTCGCAGGGCCACCGTCCATTAGTGCGATCACCTCAAGCTGATTTTCCCGCAGGCCCACGACCACTCCCAGCCCGGCGTACTCCCCGGTGACATTGCTGCGGAATTCGCGAAAAGCCGCTTGCGGCATCCACACGGAATGCGGGTCGAGTGCCTTGCTCAAACCACGGGCCAGCGCCAATTCCACACGCTGGGGCGAGTGCAGCGGAAACGAAGTCCGCAAACTCTGCGCCAGCCGCTGCAAGGTGTGGTGCACCTGTTCCAGTCCAGCCGGATTGGCGATGGGCAGCAGGGTTTCAACTCCCGCGCTACGCAACCGGATTTGTGTTTTTTCCGGAGAGTCCTCCAACTCCAACTCCAACTCTACAAATTCGCGCTCCAGTTCACGCAAGATTGAGGTGATCAGTGTTTCCGGAGCAAGCTTGTGACGGTCGGAGTAGTCGAGCTGGAGGTGCAGGAAGACCTCAGAAAGCGTTTGCGAGGCTCCGGGAACTGCAGGGGCTGGACGGGGTGGCTGTGGGGAAACCACGCATCCGGCAAGGCTCACGATCAGCCCCAGCATCCACCCAAACCGTAGGGCATTCTTCATACCCACTCCCGGATTGGTTTGCTTCCACAGACCTGTTTTGACATAGTGTTGAGCACTTTCTTGTGTTTCCAGCCGACCTTGTGTTTCCACTTGTCTTCATGACCACCCCCATCGGGGTTGAACGTCCCGACACCATCCGACTTATTTCGGAGCGCTGGGTCGAGGGACTGGAAGACAAGCACTTGGACCTGTGTTACGCAAGCTACCAGAAAACTCTCCTGAGCTACAGGCGAAAGCGGTTCTGGCCGCTGTTGATGATGGTGGCGAGCGTCTGGCTGGTTCTGCCTGCGGTGTTCTGGCGACGCTGGCGTCGGAGGCTTCCAGAGTGGCAAACCCTCAACGAAATGCGCATGGAAATCCGGGAAATCCGCAAGCAGCGCCGCCGTCGCACGTTCTGGAACCGCATCCGCCGACAACGCAATCGCATCGAATCCGAGCATCCGGAGGACTTGCGACGCTTCTATCGCACCCTCGCCAGTGCCGCACGGAACTTCAACACCCGTGTCCGTTTGCTCGATTTCACCCTCGATCGCCAAGCCAAGCAACTCGACCCTCCCTTCACAGTCCAAGAATTTGAACAGATCGAAGTCACCTTCCGGAGAGTCCGCGACGAGTTGAGCAGCGCCTTTCAACTCTTAGCACTCGCCGAGCAGGATGCCGAAATCGACCTCGTGCGGCTCATGCGTGACGAATATGGCGGGTTGCCGCTCAACATCGACTATCTGGATCAGTCTGCCAACCTCGGACAGGCGGGACAACTCGTTCACGACCTGCTGTGCTTCGAGACCACCCTGCGCGACGACCTCGCCCAACTGGCCCCCGTCAGCCCCTGAGCCACTCCTCCTAACTTCTGTCTTGACAGCCCCATCCCAACAGGGCACAATTACTAGCACTTGATCTCGTTGAGTGCTAATTGCCCAACTGCACGACAATCCATGCTGCGTTCGCAAGTTCCGGAGTCCGAAAATCAGATTGACGAGCGTACCCAGCTTGTCCTCCAAGGGATCATCGACAGTTATATCGAGACCACCGAGCCCGTCGGGTCACGCACGCTCTCCAAGCAGCTTGCGACTCCGATATCGCCCGCAACCATCCGCAACATCATGTCGGATCTCGCGGAGCTGGGTTTTCTGACTCAGACGCACACCTCGGCAGGTCGCATCCCGACGGGCAAGGCGTTCCGCTACTATGTGGACTCGCTAGCAGTGGCAGACTCCCTCACGGAAGAGCTACAGTCCAGCATCCAGAAACTGAGTGCGAAGGGGGTGAGTCAGGTTGAGGAATTGCTCTCCAACACCACTAAGATTCTTGCGAACCTCACTCAGTTCGCCTGTTTGGTGACGGCCCCGAAAACCGCCGTCAGTCGCTTGCAGCGTATCGAGTTTATCAAGGTCAGCACCAGCAAGATTCTGGTAATCCTCGTCAGCAAGTCCGGAGTCGTCCGCAACAAGCTCATCGAGATGGCCGAGGAGATTTCGCAGGACTTCCTGAACTCGATCTCTGCGTTCCTCAACGAGCAGTTCCAGAACCGCTCCTTTCAGGAAATCCGCGATCAGATCCTAGAGAGCATGGTGGAGGACAAGGAACGCTATGATCGGCTGCTTGCGCAGGCCGTGCGGCTGGGGAAGAAAGCCTTTGAGGTGAGTGACCCTCCGGAACTTTACATGGACGGGCACCTCAACTTGCTGATGAGCAACGCCTTTGGTGACCACAACGACCTACGGGGGCTGATGAGCACCTTCGAGAGAAAAGGCCAAATCATGGAGGTGCTGGACAGCACCATGCAGGCCGACGGTGTGCGGATTTACATTGGCGTTGAGAACACTCATGAGGGGTTGAGGGACTGCACCTTGGTCACCGCCAACTACCGTAACGAAAACAACATCCTTGGCACTCTGGGCGTGATTGGCCCAATCCACATGGACTACCAACGAATCATCCCGGTGGTGGATTACACTTCGAAAATCCTTTCACAAGCGATCACCCGACATTCGTATGACTGAGCAGAAAGAGCCTTTGCAAGCCAAGGAAGCCGTTAAGGATACTCCGGAGCTAAACGAAGCAGTAACCCCGGAAAACGAAGCAGGTTTTGAAGGTGCAACCGGAGTTGATGAGGCCGCTGAAGCCTCTGCCGCAGAGGTTGGTGTTGCTGAAGAGGACGACGAATCGGAAGCGGATGAGTCCCCGGAAGCCGCCCTTGCAGCCGAGCGGGATCAACTTCAGGATCGTTTGCTGCGGCTCAACGCAGAGTTCGACAACTACAAGAAACGCATGATCCGGGAGAACTCCGAGCGCCTGCGCTACAGCAGTTTTGAGCTGCTTGCGGGACTCCTACCCACGTTGGACAATCTAGAACGAGCGATTGCTCACGCCAAGAAGGAAGAATCCACTCGCGAGAACATGATCGAGGGGCTGGAACTGGTTTGCAAAATGACCATGGACACTCTCGTCAAACATGGGGTCAGCAAAATTTCAGCACAGGGGGAAGTCTTCGATCCGACACGGCATCAGGCGGTGGGTATGGTTGAGACCACAGACGTTCCCAACAACCATGTTGCTGAGGAGTGCCAGGTCGGCTACACCCTGCATGAACGTATTCTGCGGCCTGCGATGGTACGAGTCGCTGGCAATAAATAGACACAACACAACCACGGCAAGGAGTCATTATTATGGCAAAAGTGATTGGCATTGACCTCGGAACCACCAACTCCTGCATTGCGGTGATGGAGGGGGGTGATCCGCAAGTGATTCAGAACTCGGAAGGTGCACGCACGACTCCGTCAATGGTCGCATTTAACGATGCCGGCGAACGGCTCGTTGGGCAGGTCGCCAAGCGACAGGCGGTGACCAACCCGGACTGCACTATTTACTCGGCAAAGCGCCTTCTGGGTCAGACCCTGGATTCCGATGCGGTCAAACACACGCAGGGCATGGTTCCCTATAAAATCGCCAAGGGCGCAAACGACCTCGCCTACATTGAGGTGGAGGGCAAGCAATACTCGCCGCAGGAAATCTCAGCCTTCGTACTGCAAAAGATGAAGCAGACTGCTGAGGAGTACTTGGGCGAAACAGTCACAGACGCTGTGGTCACGGTGCCCGCCTACTTCAACGATAGTCAGCGTCAGGCGACCAAGGATGCGGGTAAGATCGCCGGACTCAATGTCCTGCGCATCATCAACGAACCAACCGCAGCAGCAATGGCCTATGGGCTGGACAAGAAGAACGACGAAAAGATCGCGGTCTTCGACCTTGGGGGCGGCACCTTCGACATCTCAATCTTGGAACTCGGCGAGGGTGTGTTTGATGTCAAGGCGACAAACGGCGACACCTTCCTTGGCGGAGACGACTTTGACGCCCGGCTGATGGACTTCCTCGCCGATGAGTTCAAGAAGGAACAGGGCATTGACCTACGCGGAGACAAGATGGCTCTGCAACGTCTCAAGGAAGCCTCGGAGAAGGCCAAACATGAACTGTCCTCCAGCCAAGAAACCGATGTCAACCTGCCGTTCATCACGGCAGACGCTTCCGGACCCAAGCACCTCAATCTCAAGATCACGCGGGCGAAGTTCGAGTCGCTGGTCAGCGATCTTGTGGAACGCTGTCTGGAGCCGTGCGGCAAGGCGCTTCAAGATGCCGGGGTGACGGCCAGCGACATCAACGAGGTGATCCTTGTGGGCGGCATGACCCGCATGCCCAAGATTCAGCAGGTCGTCAAGGAGTTCTTCGGCAAGGAACCCAACCGGGGGGTGAACCCGGACGAGGTGGTCGCTGTGGGTGCAGCCATCCAGGGGGGAGTGCTGAAAGGCGATGTGAAGGATGTGCTGCTGCTTGACGTCACTCCGCTTTCCTTGGGCATTGAAACCCTTGGAGGCGTGATGACCAAGCTCATCGAGCGCAACACGACCATCCCGACGCGCAAGAGTCAGATCTTCTCGACTGCGGCGGACAATCAACCGGCGGTGAGCATCCATGTCTTGCAGGGCGAACGCGAGATGTCCGGAGACAACAAAACCCTCGGCAAGTTCGAGTTGATCGGCATTCCATTCGCACCCCGTGGGGTGCCGCAGATCGAGGTCACGTTTGACATCGACGCCAACGGCATTGTCAATGTGAGCGCGAAGGACTTGGGCACGGGCAAGGAGCAGGCGATCAAGATCACCTCGTCGAGCGGACTTTCCGATGACGAGATTGACAAGATGGTGCAAGATGCCGAACACTTTGCCGATGACGACAAGCTCAAGCGCGAATCCGTGGAACTCCGGAATCAGGCGGAGACGATGATCTACAGCACCGAGAACTCGCTCAGTGAAATGGACGATAAACTTCCGGAGGAGGACAAGACCAAGATCGAGGCAACCAAGGAGCAGTTGCGCAAGAGCTTGGAAGGCGATGACACGGAAGCCATCAAGAGCGACCTCGAAGCCCTCACGCAAGCCTCTCACAAGCTCGCAGAAATGCTCTACCAGCAGCAAGCGCAACAGCAGGGAGAAGCTGGTCCGGATGGAACCCCCGGCGGTGATGCCGATAGAACTTCTGGAAAGGAAAAGACCCAGTCCAGTGATGAGGACATCGTGGACGCGGATTTTGAGGAAGTGAAGAAGGACAAGTGAGTTGAATGTGACAGGAAGGGCCGGAACGCTCCGCTCCTTCCATCTCGGAGAACGGATTGGCGAAACGCGACTATTACGAAGTGCTGGGGGTCTCCAAGACCGCCAGCGCAGATGAACTGAAGAAGGCGTACCGTAAGGTCGCCATGCAGCATCACCCGGACCGCAATCCGGGAAATCAGGAGGCTGAGGACAAATTCAAGGAGGCTTCCGAAGCCTTCGGGGTGCTGAGCAACAAAGAGAAGCGTGCCCGTTATGACCAGTTTGGCCATGCTGCTGAAGGCATGGGCGATGGTTTTAGCGGTGGTGGTGGCGGCGTCAGCGACATTTTCGGAGACATTTTCGGAGAATTCTTCGGAGAGTCCGGACGGGGCGGAGGACGGGGCGAGCGCGGGTCCGATCTTCAGTACAACCTCAACATCAGCTTTGAGGAAGCCGCATTCGGAAGTTCCAAGGAAATTGACGTCCCGCGCCTAGAAACCTGCGAAACCTGCGGCGGGCTGGGCGCACGTTCGGAGCGCGACATCGAGGTCTGCCAAGGTTGCGGGGGTTCGGGACAGCAGCGCATCCAACAAGGCTTCTTCAGCGTGGCAACCACCTGCTCACGCTGCGGGGGACGTGGCAAAACCATCCGCCACCCCTGCAACAAATGCGGCGGACGCACCCGCATTTCCAAAACCAAACGCCTGCGTATCAACATCCCTGCCGGAGTGGACACCGGCTCGCGCATCAAGCTCACCGGCGAAGGTGAACACGGTTCGCAGGGTGGCTCTGCCGGAGACCTCTACGTTGCCCTGCGGGTGCAAGACCATCCCGTCTTTGAGCGCGAAGGTTCCGCCCTCTTCTGCGAGGTGCCCATCAGTTTTGCGCAAGCAACGCTGGGGAATGAACTGGAAGTCCCCACCCTCGACGGCAAGGCCCGCTTGAAAATTCCGGCAGGTTCCCAGACCCACAAAATTTTCCGCATGAAGAATCAGGGCATCGCCGAACTCCGGGGCGGGGGACGCGGCGACCTGCACATCCGCATCGTTGTGGAAACCCCCACCAACCTCACTGCCCGCCAAAAAGAATTGCTGGAGGAATTCGACACCCTCAGCAGCGAAGACCACCACCCCCTACGCGACAAGTTCATCAAGGGCCTCCGCGATCTCTTTAGCTGACTCCGCACCTTGAAATCGGACGGCTTATAGTAAGACCTTATCGCAAATAAGCGCGTGAGTCGGCGCGGAATTTTTCCGTTTCGGTTTCGGGGTTCATGCCGCCTTGAGTCAGGCCTCGATGGGGAAGTCGCTCCTGAGATTGTGCAGTCCGTAGGCGGTTTCGATGAGGGTGTCCTCAAAGCTCGCTTTGAAGTTGCGATAAATGTCACGGACGCTACGGAAGACCTTGACTCCGGCGCTACTGTGCTTGACGCGCACCCGTACCCAAGAAAGACTGGGGCATGACCGAGTGACCCACTGGTTTATCGTCGAGTACAACCTGTCATGTTCTTGGTAGCTACTACCACCTTATCATTTAAAAATATACCACTACCCCCAGATCGTTGAGAATGCGGATCGTGACCTTGAGCATGGGCTCGTAATCTTCAACGAGCAGGATGTGGATTTCACTGGCAGCAGGCATGGCGTGTCGCAAAGTGAAGACGCTTGAACCTCAAAATTTCGTGAGCAGCAGATGAGTCCGAACCGCCTCGGGAATGGGCAACGCCTTGAGACGCTTGGAGTCATCAGGATGGACCGTCGCCCAGACCCGAACCTCGGAACCCTCGACTGCTAATTTTCCAGTATTGCGAACCTCATGGGAGACGACAAGGGTTTTCTTCCGGACTTCGCTGACCCAGCTTGTCACCTCGATGTCATCCCAGTACTTCGAGGGGCTGAGAAACTTAGCCTTGGCATCCACAATGGGCAGGCCGACCACGCCGTAGTCATCGGCAAGCTGCCCCATCGGCAGGCCCAAGTGGTCAAACAGCAAGTGTGCCCCTTGGTCGAACCACGCAAAATAGTTGGGGTAAAAAACGATCTGCGCGGGATCGCAATCGCCCCAACCAACGTGAATCGGATAGCTGTGTCGAATCATGCAGGAGTCAGGATGGGGTTTTCGGTTTTCGGTTCACTGGTGGCTAGTG
>Ga0209403_10002074_pt1 | contig 24586 bp, 20 predicted proteins | sample ArcticOcean_MG_C_8_FD_187440 | JGI IMG/M metagenome (GOLD analysis project Ga0209403, IMG submission 187440) | Marine microbial communities from western Arctic Ocean - ArcticOcean_MG_CB11_86 (SPAdes) (version 2) | ecosystem: Environmental > Aquatic > Marine > Oceanic | place: Arctic Ocean... | reverse complement strand
GGCGAATATGTATTACGCGGTATTGCGAGTGATGGTTCGATGTTTAGTTATCAAAATATCAATGTAACTGTTACTAGGTAATATTGACTTCCACTGGCTAAAACCAGCTAATTAAAAAAACCGACTCTTGTCGGTTTTTTTGTTTCTGCGTCTAACTTTTAACCTTCAAACAAAGCTGTGGTCAAATGTTTCGCTTTGTGGATACCATCAAGCATAACGCTATGCAATATTTGTGTTTGATGTACAGAAGTGAATCAGGGCTACTAAACTCTATGAGTTGCGTGGCAATTCGAGATTGCGGAAAAAAGTTTTAGAGCAGGCATCAGATAGAAGTAGGTCTTAATCGAAGCAGAAATTTTGTCAGATGTAGCTCGCGGCAACCAAAAAGTCATTAATAGCAATACACTAGATCGCGTCTCGTTACTTATCCATAGAGTGCAGCAACTAATCCTACAGCCGTCAACCAGAAGCACTGCTCCGCTAGGTGTCCAGGCTATGGCTTTGTCTAAAAAGCTAGGTTATGCTTCAGGCAAAATAAAAAGCCTATATAAAGTAGTAATGCGATTAGACTTAATCGAATCCTTGGTTCCGCCGATATCCTCAGCTTCTACAGAGGAGTTTCTGTCCCGTGGAACTCTTCAAGTTATAGCTCATTTATTAGCAATCTCCTTTCTCTTTTTTGTTCCAAAGGCATTCGCTGCGGAAGGTATTGACTTACCTAGAACCATAGCTTGGTCTGCTTATCCAACAGGTACAGGCGGCTACAGTCAGGCGGTCGCTATTGGTAATATTTTACAACGTCGGTACAAAGTTAACTTGCGTGTTATTCCAGGTCGAAATGATGTATCCCGTTTAGCTACTTTGCGCGCGGGGCGTGTTCATTTTTCAGCAGGAGGGTCAGAGGCAGTCTATGCTCAAGAAGGCATTTTAAATTTTGCTTCAAGAATTTGGGGTCCTCAGCCGGTACGAACTTTGATGTCGAACTACTCTGATAGTTGTTCGCTCACATTTGCGACAGCCACTGATGCGAATATTAATAGTATCGCTGATATAAAAGGTAAGCGTGTTACCTTTGTTCAAGGGTCACCGTCACTTAATAATGCGACGGCAGCTTTGTTATCTTATGCTAATCTAACTTGGGATGATGTAACTCCGGTGGAAGTGGGTGGTTACCCTGCTTCTATCGATGCGGTGCTAAATAATAGAGCTGATGTAGTTGCAGGGGCCTGTAATTCTCCACCATTTCTTAGAATAGAAGCTTCACCTCGTGGGTTAACATTCCCCGCGCTACCTCATGCTGATATTGAGGCAGTTAGTCGGGTTCAGGATAGATTGCCTTGGTATGTTCCTCACATTGCTTTGGAGGGGCCGACTCTGCCCGAAGAGGGATTGGAAGTGTTCTCTTCGGCCTATCCTTTGTTGATAGGATTGGATAGCTCCGACGAAGCTATGGTCTATAGCATAGTTAAGATTATGCATCAGCATCATGATGAATATAAAAATAATGCACCCGGCGCTACTGGTTGGCGGATGGATCGACAAAAATTCGATCAAGCATTCTTGCCCTACCATCCAGGTGCTATTCGCTACTATAAAGAAATCGGTGAGTGGACTACCGAAGCGGCAGCTCAGAATCAAAGCAATTTATTTCGACAACAAGTACTCATGAGCGCCTGGGAAAAATTTTTCCCGACAGCACCAGAATCCTATGAGCAATTCGAAGCTGAATGGATAGCGGTAAGAAGTACAGCACTTGAAGCCGAAGGCTTGATTACCTTAGGAACAGGGCTGTAAACGGAAACCATGTCTGAAGATTCTTCGTTAAAAGAACCACAAGCAATTAACCCTGCTCAAGATAGTCCGCCGGAGGAACCTGCTAAAAAAGAACCTGCGTTGCGTTATCGCGATCTGCCTTATAAGTGGCAGATGGTCATGGCTGCCATGACTGCTTTCTCTATTTTTCTCGCTGTTAATCAGATTTTCAATCTTGGGTTCTTTGTCGGCTATGTCATGCTAGATAGCCGCTATATGTATTTGATTACTGGGGTCATGCTTAGCATGGTGTTTATTACCTTTCCCGGCAGTCATCATTCATCCCGCAGTGTCCCTTGGTACGACATAGTAATCATGGTGTTGATTGCAGGTGTTTTTTCTTATTACGCCTATTATGCAGAACGGATAGTCCTCGAAGCTTGGGAATATGCAGCACCACCAGTTGGCGTGTGGTTGGCGATGGTGACCTGGGTTATCGTTATGGAAGCAGGGAGGCGGGCAGGAGGTTGGCCGGTTTTTGGAATCGTTGCAGTCTTCTCCTTATACCCAACCTTTGCTGCCTCATTGCCTGATGTGGTTGCTGCACTGAGTATTCCCATCCAGGAAGTCGCAATTTTCCATGTTCTCGGTGAAGAAAGTTTATTCGGTATTCCGATGCGAGTGTTTGCGCAATTGGTATTTGGGTTTTTAGTTTTCGGAATTTCTCTGCAATTTACCGGTGGCGGTCCTTTCTTTATCAATTTTGCTTTTGCTTTGCTTGGTCATCTCCGCGGCGGTCCAGCCAAAGTATCTATTTTTTCCAGTGGTTTAATGGGCTCAATGAGCGGCGGTCCGATTAGCAATGTATTAACTACTGGGCCACTTTCAATACCTGCGATGCGGCGGATTGGTTTCACTAAAGAATATGCGGCCGGAGTGGAAGCTTGTGCTTCTACTGGAGGTGTTTTTATGCCGCCGATTATGGGCGCCACTGCTTTCGTCATGGCCAGCTTTCTCAATATTAGTTATGTGACCGTAGCTGTCGCGGCTATTGTGCCTTCGGTGTTATATTTCTTCGGCCTGTTTATGCAAATTGACGCCTATGCAGCGAAGCGGGATTTGAAAGGTTTGCCCAAAGAGGAGCTGCCAAAACTAGGCCAAGTTTTTAAAGATGGTTGGTATTTTATTGCCGTATTCATGGCTTTGATTTGGATGCTGGTATATTTACAACGAGAGGCTGTTGCTCCTTTCTACGCCACTGCCTTGCTACTTATTATCAATCAATTCACCAAACATAAACTCTCCTTCGCAAGGTTTATGGCATTGGTGGCTCAAATGGGTAAGTTGCTGGCTGAACTGGCCGGTATTCTCGCGGCTATAGGTTTGATCATTGGTGGTTTGGCAGTGACAGGAATTTCAGGAACAATAGCCAACGATCTGGTTTATTTAGCCGGAGACAATGTTCTCGTCCTGCTTATAATGGGAGCTCTAACTAGTTTTATTTTAGGCATAGGTATGACCGTTACTGCGGCATACATTTTCCTTGCCATAGTCTTGGTGCCAGCTCTCACAAATTCGGGGTTAGACCCTTTGGCTAGCCATATGTTTGTTATGTATTGGGGGATGCTAAGTTTTATAACTCCACCAGTTGCGCTCGCTGCGTTTGCTGCAGCATCTGTGGCGCAAGTTTCTCCCATGCGGGCAGGTGTTGAGGCGATGCGTTTAGGTGCAATTATTTATTTTGTGCCTTTTTTCTTTGTTTTTAATCCGGCGCTGCTGTTACAAGAAAGTGCTTTTGAAAATATCCAAGCAATATCCACTGCATTGGTGGGTGTAGCCTTGGTTTCAGCAGCATTGCAGGGTTATTTAATTGGGGTCGGTGATTTAGGAGAGGGGTCAAAAGGCATTTTAATCCGCTCTTTGGTTGGTCTGTCTGGTCTTACTTTAGCTCTTCCTGCTGGAGGATTGTTTGGTTTCAGTCAAATTTTACTATTAGTTCTTACCATCATATTTCTCGGGGCCGGGCTGCTTGCCCGCTATTTTTTGATGTTATCCCGACGACCTTTCGGCTAAGTTCATTTCTGTTGAGTCAGAATATTTGTTCGAGTGTTGCAAGTGATTCTTTGGCCACCCGGTCTAACGATCATAGCAATAAGCGAAAAAGTTGAATGGTAAAGATTGAATTTTTATTGTTACCCTAAACTTCTTCTCAACAATCAGCAAAATCAGACCCCTAGTATAAAGGATAGTCCTCAATTCGAAGCAGATCGTATTGCATTCAATGCAGCACTGATTTAGTCTCAATTTCCTGCCCCTTCCGAAATCACTCACAGTCACATTCCCCAGAATGATAGCGCGGGCAAACCTACTTTAGAGGAGAGGATTCATGTCTATTAATAAAAAACTGATTTCAAAGTTTGCTGCCTGCTTTTTTAGCAGCGCGGCGTTGCTATGCGTTCACATCACCGCAGTGGCTCAACTCGAACCCATAAACGAAAGGCCTAATCCTTATTCCAGTGTAGATGGCTGGTCGCAATTGCCTGGAGATCGCACTTGGGGTTCTACCGCGGGCGTGGATATTGACCCCGATGGTCGCCATCTATGGGCTATCGATCGCTGCGGCTCTAATACCTGTGCTGAATCGAATCTTGATCCAATATTAAAAATTGATCCAAATGGCAATGTAGTTGCAGCTATTGGTGGTGGATTAATGTTGTTTCCCCACGGCCTTCACGTCGACCGGGATGGCAATATTTGGGTTACTGATGGCCAAGGACCAGATCTAACAAATCCAGCAACAGCTGGTAAGGGACATGTCGTCTATAAATTAAGTCCGGAAGGGGAAGTTTTATTAGTGCTCGGTCAACCCGGAGTGGCAGGGGATGGCACTAATGAACTGCTGGAAACACCCTGTGATGTGGTTACAGATGCAGATGGCAACATTTATGTTGGCGATGGGCATAGCGGACAGAATCCAGGTGCAACAGAAGACACCGTTGCTCGGATCGTTAAATTCGATCGCAATGGTAATTTAATTAACTATTGGGGAGGATGGGGGTCGGCTGCAGGTCAATTAAAGACTCCACACGCCTTGGATATTGATTCGAGAAATCGATTAATAGTTGGAGATCGTGGAAATAACCGCCTGCAAATTTTCGATTTAACTGGCAATTACATCGGCGAATTTAAATCGTTCTCTCGCCCTAGCGGAATTTATATCACTGATGACGACACGATATTTGTAGCGGACTCAGAGTCTGAATTTGATAACACACGAAACCCCGGATGGCACGCCGGTATTCGAGTTGGGTCTTTGCTTGATGGCATTGTCGATTACTTTATCGATGGTACTGTTGCCGCTTATCCTGAAGGTTCTAATCCTGAAGGGGTCGCTGTGGATTCTGCTGGAAACGTTTATGGTGCAGTGGTGTCAGATGGTGGAGCGATGGTGAGATCTTCGCGGCGTTAAATAATCGCTTAAGCTCTAAAGGGAAAAGCCAGCAGGATTTTCTGGCTGGCTTTTTTCGGGATAAGTACTCATAGTTTTAATTATACAGGTGAATTAGTTAGTGCCGGTGGTTTCGCAGAATTTTCTTTCCGGCGTATGGGTTGAACCCATCGATTTGACTAGTCGAGACCGGGAATAATAGCCAGCAGAGTCATCAGCTGCTAAGATTTTCTTTCTTTCATTTAGTTGCTGCGTTGTTTTGTGCAAACTGCTTTGGTGCGGGTGAGCTCGATCACAATTGTCTTTGGGTTGTAAATATTATGGAAATTAGTAAGGGGTTTCGTAGTTTGGTTGCTGAGGCTGAGGAACAGATTCAATCTTTATCAACTCAGGAGGCGAGTGATAAATGTGAGCAAGAAGGAGTGCTACTTATTGATCTTCGGGATATTAGGGAAGTAAAACGGGAAGGGAAGATTTGCGATTCACTGCATATTCCGCGCGGTATGCTGGAATTCTGGGTAGACCCTGATAGCCCTTACTATCGTAAAGAATTTGACAGTGTTGATGAGGTTGTTTTGTACTGTAACAAAGGATGGCGTTCTGCATTGGCAGCTCAGTCATTGATGTCTATGGGATTAGAGAAGGTTTCTCATATCAGTGGTGGTATGGAGCAGTGGTTAGCGGATGGTCGAGAGATCGATGCTCCGCCGGAGAAGTCTTAGTTTCTATAAATACCTAGTTTTAAGCAGGATGATTTTTTCTTAGATAATATAGCAGGTAGAATCAGAACCAGCTTTTCATAGCGTTATCTAATCATAAAACCAAGTGAGAAGCAGTATGGAGTACCGTTACGTAGGAAAGAGTGGGCTTAGAGTGTCCCCCATTTGTATGGGCACTATGAGTTTTGGAACCTGGAGTGATAAAAAAGAATCCTTCAAAATTTTGGATACTGCTTTTGAACGCGGAATAAATTTTTACGACACTGCCGAAGTTTATCCTGTCCCACCTAGTGCAGAATTGGCAGGTCTCACTGAGGAAATATTTGGTGAATGGCTCAAGACTAAGAATCGTGACTCAGTTCTTGTTGCCACCAAGGTGGCAGGCGCTGCTTCGGGATGGTTCGTACCTCCTATTCGCAGTGGTCTAACGGCTATCGATAGGCATAATGTTGAAAGTGCAGTCGAAGGCAGTCTTCGGCGCATGAATATCGACTACATTGATTTATATCAAGTCCATTGGCCCGACTTAATCGTTCCTATTGAAGAATCAATGGAAGCACTGGATAGACTCGTTCAATCCGGTAAAGTTCGTTATTTGGGCACCTCCAATGAAAATGCCTATGGCTTAACAAAATCTAATGCCGTGGCAGATTATGAGGGCTTGGCTCGATTTCATTCAATTCAAAACAACTTCTCTTTAATCAATCCTAGATTTCTCGATGAGCTCGCCAATGTTTGTAGAAAGGAGCAGGTATCATTATTACCTTATTCCCCTATTGGTGGTGGTGTGCTGAGTGGGAAATATAACCAGGAAGAAATGCCGAGAAATACTCGATTTGGGGACTATATCCATGATACGAATCCTCGGCAAAAAGCCATGGCAGATCGCTTTGTCAACAAGGCAACCTTAGCGGCAACTTCAAGATTTTTGGAAATAGCGAAAGAGGAAGATTTGGCGCCGGTTACTCTCGCCACAGCCTGGAGTATGAATTTCGATTTTGTAGCTTCTACTATCATTGGAGCTCGAACTGCTGATCAACTAGATGAATCTCTCGCTGCATTGAATGTAAAACTCAGTGATGAAGTAATGGCAAAGTGTAATGACGTATACAAAGATATCCCTTATCCCATGGGTTAGTGGATTGCTGCTGGCTTTGTTCAGCAGTCTTGGGGTAGCACAAACCGTGCACATTTCTCATTGTTTAGCAGGGTGCCCGGTCAGCGGCTTACCTGATAATGAAGTTGTTGTGCGGCATCTGTTTGCGGGATCTGTAGAAAAGGATAGCGGTCTCGCAGAGTGGGTTGCGTATCGCGTTATTAGTGGGTCGGTTGGTATCGCCTCGTTGTTACCTAGATATTGGGCGGAAGATCGGCTAATTAATTCTGAAGTCGTTGAAATTCAATTGAAATCGGATTCTCCAAGCACCTCCGAGCCTGAAAAAGCTTACTCTGAAGAGAACTCATATCGAACTTCTGAAATTACTATTTCATTAGAGGATCGTGGTCGCTTGGTTCCGATGACTAGCTTTGCCGGAACACCCTATTGGGGTGAGCTCAATTTGCTCACAAATATGGCGCCAATACCGACCGATTTAAGAATCGGTAGCTGGTCGCGCCTTGATCAATCAGTCAATGAGTTAGCAGGTAAGATCGAAGAAGTATTCGTGGTGAGTGGGCCACTTTACGAAACCGGTGACTTAACCCCATTAGAAGCATTGAGCAAAGTGAGAGCAAGTTCCTTTTTTAAAGTAGTGGCTACGAAGACGTCAATCGCAGCTTTTATTTTTCCGGAAAACCTGCCATCCCATAGTAATTATTGTGATTTTCGGTCTACTCTTGGACTAATCGAATCTCAATCTGGTTTAAAATTATTTCCGCGGAGGCAGCAAGAATTTAGCTCAGATCTTTTTGGTGAATTACGCTGTGTGAGGGCGAAATAAATAATTCGAATAAATTGGTTTTAAAAGCAATGAGGTAAATTATGCAATACGTTGTCGACCCTTCGCCAATTTCGATTGTCCCAGTTGCTAGGAGTGAAAGTTTATTTCCTGTGCATCGGATTTACTGTGTCGGACAAAATTATGGTGATCATGTGAGAGAAATGGGTGGCGATCCGAAAAAAGGTTCCCCGATTTTTTTCAGTAAACCAGCGGATGCCGTAGTGATAAATAATCACTCAGTAGATTATCCGCTCGCTACAAACAATCTTCATTACGAAGTAGAGTTGGTCGTGGCATTGGCGAGTGGTGGTACTAATATTGGAATAGATGATGCTATGAGCTGTGTATTGGGTTACGCGGTAGGAATTGATTTTACCAAACGAGATTTACAAGCTGCAGCAAAAGAGAAGGGAAAGCCCTGGGATACTGCGAAAGGTTTCGATCAATCGGCACCTATTTCCGCAATAAGTCTTGCAGAAGATGTGGCTGAAATTGGAAAAACTAAAATAATGTTAGAAGTAAATGGTGAAGTTAAACAACATGCCTCTACAGAAGATATGATTTGGAATGTTGCAGAGATCATTGTGGAGCTATCTAAGTATTACCAATTGAAAGCAGGGGATTTAATCTTTACCGGCACGCCCAGTGGAGTATCGACAGTGCAGGCTGGAGATCACATGCGGGCTGCAATTGATGGTGTTGGCGAACTTACCGTTGAATTGAAGTAGTAGGTACTACACTCTTATGACTTCAGACCAATCAATTCTACTATTAATCTTACTGGCCTTACTGGTGCTCCTTGTTTGGGGGCGTTGGCGGTACGATATCGTAGCTCTCGGGGCACTTTTTGCTTCGAGTATTTTTGGTTTGGTTCCTCAGACCCAGCTATTTTCAGGGTTCGGTAATCCTGCCACCATCACGGTGGTACTTGTGTTAATAGTGAGTTTCGGGCTTACAAAATCAGGTGCAGTTGAATTTATCACGGATATTATTGAGCCTGTCTCAGCTCAGCCGTATTTGCATATTGCCGTACTTAGCTTTCTCGCAGCTTTTCTATCCATGTTTATGAACAATGTTGGCGCATTAGCATTATTAATGCCCATCGCTATTCAATCCACAGTAAAGGCTGGCCGTTCACCGGCAATGGTATTAATGCCGCTATCATTCGCCTCGATTTTGGGTGGCCTAGTTACTTTGATAGGAACACCGCCGAATATATTGATAGCGAATTACCGTCAGGAAGTAACTGGCGAAGCGTTTACTATGTTTGATTTTGCCCCTGTCGGTGGCGGGATCGTCCTGTGCGGAATCATTTTCATGCTTGTAATCGGATGGAAGTTGGTAAAAGTAAGAAAGCAGAGTGCGGGCCTGGAATTATTCGATGTAGAGGAGTATTTATTCGAATTAAAAGTTACTGAAGAGACAGAACTGCTAGGAAAGACTGTCGGTGAACTTAAAGACATCCTAGCAGAGCAAAATATGGACCTGCTTTCAATGGTGCATAAACGGGAAAAAATGGCAGTTGTTTATCGTCGCCATATTATCAGTGCTAACGACATTCTAATGTTGCAGGGCTCTCATGATGACATAGATAATTTTGCCAGCACTCATACTCTGCAGTTAGTTACTGCGGAGAATTCTCGAACTGAGTTATTGCAATCCGAAGATTCCATGGTTGCTGAAATAGTTGTAACACCAAATTCACCCATCGTTGGTCGCACTCCTTGTGAGATTCGGTTCAATAGAAAGTATCAGGTCAATTTGCTGGCAGCTTCAAGATCCGGCACGCCTCATCGCAGTCGGCTTCGAAATTTTAAATTTAAAATTGGTGATGTTCTTCTACTGCATGGGAATGAAGATGAATTGCAGGAAGCGATTATTAAATTGGATTGTTATCCATTGGCCCGGCGTGACATTGTTATGAAGCGCTCATCGAAGGCTGTGCCAGCACTAATAACTTTCATCTTGGCGATATCTGCTGCCGCCAGCGGTCTAGTTTCTATTCAGTTGGCATTGGGTATGGCAACAGTGGCCATGGCTTTGTTAAATATAGTTCCAGTAAGAGAGTTTTATGACGGCGTTGATTGGCCCGTGGTAATTTTATTAGGTGCCATGATCCCTTTAGGTGCAGCTTTAGAGACCACTGGAACAACATCTCTTTTGGTTGATGGTATTTTGTCGGTGACAGGAGATCTAAGCCCCGCAGTAATCGTAGCCCTTATATTAATAATTACGATGACAGTTTCAGATGTTTTGAACAATGCCGCTACTGCTATTCTTATGGCTCCGATCGCCTACAGTATCGCTGTGTCTTTGCAACTAAACCCTGATGCTTTTCTTATGGCAGTAGCCGTAGGTGCGTCCTGTGCATTTCTCACACCCATAGGTCATCAAAATAATGCTCTGATCATGGGGCCAGGCGGGTATCAATTCGGAGACTACTGGCGAATGGGACTCCCATTGGAAATAATAATAGTAGTAGTAGCAGTACCACTATTATTAATATTCTGGCCTCTCTAGAAATTTTTCTCCACACTGCACGATATTTAGACTAGCATCTCAGCATCAACTGAAACCGCTGCACATTACGTCACTTCTCTTATAACTTTCCAAAAAAGTACCGAACATACTAAGTAAATTTAGCAGTGAATAGGCTTTATTTAGAGGTTTTTAGTGCCTGAGTAATTATGAGGAAGAGCTCGTTGACCGGCCTTTCTCGCAGACAGGGCCAGAAGAGGAGAAGGAATATAAAGGAGATTTCCGTCAGAAAATAGTGAGCGGGCAGATTGTTCACCAAGCCGCAGAATAGTTGCAATCACAGGGACTGCCAGCAGAATTCTAATTAAGTCAGAAGCTCAGGTCGAGAGAGTCTTACTGTAAATTTCCTGAATCATCATCATTGTCATAGCTAAATTCCAACGCAATGCGCTTGCTATCCAGCCGTTCCTCTATCCGACGTCGTAATTCTGTCAATTGAATGTTGCAGGAGCCGGTTGCGACAGATATTTCTCTCTCATCATCGCTAATCACCGCAGAGGAACCGAAGAACTCTTTGGTGACTTCTAAAGAATCGCTTAATTTTGGCTCTTTCATAACAATCCTCTTTGTCCCACTAGGGAGCCAGATTGAGTTTTGTAGGTGTTCATTTAGCTTATCGTTAGCTTTGTCGATTATCTTCAGTAATATTTGAAAGAAATTTAACTATGGAACTTTAGGCACAGAAGCTATGACTAGGGAAGAAATTAGGTGGACCGCAACGCAGCTTAAAAGCTAGGGGATAAGAAAAGAGATAGTTAGCTAGATAAGGGGATTGTAAGTTATTCGTTTGCAGGTTTAGGTGTTGCAGGTTAAGTAATTGAAAATTAAATAATTGAGAGTTCTACCAATGTTTGTTGGCGCAATTCTTTTTTGGCGATCTTTCCTGATGCGATTCTTGGAAGTTGTTCGTATTGAAAGAATATTTTTTCAGGTATTTTAAAGCCAGCTATTTTGGTCCTCAGGAAAGAGTTTAGTTCCTCAGCTGATAGTTTTGCATTACTCATTAGCATAATGGATGCGCAGAGAATTTCTCCTAGGCGTTCGTCTGGAATTCCATAGACAGAAACTTCATTCACTGCGCGGTGCTCTGCGATAGCGTATTCAACTTCGGCGCAGCCGATGTTTTCGCCTCCACGAATGACTATATCTTTTGCCCGATCCAAAATGATTAGGAAACCTAATGTATCGAATTTTCCAATGTCGCCAGTATGGAACCAGCCATCCTTAATTACTTCAGCCGTTGCTTCTGGTTTGTTCCAGTAGCCCTTCATGATGGTAGGGCCCTTTATGCAGATTTCTCCTATCTGCTCATTTGCTAAATCGTTGTCCTGCTCATCCACAATCTTAACTGTGGTTACTGGTGGAGTCGGTCTGCCGGTGCTATTAGGTCTTGCGCTGTAAAATGCTCCAGAAATAATTGCTCCAATTGCATTGGTTTCGGTCAACCCATAACCAAGGCCGGGGATGGCCTTTGCTGGAAATTTTTCTAATATCAGATTTAGATGTTCAGGTGGCCTAGGTGCACCGCCGCTTTGCACTCCGCGAAGGCTGCTTAAATCAGTTTCGGCGAATTTTTCCGATTGCATTACTTCCCAAGCCATAGTCGGTACGCCATGTAGAACAGAAATCCGTTCCCGTTCGATGATCTCTAAAGCCTGGTCAGCGTTCCACTTGTACATCATTACAAATTTTCGTAAGTAGACGAAGCTAGCCAAAAATTGGGCATGGCTGCCGGTCACATGGAATAGAGGAACATTGGCTAATATTGCAGGTTCATAGAGAGGGTTCTCCTCTAATAATTCTGGACGAAGGATTTCGTTAACTTCCTTAACAAAATTCCAGGTGTAGAGCGCATTTAGTATATTGCGGTGGGTAGAAAGAACACCCTTTGGGTGGCCAGTAGAACCCGAGGTATACATTATTGATGCATTAGCTTCAGGCTCGATATTGATTTCATTAATCTCAGTATCGGATAAAGGCACTCTGTCTTCAATAAGCCCATAAAATTCAGCGTATTTTGAGTTAGCTTCTGGTTTTATTAGAATTACATTAATGGCTAAGTCATCTAGATGGGACGCAATCTGGTTGAGTCTTGGACTATCAGCAATAAGCAGCTTGCTACCACTGTCTCTTAAGCCGTACTCGATTTCCGGCCCTTGCCACCAAGAATTCATCGGTACTACGACACCACCTAAGATTGTGATCGCCATGTAAGAGAGACACCATTCAGGGGAGTTACGTGCGCAAATCGAAACTCGATCACCATAGTGAATGTTGTAATCTTCTTTTAGGACTCTCGCCATTTGCCGAGCTTTCCGAACTGTCCCAGCAAATGAATATCGTTCTTTCTGGTAAACAAGGAAATCACGTTCTCCCGCCTGCGTGCCAAGGTCATAGAGTTGGCTGAGATTGCGCGGAATGTTACTGAAGGTTTCCAGCTCTTGTCCGTCAATTAATGTCGGTTTAGTAGCGTGAGGTGCATTTGCTGCTTTATGAGCAGCCACGATGGTTTTCAGTTTTTCTAAATCCGCTAGGATTTCTTCGTCGCTTAGCATGTTATTGTCACTCTGCAGATTAGCTATCTGTTCGAATCTCCAGGGTTACTTTCCCCATTACTTTACGTTCAGTGAAAACATTAAAAGCATCAACATAGTTTTCCATCGCGAAAGATTCAGTAATGAGCGGATGTAACTTACCATCATCATACATGTCGAGAAGTTCTTGAAAATTGAGGTCATACTCGGCGGGTTCCTCTTTTCGGAAGCGACCGAGAAAAACACCAACCATTGATGATCCTTTTAGTAGCGCAAGGTTTGCTTTGTACTCTGGTATTCTGCCACTGGTGAAACCGATTACTAGAAGACGGCCATTCCAGTTAATACATCGACAACTTTGATCGAAGAGATCACCGCCGACAGGATCATAAATAACATCTGCACCATTACCATTGGTAAGGATTTTAACTCGTTCTTTAAGATCGCCATCGCCGTAGTTCAATAATTCATCGGGGTCTAATTGATTTACAAACTCAAGCTTTTCGTCTGAACTTGCAGCAGCGATAACCCGCGCTCCCATTAACTTTCCGAGTTCAACTGCAGCTAGGCCAACACCGCCGCTTGCTCCCAGTACTAGCAGAGTTTCCCCGGCTTTCAGATTGGCGCGTTGCTTCAGTGCGTAATAAGAAGTGGTGTATACCATTGCGAAGCTAGCGGCTGTTTTAAAGTCCATGCTATCGGGTATCTTGCGCATGGTTTCAGCCTTGGCTACGACTTTTTCAGCTAAGCCACCGAGTCCTGGAAATGCCATAACTCTGTCACCGACAGCAAATCCTTCCAAATCCGGTCCGATAGCAGAAATCACTCCACCCACTTCTGATCCGGGTGAAAAGGGTAGCTCCGGCTGAAACTGGTATTTGCCTTGGATCTGTAATCCGTCAGGAAAATTGAGCGACGCCGCATAGACATCTATCACGGCTTCGAGTTTGCCGGCAACAGGGTCTGCAGTTTCTTCTAGAACCAGTTTTTCAGGAGGGCCTAGAGTTTTACAAATTATGGCTTTCATGGAACTACCTCTTCAAATCGAAGGCGGATTCAACCATGAAAAGCTACTAACTTCAAATTCTGCACACCCATCAGGCTCAGATAAAATTCTCTATGCAGTTTCGATGTGCTCGAAGCTGCGTCGCGTTATTTACCATGTTGTTGTGCAGGGCTCGATTGCGTATATTTACAGCCATGATTACTCTTCTAGTTAAATAACGATATCGTACGAGCGCAAGCCGCAAAAATCGCGAATGAATAAAAATGAATGAAGAAGCCAGGCAAGCTTATCTAAATGTAATGGGAATTCAGGCCTATTTTCCACGAACTGCTTTATCAAATGCTAAAGCTGCTCCCGATTTTAAGTTTAGTGACCTCGCTGGGCCTTCCTGTGACGCCAAAGTTGCTGAGATTTCCGATAAATCCAAGCCAGAGCTGTCTCAGTCGAGAGCAAGTGGCCAGGATGCTGATCCAGCGAAGCGAGCGCCCAAGGGTGTAACATTGAATCAGCAAGGAGAAAATCAACAGCAAACTAAAGGAATGCTGTTTGAAACACCATTGCAGGCTCCTCAAAAGGTTGCTAAAGAAACCTTTGATAATAAAAGTGTGATTGAGGATGAGATGACCAATAGCAGATCAGGGCAAGAAGCCAGCAGCGCAGAAATTTCGCCAAATGAACTTCGTTTTAATTTACGCTATTACAGGATTAATCAAGAGCTTGGTGTGATCAGTGAAATTCCATACTTGCAAAATAATTCTCATCAGAAGGAAGCGCTAACTTTGCTGCGAGCGATATTAGCTACCCTTGGAGTTGATTCCTCAAATTGTAGTTTCATTTCGGAGAATTTTGATTGGCCATTGGCAGAAAATTTGTCGATGAAAAATGATCCAAAAACTGAAGCCAGCAATGCGTTGCAAGGTTTTTTAAAAGTTCGGCATGTCCAAGATAGCTTTAAAAATCTCCTGGTATTCTCCAATCAACTTGAAGAACTTTTATTGCCGCAGGAAAAAAGCACGAGCAGCCCTTCTAAAGATGTAGGCAAACATTCCGCTGCTGTGGAAATTATCCGCGACTTCGAGCTGCTTAATGAAAAAGTTAGTTGCACGTTAGTTATTAGCTTGCACTCAATGCTTTCTATGCCTTTATTAAAACGTGAAGCATGGCAGCAAATGCAAGCTTTGCGACAACGTATTGCAGTCAATCATATCTTCACCGATTCGCTTGACACGTCTGATAATCCGCCTCAATCAATTTTTTAGAAAGCTATGCAGTCTTCTCAAAGGCCCACCGATGATTTTTTTGCCCGCACCATGCGTGCTTCGGACTTGGATTTGGTGGTAAAGAATGAAATTGTCGCTTATGAACATCCTTGGAACAAACGCATTTTCGTTGATTGCCTAAGGGCTGGTTATCAATGCTGGGTGTTAGCGAATCGGCGGGAGATCGTTGCCCATGGTGTGATGTCAGTGGCTATTGGCGAATGCCATTTACTCACTCTCTGTGTGAATCCGGATTTTCAGCGAAGGGGGTATGGCAGAAAGCTATTTAACTTACTTTTGGATCGAGCATACAAAATGGAAGCTGAGGTATGTTTTTTGGAAGTTAGACATTCTAATGAAGGCGCTATCGAGCTCTATAAATCAATGGGCTTTAGCCAAATTGGTGAGAGAAAGAATTACTATCCTTCCGCTTCTAATAATGCTGGTAGAGAAGACGCTTTAATACTGTCCCGCAGCGTACCTTTGCCCTAAGTTAACCCTGATTTACTTTGATAATTCATCATTGTCAGTTTCTGAGCCTATTTTGGAGAGTAGGCGAGCTATACTCTTAAGCACGAATATAAGAATTAGGGCGGCAAGGATAATACTTCCCAGCATTACCAGTGTCGCTAGCAAAATACTGAATAACTCTTCTCTAGAGATATTCTGCCACATGGTAAGTCCCAAGAGGCTGCCAGCGCCAATAACTATTCCAGAGAGGATAGCAGAGGTTTTCTTGCGGAGTTTAAGGAAGGAAAAAATCAATAATCTGGCCTGTGGTTTATATCTGGATAACTTGCGGTACATTTAGGGTAAGTACTACAGCCCCAAAATACGCCATTTTTTCCCTTGCGCTTTACTAGAAGAAATCCGCAGCGCTTGCAGCGATGAGCCAGCTCGGGCATCCCATTATGATCAGCTAAAGTGACTTTGCAACCTTTGGCAAAGCCGCTGCAATACCAATAATCGCCTTTTTCCTTATCAGCCTTCACCATTCGACGAGTACAAATTGGGCAGCGGTAATGTTCATCGACTTTTTCAGAAGGTTTACCATCTGCATCATTACGTGTGGTCTTGCACTTGGGAAAGTCGCTACAGCCCCAAAATGGGCCCATCTTGCCTTCTATGCGACGCATAGCTTGCTTACAGCTAGGACAGTAGTAAGTTTTTTCAGAAATCTTTGAAATTGAGTTTGTCATCAGTCAAAAATGACACTTTTAGAGTGGCTGTGGTTCCGTTCTAAACCTGACTCTTTATGTTGTCAACTGCATTTGGGTCCAGAGGACAGTTTGCAAGATTAAATTCAACAAAGATTAATTAACGATGCTGTTTTAAATTTAATTTAGTGTCCGCTCGGCTCTTACCCATAACCTTGCAGGTGCTGAGCATATCTATGCTCAGCACCGTTCAAATCAGCATTTTTTTCGAGGATAGAGAGAAAGGAGATTATAAAACCTTAAGTTCTGGTCGAAAATGAAATCCCTGATGGGGATTAGCTCGTAAGCTTAATCGGCATTCACGATTTCTGTTATCGCCGCGAGTAGTGCTTGGTTTTCCTCCTCACTACCTATGGAGATTCTCAGGTTGTCTCGTAATCGGTCCTGGACTAAATAGCGCACTAATATCTTTCGCTGCTTTAGTTGGAAGTAGAGATTTTCGGCGCCAATGCTTGCAGGTACCTGGCACAAAACAAAATTACTCTGGCTGGAAAGGCAGATCAGGCGGAGGTCGTTTAAGGCAGAAATTAGTTGTGACCGGCTCGCTCGAATTTTCCCCCACCCAATCTCAGCATGCTCCTTTGATTGTAAAGCAGCAACAGCAAGTTGCTGAGATATTGTGTCGGTGTTGTAGCTATCACGTGTCTTAAATAGCATTGGAGACACCAGTGATTTTGAGCCCAATGCATAGCCAAATCTTAAGCCGGCAAGGGAATATCCTTTACTCAATGTACGCAGAATCAAGACATTGTCGAATAAATTGATTAAAGGAATAGAATTGTACTCCAGCTCGGGGTCGATGAAATCCACATAGGCTTCATCGATTACTAGAATGCCGGAAAAATTTTCCGCGATAGATGCCAGATATTCTTGTGACAGCAGCAAGCCAGTAGGTGCGTGAGGGTTAACCAGAAAGACTACCTTAGCGTTGGAGTTTTGTAATTGAGACAGGAAATCTGCGGCCATTGACCAATCTGCCGCCAAAGGAATTTCAACTACAGCACAATCGTGAATCTCGGCAAGTACTTTATAGAGAGAATAACTAGGCAGCGTCGTTGCAATTGACTCGTTGTTACCAACGAATGTGGTGAGTATCAAGCGTAACAACTCATCGCTGCCATTTGCAGCAATAATATTTTCAGCAGAGATACCATGGAGAGAGGCTGCAACATTACAGAAACTGTTGGCCATGGGCGATGGATAACGTCGCAATGAATCAATAGAAATTCCCGCCAAACACTCGTTTACTGCAGGGCTAGCCGGATAAGGGTTCTCGTTGGTATTGAGCTTAATCGTATCGGCATCATTCGATTGCTCGCCGGGGGTGTATCCGCTCATTTTCTCAATGTTGGGTCGTTCGAAAGACATGTTTGATTACTCTAGAAAGTTACGTTGATCTGCGTTAGCTATTAGTTCCCTTGAGCGAATTTAGTTATTTATAGGTAAAGTAGCTAAAGTAGGTAAATAAGTTTGTAAGCGGTTTTTCCATCCTAGTAACCAACGCTGTTCATTCCGCACAAGAGGTGCATTTTCAACTCTTCGCTCAAGCACTGTTTCTGCAGCTTGAACAAAACTCCATAAAGTTGTCGGTCGATTGGACATCTCTTGCAAAACTTGTAGTAACCCCCAGCCACTATTTTTATACCTTTCGGCACTGTTGGTGCCAGTGCCTTTGAAATGCACATAATCGATTAATGCGTACAAACCATAGGGAGGGTGACTGTGCGCTATCTGTAAAAAAGTTTCTTCGAGGGCGGCTGTTGAATTGCCGCTACTGTGCGCTAGGATGACAGACAGCGAATCGTACAGCCGTTGACTTATAAAATCTACTTGAACAGATTTAGTATTAGCAAGAAAAGTACGTAGCTCTACCATTTTATCGCTATTGATTTCTTGGAGAAATTGTTCTCTAGAAGTCCACGGAGAATCAGGATCAGATAGATCCGTCAGCCATGTAGGGAGGGAATAGCCTAAATTTTTGTAAGAGGCTAACAATGCAGGAAATGTTTCAGTAAATGGCTGTTCTTGATTCGCTTGAAACCAAATGAAATGACCGATTCCTAAAGAAGGGAAATCTTCACCTTCATTCCAGCTGGTAAGGCAGTCGAAGTGAGCATTGCACTCATTTTGAAATATTCTCTCTCCCAACCATTGTCGTTGACTCTCTTCGAGTTGGGGTATTTGAGCAGTGAGCTGAGAATTAAGGCAAAAAAGCACTGACACTAAGCATAAATACCTATTAATGCTGTTTGAATTTGCTGGCATTTTGGAATGCTCCCAGACATCGGTCAAATAGACAAACATGTCGTTAGGATTCCCTAATTGAACTCCCGATAATCGGGGGATTAAGTGAAAATTCGCTTCATGCAGGTGTAATCGGCAGAGTAATGCAAAATAAGTAGAATTTATGGCAAAAACAGCAAATATAGACGTTGAAGTAATCGAAGACGAGGCCCCAGCGGCCGCTTCTATTAAGGGTTTGGCTTTTTACTATTTGGCGGTCTGTCAACAATGGTAAAGAAATTCTAGCTAGTATTAAGGACAGAGACCCTGGCGATAGTGATTCCCTAGGAATCCGCGTGTCTTTTTCTCCCACTCCTCTAACTTGCCATGTTGTTCTAAGCTAACGTTCTATCCATATAAAAATTGTTATGGACAGTGTAGAGCTCACTGATATTCATACCTGGCTGCAATTCGATAGCAGGTTAAGTGAAGCGAAAGGCTGAAGGGGGAGCATTTTATCCTTATTTGAACAAGTTATAGTGCTAATTGCTCCCAGCGGTCCTAAAATCTCCTCTATAACCCACAAAGGTGAAGCTAGGGATAGGCAGTCATTTGTTTTAGTAATGAAGGGCGGCATTGCTAACGAGTGTCGATACGGAATTGTCCGCAAAAGTCGCCTCGATAACTTCTATAGCTAGTTTGCTGTAGCTTCAATCGAGTTGGTTCCGCCGGAAAATACCCCAAGCCAAAATTACTAGGACAATCAACAATATAAGCATAAAGCTTTTGAGGGAAGTGGAGGTTTTTCTAGCTTTGATTTTTCATCGCTGATTTTGCCTTTCGTCTTTGATTTCGAGATAAAAAAACCTTTAAGAACGAACGTTATTATAGATTCAAAAACTTCAATAAAAACAGTACTAAACGGGCCCCTTTAATTTTCGTTTTTCTTTTTACCCGAGAATTTATGCACAAAAATGACACCCCCTTTATAAAACTCCTATAAATAGCGTGTTTTATTTTATATCGAACCTTCCACAACTCGCAACTAATTGATATATATATATATATTAGTTTGGTTAAAAATTGATCAGAATGGGCTGCGCAGGCGTAATTTCGCGTCTGTAGCGTGAGAATGAAGTTTTATCCACTGACTTATCCACAGATTCTGTGGAAAAAGCTGCTACTACAAATTAATTTTAAATTGTTTGGGTTCTCAATAGCTTAGTGAGATTAGTTTAACTGAGTCTGAGAAAAGCTTGCTAAGTCGATAAAAATTGTCATTGAGAATTCTTATTTTAATGTTAATTGATTTGAGCTCAACTTTGTTCCCAGTAGCATTCTGACTTGAGGCGGAATGTGCTATGTTAATCCCATTAGTTCCCTTGTAGCAGTTTTAAATGATTGAGCTTAGCGGCGAAATTCCTTTCTTGTGGAAACTTAGTGCTGAGAGCAGTGAAGGTTACTGTTCTGTTGCCATGGTTGTTCCCTGTCTTCCCGATACTGAGATCAAAGACCTCACCATTGAAACAACGGTGTTGAGCCTTTCTGGGGATAGCTCTCGCTCGGAAAAAGAAGAAACACTGGAATGGAATCAGGAAGACATTAGTCTTTTTCTCAAGTTAGTTAATCAAAAACAGCAAAATACTAAACCCCTGGTTCCTGACACCGTGCGTATTGATCTTACTGATCCTGACATTATCGAGATTATTCATGTAGTGGCTGCTGCTGGGTTTGGGGTTGCCTTTACCTCTTATGGGCTATTGAAACAAACAGATAGCTCTTACCCGCTACACAATTGTGAGATTGGTTCCCAAGCGTCACTGAATACTGTTGCCGGCTTCAAGTCTTGTGTGGTTGTGGACATCGATGACGATGATGTTGTTTGTGTTTTGTTGGACGACATCGACGTGCGTGCCGTGGATGAATACGATCGCCTCTGCCGGCACGATTTGTTGCTAGTGAAGAGTATTGACATTCTTCATTCTGAATTGGCAGAAAATAAAAAAAAGCCCACTACTGCTGTCCTCCATTAGTCGCCTATTCACCTATGGTTTCAACGAAGTCAATGATCGTATCCGCAGCTTGTTCTATAGTCATCTCCACTGAATCGATAACCAACTCCGGATTTAGTGGTGGTTCATAGGGACTATCCAAGCCAGTAAAATTCTTAATTTCACCGCTACGGGCCTTTTTGTATAAGCCCTTAGGATCTCTCTGTTCACAAACTTCAAGGCTGGCATCGACAAATACCTCGATGAATTCGGTGGAATCAAAGAGGCTGCGGGCCATATCTCGTTCTGCCCGAAAAGGTGAGATGAAGCTGGTGATCACGATAAGTCCGGCATCCAACATCAGCTTCGCGGTTTCGCCAACTCGACGGATGTTTTCTACCCTGTCTGCGTCGGTAAAACCCAGATCTTTGTTAAGGCCATGACGAACATTATCACCATCAAGCAAATATGAGTGCCGAGACTTGACGATCAGTTTCTTTTCGATCAAATTGGCAATAGTGGATTTTCCAGATCCGGAGAGTCCTGTAAGCCAAATTATTCTAGGGGTTTGTTGTTTTATAATCGCGCGGCTTTCTTTGTCTACATCGAGAGCCTGCCAATGAACATTACTGGCCCGTCGCAGGCCATGTCTAATTTCACCATGGGCGACGATCTCATTAGTATCCTTGTCGATTAACTGAAACGATCCTGTTTGTGGACAATGGGCGTATGTGTCGTAGATGATGGGTCGAATCAGAGCGATATTACCAACCCCAATTTCTCCCTGTTTTAATGTGTTGGCAGCAATTTGGTGATCTTGATCGGTTTCGATTTTGTATTTTAGTCGGCTAACAGATGCTTCTGTATTGCCGCCGATGGAATTTAATTGATAAGTCCGGCTAGGGAACAGTTGCTGACTATCAAGCCAGTGGATTTTAGCTTCAAACTGATCGGAGACCTCTGGTCTCTCATCCGCGGGAACAATGATATTTCCTACTTCTATTGGAACTGAATAAGTGAGCTCTAGATCAAGAATGCACCCTGCTTTGGCGTTTTTGAGCTGGCGCCCTCCTTCTGTAAGGGAAAGAATAGAGGATTGTTGGCCAGTTGGTGCCAGGACAATGCTCTCACCTTTTTTGAGTGTGCCGCTAACTAATTGGCCGCTCAGTTGGTTATTTGAAGTTGCCGACTCAATTAGGAATCGCATTGGATTCATTGTTTCACCCTTGAGTTATTTTTGTGTGGTTTTTATTCATGTTCTAGTTGCTGACGGGCCTATTTTGCTCTTTGGTTAAACCGTCTGCCAACTAACGCCGCTGAAATATTCACCTTTTGAATGTCGATCGAGCCCCCGGCAATTCCCCAGCCCCATGCATCACGAAGTTTTTGTTCAATTGGAAATTCGGTAGAGTACCCGTAACCGCCCATCAACTGCATCGCTTTACCAGTGACTTCTCGAACAGTTTCATTGGCAAAGCACTTGGCGATTGAACTCTCGGCAATTGAAGGCAGGCCTTTTTCAGCATTCACTACGGCACGGTATAATAAGAGTCGTGCTGCTTCGAGCTTCATTTTCATCTCGGCGATATGAATCTGTACCGCTTGAAAATCGATCAGTGGCTTGCCGAATTGTTCCCTTTGCTGACAATAATCTAATACATAGTCAAAAGCGGATTGGGCTACAGCCAGTGACATAGTCGTATTGCCACAGCGTTCAAGATCGAAGGCATCCATGAGTTTGCCAAAGCCGCCAGCAGGGACAAGGATGTCGTCGGTAGAAACCTCTACGTCATCGAAATACATGTCAGCACTATGAACCCCGCGAAATCCCATATGCTGTTCCCGCTTACCGAAGCTAAATCCTTCTGCTCCTTTTGATACTAGCACTGCGCCAATACCCTTTGCGCCTTGTATGTTATCCATACGGCAGTAAACAATGTAGGCTTCTGAATGCCCGGCGCCAGAACACCAGCGTTTGGTGCCATTCAGAATAACTTTATTGTCTTCGACTTTGGCTTGGGTAGTGAGGTCAGTTAAAGCAGAGCCTGCATTGGGCTCAGACATGGAAACCGCTAAGACGATTTCACCAGAACACACTTTGGGAAGAACCTCTTTGCGCATTTTGTCATTGCCAAAATGAGCCACAGCCAGAGAAGGGCCGAAGCATGATTCGAAAATTGGAAAAGCCACAGCTATCGAAATCTTAGCGACTTCTTCCAATACGATAACTGCGTCGAGGTGGGTCATGCCCGCACCACCATATTTACTATCAAGGTTGATTCCTAAATAACCTAACATGGCGAAATGTTTTCTTAATTCAACGCTCACAGATTCATCGTTCTGTTCAAGTTCTTTGGCTATATCTGGTAATTCTTTCTGGGCGAATTGCCTAACCGATTCCTGCAGGGCTTTTTGTTCGTCGGATAATACGAAATCCATGCTTACCACTCCTTTAATTCGATTAATGTTCACCGTGTAGCTCTGAGGTATTATAGGCTATAGCACAGCGACTATGCATCAAATCGCCTTGTGTAGAGTAAGTGGGCCTGCAACTGCTATAATCGCGCCGATTTTCAATGGGCTCCACGGATTTTTTCTCTGAGACCCACAGCGATCTTTTACCTGGATCGAATTAGATCTGATAGTGAGATTCACATTGGCAATAGCCTTGTTGTATTGATTATGAACAGAGAAACACTAACCGAAGAAATTCAACGCCGTCGTGTGTTGGCGATTATTTCTCACCCAGATGCCGGTAAGACGACGATCACGGAAAAATTGCTGTTGTATGGCAATCTAATTCAGGTAGCGGGCACTATAAAAGGCAAGAAATCTGACCGCCACGCCACTTCAGATTGGATGGCGATGGAGCAAGAGCGGGGTATATCCGTTACTTCGTCGGTGATGCAGTTTCCCTATCTCGAGCGCATGGTGAATCTATTAGATACGCCGGGCCATGAAGATTTTTCTGAAGACACTTATAGAGTCCTTACAGCCGTAGATTCTGCATTAATGGTAGTTGATGGTGCCAAGGGGGTTGAAGAGCGCACCATTAAACTTATGGATGTTTGCCGCTTGCGGGATACTCCAATTTTTACTTTTGTCAATAAAATGGATAGAGATATCCGTGACCCCATAGAAGTGCTTGATGAAATCGAAACAGTATTAAAAATTAAGTGCGCGCCTATTTATTGGCCCTTGGGAATGGGTAAGGAATTCAAAGGCGTCTACAATTTGTACACCGATACAATCCACGTCTATCAGCAGGGGCAAGGACATCATATTGGAGATGTAGTTAAGATAAAAGGGATAGACAGTGATGAGACTAGTGAACTCTTAGGAAGTTATGCTGATGACTATCGTGATGAAATTGAATTAGTTAGAGGTGCAAGTCATGAGTTTGATCGCGACTCGTATTTAAAAGGAGAGCTGACCCCTGTTTATTTTGGTACCGCGCTTGGAAATTTCAGTGTTAGAGAAATGCTTGATGATTTTGTCGAGTGGGCACCTGGGCCAAAAGACAGAGAAACCGAAACCAGAACTGTTGCAGCGACAGAAGCAGACTTTAGTGGTTTCGTATTTAAAATCCAGGCGAATATGGATCCTAATCATCGTGACCGAATAGCTTTTATGCGGATCTGCTCTGGAGAGTATTCAAAAGGGATGAAAATGCGCCATGGCCGCCTTGGGAAAGATGTGAAAATTGCTGATGCTGTAACTTTTTTAGCTGGGGAGCGGGCTCAAGTCGACCAGGCAGTATCGGGTGATATAATTGGTTTGCATAACCACGGTACTATTCAAATCGGCGACACCTTTACCAAAGGAGAAGCTCTAAAGTTTAAAGGGATTCCACATTTTGCGCCGGAACTGTTTCGCCGAATCCGGCTACAGGACCCACTTAAACTCAAGCAATTACAAAAGGGTTTAACTCAACTTTCAGAAGAAGGTTCTACGCAAGT
>Ga0209403_10002072_pt1 | contig 24592 bp, 27 predicted proteins | sample ArcticOcean_MG_C_8_FD_187440 | JGI IMG/M metagenome (GOLD analysis project Ga0209403, IMG submission 187440) | Marine microbial communities from western Arctic Ocean - ArcticOcean_MG_CB11_86 (SPAdes) (version 2) | ecosystem: Environmental > Aquatic > Marine > Oceanic | place: Arctic Ocean... | reverse complement strand
CATCACGTCACCTACCACAGTTGCTGATTTGCGGTAAGGTTTATTGAAATCGTTCCCCTGCTCACTCATCGAAAACAATACACGCCGATGCACAGGTTTCAAGCCGTCCCGGACATCCGGCAGAGCACGGCCGACAATGACGCTCATTGCATATTCCAAATAGGAATCACGCATTTCGTGGACAATGTCCGCCTCAAGGATAGTTTCACTCATGGTTCAATAATATTTAATTATTAGTTTTATTTTCAGGACACTGCCTGTATTTCAAGGGGTTGAATAAGTATGAGGTGCTGAGATTGACCTTCATCAGCTCTTACACAGTTTCCACTTCATAAACATGATCACGCTTTTGAAGTACGACAACTTTTTCCATCACGTCACCCTGCTGAATTTCATGGACAAGTTCCAGGCCGTCAGTGACTTTTCCGAAAACAGTGTGTTTACCGTCCAAATGAGGAGTGGGCCCATGTGTGATAAAAAACTGGCTGCCGTTGGTCCGCGGCCCTGCATTTGCCATCGAGAGTACTCCTGCACTGTCATGCCGACGTTCCGACGTACATTCATCATCAAAATTATAACCGGGACCGCCTGTGCCCGTTCCTTCAGGACATCCGCCCTGAATCATAAAATCCGCAATTACACGATGAAAATTTAGTCCATCATAATAACCTTTCTCAATGAGAGAAATCATGTTGGCCACAGTGTTCGGTGCGTCGTCTTCAAACATTTCGATTGTCAAATCTCCACGATCGGTCTGGATTTGAATTTGTGGAAGTCCTGCTGTAATTTGTGTTTCGCTCATATTATTTAATTCTTTATGTGTTTAATTGATTGAAATTATTCTTTAGATTCCGGTGAGTCAGTTTGATCACCGGCAGATAAAGCTGAAAGATCTCCCAGCCCCAGTGAAGAAAGATCAAAGTTTGAAACTGCTGCAGAAGTTTCTGCATCAACCCATTGATCATTTTCAAACATTAGCAATTTAGCTACTCCGCGAAAAGGATTAAAAATTTTAAGGTATGATTCTTCATCCTCACCTTCCAGCGTTAAATGAGTATCGGTTTCTTCAACAATTTTTCCCGCATATTTTACGGTTAACCTTTTTGGAAAAGTTACTCGTTTTTCTTCAATTTTCATAATTATCCAGTATATTGTTGGCGCTTATAAACATCCATTTTAAGCCGCTACGATCGCTAATGTTTTTCTTAGGGTACATGGCGCACTTAGCGGCTAATATTTTGTTAAGCTGATGTCAACGTTTCTAAACGTGCAATTGCATGAACAGGCGCATTACTTCCTGCCATCAAGTCACCAAGAGCAGCATAGACCAAGCGTTGTTTTTCCAGGGTACGTTTTCCTGCAAACACCGGAGACACTACCTGAATTTCAAAATGCCGGCCATCACCGCCTACTTCTGCAGTTGAATCCGGGACTGATGTTTCAATTGCATGTTTGATTTGTTCTTCAATAGTTAGTTGACTAACTGTTTCATTCATAAATCCTCCTTTATGCTAATTACATCCAACTTGGTTGAAAATTTTCTTCCTGTTCAGGTGGTTCAAACATAAAAGACGTTTTGCAGCCGCATGAACCTTTTGCCGATGGATTGTTGAATCTAAGCCCGCGGTCCATCAAACCATAACTCCAGTCTATTTCTGTATCCTTAATGTAAAGATGACTTTTTTTATCAACCAGAATCTTCAAATCCTGTGATGCAAACTCCAAATCAAATTTCGTTTTTTTAGAATCAAAATCCAAAGTATAAGTAAAACCTGAACAGCCACCACCCTTGATACCTACACGCAGGCAGACATCATCAGTCACTTCGTTTTCCTGCATTATTTTATGAATTTCCTTAGCTGCGTTTTCTGTCAGTGTTATCATAGCGTCTCCTTTATCAGTGGTCTTCGCTGACCATGTTTCGATTCCATTCCGGGATTTCAACGATGATGGATTGAGACCCGTCAGGTACGCACTGGCAGGCCAAACGTGATTGTGGTTCCAGTCCGGGTGCTAAATCCAACATATCTTCTTCATCATCAGTTGCCTCGTTACAGCTTTCCAGCCCCTGCCGCACAATGATATGACAGGTGGAACAAGCACATACACCTCCGCAGGAATGATCCAAATCAAGACCTGCAGCTAAGGCTGCATTCAGAATTGAACCCGGAAGACCATCGTTTTCAGTTGCTATTTTTTCTGCTAATATTTCCACCTTTTTCTTCATCGGCAGAAAGGTTACATTATAGTTTTGTTGAGGCAACTCAAATTCAGCTTTCTCAATATAAGGATTTGTACCAGCCATTTTCTATTTGAACAATTTTTTAGGTGCAACTTCAATCCTAAAATTATACTTAATTTAGCGCAGATAATCAATGCAAGAACAAAGAATTTAAGTTTTCGTCTCAAGAGCAAGTCGTCCTGTAATATGACACAGAAAAAATTAACAGCAAGCATTTTGCAAATCAGCAGATAGAGTAAATTATATTGTTCCTGATAAAAGATATTTGAAGGAGGAAATCATTAGGACATGCATATAATTCTGCATAGCCTTTTTTATTTAAGGCGGGAATTTATGAACGCGAATAAATCCGGACTTGCCCAATCCCGGATACCCAAAGCTCTGCCGAGGACAATACCAGCTGGATCAATCAGATAAGTAACAGGAATGTTTCTAACTCCATAAAGTTTAGTAATTTCCATTTTTTTATCTGCCAACAGAGGAAAGGAGAAACCGTATTTATTAAAAAATGCTTTTATTTTTTCAACACTTTCTCCCATACCGACCGCAAGCACTACCAGTTTTTCTTGCCCCATCTGGCGGTAGGCTTTTTCAAGGTCCGGCATTTCTTTCAAACACGGAGAACACCAGGTGGCCCAAAAATTCAGCAGCACAAATCGTCCCCGATAGTCCTTTAAATTAACTGTCTTGCCATCCATCATATCTCCTGCAAAATCATGAGCCTCAATCCATTGTGTGGCGGGTGTGATACGCAAGTTTTTCAACACTTCCTTTTCTTCTGCAGCCAAAGGCACCTCTTTGCTCTGTGCAGAAGGCAGTGCAAAAACAAGCACCGTGAACAACAGCAACAAGCTCTGCAGTATCATTTTGGTAAGAATTGAATTAAAACCGTACATTATAATCTGTTGAAAAATATTTCAGCTGGCCTTCACTTATTTTTGAGGCAAAGCTTTTGGAAAGTTCTGTATAATTATTTTACGTCAAAACGGTTGGCTTCACAATCAGCAATACAAAATATTCATTCCGAACATCCGGAAGCCGGTGGCCAATTATAAATCACACGTACAAAATCAAGGTTCTCGACAAAACCATTTTTTTGGAGTAATTCCAAAAAAACTCTTTGGCCTTCAGCATCTCCAATGGCCAACACAATCAAAGCATCCCGGAATTGTTCCAAAAATTCCGCAGGAGGCAAATCCGGAAAACCCCATGCTGGCTTGTCTTTTACTTGTCGATCAGGAGGCCCCTGACGATTATCGACAAATCCCAGCAACTTGACTTCCCTGTTTTCAAAACTTTTTGCAGCCTGCCTGCCAGTTGGTCCGGAACCAACTATGAGTACACCCCTGCGATTTTTAAGTCGGCCAAACTCCAACAGAAAATGGATTTTTGCATCAAACATCGCCGGACGTTTATAAATCGAGTCACGTCTGGAGAGACGTCCTGGAGCATGATATTTACGCACAAGAATTTCCGGATGTTTACCAAATTTCGCACCTTTGCCGTATGCTCTTAAAATCACGTCATAATCCTCCGCCCACGGATTTTCGGAGTAACCGCCTATTTTGTTATATAAATCCTTCGTTGCAAAAAAGCTTGGATGCACAATTGGAGATTCCGCAAACAAATCACGCTCAATCTGTGCATGAGAAATCAAGGAGTTGCTCCATGACTGGTATTGAATTCCACTTTCCGGAAATTTATCGGAATCCGTGAAACCTTTCACTCTGCAGCCGATCAACTCCAGTTCCGGATTTTGTTTCATGAACTCCAGTTGTTTTTCAAGTCTTGTTTTTTCCATTCTATCGTCTGCATCCATGCGCGCTATGTATTCTCCTTTGCATTCCGCCAGTCCAGTATTTAAAGCGGAAACTATTCCATTTGCGGAAGTCCGAATTATCCGGACTCTTGCATCACGCACTTTTGCTTTTTCCAGCAACTGCGGAGTTTCATCGGCAGAACCGTCATCTACAACCAGCAGTTCATAATTTTCGAAACTCTGATTTTTAATGTCATCAAGACAACTGCCTAAGACAGAGGCATCGTCCCTTACGGGCATCAGGATGGAAATCAAAGGTGAGGATTTCAAAATATTATCGAGAAAAATCGGTTGCCAAAAGCAGTTTTAGAATTTCATCACGCCGGTTTTTTGACTGATTGAGCAGGATCACAAAATAGCGTGGTTTAGTGCCGGGCAAATATCCAGCCATCGTCGACACTCCACGCAAAGTTCCGGTCTTGTATAAAATGCCTTTATCTCCGTGAAGCAGGTTTTGATGTGGCGCAAAAGCTTTTAGCATTTGCCAGACTGCTTCCGATGTCAGCCGGTTTTTACGTGAGATTCCGGAACCTTCCACTATGCGGAATTGTTTCGCAGCAATACCGAGTTCATTACGTAAATATTCTTCGAACGCGCGTGTTCCTTTTTCCAGAGTGGCCGGTACTCCAAAACGCTTTAAGCCAGCACTTAATAAAAGTTGATTAGCCGTAAAATTGTTGGAATAACGCATCATTCCCGCGATCAGTTCAGTTAAGCTGGTAGAACTTTTGTGAGTGTAAATAAAACTGTCTCCGGAACTGAGCGGACGTTGAGTGACATTTCCGGAATGAAATGAAAAACCCGCCTCAGCTAAAAAAGCGTGAACAAGTTCTCCAGCATAAGTAATTCCGGAATCCTGCGGAATACTGATCCGGTGTTTTCCGGTTGACAAGTTTTTAGCTAAACGCTTTGCCAACGGCGTCAGCGGAGTTTGCTTTTCTGCAGATGTGACAATACCTTTTGAGTCAATTTGCAAAAACACTGTATTGAAATTAACTACCAGCGCACCATTCCGCGCATCATAAGGATTTCTGGAAAATTCAATTCCCGGAATTTTTACTTTTGCGCTGAAGAGCGAAGTATCGAAAAATACTCCGTTCAGTTGTTTTGGCAGTTCCGGAAACTGACTGAGTTTTTGCGTAATTCTCCGCCATTCCTCAGACACCAAAAAAGGATCACCGTAACCTCTTATTCCGAGCGTACGGTTTTCTGCTAAATAAAAATCAGTTCGGAAACGGAACTCCGGCCCAAGGTAATGCAGCGCAGTCAATGCTGTGGCGAGCTTGAGTACGGAAGCCGGAACCAACAGCGGATTGGCTTTAGGAGGATACCGATAGAGGACATTTTTTTCGTCTGCTACCAAAACACTACCGTGACGTACCAACGATTTTAGTTTAAAATCCAGCTCGGTTTGAGCTGTATTTGCGGACACAGAAACAGTCGATAACAGCAAAAGGAGTCCAAACACAAACACCGTGACAAGTGTTTTTCCTTGCACAAGACGAGTCTTCTCACTAGGATGAATCATTGATTTTAACAAAAATTATTAATTTTAAAAAAGGCATCATGAATACAAAAAAGATCCTCGTTACTCCCGGAGATGGTATCGGCCCCGAAGTTTCGAAACAGGCAATTCAGGTTTTGAAAAATATAGCTCCACGTTACGGACTCCAGCTTGAGTTAACCGAAAAACCTGTGGGCGGAGCAGCATACGATTTGACCGGAACACCTATTCCTGATGAAACACTCGATGCAGCAAAAAATTCTGACGCGGTGTTACTTGGTGCTGTCGGTGGCCCCAAATGGGAGTCTCTGGATTTTTCGGTACGTCCGGAACGCGGATTATTGAAATTACGTTCCGAATTGGAGTTGTACGCAAATTTGCGACCTGCAGTAATATACGGTGATCTGGTCAATGCTTCAACACTTAAACCTGAAGTGGTTGACGGTGCAGATCTGATGGTGGTACGTGAACTGACTGGCGGAATTTATTTCGGACAGCCTCGCGGTGTGGAAGTTCGCAACGGTGAACGTGTTGGATTTAACACTCTTGTTTATTCTGAATCCGAAATTAGCCGAATTGCAAAAGTCGGTTTCGAAATTGCCATGAAGCGTGGTAAAAAACTGACTTCGGTTGATAAAGCAAATGTGCTCGAATCAACTGAACTATGGCGTGAAGTTGTTACGGAAGTCGGCCAAGATTTTCCGGAAGTAGAATTGAGTCACATGTATGCGGACAACGCAGCGATGCAGATTATCCGCAATCCAAAACAATTTGACACAATGGTAACAACGAATATGTTTGGTGACATTCTCAGCGATGCAGCAGCGATGATGACAGGTTCACTGGGAATGTTGCCCTCCGCGAGTATCGGCGGTAGCAAGCAGGAAATGCACGGAATGTACGAACCGGTTCACGGATCTGCACCTGACATTTCAGGACAGGACAAGGCAAATCCACTGGCGATGATCCTTTCAGTTGGCATGATGCTACGTTATTCCTTTGACCTCGGAGAGGCCGACGAAATCATCAAACAAGCTGTCGTTGAAACCATTGATACTTACCGTACCGGCGACATTATGGCTGAAGGAAAAACCCTCATCGGCTGTATCGAAATGGGTGAGAAAGTGCTCGAAGCGCTTGAACAATTTTAAGCTGTCTCGAAAGCAGTAAAATCAACTTCCTGCGTTTTCTTCACGATTCACCAAATCCGGAGAGAACGCTGGAACACAGACCGACCAGTATTCCGCTTCTTCCTCAAACGGATTGGAATAACGTACCCTCGCCCCCTTCCGTACCAGCAAAGATTCTCCTACTTTAAGTGTTACTGTTTCTCCATCAATTTCAATCTGTTTGCGTCCGCGGACAAGCATCGTGTATTCATCAAATTCAGGAGTTTGAAAAGGCTCACTCCATCCTGAAGGCGCCACCATGTGCGCGATGCTGAGTCCGGGTTCATTGCTGATCACCCGTCCAACATGCTCTTCAATTAGTTTGCCGTCTGTTGTTGGTACTACAAACGGTGCTTGCTGGATAACATAGGAACTACTCATATTTTTCTGCTTTATTAAAGGTTTTAAATTTGCTTATTGTGACGTATTATTTGTTACAATACTGTCGTAAAAAATAAAATTTTCAATCTTTTTCAACCTTGAGGGTTGTTTCGATATTTCTCGCTCTTAAGACAAATGCCAGTTTTTTTTCCCACCAGTTAATTCCCTTCAGTTTAATTATGGATTTAGGCAAAAAGGCTAATGCGCTTTTACCAAAACTTATTTTTGTCTGAATGTGCGTGAAGCGCGAGACTTGTGCCTGCAAATACGAATTTGTCATTATCGAATGCCATTCACTAGAAAGATGCCAGCGGTGAGTTGGATCTGAATATGAATCGATTGAAGAAAAGTGCGGCGTCGCTACATGAATTGTTGCACCATTTTTTGCAATACGATGCACTTCATTCATAAATTCCGGAATAGACTCTACATGTTCGATTACATGATTCGCAAAAATAGTTTCAAAATGATCTGCAGGCAAATCCCATGGTACAGAATTCAGGTCAAGCAGTTGATCCACTTCAGGGTACTGAAAAATATCAACGCCCCATGAATTTTCAACTTTTGAAGGACCGCAGCCTATATCAAGAATTATTTTATCCATAATTTATTCATTACTGTTTCAGCGAACATTTTCAATCCGCGCTGAAAAATTCCTGTTCAAACTTGACCTGAACCATTTGTCTGATCCTGAAACTGCATTTCATACAACTGCTGGTAACGTCCTCCTTTTGAAAGAAGTTCATCATGTGTGCCCTGTTCAACAATCTGACCGTTCTCCATTACACAAATTCGGTTTGCGTTACGGATTGTCGAAAGGCGGTGGGCGATCACGATCGTGGTACGGTTTTCCATTAAATGCTCAATTGCCTGCTGCACTTCAATTTCGGATTCTGAATCAAGTGCGGAGGTGGCTTCATCCAAAATCAGAATCGGCGCGTCTTTAACCAGAGCTCGTGCAATAGAAAGCCGCTGCCTTTGTCCACCGGAAAGTCGTCCCCCTTTTTCACCTATTACTGTCTCATATCCATCCGGTTGCTCTGTAATGAATAAATGCGCGTTTGCCGCCCGTGCTGCTGCATACATCCTCTCTTTTGAGCAATCCGGCTGTCCATAAGTAATATTACTGGCAATGGTATCGTTAAACAGGATGGTATCCTGAGTCACAATCGCAATTAATTTACGCAGTGAAATCAAATCCAGATCACGTAAATCATGTCCGTCTATACAAACTTCTCCTCTGGTAACGTCGTAAAAACGCGGGATTAAATTTGCAACCGTAGTTTTACCTGAACCACTGCTGCCGACCAGAGCCACTGCCTCACCTTTCTGCACACTGAGCTTAAAATCACTGACCGCTGGCACGGCTTGTTCAGGATAATGAAAGACTTTAATATTGAGGTCTATTTGCTGTTTAAAGTGGGTTATTTTTTTTGCATTCGGTGAACTGACAATTTCATCTTTAACATCCAGAATCTCAAAAATCCTAAGTACAGCAGCAAAGCCTTCCTGCAGCTTTAAGTTGAAACCATTTAGCTTTTTTACAGGTTCATTCAGCATAAAAAAACTGATCACAAACGAAGTAAAATCACCCGGAGTTATCTGATCGTTGATGATCAAATAACCTCCGTAAGCCACAATCGTCGCTCCTGCTGCGGCACCGATGATTTCAATGATTGGATAAGAGTAAGAATCTATCATAACTGAACGCATGTGATTCTTATAAAGGTCATCGTTGGCCGTTTTGAAACGTTTGCTTTCGTACTTTTCCATGCCAAAAGCTTTGACCACACGTACACCTGAAATCGTCTCGACCAGCAAACTGCTCAATCCCCCAAAACTGATTTGCCTCTTACTAACCGCGATCTTGTTACGCTGACCAAAAATCTGGATAAAAAAGACCGCGATTGGAATCAGAATCATCGTCACAAACGCCAGCTGCCAACTGCGGTAAAACATGATGCCCAGCAAAAGAAAAAATTGCGGAATGTCACGGAAAGGTCCTGTGACTCCAACCTGCAGCATGTTTTGGAAAACCTGCAAATCGTTGGTGAAACGTGAAATAAGATCACCAGTTTTGGAACGTGTAAAAAAGGTGAGAGAAAGATTAACGAGGTGGTCAAAAAGCTGCTGCCTCAGTTTAACAATGAGGCTCTGGACAAGGTGACCTACGCTGTAGTTGTGTCCAAAAAAGAACAAACCCTTGATCGCAAAAACAATCATCAATCCGAGACCGACCAGAAAATACTGTTTGAGTTCGGGATTGTCACCATAAGCAATGGTGTCGACTATGTCTTTGGCATAATAAGCAGGAGCGGCAGTGAAAATATTGTAACCTGCCATACAGAAAATACTGAAAAAAACCCAGCCTTTGAGCGGAGCAATAAGGGCAAAAAGCCGCCTTGCAATGTGACGTGATTGTTCTTCCTTCATAGCAAATTAATCTTGTTTAGAGTTTTGTTAACAGACTTTCAACTTATTTTTTGTCTGTCATCTCCCAGGTTGTTCCTTCCACTGAGTCTTTAAAAACAATACCCATGTTTTCCAGACGTTCACGGATCAGATCAGCACTCTCAAAATCTTTATTTTTGCGGAAGTTAGCACGCAGTTCAAGTAGGATATCCATCACATCATTCAGGCGTAGATCCGTCTGTACATCATTTAGTGTCTGCGGAATTATCCCAAGAACATCTCCGCCTAAAGTAGAAAACAAATGTTCTGCATCAGCAACTGCTTCCGGATCAGGTTTTTTTTCTGCCAGCAAGTTATTTGCTTCTCGGCTTAAATCAAACAGTACTGCAAATGCCTGCGGTGTTGAAAAATCATCGTCCATTGCTTCACAAAAACGTCTGCGGAATTCTGCGAAATATTTTCCGGAAACTTTCACGCCTGCGGTTTTGCATTTGCGAAGATTGCGGACAGTTTGATGCAGACGTTTCAGCGAAGAACCGGCAGCTTCTAAAGCAGTTTCACTGAAATCTACAACAGAGCGATAATGGCTCGCGGCCATAAAATAACGAACCATCAACGGATCATATCTTTCAAATAATTCCAGCAGGGTTACAAAATTTCCGCTGGACTTACTCATTTTTTGGCCTTCAATGGTCAGCATATTTGAGTGCATCCAGTTACGCGCAAACGGTTTTGCAAGACCTCTGGCCTGTGCGATTTCGCATTCATGATGCGGAAATTTTAAATCCATTCCTCCACCGTGAATGTCAAATTCCTCACCCAGATAACGGGTACTCATCACTACACATTCTGTGTGCCAGCCGGGATAACCCCAGCCGCTGTACGGATCTCGCCAGCGCATCAGGTGGTCGCTTTCCGCACGTTTCCAAAGGGCAAAATCTCCGGGATGCCGCTTTTCAGACCGGACTTCTACGCGTGCTCCGCCCCGCATCTCTTCAACTATTCGGTTTGAAAGCTCTCCGTATTTTGGATCTTTGCTAATTTCAAAATAAACTGAACCGTTGGACTCATAAGCCAGACCAATTTCAATCAATTTTTCGATTGCTTCTAGTTGTTCCGGAATATGCCCCGTCGCCCTTGGACTGATATCCGGACGAATCACACCCAAACGGTCCATCACTTCAAAATGCCTGCGCGCAAAATTTTCCGCAACCGCCATCGGTTCCTGTTCCAGTTCACGTGCGCGTTTAAGCAGTTTATCCTCGCCTTCTTCGTCATCACCCAATAAGTGACCTACATCCGTAATGTTCTGCACATAAAAAGTTTTGAATCCGCAATAACGCAGATAACGCAGAATTATATCAAAACTAACATAGGTTTTAGCGTGACCGAGATGACTGTCGCTGTAAACAGTAGGGCCACAAACATAGAGTGAGGTTCGGCCTTCATGAACCGGTTTGAAAGGTTCTTTTTGGCCAGCAAGCGTGTTGTAAATTTGAAGAGGCATATTTCCTAGTTCATCACTCACCTACATTCCAAACCAGTATTTTTGACAATCCAGAACTTTCTGCTTCATCTTGAGCAAAACGTGGTTCCTGAGATTTTACCAGTTCGATGTAGTGGTTGATGCTGACTTCGATACGCTCAAGGAAAGGTTGAGGATAGACGCCCAGGAAAATAGTCCAAAAGACAAGAGGGACAAGGACAACTACTTCGCGTAATGAAAAGTCCTGTAGACCTTTAACAAGGTCCTTGGTCAAGGGACCAAAGAGCACTCGCTGCAACATCCAAAGCATATAAATCGCGGCAATAACAACACCAGCGGCAGCAATAATTCCATACCAGATATTGACTTTGGCAGCGCCGATCATCGCTAAAATTTCACCGACAAAACCGTTCAGTCCAGGCAGACCAACAGAAGCCATGGAAAAGAAAACGAGGAAAACCGCAAATTTCGGCATAGTATGCGCGACTCCGCCATATTCGGAAATTTCCTGGGTGTGTGTACGTTCGTAAATCATCCCAACCGTGAGGAAGAGCGCACCAGTAACAATCGCGTGGTTTATCATTTGAATCCAACTTCCGGAAAGTCCCTGAATGTTCAACGCAAATAATCCCAGCACGATGTAACCCATATGAGCCACAGAAGAATAGGCAATCAATCGCTTAATTTGAGTCTGCACCATTGCCACCAGGCCGCCGTAAATAATACCGATTAAAGCCAGTACCATGAAGACCGGGGCGAGATCATAAACTGCCGATGGAAAAACCGGCATTGCAAAACGGAGAAATCCATATGGACCAAATTTCAACATCACTGCGGCCAGTTGAACAGACCCGGCGGTTGGAGCTTCATAGTGTGCGTCCGGGAGCCAAGTGTGCAGTGGAAATAGTGGAATCTTTACAGCAAATGCAGCCGCAAAACCGATGAACAGCCAGATCTGCGTTTCCGCAGCTATGTCCATGCCGTACCAGTCGAGAACATTGAAAGACCATACTCCATGTAAGTCACGGTAAATGTTTGCCGTATAAAGCAACGACACTAGCATCAGCAGTGAGCCTGACATCGTGTAAATGAAAAATTTGATGGAGGCATAAAGCCTGTTTGTTCCTCCCCAAATTCCAATCAGCAAATACATTGGAACCAGCATCACTTCAAAAAATACGTAAAATAACACCACATCCATTGCCGCAAAACAACCGAGCATTCCTATTTGAAGCAGCAGCATTTGAATTTGAAACTGCCAGTTGCGTTTAGAAACATTCCATGAACCAAGCAGAGTAAGCGGGGTGATGAAGTTGATCAGCAGAAAAAAGAAAAGATTAAGTCCATCCAAACCCAGCAAATATTCTATGTTGAATTGAGAAATCCATGGGGAGCGCTCCACCATCTGCAAATCAGCAGTGCTGGAATCAAAATTAAACCAGAGGTGCAGACTCAGAATAAAAGTAATAACGCTGCTGACAAGCGCTGCCACTTTGGCCGGAATACCGTTCCCTTCATCCCTGAACATTACTGCGAAGGCAATGCCTATAATTGGCGAAAAAATAATTAGCGAAAGAATTGGAAGTGCTGAAATGTCCATCAGAATTTGCTGCTAAAGTTTGGAAGCGCTGGTGTTAATGAAAGCAAGTGATTTAGTAGGCTCCGAGCATACGTTCTTATCCCGAAGATTATTAACCGATAATAATCACCGGTTATAAAATAAAACTACTTATAAAACTAAGAGAATTAGCGACTTAACGCAAGATCAATGTGAGCTGTCCAAACTTTAGTTTGAGGCAGTAGATTAAACTGCAGCCACTAAACGCCCTAACAAAGGTTTCATTAGCTCGCCTACAGTTATATTTTCAGGAAAACTCCATTCCAGACCCAGCAGCAAATCCAGTGGATGAACTACAGTCTCAGCCGCATCAACGCAGCGTCCGCTGGTAAGAGCACTGATGTTAACCGTATGGACAACCTCCTGGTCCAGAAAATCAACTTTTAACCAATTGCGTTTGAATTCAGCGAGATATTCAACTTGCTCAAAACTCCCAAAACAAATCAACCCGTTGATAAAACTCAAGGCAGTAAAAACTAAAAAGAGCCCCGGACAGAGACGTCCAGTTTCAAGTTCATGAATTATTTTTTGCTGCGAAAGTTCGAGATGATAATTCTGACTGTTTAGTATTTCACCCTTAATAATTAATGCTTCCTGTCTTATTTTGTTTTTGTGAAGTACCTCAACATTGAAGAGAGAAGTCTCTGCTGGAAATTCCGCAAAAACGCTTTCCCGAATTTTTCGGTCAAACAATAAACGGTGAAGAGGGTGAGTGGAATCAGGTAAAACCTTCAGCAGATAATTACGTATTACTTCGTTAAGATCAAAATAGAGCAGTGATTTTTCCGGAACTATTTGACGCAGTTGATTTGCGCAAAACTGTGAAGCCCAGACTGTGAAATCATCTCCGTGGGTTGCAGGTGGAGCAATTTTGCGAATTGGTTCTGCAAAGTAGGGCAGCAGATTGACCAGTTTTTGTGGAATCCTGCTTTGAAAAACACGGGCATCCCTCATTTTTCCAGGCACGAGCAAGATGCGTCTTTCCGTTGAGTCACGGGAACGGTCAGCATCGGAGCGTTTTAATTCTGCAAATTCAGGAGATTGAGCAGATATGAGTGTTTCCAAATCAAAACGTTCACTATAATTCAAACATCCTGACCAAGCGGAATTTGCAAAAGGAACTCCTGAATATGCTCCTACGAAATAAGTTTCCATGGGCGGCATACCCAGCAGTGCTAAATGATGCAATGCCAGAAACGTCGGCCCTTCGGATGCTGTCAGGTGAGTCGCGGTTTGCAAAATTCGCGTTTCCTCCAAACTTGTGCAATAATTCTGAGCTTGTTCGTGACTCAAACCTATTCTGCAAAATTCGCTTTCAAATGCTTCCAGCAGTTCTTTTTCCAAGGGAGGGTGGGAAGCCTGATTTTCCCAGAGAGAGTCGGCATATTCAGCCAGCGGTTGTTCCCACAGCTTTCCCAAAATGTCTGCCAGCACAGGACGCTTTGCGTTTTGGAGCAAAGTACCGATCGAATTTGCGTCAATTGCCATGCGTCAAAGCTTGAATATTTTTTGTTAAATTCATAAAATCTTTAACATCAAAGTTCTGAGTTTAAGAGCTAAAAAAAGGTACAAAGTTACTGAAGCACTGAATTTCAAAGTTTAACACGGAAGCACTGTGCCACTTAAAAAGTTTAACACTGTAGTCCTGCACTCAGTTGCGGGGGAAAGTAAAATATATTTTGGATTCTACACCGCTATTAAAAATTTGCTGTCACTATGACGGTATGTCAATCCCCAAACGTGGACATGAAACAGATGCAGGCATCGACTTGACCGCTATGTCTGTTGAACAAAAAAGACCGGAAGTTTTCTTTTTTGATACCGGAATTTCCATTCATTTGAGTGACGGTTATTATGTTGAAATAGTACCACGTTCAAGCATCATAAAAACTGATTTTTTCTTGGCAAACAGTATCGGAATCATTGATCCGGACTACCGTGGACGCATCTTCCTGCCTTTACGTTATGTTGGTAAGTCTGACGGCATGCAGGCTGCGGAAGAACTTTTACAGCAGCGTATTGCACAAATGCTGGTACGCAAACTTGAACCCTGCCGAATTGAAGTCGTTAATACCCTTGAAAATACAGTTCGTGGAACTGGCGGTTTCGGCAGTACCGGTAGCTGAGCAATCACTTCGGCTTTAATCTTCTACTTCGCTGATCGGTTTAATTTCAATATCAAGCACTTCCCAGCCGCGCGGATTTTCACGCAAGTTTAATGAAACCGTCACCAGCTTTCCTGTCTCTTCGTCACCAACACGTACACGTACCAATGAAGGATTTTCAGCATTTACCCGCAAATCCAAATGCATCTCCGGCTCCTCAATTTCCGGAGCCTGTTCCAGCAGCAACTGCAAAGATGAGTGAGCGCGTATCGCCTTTTCTGCAGTTTGATAAGCCGCAGTTTTTTCAATTCCGGAACGCTGAAACAAAATTGCTGTTGAAAAAAATCCAAATAATATGATGTTGCCAAGCAGAATACGCAAAATCGCCCGCATCGCTTTTTGGTCATCAAGTACAACTGTACCCCACCATTTGTCCGCGAGGCGTCTCGCGAAGGTATCACGCAGAAGAACCACACCTTCAACAGGAAAAAGCAGCAGTAGCAGATTCCTTTTTAAAAGTACAATAAGTGGCGGACGCAGTGAAAAATCATCAATCTTCCGAATCGTCATACCCAGCAGAAGCTTCCCAAGACTACGGCCGAAAATATCTTTAAAAATTAACACAACAGCGATGCTTCCATAAAAAGGGAGCAGATCAGAAAAGTCACTTGACTGCAGCACTAAATCCCAATGCTCTTTGCGGAAAATCTGCACCAGTGTATTTGCAAGCAGCAGAGCAAAAATAAAATCCAGCAGCAGGGCAAACAGACGTTTTCCTGTGGACGAAACCTGCGGGCGCATCCCTTTAAGCGTTTCCAGATTTTCTGTTTCAGTTTTTGCTACAGAACTCATTGCGTCTCAGAAATTTGCTGAAGAAATTCACGAATCAGCGTTGCGACTTCTTCCGGATTATCAAGATGCAGGTGATGATCTCCGGAAACTTTCCGGTGCTGTAAATTTTTTATGTACGGTATTCGTTTGAGCAACAGTTCTTTCCATTGATCCTGCTTGGCATTTTCTGCTTCAATCAGCAAAACAGGAGCAGTTATTTCCTGCAGGAAAGCACGGGCTTGTTCTTCAGTCAGATAGTGTCGTGACTTTATTTTCAGACGCGGATCACTGCGCCAGGTGAAACCTCCGTCAACTTCGCGTAAACCACGTGCTACCAAAGTCCTGACAGATGACTCCTCGATTCCGCCGACTTGATGACGTACTTTGACTGCGGTTTCCACATCAGGATAAAGCGGAAGTTTTTTATCAGCAAGCTGCTGCCATTGTTCAGCAGATTCACGTAATATTTCGGGCATTTTTTCTGCTTTCTGAACCAATGAACCTAAGCCTTCAATTAAGATTACGGAGCTGATTTTTTCCGGAATTGTACCAGCAAGATAAGATGCAACTCCGGCCCCCATAGAATGACCGAGCAGGGAAAAACGTTGCCAGCCCAAAACATGTAGTACTTCCAGCACATCCACGATTATGTCACTGAAATGATAAGACGAACCGGAACATCGATGCTCAGATAATCCATGTCCAGGTAAATCTAGTGACACCAAACGGAACTCCTTTAAAAACGGAGCCACATGATCAAAAGTCGCTGCATTATCCAGCCAGCCGTGAAAAGCGAGTACAGGCATTCCTTCTGGATTCCCCCAGCATTTCGCGGATAAACGCAGGTTTGAAGTCCGGATTTCTAATTCTTCCGAAGCTCCGGCAGGAGGCCGGTAAAAGTTATTGTTCATCTTTTTCATCTTAAATTATTATACTGTAAAAATTCATTTACCGTTTTTTGGAAAGCATCGGGCTGTTCAACATGCAGCCAATGTCCGCAATTTTTCAGCATCGTAATTCTGCTTTCCGGAAAAAATTTTCGAATCAACGCATGATACTCGAACTTAAGATAAGCGGAATTTTCTCCACCTAAGAATTGTACGGGCCCTTTAAAAACACTTTTCAGCTCTGGATAGTTTAACAGTTCCGGCATCGCCGCGGCAATCTGTTCTAAACCGATACGCCACTCAAATTGTCCATTTTGACGACTTAAATTGGTCATCAAAAAAGAACGAAGGCGTTTTTCAGGAATTTTAAGTGCCAGCTTTTGTTCAATTTCGCTCCGTGACATTTCCGCCGGTAAACGGAGTTTCCGCATTGCCTCTATGAGTTTCAGTTGTATATGCTGATGATCATAGCAGACCGGCGCGATATCCACCACAATCAACGCTGCAATCCTGTCTGGAAACTGTAATGCGAGCTGCATTGCGGTTTTTCCACCCATGCTGTGACCGAGGAGAATGACGTTTTCTAATTCGTTTTCAACAAAAAAACGGACAACATCTGCTGCCATTTGCTGATAACTCATCGAATCCGCATGTGGTGAATCACCATGATTACGTGCATCGAGTGTCCTGACCTGAAAGTCCTGCTGAAGAGAACCTGCGAAACTACGCCAATTTTTACCGGAACCGAATAATCCGTGAAGCACAACAAAGTCTGGGCCGTTTTCTCCAACTTTTCTGGAATACAGCGCTAATGCCTGCGTAGCGGACTGAGCATTTTGCCTTACTGACGAATTCATTTATAAATATTCTGCCTGGTTGAGTTGTTTTATTCCGTCTCCATCAGATCATAAAACGATAGATTGCTCAATCCAATCCGTGTGCCCTTAGTGACTGCTGATACAAAAGGATTCGATGCAGACAGGACTTTTAGTCCAAACCAGAACACGCTTAAAAGTGGCATAGTTGTTCTGTTTCAGTTAAAATACAGACAGATAATCTCAACGCTAAAACCAAAATTGAAGACTGAATATTTTGCAAAACTTATCATAGGTGCCTTGTATGCTGATCCGCAATGGCTGGAGCAGGCCAAGCTGCAGATGCGCCGCCAGAACTGGATCATTCAGCAACAGTCCGCAGAATTACCGTTTGATAAAACGGATTATTATGTCCGGGAAATGGGCATTGAGCTGAAACGCTGTTTCTTGAGTATTGAGGGTCTGCAAAGCCTTGAGTCGGCAGTTGACTGGAAACTCAAGACACAGGAAATTGAAAACCTGCTGAGCCTTGACGGTAAAAGAAGAATTAATCTTGATCCAGGTTATCTTGATTTTCACCGTGTAGTTTTGTTTTCCGGAAAAGAAGGACCGCAAAAAATATATCTGCGGGACGGAATTTGGGCGGATCTTGTTTTGCTCAAAGACAAAAGTGGTTATCGTGAATTAGCCTGGACCTTCCCTGATTTAAAGGATGGTTCTTACAATGATTTTTTTATGCAGGTTCGTGCAGAATATAAAGCAGAGATGATACTCAACAAAGTGCATCATGAAAGCTAAATCCTGTCTCCAAGCGATAAACGGCATTATTGTCAGAGTTACTCTGCTCCAAAATACATTTTGTGAACTTTTCTTTTTTGCATCATCAACTTAATTTTCGATGGAAATTACTTCAGGAATTGTAGTAGTTGCAGGTCCAACAGCAAGCGGCAAGAGTGATTTGGCGTTTCGTCTGGCACAAGAATTTGACGCAGAATTAATTTGCTCCGATTCTATGCAGGTCTATCGTCAATTTGATGTAGGGACAGCGAAACCAACATTGTCAGAACAAAAACTGGTACGGCATCATCAACTGGATCTGATAGATCCGGACGGACATTATTCAGCAGGAAAATACGAGCGTGAGACTGCCATAATTATAAAGCAAATTCAGCAACGTGGGCGCCTGCCAATTTTGGTCGGCGGTACTGGGTTGTATTACCGTGCATTGATGTATGGAATCAGTAACATCCCTGAAATTCCAGAAAAAATTCGACAGGAACTTAGCAACTTGCAGGAAGAACACGGCACCTCATATTGCTGGGAGCAGTTGCAAAAACATGATCCGCAAACAGCAAAGCGGCTGCATCCAAATGATACCTCACGAATAATGCGGAGTCTGGAAGTTGTACTGGCCACCGGAACCAGCATAACAGCTTTTCAGCAGCAGCAACCGTTTGCGGAAGCACGTTATCCTGTGCTTGCGGTTGCATATGAATGGGAACGTAGCGTGCTCTATGAGCGGATAAATCAACGTACCAGTAAAATGCTTAAATCCGGCTGGATCGAAGAAGTCGAAATGCTGTTGGAATCATATGCCCCAGAGCTGAAACCTCTACAGGCGATTGGTTATCGGGAAATTGTAGAACATCTTCAAGACAGGCTGAAAAGGGAGCCGCTCGTGAAAGAAATTCAGCAACGTACCCGACAATACGCAAAAAGGCAAATGACATGGTTCAGAAGAGAAGCAAAAATTGAATGGCATCAGCCAGACGATGAGGCAGCAATCTTGGACAAAATCAAAGTTTACCTTGAAAAATAGATGCTTTATAGGAGAAAATAAAGGTGATAATTTCGCCTTCGAATTCACAAATACACAAAAGGAGACTTCGTGAGACAATATTCGGTCGATCATCAAAATTACCACATCTTCAAAACTGAGACTGGCGAAAAAACCCAGTATGTTCATTTTCAATGGGGTAAATTCGATTTCCGTATGACCTTCAGTGCAGGCAGTAAAGATGCTATCCGTGAAAATCCTAAAAAGGCTTTTTCTGCAGAAAATGGAAAACAATATCTGGCTGGACATTTTGAAGTACTTTACCAGAGTGAGTGGTTTGAATTTGTCAAACCAACTGCCCACGGCATGCAGTTGGAGGAAACATTGTGGTCAAGAAACGGTGAGGATTATTATGTGGAATTTCCGAAAGATATCCGCAACGTCGCCCAGGTAATATGCACCGAAGAACTTGGAATGTCTCCGCTGAAAACTGTTCCTGCATTATAGTAGATTCTGTGCCCAAACACGTAAAACGTCTAAGTTATTCTAAACATGTAAACTGTTGCCTGAAAGTGGATCTTCAGAGGAGCCGAAAGAGAATAAAAGAGAAAATTGAGTTAAATTGTAGTTACGACTTCGCTTTACCAACTGGTGGGAAACACTCGAAATAATTGCAACATGAGACTTGAAATAATACTGGACTAAAGATAAAAAATTATCATTACAATCAAAATCAACCAAATCTGTCCTGAATACAAGCAATGATGAAAAAACAATCCCAAAACGCTGAGACTACGAAAAAAGTCCACATTCAGACTTTTGGTTGTCAAATGAATGAATATGACACCGATAAAATGCTGGAAGTGCTAAAGCACGAAAATTACAGCCCAACAGATTGCCAGGACGAGGCGGATTTAATTATTCTTAATACATGCTCTATTCGTGAAAAAGCTGAAAACAAGGTCTATAGTGAGTTGGGACGACTCAGGGAACTCAAGTCGGTGAATCCGGATTTAAAAATAGGCGTCGGCGGATGCGTTGCACAGCAGGAAGGAAGGGCCATTTTACGACGGGCGAATAACGTTGATTTTGTCTTTGGAACAGACAATTTGTTTGAACTTCCGGAGATGCTGAACAAGGTCGCAGAGGGCCAAAAGTTTTCGCAGACTGAACGTCATGCGCGCCAAAAAGTACGTAACTTTATTCCGGATTATACATTTCGGCAATCTAAAAACTTCGGTATCAAAGCACAAATTGCGATCACGAAGGGCTGCAACAATCACTGCTCTTTTTGTGTAGTACCTTTTACGCGGGGAGTGGAAGTCAGCCGTGAGCCGGAACACATCATCGCGGAAGCTCAGCGGCTCATTGCTACAGGAACAAGGGAAATATGTCTGCTGGGACAAAATGTAAATTCATACAAAGCCAACGGCACCGATTTTGTGGAACTTTTACAGCGCCTTGACGAACTTGAGAATCTGGAACGCTTGCGTTTTATTTCACCTCATCCAAAAGATTTCCATGCAGAGTTGGCTGATGCTTTCGTAACTCTGCCTTCGCTTTGTGAGCAAATGCACTTACCACTACAATCCGGATCTGACCGAATACTACGCAGAATGAGACGCTGGTACACGATGGGAACTTTTTATGAAAAAGTCGCACTGCTGCGTGATCGGCTTCCGCAAGCCACACTTTCAACTGATTTGATCGTAGGTTTTCCAGGTGAGACTGAGGAAGAGTTCGAAATGACTATGGAGGCAGTCCGTACTGTTCGTTTCGATTTGATTTACTCCTTTAAATACTCTGCGCGTCCAGGAACACGTGCAGTGGAATATCCAGAACACTTAACAGAAAACGTTAAAGCGGAACGGCTGAAGAAACTGCTTGAGACCCAGAATAAAATCGTTCAGGAAAAAAATGAAGCCTTGACGGGTTCGCATCAGGAAGTACTGATTGAAGGAAAACATCACCGGAAAGAAAATACCGCAACCGGCCGTACACGCGGCTACCACTCAGTGTCTATTAAAGATTGCAGAACAAAAGCAGGCGAGCTTTTAAGGGTTCGTATCACAGGCGCAAATCCAAATTCCCTGATAGCAGAACCTCTTTCCACAAGCCCTGTTTCAGGATAATCTCCTTAAATGCCTACCACATTTTCATTATAAGATTAAAGAAGAATGAGTGTTCTTAGTCTTTTTTGGTTTGAGAGCGTGTCTGTGGATTTGGTGGAATACGCGGTGACAGTTTACGACCGCATAAATCATGATCGGTGTAATTTATCACACGGCGTAAAGGTGGTTTTTCTGAAAGTTGAATGCAGCTGTCCCCACTATTTTGCCACACTGTTTCAGTGCAGCTGACGAAGAGAAATGACATTATCGTTAACATAATTGCCTGAAATAAAAATCCGTGTGCTGAATTATTCTTTTCAAAGCACGAAGTATTATTTTGATTTTGCATAGGATGATGTTCTCTTGCGAGGTATCTTGTGATTTTTCTTAGCTTAAGGCAGACTTTTTCTGAAATTTAATTCTAACAGTAATTATCCGTTTTGAACAGATTTTGGTTTTATCTAGCAGAGCAATCCGGATGCCATGTTTTTTTAACTTACTATTAGTGAGTAGTTGTGAACCGTGTAGGAGTAGGTCTTTCAAAGGAAACTGATCCGGATCTTGCGATCGCAGAAGTAATCAACTCAGCGGTTACTCAGACGCAGCTTCCGGAAGTGAATTGGGTCTTAATTTTTTTTACCGAGGAGCATTTTATTCATGCGGGACGATTACACGAACTGATCCTCGAAAAAACACAATGTGAATGCATCACCGGTTGCAGCGGAATGGGAGTGATTTCGCAGGAAGAAGAAATCACAAATGGTCCCGGATTGGTGTTAATGGCGGGTTATACTCCTGAAATACGTCCACTCGCATTAGCAAAATATCAGGAACTCGAGTACAGCGCTGGAGTTACTCAACAACTGAGTGAAGCTCTCAATGACTTCTCAGAGGAGCAGGCCCTCTTTTTCTTCTTTCCAGATGTTTTTCAGCATCAGCCTCACAACTTCATCAACATGTTTAATTTCCTCAACAACAAACCTGCGGTTTTTGGGGCAGGCTCCTGTAATGATGGCAGCCAGGAAACTTCGATTCAATTTGGCCCTGATATTGTCACGCTCAATGGTGCGGGAGGCCTAGCCTTTGAGGGTGTTCCGGAGTTTCATGCAGGCGTAACGCAGTCCTGTGCAACTCTGGGTGAACCCATGTTTGTCACTGAAGTTAAAGACGATCTCATACTTTCTCTTGATGGAATTCCTGCTTTGGAAGTTTTTACTGAAATTGCAAAAGAGCTTGATTTTAAGGATATGGAGGAAGCAACTCAGCAATTACTGCTTAGTTTTCCACTTGATCCAGAACAACCTGTTTTCAATGGTGAATGCTCTCTGGCACGTCATGTTACGGGAATTGATATGGCTACACAGGGTATTACTACAGATGAAATTGTAAATCAGGGCGGAGTTCTTTCTTTTGCCTATCGCAGTCCTAAATCCGCAGAAGATGACTTAAGGGAAATGCTCCTGCGTTTAAAAAAACAGAATCCGGGCAGCCCCACTTTTGGAATGTATTTCAACTGCGCCTCCCGCGGTGAGGCGCTTTATGGACGCCCAAATGTGGATACGCAATTAATCAGGGAAACACTTGGAGATTTTCCTCTGATAGGTTTTTTTGGTGCATTTGAAATGGCGCAGATGCCGCAAGGTGTGCAGTTATATACTTACACCGGCGTACTCGTTTTGGTTTATCTCTAAATTTATTGACTGAAATATGCTGAATACAGCTATAATCATGAAGACTCCTGCATAATTGATGAACCTGTAAAAATACTGAAATGTTAGAATTCACCTAAGAGCCACTGTGGTTTCAGAGAAAATAAATACCGTTAGCTGTGCTCTCTGTGACACTGTGGTTAAACACCTTTTTAGCAGTTTTTTATTTTTTACGATTGATGAACCCGTAAAAAGTCTAAATGGTACACTTGTATGTCATTCCCGCGAAAGCGGGAATGACAACTATTTACGAACACATCAAGATTGTATGATAATAATATACTAGAATCCGGTTCAGCCCAGTACAGACAGCCAAACCTACTGGCTACCGGAAACAAACCAGGGTTAATTTATTCAAAGGTGTATTTTGAAAAAACAGTCAATTTTATCAGCAGAATTTTATAGTAAAAAGGGTATCATTTTTCTGAGTTATTTTTTGGGAATTACGCTTTTGTTGTCCGGTTGCGGTTATGTAATTGAAGGCAGTAATCCGATCTTACCAAATGATGCACGAACTCTCGCACTGCTTCCTATCCAAAATCAAACCTTTAAAGCAGGTCTGGAAACCGATTTGTCGGAGCAGCTCAACCTCTTGCTGCGCGCAAATAGTTCGGTGAAAATCGCTCCTTCCGGAATTGCGGAACTTCAGTTGGAAATTATCCTGCTCAACTTGAAAACGAGTTCAAGCGGTTTGAGCAAGGAACAAATATCATCCGGAGTTAAGGGGATAATTCAGGGTCAGGCAATTTTAGTAGACAGGCGTACAGGTAGCAAAGTGTGGGATGAATCTGTGCTAGAAGTTAAACTGACTGAGTCCGTAGAAAATGAAACAAACTCTGTTTCCAGTTTTTCTCTTTCAGGAAGTATCCGTGAATTGATCAAACTTTTTGCTGCTAAAATATATGAGCGTCTCTTTACTACTTTTTAAGTTGAAAATGACAAATTTAAACAGTTTATACTTCCCTTATCATTAATATTGATTTAAAATAAAAGGTTAATAATATATTTATTTTCACACAAGAGTTTCTCCCTGCGGAATTTGGAATGCAAGAAGCACAACTAGAACAGATAAAAGTCCGTTTGGAAGAAATGCAAGCGGAAATACTTGGCGAATCTGAAGAAACTGTCCACGGTATGCAGGAAGAGAGCACGCTCTATCCTGACCCTAATGATCGTGCGTCATTGGAAACCGAGCACATCAACAATTTACGAATACGTGACCGTGAACGAAAACTACTTGGCAAGGTTGAAGAAGCATTGGAACGCGTAGAAAACAAAACATTCGGATACTGCGAAGAATGCGGGAATGAAATTGGCGAAGAACGCTTGCTGATCCGCCCCGTAACCACCTTTTGCGTTGCCTGTAAAGAGTCTCAGGAAGCGGTAGAAGACGCTTAGTACTAATCAATAAAGCTCCTCTTTAGTATCCTTCACAAAAGATCCTACACAAAAAATAAGCTAAAAAACAAAAAAGGCGGGCCAGCTCTCAGAGCCGACCCGCCTTTTTTTATTCAGATAGGATTCTGAACGGAAATTACATCATTCCGCCCATGCCTCCCATTCCGCCCATTCCGCCCATGTCAGGAGCACCACCCGGCATTCCACCGGCAGCTTTCTCCTCAGGAGCGTCATGAATTCCTGCTTCTGTGGTCAACAGCAATCCGGCGACGGATGCAGCATTTTCCAGTGCAGTTCGAACGACTTTAGTCGGATCAATAATTCCGGC
>Ga0209403_10002070_pt1 | contig 24599 bp, 25 predicted proteins | sample ArcticOcean_MG_C_8_FD_187440 | JGI IMG/M metagenome (GOLD analysis project Ga0209403, IMG submission 187440) | Marine microbial communities from western Arctic Ocean - ArcticOcean_MG_CB11_86 (SPAdes) (version 2) | ecosystem: Environmental > Aquatic > Marine > Oceanic | place: Arctic Ocean... | reverse complement strand
GAATTTGAGATGTATTACAGTTCTTAAAAATAATTATTTTTTACTTTTTAGTATTTTTTCGTCAGCAATTTTGTTTTTATTTACACCTTTTTTGATTGTGTAGCTTAGGGTACCGTGAGCGCCTGCTTCAACAGGTTTACGCTGAGTTCTAAACATAGCCTTTAATTTAGCTTTCTCTGCTAACTTATTTGAGTGACTTACTAAATGCTTCTTATCTCGCATAATGAAACATTATATATAATTATTAATTATACAGCAATACAGTTTTAAGTTTTAAATGACTCTCCACAGCCACAACGCTCTGTTTCATTGGGATTTTTAAATACAAATGTAGATGAAAACTGTTCTTGTTTATAGTCCATTTCTGTACCAAGAAGATACATTATTGCACCTGGGTCTATAAAAACTTTTACACCTTTATCTTCAATAATTTCATCTGTTGGGTTAATTTCTTTTGCATACTCCATAATATATGACATGCCTGCACAACCGCCTGATTTTACACCTACTCTTACTCCAATAGAATTCTTTTCATTATTAGACATAATTTCTTTAATTCTATTTGCTGCATTATCGCTAAGAGTAATTACTTGTTTCATTATAAATTTAACTCCAATTTTGCTGACTCTGACATCATAGATTTATCCCAAGGAGGGTCCCAAACTAAATCAAGATCAACTTTATCAATTCCTTCTACTTGCATTATACTGTCTTTTACCTCTTTAGGTAAACTTTCTGCAACGGGGCAGTTAGGAGAAGTTAGTGTCATTTTGACTTTTGCTGTGTTTTTATTTTCCACTTTAATATCGTAAATTAAGCCTAGTTCATAAATATTAACAGGTATCTCGGGATCGTAAATTTTTTTAATCTCCGCTATTATTTGATCTTTTAATTCCATATCTAATCTAGCCTTTCAGTATTAATTTCTTCTTGAGTTTTGTCAATTGCAGAAATTAAAGTATGCCACGACAAAGTAGCACATTTAACTCGCATTGGATATTGTTTTACTCCAGACAAACACATCAATCTAGTTTTTTCTTCTTCTTTTAGATTTTTTGATTTTAATTCTGGGTTTTCTTTAATCATTACTAAAAAATCTTTTATAATTTCTTTAACTTCATTTTCTTCTTTTCCTTTTACCAAATCTGTCATTATAGAAGCTGACGCCATTGAAATTGCACAACCACTTCCTTCAAAAGATGCATCTTCGACTTTCTTTTTTTCGTTAAGTTTTAAATAAACATGAACATGATCTCCACATAAAGGATTATACCCTTTTGCATCTTTATTGAAATTATCCGTCTTTCTTAAATTTCTAGGATTCTTGCCGTGTTCCAATATAATTTCTTGATAAAGTTCTTTTATATTCATTTTAAGTTAAAAATTTTTTTACAGTTATTAATTGAAGAATTAAGTTTATCCAAATCTTCTTTTGTATTATAAATACCCAAGGATGCACGAGCACTTGCGGCTATTCCTAGTTTTTCATGTAGTATTTGACAGCAGTGATGTCCAGCTCTAATTGCAACACCATCATCATCTAATATTGTTGCAATATCGTGCGGATGCACTCCTTCTATAGTAAAAGATAAAACAGCACCTTTGTTTTTTGGGTTGCCCACCAATTTTACAGAGTTATTTTTTCTTAATATTTCTTTTCCATATTCCATTAATTCACGCTCATGTTTCATAATGTTATTTATTCCAATTTTTTCAAGAAACTTAATAGACTGATCAAAAGCTATTACTTGTGCTGTAGCCATTGTTCCAGCTTCATATTTATTTGGTAAATCTCCATAAGAAATTTCATCTTTTTTAACTTCCTTAATCATTCCACCGCCGCCTTGGTATGGAGGTAATTCTTCTAGCCATTTCTTTTTAGCGTAAAGAATACCTAATCCAGTTGGTCCATACATTTTGTGACATGAAATTGCATAGAAATCACAACCTAAATCTTGCATATCCAATTTTAAATGTGGGGCACCTTGACAACCATCTACTAAAACTGCAATCCCTTTTGAGTGTGCCAGTTCTGTTATTTCCTTAATTGGCAAAATTGCTCCCGTAACATTTGATAAGTGAGTAACTCCAATTAATTTAGTTTTAGATGTAATTTTTTTTTTAATACTTTCGATGGTAACTTCGCCATCAGCATTAACTTCAGCAAATTCAATTTTAATTCCTTTAGACTTTCTTAAAAAATGCCAAGGGACATAATTAGAATGATGTTCAAGTTCTGTTATAAGGATTTCATCACCTTCTTTTAAAAACTTTTGACCAAATGTATTTGCAACAAGATTGATTGCTTCAGTAGCGCCTTTTGTGAAAACAATTTCGTTTTTATCTTTTGCATTTATATACTTTTGTATCGAAGACCTTGTGTTTTCATAAAGATTAGTGGCTGCTACTGCTAGATAATGAACGCTCCTACCGACATTTGAGAATTCTTTGGTATAAAAATCATTAACTCTATCAATCACGACTTTGGGTTTTTGTGATGAATTTGCACTATCTAAATACACAAGGTTGTTATTATTGACTTTAGTATTAAATATGGGGAATTCCTTTTTAATACTTAAGATGTTCATTCTTTAAATCCCATTATATTTTTAATTAAATTTTTGACTTCTAAATCAGTTATTTTTTCAACAACATCTAATAAAAAACCATTAATTAAAAGTTCTCTTGATTGTTTGTAATTTAATCCCCTAGACATCAGGTAAAATATTAAATCTTCATCTAAATTTCCAGACGTTGAACCATGTGAGCATTTTACATCGTCAGCATAAATCTCTAATTCTGGTTTTGCATCAAACTCTGTATTTTCATTTAACAAAAGAGCTTTACTTAATTGATATCCATCAGTTTTTTGCGCTTTTGAATTAACAAATATTTTTCCCTGGTAAACTCCTTTAGAATTATCATTTAAAACACTTTTAATTAATTGGTAACTTTTAGTATTTTCTGCAAGATGATTAATATTAGTTTTAATTTCATGGTGTTGATCATTTTTTAAATTTATAATTCCATTTATAAATGCAGAACTATACTGATCATTTAAATTACAATTTATTTCATTCTTAATAAACTTAGATCCAGTTGAAAGAATAAACGTCTCAGCAAGACCATTATGGTCTATATCTATATTATTAAAAAAATATTTAATATTTGAATTTAATTTATGATCAACTTTATAATTTTTAAGAATTGCATCTTTTTCGATTTTAAATTGATAATTAATATTTATAAAATTATTATTTGAGCTATCATCGAAGAAGTTAATAAGTTTTAAATTGCTATTTTTTTTTAAAATAAAATCAATTCTTTGATTGATAGTGCTTGAGCTAAGTTTTTTATTTGTAAAGTTGTAAATAATTAACGGCTTGTTTAATGAATAATTTTCTTTAATCGTTAATTTTAGATAATTAAATTTAAAAGCATTGTTTAAATAAAGTAGAGGATTTTTTGAATCTAAATCTTTAGATTCATAAGAATCAATTATTTCTATTTTATCTTTTTCTTCATAATTAAAATCAAGCTTAGAAACTAACCCATTAACAAAAATAATTTTATTATGTTCAAAATTATTTATTAGAATTGATTGATCAAATTTTTCAGGTACTGTTTCGTCATTAAAAAATTTTAACTCTTTTATGTTTGATGAAATTATTTGATTTAAATCTGAAAATTTCCAATCTTCTATTCGTTTATTAGGAAAACCATTTTTTATAAATTCATTAAGGTTTTTTTCTCTTAATTCGATTTCTTGTTTTGAAGGTTTTAAGTGTTTAATAACTTTATCAAAATCTATTTTTAACTGTTCTTCCATTTAATTAAAACTTTCATATCCTTTCTTGTCTAAATCTAATGCTAATTCTGGCCCTCCAGATTTAACAATTTTGCCGTTAATTAAAACGTGAACAAAATCTGGCTTAATATAATTTAATAATCTTTGATAATGTGTAATTATTAAAAAAGAATTTTTTTTACTCCTTAGGGCATTGACGCCCTCTGAAACTATTTTAAGAGCATCTATATCAAGACCTGAATCTGTTTCATCTAAAATTGATAATTTGGGATTCAATATAGACATCTGAAGAATTTCATTTTTCTTTTTTTCTCCACCAGAAAAACCAACATTTAGTTGTCTGCTTAAAATTGTTTCATCAAATTTTAATTTTGAAGCTTTTTGTTTTACTAATTTCAAAAATTCAATTGCATCTAATTCTTTTTCACCTCTAGACTTTTTAATTGCATTTAACGATGTTTTTAAAAAGATATTTGTATTTACTCCTGGAATTTCTAATGGATATTGAAAAGCTAAAAATATTCCTTTATGTGCTCTTTCTTCTATTGCTAGATCTAATAAATTTTTATCTTCATAGATTACATCTCCGCTAATTTTATAACCCTTTTTTCCAGACAACACGTTGGATAGCGTGCTTTTACCTGATCCATTTGGACCCATGAGCGCATGCACTTCTCCAGGTTTAATTTCAAGGTTTAATCCTTTTAAAATGTCTTTATTATCTATTTTTGCTTTTAAATCTCTGATTTTTAACATTTAACCAACACTTCCTTCTAAGCTAATTCCTACTAGTTTTTGTGCTTCAACTGCAAATTCCATGGGTAATTGCTGTAAAACTTCTTTGCAAAAACCATTAACAATTAAACTGATTGCCTCTTCTTGATTTAATCCTCTTTGATTACAATAATAAAGCTGCTCATCGTTAATCTTGGAAGTAGTTGCTTCATGTTCAACATTAGAATTAGAATTTTTATTTTTAATATATGGAACAGTGTGAGCTCCACATTTATTTCCCATTAACAATGAGTCACATTGAGTAAAATTTCTAGCATTGTTTGCTTTAGCTGAAATATCAACTAAACCTCTATAAGTATTATCAGCAAAACCAGCAGAAATTCCTTTTGAAATAATTTTACTCTTTGTATTTTTTCCAAGATGGATCATCTTTGTTCCTGTATCAGCTTTTTGATGATTATTTGTAATTGCAATTGAATAAAACTCACCAACTGAATTATCTCCCATTAATATACAACTTGGATATTTCCAAGTAATTGCTGAACCTGTTTCAACTTGCGTCCACGATATTTTTGAATTTTTTCCCTTGCACAATCCCCTTTTAGTAACAAAATTATAAATGCCACCCTTTCCATCTTTATCTCCTGGATACCAATTTTGTACCGTAGAATATTTAATTTCCGCATCATCTAATGCTATTAATTCAACATTTGCAGCATGTAATTGATTTTCATCTCTCATAGGCGCTGTGCAACCTTCTAAATAACTTACATAACTACCTTTGTCTGCAATAATTAATGTTCTTTCAAACTGTCCTGTTTCAGATGCATTAATTCTAAAGTAAGTCGATAATTCCATTGGACATCTAATACCTTCAGGTATGTAAACAAATGAACCATCTGTAAAAACTGCAGAGTTTAATGTTGCAAAATAATGATCAGTTAATGGAATTACAGAACCTAAATATTTTTTAACAAGCTCAGGATGTTTTTGAATAGCTTCTGACATAGAACAAAAGATAATGCCTTGTTCATTTAATTTGTCTTTAAAAGTAGTTGCTACAGATACAGAATCAAATACTGCATCAACAGCAATATTATTTAATCTTTTTTGTTCAACTAGCGGTATTCCAAGCTTACTGTAAGTTTCCAATAGCTTCGGATCTAAATCTTCAAGGTTTTTTGGTTCATCAGTTACACTTTTTGGAGCAGAGTAATAATACAAACCTTGGTAATCAATTTTCGGAAATTTTGGTTTTTGCCAATCTGGCTCTTTTAACTGCTGAAATCTTTCATATGCTTTTAATCTCCAATCCAACATCCACTGAGGCTCCTTTTTAATGTTTGAAATAAATTTAATTACTTCTTTATTTAATCCTTTTGGAGCTCTAACATTTTCAATATTTGTAGAAAATCCATACTTATATTCTTTTATTTTTTCTATCTCTTTTTCTCTCATCTTTAAATTCTTGTTTCTAAGCTATTTTTTAAAATATCCCCGAGATTTTTTTTGTCAAAAAAATCATTGATGTGCATTTCTAAATCATCCCAAAGATTGTGTGTAATACACTTTGTTAGCTTGCCATTGCATCCTTTTTTAGATTCTCTTTTGCATTGCAGTGTTTTTACTTTTTCATCTACTGCTGAAAAAATATTTGATAATTTGATCTGTTCAGGGTCTCTTGTTAGTACATAACCACCATTAGCGCCCCTTATACTTTTAACAATATTACTTTTCTTTAATTTAGAAAAAATTTGTTCCAAATAAACTAATGAAATGTTTTGCCTTAAGGAAATATCTCTGAGAGATATTGGATTTTGCTTATTAAAACTCGCTATATCAGCTAAAGCCATTACAGCATACCTGCTTTTAGAGTTTAGTTTCATATAATTCCTTTATTATCTTACTTTTATATATATACCTGACTAAAATAGTCAAGATTAGTTTAAATAAAAAAGTTAGCAAAATGTCGCTCACATGTGATAAATATATTTTTTTTTTTGAGAATAATAATCAATAACACATATGGACAACAAAATTTTTGAAATTTTCATTCCTGGGCCTGCTGGAAGGCTTGAAGCAAAATATTATAAAAGTAAAAAAAACACATCTCCAATTGCATTAGTATTACAACCACATCCGCAATATGGAGGAACAATGAATAATAAAGTTGTGGTCGATACATTCCATGTATTTATGGAAAATAATTTTTCAGTGTGTAGAGTAAACTTTAGAGGGGTTGGTAAAAGTGATGGAGATTTTGATAATGGTCAAGGAGAGTTGGCTGATGCTGCTGCTGCACTAGATTGGTTAGAAAGAGAAAATTTTGACAACTCACAGTGTTGGATGGCTGGATTTTCTTTTGGTTCATTAATAGCAATGCAATTACTAATGAGAAGACCTGAAGTAAACAGATTTATTGCGATATCTCCACAACCAAATGTTTATGATTTTTCATTTCTTTCTCCCTGTCCATCTTCTGGATTAGTAATTTATGGAAAAAAAGATGAACTAGTACCTGTTGAGTATATTGATGAATTAAATAAAAGATTAAGAGCTCAAAGAGGTATAAAAGTAGAATTTGAATCTGTGAACGATGCTAATCATTTTTTTAAAAAATCTGGTGCTGATTTATCTAAAGCTTTAGATAAATATATTAAAAAAGAATCTACTTTATTTTAATAATTTTTAACTAGCTCACCACCAGTAATTGATTGGCTAACTTTAGTTGTTTGCGGAAATGAAATTTTTTTTTTTAAAAATGATCTTATTCCTAAATAAGCAAATGCTTGTGATTCAATATAATCTCCATCAACTCCAAAATCATTAATATTAACAATCTCTTTTAAAGTTAAGTTTTTCATGTGTTTAATTAATGTCTTATTTTTTCTGCCACCTCCACATAAAACAATTTTTTTTGTGTTATTATATTCATTCAAAAAATCAGATATTATTTTGGCTGTATAATAAGTTAATGTTGCAACTGCATCTTCAAAATTAAGACCTCTTATAAAAGAATAATTAAAATCTTTTTTATCAAAAGAATGTTTTTTATTCGTATTATAAAAATCATTTTTAGTTGACTCATTTATAATTAATTTATTAATTTTTCCTGTTGAAGCGATAAAACCATCTTTATCAAATTTTTGATTTTTAACTTTTTGAATATATTCATCCATCAATACATTGCCTGGTCCGGTATCTTGTGATTTTATTTCATTTTTGTTTATATAAGTTAAATTTGATATTCCTCCTATATTTAGAAAAATTATGGGCTCACTTAAATTTAATTTTTTTGATAAATTATAATGATAGATGCTAGTTAAAGGAGCTCCTTGTCCTTTATGATCAATATCTTTTTGTCTAAATTGATAAATCACATTTTGTTTTAAAATTTTTGACAAAAGCTGCGCATCGCCCATTTGAATAGAATATCCTTTTTCCGGTCTATGAATTATTGTTTGGCCATGAAATCCGACTAAATCAATTTTTGATCCGTAGTTTGAAATAATTTTTTTTGAAATTTCAACATGATATAAAGTCAATTGTTTTTGTAAATCGTTATAAACTTTGTTATGTTTGTTTATATATTCTTTATCGTAACAACCTTTTATAAATTTTCTTAGCTGTTCACGAAAAGTGTCATTATATTTATAATATTGATTTTCCTCGATATTAATGAATTTTTCGCCATCAGAACGAACTATTGATGCATCGATTCCATCAAGAGATGTGCCACTCATTAACCCAAGTGCGGTGTAAATTTTTTCCATTCCTATTTTTTTTTAGCAAAATTTGTATATTGTAACATTATACATTTTATGAATAAATTTTTAAAAGAATTTACCGAGCGAGGTTATTTCTTTCAATGCACAAATGAACAAGATTTATCCAAATTATTAGATAATAGTAAGATTAAAGGTTATATAGGATTTGATTGCACCGCTGAAAGCCTACATGTCGGTAGTCTTCTCCAAATAATGTGTTTAAGATTATTACAAAAACATGGACATCAACCTATAGTGTTATTAGGAGGTGGAACAACAAGAATAGGAGATCCTTCCGGTAAAGATAAAACTAGAGCTATACTAGATGAAAAAACAATTGAAAAAAATATATTAAATATTAAAAAAATATTTAAAACTTTTTTAGATAGTAAAAATAAAAATACCAAACCAATTTTTGTAAATAATTATAAATGGTTAAAAGAACTTAATTATATTTCTTTTTTAAGAGATATCGGAAAGCATTTTACTATTAACAAAATGCTAAGTTTCGACAGTGTTAAACTAAGATTAGAAAGAGAACAGTCTTTAAGTTATATGGAATTCAATTATATGATCTTACAAGCTTATGACTTTTTAGAGCTAAATAATAAAGAAAATTGTCTTCTTCAAATTGGTGGTTCTGACCAATGGGGAAATATTGTAAACGGTGTTGATTTAATAAAAAGATATTCAAATAATCAAGCTTATGGACTTACCACTCCCCTTATTACACTTTCTTCTGGTGCTAAAATGGGAAAAACTGAAAGTGGAGCAATTTGGTTAGATAAAAAATTATTATCACCCTATGATTATTGGCAATTTTGGAGAAATACAGATGATAAAGACGTTTTAAAATTCTTAAGAATTTTTACCAACATTGAATTACAGGAAATAGAAAAAATTAAGAATAAAAATATTAATGAGTTAAAAATTTTACTAGCTAATCTATGCACAGAAATGCTTCATGGAGACAAACAATCTAAACTATCAGAAGAAACTGCAAAAAAAACCTTTGAAGAAAAATCTACAGGCTCTGGATTGCCGATAATAAAAATTAATCAAAATCAAATTGATCAAAAAATAGATATAATAAATCTTATTGTTTTGTCAAAACTAGAAACCTCAAAGAGTGAAATAAGAAGAATAATTAATAACAATGGTGTTAAAATAAACAATGCTATTGTCAATGATAATAAATTTTTAATTAAAAATAATTTATTTAATAATGAAAAAACATTAAAACTTTCCCTTGGAAAGAAAAGACATGTTAAAGTTGAATTAACTTAAAATTTATTTTTTAAGCAGTTTCGTTTCATTGTTATTTAACATATTCAACATGTGCTCAGATGTTGTTTTTCCTGTAGCTTGCTCCAATATGATATTAGTTCCATAAGAAAGGCCAGCTTGATACATTTTTCCAGTTGAAGCACCTGTAATTGCAGGACCTAGGAATGCCATTGTTTGGAAACAACCACTTAAAAATACAAAGCACAGTAATAATAATATGTTTTTCATCCCTCTCCCTAGGGATTCTTTTATTTAATTACGTTGAATAACTCAAGAGGCAAAAAGCTATAACTGAATCATAAATAAAATTAAAAACAATTTGAAGTTGAATTAAACTAAAGTTTATTCCTTGAATTTAGTTTATCTCTCATTATTTCAATGTGAGATTGTAAATAGTTAACCATTTCTTTTCTTATTTTTGCGTCTCTTTTTTTAAGTTTTTTTTCTTCTTTTTTTTCTTCAATATATGAGGAAACATGTTCGCTGGGCACTTTGCCTGTTGTTTGTTTTACGACTACGTTAGTTGCATAAGAAAAACCAGCTTGCATAACGTTTCCAGAAGATCCTACAGAAATTACTGGACCAAGCAAAACAGTGGATTGAGCGCACGCACCCAAAAATACAAAACTAATTATTATTACTATTATCTTTTTCATCACCATCCCTAATGAATCTTTTATAAAAATATTGTATGCAACTCAAGGGTGAATTAATACTTAATTACCGTCTATTTTAGGACTTTGTTAATAAAAAAACTAAGAATAATTTGCTCTTGATTTGTTTCTTAAAGATGAAATTATTTATTCATGGCACAAAAAGATGTGGATAATAAAATTCCAATTTACAAATTAAAAACAACAAATGAGATCATGAAATATTATGACGAATGGGGAATTAAAAATAAATATGATCAAGATATGGTTGATTGGAATTATACCGGTCCAAAAGAATCCGTAAATGTTTTTAAAAAATATGCTCTTAATAAAAATATCAAAATATTAGATGCAGGTTGTGGAACTGGACTTGTTGGTGCTGAATTAAAAAAATATAATTATTTAAATATTGATGGCGCTGACTTATCAAAAAAATTATTAGACCTTGTGCCCAAAGGTTATTATAAAAAACTTGAACAAACCGATTTAAACAAACCGATCAATGCTGAAGATAACACATATGGTGGTATATTATGCGTTGGTACATTTACTTATGGTCATGTAAAACCCCAAGCTTTAGATGAGTTTATTAGAATTGCAGCAAACAAAGGTTTAATTTGTTTTACTATAAATGAAGGTATTTATGAAAAATATGGTTTTGATAAAAAAATAAAAGAATTATCTGATAAAGGCTTTTGGTCTATGAAAGAATTTTTTAAATCGGACTATATTGCAAGCAAAGATGTAAATGCTTGGTTAGGAATTGCCGAAGTAATTAAATAGCTTTATATCCATCTTCGAGGCAAGCGTCAGTAATACTATGGTAAAGAGACTCACCAAAACTTCTAAGAGAAAATAATCTTACAATGTTAGGATTGTCATCAATCATATCAATGGTGACTGTTATGCCATTAAATACAGAATTTACACAATTGTTTTTTTTTAATTCATTAAAATTGTATGGACATCCTTTTTTTAAAATTTCTTTTGAATTTTCTCCCTCTAATTCAATTATAGCTCTTGAATGAGATAAGTCAGTAATTGCAAATTCAGTTTCTTTAAATGATTGGTATATAGTCTTTAATAAATCTTTTTTTGTTGATACTAAAAGCCAATTTTTAGGACCACTCCATAATATTCTAGTATAACTATTGCTACTTATTTTTAATACTTCGTCATTTAAATTAAGACCATCAATCTTAATATCTTTTGTTGAAGAAAAAGAATTCTTATATTGAACTATTTGAACAATTAATAAATTTTTTCTTTCTTTAATTTTTATTAATTTATTTTCATTTTTATCTTCATAATCTCCAAAAAGACCTTTTTTATAAACATTTTCTAACGCTGAAATTGATGTCATGATCTAACTCTTTCTCCTTTTGGATCAACATAATGTGATGAAACAATTTCAACAGGTATTGATTTATTTTTTAATGGCGACAAAGCAACTAACTTTTGACCTATCATATTTTTTCCATCCTTAAGAATAGCTAGTGAAAACGGATTATCATGTTCAACACTCCAGCAAGATGCTGAGATGTGTCCTAATTTAGGGTTTGGCAGTTTTGCATTTGCATCTTTTACTAAATGTGATCCTTCTGGAATGCTTGTTTTTTTATCAAGAGGAACGACGCCTACTACTTTCTGTCTATCTTCTGCTATAAAGGCTGATCTATTTAGAGATCTTTTTCCAATGAAATCTTTCTTTTTGCTCACTAGACCTTCCAAAGAATTATCGTAAGGAATAGTTCTTCCATCTAATTCAGAGCCTGCTACATGTCCCATTTCAATTCTTAATGTAGATAAAGCTTCTGTTCCATATGGTTGTATTTCAAATTCTTTTCCAATTTCCATTATTTTTTTCCACATATAATTTCCATTATCCGATTCAACGTTGACTTCATAAGCAAGCTCGCCAGAAAAAGAAATTCTGAAAATTCTTGCATTAACACCAAATAAATTACCTTCAACGTATCCCATAAATGGCAAACCTTCATTTGAAACATTTATACTTGGAAATAGTTTTTGTAGTACTTCTCTTGATTTTGGTCCGGCAATTGCTGCCCCAGCCCATTGTTCTGTAGCTGAAACTACATTAGCGTTCAACTCTGGCCAAACAACTTGTAAATAATATTCTAGATGAGACAAAACATTTGCTGCCTGAGCCGTGGTAGTTGTCATATGATAATGATTTTCTGAAATTCTAGTTGTGGTACCATCGTCCATTACAATTCCATCTTCCCTAAGCATTACACCATATCTAGCTTTTCCAACTGGAAGTTTCAGCCAAGCATTTGTATAAACTCTATTTAATAATTCAGCAGTATCAGGTCCTTTAATATCAATTTTTCCTAATGTCGTAACATCACATACTCCAACATTTTTTCTAACATTGGTCGCTTCTCTTTTAGAAGCATCAAATAATGTTTCATTATCTTTTTTATAATATCTAGGTCTTAACCAAGCTCCTGCATCTACAAAAACAGCATTATTTTTTTCATGCCACAAATGCATTGGTGATTTTCTGGTTGGTTTAGAATGTTTACCAACTTCCCTTCCAACAATCGCTCCTATCGTAACTGGTGTATATGGAGGTCTAAATGTTGTATGACCTACCTCAGGTACTATTTTGTTTTCAATATTTGAAACAAGCTGTAACCCATTAAGATTACTTGTTTTGCCTTGATCGGTTGCCATTCCTAATGTTGTATATCTTTTTACATGTTCTATTGATCTATACCCTTCTCTTAAAGCAAGCTCTATATCAGTAACAGCAACATCATTTTGAAAATCTAAAAACCTTTTGTATTTTTTTCCTTTTGGAAGTGGAACACACCAAAATTTATCATGTTGTGTAGATTTTTTTTCAACGACTTGTGGAACTGAGATTTTATTATCATTATTTGTTATTTTTTTTGATAGTTCATAACCGGCTTCAAAAGATGTTTTTAAAGTTTCTTCTAAAGTGAATACTCCATTTGCAGATCCAATTGTTGTTTCTTTTTGTTTGGGCTGGCCAGGAACAAAGGCATCAATTTCTTTATTAAATTTTGTTTTGTTTCCTGATTGTGAAGCCAAATGTATTGTTGGTGTCCAGAATCCAGAAACACATATGCAATCGCAATTAATATTTTCAATTTTTCCTAAATCTTTTTTATCATCTGATATTTTTGCAATTTCTGCTGATTTTACTTTTTTATAACCTTTTGCAGCTATAACCACATATGAAAATTTTATAGTAATTCCCATTCTTTTTGCTTCATCAATAATTTCAGAATCTGGATTGCTTCTTGTATCTAAAACTATGGGCCAAATTCCATTCTTCTTAAATTCAATAGCAGTTTCGTAGGCGCTATCATTATTTGTAAATATAAGTGGGTTTCTACCTACCAAAACTCCATAAACTTTTAAATATTCTTTTGCTGCAGATGATAGCACTACTCCTGGAGTATCATTGTTTCCAAAAACTAATGGTCTTTCTATTGAGCCTGAAGAAATCACAACTTCTTTAGATCTGATGTACCAAAGTCTTTGTTTGGGGCTATATTTTTTTGATTTTGGCAAATGATCATTTATCCGTTCTGACATCACCAACATATTATGATCGTAGTAACCAAAAATCTGGGCTCTATTTTTTACTATTACGTTAGGCATTTCTTTAAGCTCGGTTACAATGCTATTCGCCCACTCTTCTCCGCTTTGGTTTCCAATAGTCACATCGCTAGTTAATAAACTTCCACCAAACCTTGGTTTATCTTCTGCTAATATTACTCTTGCTCCATTTTTTGCTGCAGCATATGCACTTGCTAAACCTGATGGGCCTGAGCCTGCTATTAGTAAGTCACAATATTCATACTTATGTTCATATCGTTCTTTATCATGTTTTATTGATGCAACTCCAAAGCCAGCTGCTTTCCTTATAAATGGTTCATAAACTTTATACCAAAAACTCTTTGGCCACATAAAAGTTTTGTAATAAAAACCTGCAGGAATAAATTTATTAAAAAAATTATTTATTGCACCAATATCAAAATTAACACTTGGCCAACAATTAACACTTTTTGCTTCCAATCCTTCAAAAAGTTCCTGTTCTGTAGCACGAACATTAGGATCAGTTTCGTTATTTCTGTATAGCTGAACTATAGCGTATGACTCGTCTATACCAGCTCCAAAAAAACCTCTTGGTCTGTGATATTTAAAACTTCTTCCAACAAGATGAACCCCATTTGCAATCAATGCAGATGCAAGAGTATCACCTTCATAGCCAAAATAACTTTTCCCATTAAATTTAAATGAAATTTTTTGATCTCTATTAATTAAACCAATATTATTTAATCGAAATTCTTGTGGCATAATTAAATATCTTCGTTCGGTTTTAATGTTTTAAATATTTCGTGAGTTGCAGTATCTCTTTGGGCTTTAAACCATTGTCTGCATCCTGAAATATGATGCCATAGTTCTAAATGTTTTCCTCTTAGACTTTTTCTTAGATAAACAAAACTATCCCACTCTAAATCTGAAATTTCTTTATTTATCTCTGGTCTTTTGACGCTTGCATCGCCACCATACGCAAATTCATTTTGTGATCTCATTCCGCAATAAGGACATTTAATATGTAACATTTATGAAATCCAAGTTTTTGTGCCAAGACCTTTTTCGTCAATCAAATGACCAGTATGAAATCTATTTAAGCTGTATCCTGCATTTAATTCATGAACTCTATCTTGAGCTATTGTGTGTGCAAAAGTCCAACCGGACGCTGGAATTGCTTTAAAACCTCCATAACACCATCCACAATTTAAATATAATCCTTCAATGTGTGTTTTATCAATAATCGGAGAACCATCCATTGACATGTCCATTATTCCTCCCCACGTTCTAAGCATTTTTAATTTGCTAAGAAAAGGAAACATGGCAATTCCTTCTGTTAAAACATGTTGAAGTGTGGGTAAATTTCCTCTTTGTGCATAACTATTATATCCATCTAAATCACCACCCATTACCATTTCACCTTTATCTGATTGACTACAATAAAAGTGTCCTGCACCAAAGGTAACTACTTTACCTAAAATTGGTTTAATTGGTTCGGAAACACAAGCTTGTAAAAGATGTGTTTCTAATGGAAGTGTCATATTTAATTTTTCTGCAAGAATGGCTGTGCTGCCAGCAACGCATAACCCAACTTTATTTGATTTAATATTTCCTTTTGATGTTCTAATTCCTTTTATCTTTCCTCCAACAACGTCAAAACCTGTAACTTCACAATTTTGAATAATATCTACTCCCATTGAATCTGCTTGTCGCGCGTATCCCCAAGCAACACCATCATGTCTGGCAGTACCAGCACTTGGTTGCATTAATGCACCAAAAATTGGGAAACGAACATTTTCTGAAAAATCTGCCATTGGAATTATTTTTTTTACTTCTTCTCTTCCTAATAGAACAGCATCAATACCATTTAACCTCATAGAGTTTCCTCTTCTAGAATAGACATTCATTTGGGCATCTGAATGAGCAAGATTGATTATTCCTCTTGGAGAAAACATTACATTAAAATTTAATTCCTGACTCATGTTTCTCCACAAATTCATTCCAAATTCACTAAATCTAGCATTGTCATCATACATATAATTAGATCTAATAATTGTGGTATTTCTTCCTACGTTTCCACCGCCTATCCATCCTTTTTCAATGATTGCAACTTTTGAAATATTGTGTTCTTTCGCAAGATAATATGCTGTAGCTAAACCATGTCCTCCACCGCCGATAATTATAACATCATATTCTGATTTTGGTGTTGGATCTTTCCATGCTACCTTCCAGTCCTTGTGGCCTGTGAAAGCGTTTTTTATTAGATTAAATACAGAATACTTTTGCATAATTTAATTTTACAACAAACAATATAAATAGTTCTTATTTTTTTTATATATATTTTTTAGAACTTTAAAAAATTGCTAAAAAGAGATAATAATTCATCTTCAAATAAATTTGAATATATAGAAAGTATTAAAAATGAGCGCAATTAAATCTGATATTGAAATAGCAAGAGCCGCAAAAATGAAACCCATTCAAGAAATTCTTGATGGTATTAACGTTCCTGATGAAGCTAGCGTATATAGTCCCATGGGAAGATATATTGCAAAAATTAAACCTGAATACTTAGAAACTTTAAAAAATAAAAAAGATGGAAAATTAATTTTAGTTACAGCTATAACTCCAACTCCTGCTGGAGAAGGTAAAACTACAACATCTGTTGGCTTAACAGATGGACTAAATAAAATAGGAAAAAAATCAATAGTTTGTCTTAGAGAACCAAGTTTAGGACCATCATTTGGAATGAAAGGTGGTGCTGCTGGCGGAGGTTATGCTCAGGTAGTACCTATGGAACAAATTAATCTTCACTTTACAGGAGATTTTCATGCAATAACTTCTGCTCATAATCTTTTATCTGCATTAATTGATAATCATATTTATTGGGGTAATAAACTAAACATTGACGTAAGAAGAATAGTTTGGAAAAGAGTGATGGATATGAACGACCGTTCATTAAGATCAATTAATATTAATTTAGGAGGAGTGGCCAATGGCTATCCAAGAGAAGATGGTTTTGATATTACTGTAGCTTCAGAGATCATGGCAATTTTTTGCTTATCAAATGATTTAAAAGATTTAGAAAAAAGAATTGGAAATATAACAATTGGTTACACAAGTGATAAAAAAGCAATTTATGCAAGAGACTTGAACGCTCATGGACCAATGACAGTTCTTTTAAAAGAAGCCATTAGACCAAATGTTACTCAAACGTTAGAAAATAACCCTGCAATTATTCATGGTGGTCCATTTGCTAATATTGCTCATGGATGCAACTCGGTTATTGCTACAAAAACGGGATTAAAACTTGCAGATTATGTTGTAACAGAAGCTGGATTTGGTGCTGACCTTGGTGCTGAAAAATTTTTAGATATAAAGTGTAGAAAGTCAGGACTGAAACCAAGTTGTGTTGTAATAGTTGCAACAATTAGAGCGTTAAAAATGCATGGCGGAATAGCAAAAGATCAACTTAAAGCAGAAAATGTTGAGGCTCTTAAAAAAGGTTTAGTAAATTTAGAAAGGCACATTAATAATATTCGAAAATTTGGATTGCCCGTGTCAGTAGCAGTAAATCATTTTATTACTGATACAGATCAAGAAGTAAAAGCTTTAATTGATTACTGTAAAACACTTAATGTTAAAGCGACTCTTTGTACTCATTGGTCAAATGGAGGGGAAGGAACAAAAGAACTAGCAAATGATGTTGTTGAGTTATGTAAAAAAGGAGAAAATAAATTTAAATTTTTATATGAAGATTCTGCACCACTTTTTAAAAAAATTGAGTTAATTGCTAAAGAAATTTATCACGCAAGTGAAGTTGTTGCGGATACAAAAATAAGAGAGCAGCTAAAAAATTTCCAAGAAAATGGTTATGGTGAACTTCCTATATGTATTGCTAAAACACAATTTAGCTTCTCTACAGATCCAAGTTTAAAAGGTGCTCCTTCTGGGCACGTTTTGCCAATAAGAGAAGTAAGGCTATCTTCTGGAGCTGAATTTATTGTTGTAGTATGCGGTTCTATAATGACTATGCCGGGTCTTCCAAGAGTGCCTGCCGCAGACTCAATAAAAATTAATGATAAGGGTGATACAGAAGGTTTATTTTAATTTTTCTAAGTTATTCCAAAAATCTTTTGCTAAATTAATACCTGATAAATCTTTAAAGTTTTTTAATCCCGTTGGAGAAGTAACGTTAATATCTCCAATTAAATAATTTGAAACTAAATCAATACCAGCAAAAAATATTTGGCTTTTTTTTAGATGTTTTGCCACTATTTGAGATATCTTTAATTCTTTATAATTTAATTTTGTTTCGATAGCTTTTCCTCCTTGCGCTAAATTAGATACAAAAGAACCTTTTCGAGGGACTCTTTGAATGGCGCCTTTAACCAAGCCATTAATTATAAATACCCTTTTATCGCCTTTTATTACTTCAGGAATAAATTTTTGTACCATTATATGACCAAATTTTTTAATGTAATTTAAAACTTTAATTTGATTAATTGATTTATTAACAAACAAAATATTTTTTCCCCCATAACCGTGGATAGGCTTAATAACTATTTTTTTATATTTTTTTACAAATTTTTTTATTTCTTCAATATTTTTAGTAAATATTGTAGGAGGCATATATTTTAGAAAATTAACTGAATAAAATTTTTCTGATACATTTCTTACAGAAACTGGATTATTAATAACTTTAACGTTTTTTGGCAGTTGCTCTAAAAAAAAAGTTGCCGTGATATAATCCATATTAAAAGGAGGATTTTGTCTTATCAAAACATAATTAGCTTTAGATAAATCAAAGAATTTTTGATTAATAATTTTATAAAATTTTTTATTTTTTTCAAATAACTTTAGTTCTTTAATATATGCCTGCACTTTTCCATTAATATAATTTAAGTTTTCAGTTTCATAATAATAAATTTTGTAACCTCTTCTTTGTGCTTCTAACGCTAACAATAACGAAGTATCAGTATCTTTGTTAATAGTTTTTAATTTATCACCTTGAATGGCAACTATTTTAGTTTTTTTACTCATAAAAAAAATCAATTCCTTTTTTTTCATTAAAATCTTCTATAATTTTCTCAGCTTTAGTTTTTTTATTTAACAAAGTATTTTCTATATTTTTTAAAAATATCGACTCATCTTTTCCGCTTTTATTTTTAATGTTTCTTTTTTGTAGTCCTTTTTTTGATAAATTTAATAAAATCTTACTCCACTCTAAAATAGATTTATTATTTATCATTGTAGCAAGCCCTTTTTTAGGAGCTTCTAAATATGCATTCATTACATCCAATTTATTCCAATTATTAATAACTTCATAAGCTTCTTCTAAATTGCCATAAAGTAAACCGACGTAAAATGCGGGTCCAGCACAATGACAACTCCATTCACAAGCGTCTATGGATCTTATTTCTATATAATTTTTTAATCTTACTTCAGTAAATATAGTTGCTAGGTGAGTTTCAAAATCTTTTAAGGTTGGTTTTTTATTTTCAATTACTTTGATGTTGCCATTCATAAAATCATTAAATGTTTTTCCATCAGCTTTAATATATTTAGAGTTTTGTTGAATAAATAACAAAGGCATATTTAAAGACATGTCTGCATATTTTTCAAAACTCATATCTTCTAAAAAAACTTCAGGTAATCCTCCTCTTGAAGTATTTTGCCATATCCTTGATCTATAAGACAAATAACCGCTAGGTTTCATTTGTTTAATTGAAGAATTGGCAAAAAGTGCTATCGAAATTGGCGTTAAATATGAAGCAAGTTTAAATTTAATCTTAAAATCAACCTCTGAATTATAATCAATGTTTACTTGCGTGCCGCATGTTTGATACATCATTTCAAGGCTTGATTTGCCATGTTTTGGCATTTCAATTGTCATGATCTCATATCTTATTTTTGGGTTTTTAGGAATATTTTCAATTTTAGATATAGGATCAAATCCAACTGAGATCATTTTTAAATTTAGTTCTTTGCAAGCTTTTTTTAATTCATCTAAAAAAACAAAAGATTCTGAACACATTTCGTGAATATTTTTTAATTTTGCACCAGAAAGTTCAATTTGATTACCAGGTTCTAATGAAATATTTTTTCCATTATTTTTTAATCCAATAAGATGTTCTCCTTCGGTGATTTCTTGCCATCCAAATTTTTTTAAATAATTAAGAACTTCTTTTACTTTTGGATAAGCTGCTCTTGAGTTAGTGGTTTGATCAAATAAAAACTTTTCATTTTCAACGCCAATAAATAACTCTTTTTTAGCACCACTGTGAAAGTAATTTATGAGTTCTTCTTTTGAGTTTATAAACATGCTGTTATTGAGATTTAAGATTATCAAGCCAATTTTTAACCTCTAATAATCTAAAATCATCATTTAGACTTTCCTTTTCCTTTTCAATAAATTTTATATGCTCATCAATTTCTTCATTTGTTGCAAAACATTTTTTTCTAATCAATTTTTCTTTTCTATCTTTGATGAGAGTAACCATATAATCATAATGAATCTCTGGATGGTATTGCAAACCCCAAACATCACAAAGACCTGCTTTAAATGTTAATCCTTGAAATTTATTTGTTTTATTTCTTGCTAAATGGATTGAATTATTTGGTGGAACGATTACTTCATCAAAATTAAATGCTGGAGTATTAAACTTTTTAGATTTTGATTTATAAACTGGGTGATTAATGCCATTGTCAGTTAATTCTATATCAACTGCAATACCAACTTGTGTTCCTGTTGTTGATTTTTTTACCTGTCCTCCTGCTGCTGTTGAAATTAATTGTAATCCCCAACAAATTGCCAAAACTTTTTTTTCAAATTCAAATATCTTTTTTGCAAATTCTAACTGTCTTCTTATTTCTGGTTTATCTTCATATATATTTAATGTGCTTCCACCCCAAATTATTCCATCATATTTATTTAATTCAGGAATAAATTTTGATGCTTCATTCTTTGTAGAAGGTGAAACTATATCAATAACTGCATCTGGATAATATTTTAAAATATTATTCCTAAAATTAAAAGACTGAGGTTGGTTTGAAAGTTTTTGAAACTTCAAATTTTCTTCTTGTGTGTTCCCTTCTACAATTAAAATATTCAAATTTTTCATTAAAATAACTTTCCTGACAGACTGTGTTCGTACATAATTTTCATGTCTTCTTTTGTTAACTTTTTTGGATTTCCTGCTGTTGAAGGATCTTCTAATGCCATTTGAGATAATTTATCTAAATTAACTTTATCAATTTCAAGAACGTCACTAAGTTTATGAGGTATTTTAACATCTCTCCTTAACTCTATGACCCAATTTACAAAACTATCAAATTTTTTTTCTAAATTTAAATAATCACAAATTGAAACAATTTTTTCAGAGATTTCTTTCTTATTGAATGTCAACACGTAAGGCATGAAGATTGCATTTGATAATCCGTGATGAAGATTAAATTGGGCATTTACTGGGTGGCTTAATGAATGTATTGCTCCTAAACCTTTTTGGAATGCGGTAGACCCCATGCTTGCAGCAGTTAACATCTCTAATCTTGCATTTATATTTTTTCCATCTTTCACAGCGGTTAATAATGAATTTTTAACTAGTCTCATTCCTTCAAGTGCTATTCCGTCAGCCATAGGATGAAAACCTGGGGCGCAAAATGCCTCTAAATTATGAGCAAGCGCATCCATTCCTGTTGCCGCGGTTAATCTTGGAGAAAGGTCAACTGTTAAATATGGATCTAAAATTACTATTGATGGTAAAAATTTAGGATGAAAAATAATTTTTTTTACTCCAGTTTCTTTGTTTATAATTGCTGAGGCTCTTCCTGTTTCTGATCCTGTTCCTGCGGTAGTAGGAACAGCAATAATAGGGGCAATTTTTTCATCATTAGCTCTTTTCCAGTAATCTCCTATATCTTCAAAATCCCAAATTGATCTTTCTTGACCTGACATAAATGCAATTGCTTTTCCTACATCTAAGCCACTACCACCACCAAATGCTATGACACCATCACATTTATTTTCATTAAAAATTTTAACACCATCGTTTACATTGTCTCCTGAAGGATTTCCTGAAAAGTTTGAAAAGATTTTAATATTATTAAAATTGTCGCTTAAAGTTTTTATAATTTTTTTTACCATTTCTAGATTTGCTAAATCTTTATCGGTAACAAATAGTGGTTTTTTTATTAAAAGCTGAACACATGCTTTATGTAAATCTTTAATTCTGTTTTCACCTACCCACACAGTTGTTGGATAATTCCAATTTGAATTCATTTTTACCAGTTAATTTCTAAATTTTTGTTTTCACAAATGGATTTTAGAACGCTAAACATTAAGGGAAATTCTTTTTCTTTAAGTTCTTTTAAAATTTTTGGACCTATTTCAAATGCAAGTTCAGCACCTTCTACAGTAATATTTTTCATATATAATTCTTTTGCATCTTTATATAAATGTCCTTGACCTAAATATTTTCCCATCAAACTATTTCTTCCGCCAATAGCGCTTACATAAAGATCGCCCAATCCTGCCAATCCATAGACGGTTTCAGATTTACCTCCGTAATAAGATACAAATTCAACCATTTCTGAAATTGATCTATGAATTAATGAAGCTGAAGTATTTAAATAATATTTAGATTGAATTTCAATTGGTGCTTTAGAATTACTTAGTCCTTCTGCTGCTCCTATTAACATTGAATAAATATTTTTAATCGCTCCAGATAATTCAACTCCTTCTAAATCATTTGATATCTCTGTTGAGTAATATTCTGTAGAAATAATTTTTTTTAATAATTGTGCTTCTTTGATATCAGGATTAGCTATTACAGTGCCAGTTCTCATTTTATTTGCCAAACCAGTTGCCAGGCAAGGACCTTTGATAGCCGAAATGTTAACATCACTGTGTCCTTTCTCTTTTAATAATATTTTAATTTTTTCAGAAATAGTAATCAATTCATCATTGTGTATAGATAGACCTTTTGTTAATAAAACTATTGGAAGTTCTTTTTTGTAATATTTTGAAATTTCTTCAACAAACCAATTAATTCCAATTGAACTTACTCCTACAACAATCACATCCATGCCATTTTCAATTACGGATTTTAAATTTTCAAATCTTTCTACTTTTAGCTTTAGGGGTAAATTAGTTTTTAATGCTGGATGAAAGTTTTTATTTTTTTTAATGTCTGTTATTAATTCATTTTCTAAATGGGTACCAACTAACGTTACATCGTTGTTGTTGTCTAGACATGGAACAGTAAATGCTGAACCCATTGCTCCAGCACCAATAATAATAATTTTTTTCATATTACTAGTTTAAATCAAAGTTCTCTTAATTGCTTGTTCCCATCCTTTCAACAGCTTAATTCTACTTAATTTATCAATATTAGGGTTAAATCTTTTGTCTATTTTCCATTTTTTTGAGATAGATTTAAAAGAATTAAATTCACCAATATAAAGTCCTGCAATAAATGCAGCTCCAAGAGCAGTAGTTTCATTAATTTTTGGTCTAATGACTTTTATACCTAGAATATCTGAAAGAAATTGAGAAAACCAATTATTAGAAACCATTCCACCGTCTACTTTAACTACTTTAGGTTTTAATCCATCATTATTCATTGCTTTAAATAAATCAAAACTTTGATAGGCAACAGACTCTATTACTGCTCGAACTATATTTTGCCAATCTGTACTTCTCGTTAATCCACTCAAGACTCCTCTTGAATTAGGACTCCAATAAGGTGCCCCAAGGCCTGTAAATGCAGGAACTAAATATACTCCGTTATTATTTTTTTTAGATTTAGCAATTTTTTCTGTTTCGTAAGCATTATTTATTAATTTTAATTTATCTCTTAACCATTGAACACCTGCGCCAGCAATAAATATAGAACCTTCCAACGCATAAGTTGTTTTATTGTTAATTCGATAACAAATAGTTGTAAGCAATTTATTTTTTGAAAATATTTTCTTTGACCCTGTATTCATTAGTACAAAAGCACCTGTTCCATAAGTGCTTTTCACTGATCCTGGAGAAAAACAACATTGGCCAATAGTTGCTGCTTGTTGATCGCCAACAACACCATTAATTGGAATAGGAGTTCCTGTTATTGATTTATTAGTAACTCCAAAATTATCAGCAGAATTTTTTACTTCAGGTAAAATATTTTTTGGAACTTTAAATAAATTTAAGATTTCATTATCCCATTTGTTAGAATTGATATTAAATAATAAAGTTCTAGATGCATTAGTAGCATCAGTAGCATGAACTTTTCCTGAAGTAAGTTTCCAAATTAAAAATGTATCTATGGTTCCAAATAATAGTTTTTTTTGTTTTATTAATTTTTTTGCCTTAGGAACATTATCAATTATCCATTTTATTTTAGTGGCGGAAAAATAAGGATCTATAAATAAACCAGTTTTTTTTCTTATACTTGCTTCTTTATTTTTTTCTTTAAGTTTTTTACAAAAATTTTCTGTTCTTCTGTCTTGCCAGACAATAGCATTATAAACAGGTTTGCCATTTGTTTTGTCCCATAGAACAGTTGTTTCTCTTTGGTTTGTTATTCCAATAGTAATGATATTAATTTTTTTCTTTTTGCATTTTTTAATAACATTTTTTATTACTTTTAATGTTGTGTTCCAAATTTCATTTGGGTTATGTTCAACCCATCCATTTTTTGGAAAGTATTGTTTAAATTCTAGTTGTGAAGAAAATATTTTATTCCCTGAAGTAGAAAAAATTATTGCTCTTGT
>Ga0209403_10002069_pt1 | contig 24607 bp, 19 predicted proteins | sample ArcticOcean_MG_C_8_FD_187440 | JGI IMG/M metagenome (GOLD analysis project Ga0209403, IMG submission 187440) | Marine microbial communities from western Arctic Ocean - ArcticOcean_MG_CB11_86 (SPAdes) (version 2) | ecosystem: Environmental > Aquatic > Marine > Oceanic | place: Arctic Ocean... | reverse complement strand
CAGGAGAGACGGGAATATTAAAAATGGTATTTGATCCAAGTCGAGAAAAACTGACAGAGCAAGCACAGGCAGCACTACGCATGTCGCAGGAGCTTGTCGTACAGATGCGCCAGAACCAGTGGGATGCTGAGCATGTGCTCATCGGACTTCTACGCGTAGAAGATTCGCTCGCGATCAAAATTCTGGAAGAACTCAATATCGACATCGAAGGACTGGTATCCGCCTTAGAGGTCAACCTGAGCGAATCCCCAACAGTTGGTGGCAACATGGGGCAGGTTCAGATGTTCATGACTGAACGCGTCGGAGAAATTCTGGAAACAGCAAAACAAGAAGCAACCAGGCTCCGAGACGAGTTCATTGGGGCAGAACACCTATTGGTGGCTATCACCAAAAACTCCGACGGCGAGATTGCGAAGCTCTTTAAGGAACGCGACATCACGGATGAGCGCGTGTACCAAGCGCTGCTTGCGGTGCGTGGGTCGGCACGAGTTACCGACTCGCACGCCGAGAGCAAGTACCAGGCTCTTTCGAAATACAGCGTCGACCTGACCGAGCTCGCACGGAACGGCGACCTCGACCCGGTGATTGGGCGTGATCTTGAGATTCGTCGGGTAATGCAGACGCTTACTCGCCGAACCAAGAACAACCCGGTGCTTATTGGCGAGGCCGGAGTAGGCAAGACGGCGATAGCAGAAGGACTGGCTCAGAGGATTGTCGACGGAAAAGTTCCGGAGAGTCTTCAGGGTCGGCGTGTACTTTCACTTGAGATGGGATCACTGGTCGCAGGTGCCAGCATGAGAGGTGAATTCGAAGAACGCCTTAAAGCCGTGATGGATGAAATTCGTCAGGCGTCAGGCGAAATTGTCCTGTTCATCGACGAGATTCACACCGTTGTGGGAGCAGGCGGAGGTGGTGGTGCATTAGATGCATCGAACATGATGAAACCTGCACTTTCGCGTGGAGAACTTCAAACCATTGGCGCAACAACACCGGCCGAATACCGTCGATACATCGAAGCAGATGCCGCACTCGAACGAAGGTTTTCACCCGTGTGGGTCGAGGAGCCGGATATCGATTCGGCAATAGAAATGCTCGATACCCTGCGACCGAGATACGAGCAACATCACGATTACAAGATCGAACATTCAGCACTCGAAGCTGCGGTGAAGCTGTCGGCCAGATATGTCTCGGATCGCCTGCTGCCCGACAAGGCTGTAGACCTGATCGACGAGGCGGCGGCAAAGAAAAGAATCGAGAGCCCGACCTGGCCGAAAGAGCTGACAGAGCTTCAGAAGCGTCGACAGGAACTCACTGACAAAGAAGAAGCGGCATCAACTGCCGGTGATTACGAGCTGGCAGCGAACTTGAAAGCACAGGTTATTCGACTCAACGAGGAGTACCAAGACAGCAAACGAGAATGGGATAATTCCCATGGTGCCAGCGATACTGTCACCGCTGAAGATATCGCCGCTTTGATAGCTGAACACACCGGCATTCCTGTCACCAGCCTGGTTGAAGGTGAAGGTGAGCGCCTACTGCACCTAGAAGAACGGTTGCACTCACGGGTGATCGGTCAGGATCACGCTGTCGAAGTGCTTGCCGACGCCGTGCGTCGCGGAAGAGCCGGTCTATCCGACCCTAAGCGTCCTATTGGAAGTTTCATCTTCCTTGGCCCAACCGGGGTCGGAAAGACAGAGCTTGCTCGGGCGCTCGCTGAGTTCATGTTCGACGACGAAGACAACATGATTCGGGTCGACATGTCGGAGTTCCAGTCACCAGCCGACATCACCAAGCTGATTGGCGCACCGCCTGCGTACATTGGTTACGACGATGGTGGTCACCTGACGGACGCCGTACGACGACGTCCTTTCTCAGTCATGCTATTCGATGAGATCGAAAAAGCGCACCCTGATGTGTTCAACACGATGCTTCAGGTGCTTGATGATGGTCGATTGACGGACAGCCATGGCAGGACGGTCGACTTCCGAAACACTATCATCATCATGACCAGCAATCTGGGATCGGGTGATGTAAAACGACAGGCGTTTGGTTTCAACAAGCAAAGCCGTGAAGATACTGAAAGTGCCAAACTTCGTGAGAACGTTGAAGACGCGTTGAAACAGGCGTTCCGGCCTGAGTTCCTCAACAGGATCGATGAGTACATCGTCTTCGATTCACTGGATGAAGAAGACATCAGGCTGATAGTCGATAAGTTCATCACTGAAGTGACCGAACGGGTTTCTGACCTCAAAGTTTCGCTGACTCTGACTGATGAAGCTCGCAACTGGCTTGCCATAACCGGGTTCGACCGAATGTACGGTGCAAGGCCACTGAAACGAGCGATTCAGCGTTACGTAGAAAGTCCACTTTCGAAACTGCTACTCGCCGGAGAGTTCCCGGAAGGATCATTGGTACTTGTCGACGTCGCAGAAGACAAGATCACTTTCAAGCTAAGCGCCCATGACGACGAACAAATCGAAGAAAACGACGCGGTCGCTGATCAAGCTGAAGAGTCGGAAAAAGAACCCGTTGCCCGTAACAGTGGCTGAATAGCAAAAGCGCAACAAGGCGTCGATAAGTAATAAACCTCCCCTTCATAAAACAATACGAAGTTGGGAGGTCTATTCGCGCCAATTACCGTAAGATGCTGGCGTGCCAGAAAAACCAACACAGGACTCCGTCACTACAAGTGCTGGTGTACCCGCGAACAAATTTGCTGAATTTATAACGAAACACCATCGTACTTATCAGGCGATAATTTGGACGGTAGTCGTAGTTTCAGTGGTTGGCGGCACGATTTCATGGCTGGGTGGCTGGCTCGACGTTCAGGATGCCGGTTACTGGGGAGCATTTCTTGTAAACCTGGTTGGGTCGGCGGCAGTTGTAGTCCCGGTTCCTGGTCTGGCGGCAGTATGCGCTGCTGCAGCACCTGATATTGGCTTGAACTTCGGATTTTTGGCGTTAACTGGTGCAGTCGGATCGACCATCGGCGAACTAACCGGATACCTGGCTGGCTACGGAAGTCAGGGAGTCATGCAGAAATCGCGGTACTATTCGAGTATTCGGGGTTGGGTTGTGAGGCGCGGCGGACTGGCATTGTTCATTCTCGCCGTTATTCCAAACCCACTGTTTGATATTGGTGGAATCGCTGCCGGATCACTCGGCTACCCAATATCGAAGTTCTTTTTATGGGTAGGGTTGGGCAAAGCGATCAAGTTTCTGGTCGTCGCTTACGCCTGTAGGCAGTCGATTTCGTGGCTCTCTGACCTTGTCTAATTCACACATCTCGTTTAGTTCTAGTGATTCTGGGTAATCCGAGAAATCCTAACTTGTCCGACTCCCAACATTCTGAAATACCCGACGTCTCGGATTCGACGCGTTCTGACGAAAGCTTGGATGCGAAATCGACCGACTCTCCTCGTGATCTGATCGGTGTACAGCTGTGGCTTTCTCAGAATCGCGAAAAAGCGTTCAGAATCGCGATCGCCGGATTCGTTGTCGGATTTGTGATCGTGGGAGTGACTCTCTGGCTAACCGACAGCTTGAACTTGGAGAACGTCGGATACGGTGGTGTCTGGATCGTTAGCTTCATTGCTGCTGGGTCAATTATTTTGCCTGTCCCAGGACCGGCCGCCGTCTGCATTGCGGCAGCACCCGATCTCGGCCTGAATCCGCTGACAATCGGCATCGTTTCAGCATCTGCCGAGGCACTTGGTGAGATGACTGGGTACCTCGCTGGCATATCCGGTCGTTCGTTTTTGGAGAAGAATAAGTACTACCCAAGAATCCACTCGCTCGTTCAACGGCGTGGCGGGATCATCCTGTTCATCGGAGCGATAATTCCGAACCCGCTATTCGATGTAATCGGAATAGCTGCCGGCAGCATCGGCTATCCGATCAAGCGATTCCTTGCGGTGGTGTTCGTCGCTAAAGCGATCAAGTCCACAGGTATCGCCTACGTCTGCTTCTGGGGCATCGAGTGGCTACAAGACTGGATCGGGTATCTCGGATGACCAATGAAACAGGCCAGCTGGGAGTGGTGATAGTTGCCGCCGGGCAGAGCTCTCGGATGGGCGGAGTTGACAAGCAGATAGCGTTACTCGGTGGCGAGCCGGTTATCTCACACTCGCTCAGGGTATTCGAAACGTTTGCTGGCGTTGGCTCGATGGTACTCGTCATGTCCGCAGAAAATATCGAAGATGGCAGAGCTGCAGTCACGGCTGGCAAATTCACAAAAATCGTGGACGTGGTCGTCGGAGGAGCCCGCAGGCAGGACTCCGTAAAAATCGGCCTCGAAGTTCTCGCCAGACAGCAAAACGGTGCCCCGGATTTTATAGCCGTCCACGATGGCGCAAGACCGTTTATCGACCATGAAATGATTGAACGGGGATTGCTGACTGCACAGAAAATCGGCGCGGCAATAGCAGCCGTACCTGTAAAAGACACGATCAAGATTGCTCCACATCGAGTCGTTACAGACACCCCGGACCGGGATGGCATGTGGGCGGTTCAAACACCGCAAATATTCCGATACGACGTACTCAACACAGCTCACGAAATGACCACTGACGACGTGACCGACGATGCGTCTATGGTCGAGAAGGTTGGCGGGTTGGTCGCTGTGTTTAACGGCTCAAACGACAACATCAAGATCACCACACCCGAAGATCTTGAACTGGCAACGCTAATTCACGGGCGCCGAACGGGCAGCGTATTAAGTGGTGGTTCGGATACTGCAGGGTCACGCTTCGGCATTGGATTCGACGGCCATGCTCTCGTCGATGGTGGGCCACTGCGTCTTGGTGGAATCGACATCGAGTTCGAGAAGCGTTTGGACGGCCATTCCGACGGAGATGTACTGTTTCACGCGATCGCGAGTGCGATTCTCGGAGCCGCCGGACTTGGCGATCTGGGCGGGCGATTCCCTTCATCTGTTGAACGCTATGCCGGCTTCGACTCGGCTCAATTTATCGCTGAGTCGGCACGATTAGTGCTGGAAGCTGGATGGCTGGTCGATCATGTCGATGCTACGATCATTGCGCAGAGACCTCGACTCAGCTCCGAAGCTCCCAAAATGGAAGCGCAAATTGGAGCCATCTCCGGTCTCGAAAACACCGATATCAACGTAAAAATAACTTCGACCGATCGTGTCGGCGCAATAGGCGCGGGTGAGGGCATTGCCGCCCAGACCATCGTCACCATAGTCCCCGCATCCAAGTAACCAGTCGAAACACCAGTCGAAACACCAGTCGAAACGCATGATTCAGCTTTACAACTCGCTCACCCGCAAAAAAGAAGATTTCGTCCCGATTGGCGACGAAGTCAAAATGTACGTTTGCGGGGTCACCGTTTACGACGACTCCCATCTGGGGCACGCCCTGAGCAGCATCGTGTTCGACGTGCTCGATCGGTATCTCGAATACAGGGGATTCAAGGTTAGAAAAGTCCAGAACTTCACCGACGTTGACGACAAGATCATCAATCGAGCCAGCGACGACGACGTTCCCTGGGAAGAAATCACCGAGAAGTACATCAAGTCGTTCTACAAGTCGATCGACGGACTGAACGTACGGCGCGCCACCGTGCACCCACGTGCGACCGAGGACATGCCGGACATCATCGGCCTGATCCAGCGATTGGTCGACGGCGGATCTGCATACGAGCTGAACGGCTCTATCTATTACCGGGTTCGAAACAAGTCCGACTATGGCAAGCTGAGCGGACAGAACATCGACGAGATGCTTGAGGCGACTCGGCATGATCTCGAAGAGGGTAAGGAAGATCCTGCAGATTTCGCGCTATGGAAAGCCGTAAAATCCGATGAACCCAAATGGGACAGCCCGTGGGGTCCCGGACGTCCGGGTTGGCACATTGAATGCTCGGCAATGGCGTTCAAGCATTTGGGCGAGCAGATCGACATTCACGGTGGCGGGCTGGACCTGATATTCCCGCACCACGAAAACGAAATCGCACAAAGCGAGTCGGCTTCGGGCACCGTGCCGTTTGCAAATGTGTGGATGCACAACGGGATGCTGCGCATTGCGGATGGGCAGGAGATGAGCAAGTCGCTGGGCAATGCGTTCAACGTGAATGCGGCGCTCAAAGAATTTAGCGCTGACGCCATTCGCCTGTGGATTTTGCAAAGTCATTATCGCTCGAATCCGCTCCTCGAAAAGAAGCTTATCGGCGATTCAGAACGATCGATGCGGCGTATCAGGTCGGCGGTTGATATCAAGCCAAATCAATCCGAAGAAGCGGTAGATTTCAGGCCGTACGAGCGCCGGTTCGTCGAGGCGATGGACGACGATCTCAACACACCAATGGCACTCGCAGCCATATTTGATCTCTGTCGCAAGATGAACCGCGGAAGAGACGATGGCAAGAACGTTTCCGGAGCCATTGAACTGGTTCGCGAGCTGACAGGAGTGCTAGGTTTTACCCTGGAAGCCCCACCGCGAAAAGCTGGCCTGAGTGATACGGAAGTTAAGGCGCTCGTTCAGCAGCGTAAAGACGCTCGATCAGAAAAACGCTGGGGAGACGCTGACGCCGTACGCGACCAACTCGACGCCGCAGGAATTTCTATCTCCGACACCGGAGTTGAAACAGCCTGGACGCGAGGCTAAAGGCACTCTTCGGGATTCTCGTGGGACTGCACAGCGACAGGTTCGGCGTGTTCATCTTGTGCATGACGCGAAGGCGTAAAATACGGACTGATTGACTCAGTGTTATCGGTTGTTCGGTGTCAGTTTGATGATTATTCCGGATATTAGCGTCTATAGATTACTCAGTGTTGCCGGGGTGGTGCTGTGTGCGGTCGTGTTGGTGGGAGCATGTACGAGCGACAGAAATGTTGATACTCAACAATTTCAGAGCGAAGTGGAGGCCATTGAAGTTGCGACTGTGCAAGTGCCGGATCCGGCTTCACCATCAGCGACCATCGATGAGCGAACGGTTAGTCCGGCTTCCGTTGCTGAGTCACCTGAGACTCCGATACCAACACCAAACTCTACCGAGACACCAACTGCAGTTTCGGTAGTAGTGGCTGCGCCTACCCCGAAATCAATGCCTACGCCGACACTAGTCCAAACCTTGGTGCCCATTCCCACCCCTACGGTTGTTGCCACTCGGATTCCTACGCCTGCGCCGACTTCCAAGCCTGTTCGATCTGTGACGATCATCGCCAGTGCTACGCCGCTCTCGCCATCGCCGACACAGATTCCGACACCCGCGCCAGCCGCCACCCCAACAAGCACGCCAGTGCCGGTGCCTGTTCGCAAACTAATTGTCGTGCAGGGCGTTGATTCGGAGTCAGATTGGATGGATGAGACGGAAAATGCTGGCCCAGATTCTCTCTTGTTCAGGCTTTCAGCTATAACTTCTCAAATTCAGAATGATGCTCAATCTATTAACTCCACCAGATCAGAAACAGACGAACATGTTCCGATCTTGAGTGTGAATGATGTGGTCACGTTTAGCTATTCGGGTGTGTATTTCGATACGGCTACAGGAGAGGAAGTAACTGTTGAAAATCACTCGGGTACGGGTCGGCACTATGTTGCCTACACAAAAGCTGACACATGCTCGGGGGTTGTAGCTGGGGCAGAAAAGCTCGATCAACTAGTTGAAAGAATTGTTGAGTTAAATCCACAAATTCGCATCGACATTGTTTCGCACAGTATGGGCGGAGTGGTGTCAGCGTATTTGCTGTCAATTAACAACGCTGAACACCTCGATCACATTGCCAGTGTGACCACTCTGGACTCACCACTTCAAGGCACGAATTTGGTCGATGGAGCGGGTGCGGTAGATGCTGTCTGGGATGTGAGTGTCTGCCTCACAATACCGAGAAGCACGCAAGCTCATTTCGATCTGTTGCCTGGATCATCGGCAGTAAATGTGATTGCTGCTCTTGAAAGTACAGCTCGAGCCAAGACTTTGTACTCGATCAAATCCGAACTTGAACTTGGCGCTGTATCGGTCGGATCACCGTTGCCAGATGAACCTGTCTGGGTGGTGAAGTGTGGTGGAAACTGCCCACCGGCAGCACACTCATGCGTCTGGTTCTATCCGCCTGTGTTCTCAGCAATAAGCCGATTGATTAATCTCGATTTGCCAACTGTTCCCAGATTGAAATGGACAGATGGCAGGGGTCGAGAGATAACCGTGGTCGATCGGGGTGAAATCGTGACACCCAATGTGGTCGGCGGGAACGTTCAAAATGGTGTCGTGGATGTCACCATCTACGAAGTTGATCCGAATAGTCCAGATGACTTGGTTGCCGCCGGGGTGATCGAAATCGTCGATTGGGTCGGCAGCGTCAACTGGACAGTGACATATGAGTCTGATTTTTTCGGATTTGGTGGTGATCCTGAATACAAGTTCGTTGTCTCGGATACCAGTTGGGGAGAGTTGGTGGTTCGGTAGTCGGCTAAACCATCGGGTTTAGCGTGACCGTTCCTGCTGTGCCATCAACTGTTACCAGCTGACCGTCCGCGATGATTTTCGTAGCCTCTTTGGACTGAATTACGCAGGGGATTCCGTACTCACGGCTGATCAGCGACGCATGCTGAAAGTTGTCCCCGCCATCGAGAATCAGCCCCCCGATCAACGGGAATATCGGAACCCAGTCAGGCCCGGTATTTTCAGTGACGAGAATGTCGCCCTTCTTCACGTCTGGCGGGCGAGATGTCCTCGTAATCACAACACGTGCAGTTCCAGTGAATGAACCGGCAGACGAAGGCTCCCCGTGAAGAGTCTGTCCATCTTTGCTCAAACCACGAAGCGGTTCGTCGGCACCACTACCGTCTTTCTCGGTTTGTGGCGGTTTCGTGCCCAAAAAATCGGGCCGCGTTAGTTTCGAGTTTTCTGCATCTTCATATTTGGCCTGAATTACCTGAGATCGAAGGCCTGAATAATCGCTGGCTTCGGCGGCGTCATCCAATTGGGAAAGTCGCAAGTAGAAAATATCATCGGGAGTTGCGATAAGCCCTTCGCGAGTGAGAGCCATTCCAGCCCGGTTGATCGACTCTCGGTATTCACCGAAACTTCGCTGCTCGATCAGATAATTGTGGTTCTCCATCGTCTGGACATTTCTTGTTGCCCGGAACAATTCGAACTCGAACTCCCTGCGAACTTTTTTGTCTCGGCCAATTCTCTCCCGCACTGTACGTATCGCCGACAGCCGTTTTTGTACAAGTTCTGAGTGTGATCGTCCAAGCGACTCCAGATCCTGACGAACGAACGAGCCTATCGAATCGAGCGGGATTTCTGGGTTCATGTTCCACGACGGATCGGTGGGCTTCCATGCCGACCCATAGCCAATGCCGTTTCTTCGACCCCAGATTTTCAGCATTGCCTGGAATCTCGTGCGGAATCTTTTTACAGTTGGTCGTTTGCCATTGCCACGTTGGAAGAGGCTCTCATAATTTCGAGCCGCGAACACCTCTGTAAGCCATTCATCATTTTTCACCAGCAACGCGATTCCGATCAGCCTTTTGGTAAGCCGCGCGGTCATGTGATCAAGTGCCAGTGTCAGGTTTGATGCTTCGATCACAGGTTTACCAGTGATTTTCGAAAACAGGACCCCGATATCGTTTTTGCCTCTCGGGAATCCAGCCCAGCCGCGCCAGTGCAGATCATTCTGGTGATCGGCAGCCAATCCCATCGTGCTCCGCAGGTTGGTTATGTGGTCGGGGATCCGGGCGTCATCGTCGGGTCTAACGAGCTCAATTTCTCGAAGATTTTTGAGTAATACCGGCTCGATCTCCTCGCGGTAGAAAGTCGTTCGCTTCGCTAGATACCGCCTGCCCTGGAGGTGGTGTTTGAAAAGCCTCGCCCTTGTCTCTTCCGGGTCTCTCGGAGATTCTGCGGAGAAAAGGTATCCGTTGACGAGCTTTCTGAGATCATTCCGCCCCATGTACTGGCCGACAGTATCAACAGATCGCTTTTGCGCGACACTCGCCATCATCTGGTAATCGATCTCAAGAGGTAAGTTCGGTTGCTTACCCGCCGTCCAGTACAGTTTCTCGTCTTCTGGGCTGTCCCACTCGACCGGAAAATCTGTCTCCTGCTTCGCACCCGTAGTGATTGGCCGCGACTGCAAAATATGGACAGCATCACCATCGACAGCGAACTCGATATCGCGATCGTCTCCAGCCGTCTCTTTGATGGTCATCGCCGCTTTTGCAACGGCCAGAATCTGCTCGTCGCTTAGTGCAGCGACACTCCGTTTTGCTGCCGGCACAGGCTCAGACCTGATCGAACCCGTCATGCCGGGAGCGACCATCCGCTCCTTGTCGATCACGTTTCGGCTGGTGATTTCGAGCGATCTTGAATCTAGGGTGAACGAGTCCGACTGTGCGACACCCGAAACCACGCCCTCACCGAGTCCCAGGGCCACGTTGACGATAATCTGATCAGTGCCATCCCGGGGATCCCGAGTGAAAATAACCCCACCTGCCTCCGAATCGACCAGTTCCATAATCAGCACCGCCATAGAACCCGATTCGTGCGGAATTCCCTGCTGCTGCCTGTACGAAATTGCTCGTCCAGCGTAGTACGACGTCCAGACATCGCGAATCCGACTCATCACAGATTCACTGCCGATGGAGTTCAGGAACGTGTCGTACATGCCCGCGAACGACGCGTCTGCCAGATCCTCCGCAGTTGCCGAGGATCGCACTGCGTATGCGATTGATGAGTCAACAAGTCGAGCAGCAATACCGTTTTCTAAACCTTGGGGAGTGGGCAGCGGTTCGAGCAGCTCACTTATAGTGTCTGAAGCTTCAAAAGCCGATGACGCGTTTTCAACATCGACTGTGGCGAGAATTTCCTTGATCTCAGTTTTAACGGAACTGATGAAATCATCAAACGCTGCAGCCCGGATCACAAATCCGGGAGGGACCACGGTTCCATTGCTCATAAGATCGGCAATCGAAGCCGATTTGCTTCCCACGACGGAAGGAGCCAGTGAGTCCTTGGAATCGAGTTCGACTATATACGGCTGGGTACTGAGGCTTGGCATGGCGGTCGATATTACACCCGTAACGAAGAAGGTCGGGCCGAAAAATGATAAAAAAACAGGCGCTTCACAAGCGCCTGAATGATCTACGTCGTTATGAAATAGCGTGTCAGCTGAAACGCACGTTGGCGATTGCTACGCCAACAAATACGAACGCCAGCACGATCGTCGCACGAAACATGAGTTGCTCGACACCACGTCGAGATCGGAAGGTGCTGGTCGCCTCTCCAAAGAGGGAGGAACCAGTGCCGCGAGCCTGAATAAGCAACACGGCGATAAGCGTGATTGCGGTAACGAGCAGTATTAGGCTAAATACGGTTTCCATAAAATTTCCTGTGCGCAATTAGGGTGCGCATGTAGTCAACACCTATCTATGTTAAGGCCACGGAGGCAGTCTCGCCACATCTGGTCATACAAGTAAGCGTAATTGCCGGGTTATTTTCTGCCGACGCTTGATCCTGAATCAAGTTCAGGATGACAGTGGAGAATTCAGGATGACAGTGGGCTTGACCGTCACCAGTGATTATCGAGCCGCTAGTTTTTCCTTGATCATCTCCGTCGCCTGCACCGGATCTGCCTGACCACGAGTGGCCTTCATCACCTGGCCCATAAGCGATTTCAGGGCGACTTCTTTTCCGCCAAGAAAGTCGGCAACGGCCTTTTCGTTGTTGGCGATTACTTCGTCGACGATTGGCCCCAGGGAATCGGTACCAGAAACAACACCAAGCCCCAGCTCATCGATGATCGCATCAGGTGCAGTGCCCTTTTCGTACATCACCTCGAAAACCTGTTTGGCCGAATTGTTATTCAGCTCGCGCTTGCGGAACTTTTCGACAAGCGTCGCCAGAGCTTCTGGTGCGACCTTCGTATCGGCCATGTTCACGATCTCATCATCGTTCATCATTCGCGCCATCTCGCCGGTGAGCCAGTTGGACGCTGCCTTGGCGAACGCATGTTTGGCATCAGGAGACGAGGCTTTTTCACCCGCGCAAACGGCCTCAAAATAGTCAGCCGTCGATCGCAGTGCAGTCAAAAGATCAGCATCGTATTCACCAAGTCCCCATTCGCTGATGAAGCGTGCCTTGCGGGGGATCGGCAACTCTGGCATCTTCGCTTGGGTACGCTCGATCCAGTCTTCGCTGATGATCAGCGGGGGAATATCTGGCTCGGGGAAGTAACGATAGTCGTTGGCTTCCTCTTTACTGCGCTGGGAGTTGGTGATGCCCTTGCCGTCATCCCAACCACGAGTCTCCTGAATTATGCGTTCGCCGCTTTCGTAGCAGCCAATCTGGCGTTCGATCTCATATTCGACCGCCCGCACAACCGCACGAATGCGGTTCATGTTTTTGACTTCGACCTTCGTCGTAAGTTCAGTCGAGCCCTTTGGTCGAACGCTGATGTTGGCATCGCAGCGGAATGAGCCTGATTCCATGTTGGCAGTGCCTACACCGAGATAACGAATGATTTGTTGAAGATTGGTGATGTACGCCTCGACCTGTTCTGAAGTGTGCATATCGGGCTCGGTCACCACCTCCATTAGCGGGGTGCCGGCGCGGTTGATATCGAGCAGAGAGTGAACTGTGCTACCGCTGGGACCCTCGACGTGGATCAGGCGTGCGACGTCTTCTTCCATGTGAACCCGGTTGATGCGTACGCGTATGGGCTCGTCGAGCGGAATATCGACATAGCCTTCGTAGCAGATCGGCTCGTCCATCTGGGTTATCTGGTAACCCTTCATCAGGTCGGGGTAGGTGTATTGCTTACGGTCGAACTTGGTGATTCGTGCGATATTGCAGTTGATCGCCATGCCGATCATCATTGCGTACTCGATGGCAGTTTCATTGACGACCGGGAGGGTGCCCGGCAACGCCATACTGACTTCATCGACGAGAGTGTTTGGCTCGGCAGTCTGGTACTCGGCGCTGGAAGTTCCGAACATTTTGCTGCGCGTTTTCAGCTGGACGTGCGTTTCGAGACCAATTACTGCTTCGTACTCCACGAATTACCTTTCAGTGGGCGGCAATGCCACTTTTTCTTTAGGAACGACTGATGTTCACTCTTGATATATGCCAATAATTTGGCTGGATCGTATGAATCGTTTTTAGCCCGTGTGAATCAAACATGCGAATGACCGAAAATTGAATATAGCACTGACTTGTCTTAGTCTCTCACTTCACAAGGCAGCCTGTGCGCTAAAACACCAAAACAAAGGACTGGACCATGCCATACATCGACCCTGTTGAAAGTTCATCTGATAACTACAAAGTGTTGGAAGAAAACGATAATGTCCGTATGTTGGAAATGATCGTTCCGGCCGGTGCGTCAGATGTGTTGCACTCGCATCCTGACGAGGCCGTGTATTTCATAACTGGCGGTAAGGCCAGAGTCACCATGGAAAATGGTGAGCAAGTAGAAATGGAACTACCCGATGGCGCTACGATGTTGCACGAAGCCTGAACACACCAGGTGACGAATATCGGCGACACTGAGATTCGAGCGATCATCGTCGAGACCAAGAGTTAGTCTCGCCGAGCAACGGCTCTGAAAATTTAAGCTCTGAACCCTCACCGGAAACAACATCCGGTTGCGGGTTCATTTTTTTAATCGGGAAATCAGAATCCAATTCGCGCTTTATCGCACGTAAAGTCGGCTTGCTTCGCACGTGCACCAGTATCGCTTCGCAGTTACGAAATTCGTTGACGCTGTTCACACTTGGTTTTAAACTAATTCCGTACCGAATGGGTAAGGAATACAAAAACCCGCCATTTGAGTTCAAATTCCGTGTTCTGGCGTCGATTATTTCACGCAAAAGAGCCCGGCAGATACCACTGGACGGAGTGACTTATTGACTAACCAGAACACGATCTCACGGGAATCCGACCTTTCAGGCGGGGAATACAAGTGGGGATTTGTCACTGATGTTGAGACTGACCTTGCACCGAAGGGACTGAACGAAGACATCGTTCGCCTGATCTCTTCGAAGAAGGACGAACCTGAATGGCTGCTGGAATGGCGCCTCAAGGCGTTTCGCCACTGGGTGAAGCTTAAAGAGGAAGACGCCGAGCCGACCTGGGCGAAAATCGATTACCCCGGTATCGACTATCAGGACATTTACTACTACGCCGCTCCCAAGGGCATGAACGAAGCGCCCAAGAGTCTCGACGACGTAGACCCCGAAATGCTCGCAACGTTCGAGAAGCTGGGCATTCCGTTGCAGGAACGTGCCGCACTTGCCGGCGTTGCAGTCGACGCTGTGTTCGATTCCGTTTCAGTTGCCACCACAATGGAGAAGCAGCTGGGCGAACTTGGGATAATCTTCTGTTCGTTCGGAAATGCCGTAAAGAACCACCCGGAGCTGGTCAAAAAGTATCTCGGCTCGATCGTTCCTTACACTGATAACTTCTTTGCAGCGCTGAACGCAGCCGTGTTTACCGATGGGTCGTTCGTATACATCCCACCCGGAGTTCGCTGCCCGATCGAACTGATGACCTACTTCCGGATTAACACGGAAGGCTCCGGCCAGTTCGAACGTACGCTTATCATCGCCGATAAAGGCTCTTACGTTTCGTATCTCGAAGGCTGCACGGCTCCATTCCGCAAGACCAGCCAGCTTCACGCCGCAACGGTCGAACTGGTTGCTCTTGACGATTCCGAGATCAAGTACTCGACCATTCAGAACTGGTTCCCCGGAACACCTGAAGGCGAGGGAGGCGTCTACAACTTCGTCACCAAGCGAGGTCGTGCCGACAAGAACGCAAAAATCTCATGGACGCAGGTCGAAACCGGATCTGCAATAACGTGGAAGTACCCGAGCGTGATCCTCAAGGGTGACAACTCGGTTGGTGAGTTCTTCTCCGTCGCGCTGGCCAATAATCATCAGCAGGCCGACACTGGCACGAAGATGATTCACATCGGCAAGAACACCAAGTCGACCATCGTGTCGAAGGGTATTTCAGCCGGCAAGGGCAGCAACACGTATCGAGGTCAGGTATTGATCATGCCCGGTGCCGAGAACGCCGTGAACCACACTCAGTGCGATTCGCTGCTGGTTGGCGATCAGTGCGGCGCCCACACGGTTCCCTACATCGAGGTGCGAAATCCTACTGCTCGACTTGAGCACGAGGCATCGACTTCAAAGGTGAGCGACGACCAGCTGTTCTATCTGATGGCAAGGGGGCTTTCCGAAGAAGAGGCTCACCACATGATCATCACCGGGTGGAGCCGGGAAGTTTTCAAGGAACTTCCGTTCGAGTTTGCCCTTGAAGCCTCCCAACTGCTGAAAGTTTCACTTGAAGGCGCGGTCGGGTAACGAGTGTGCCCCCTCCCCAGACGCTTCTATTTTTCGAACAAACAACACGAACTCAGTTTCAATCCGGTAACTAATACAAAAAATGCTTGAGATTAAAAACCTGCACGCGTCCGTTCTGGACATCGACGACTCAGAGATCCTTCGCGGGATCGACCTGAAGGTGAACAGGGGCGAAGTGCATGCCATTATGGGCCCGAACGGATCTGGCAAAAGCACGCTCGCAAACGTCCTGATGGGTCGCTTCGACTATGTTGTGACCGAAGGCGATGTTCTGATCGACGGCAAGTCGATTCTTAAACTGCGACCTGACCAGCGTGCCCACCTCGGTATGTTCCTTGCGTTCCAGTACCCGGCGGAAATTCCCGGTGTGCGACCGTGGCAGTTCCTGAAGGCCGCGCTCGATTCGAAGGCCGATGCGAACGGCGAAGAAAAGATGACAGTCCGCAACTTCTCGAAGCTGTTCGACGAGAAGGTCGAGGCTGTTGGGATCAACCCGCAGCTGGTAAAGCGTTCATTGAACGAAGGCTTCTCGGGTGGTGAAAAGAAGCGCAACGAAATGCTTCAGCTCGAAGTTCTTCAGCCTTCTCTCTCAATTCTCGATGAGACCGACTCGGGTCTCGACGTTGACGCATTGCGGATCGTTGCTGAAGGTGTGAACTCGATGCGGTCGCCCGATCGTTCTTTCATCGTGGTGACCCACTACCAGCGACTCCTGAACTACATCACTCCGGACGTAGTTCACATTCTGGTCAAGGGCAAAATTGTGAAGACTGGTGGTCCTGAACTCGCTCTGGAAGTCGAGAAAAACGGCTACAAGCAGTACCTGTCTGAAGTTGGAGCCAAGGCCTAACAATGACACTCGCAACGCTACCAGCGGCAGTCGACAAATATTCTGAGGCATACGAGGCAGTCGCCGGGACTCGGGAGGGTTCACCCGACTGGCTGTCTTCGGCCCGAAGACGCGCCTGGCAAACTTTCTCCGAGCTCGGTATTCCCGTCAAACGTCGCGGCAACGAACTATGGAAGTACACCGATCTGCGTCCATTGGCTGATGTCGCATTCGAATTCGGTGCGGTAGGAACGGTTACGACTGATGAGATCAAAGCATCCGCCCCGTGGGATGATGCCTGGGACACCGTGGTTATCGTTGACGGAAAATTTAAAGCTGATCTGTCAAACCTTCACGGCACACTCGGACTTACCGCTGACAGTCTCGATGAATCTATTTATTCAGGTGCCGGTGACATCGAAAAGCAGCTAACGAGTCTTGCGGGTCGTGAAAACTACGCCTTCACAGCGCTCAATACCGCCTTTCTGGATGACGGAGCTTATGTTGCGATCGCGGACAACATAGAGTTGCCGACACCGGTACACGTCGTATTCATCACATCAAAATTACCGGCAAGCAGGGCAATATATCCGCGGCTTCTAGTCGATGCTGGATCAAACAGTTCAACAGTGATTATCGAAACCCACGTCAATCTTTCTGACTCTGCCCAACTGTCTTTGCCAGTAATTGAGATATTTGCCGCCAGTGGCGCAACCATTCGCCATTACCGGATGCAGATGGAAAACGAACAATCGTTTCACCTGGGAACGACTCGCGTGCACCAGTTGGATAATTCAAGTTTCACATCGACGACCTTCGCTGTTGGCGCCGCAATCGCCCGCAACGATATTCACACGCAGCTCGATGCGCCGGGAGCTAACTGCACGTTGCATGGCCTCTACATGACCAGCGGCAAACAGCAGCAGGATCAAGAGATCAGCACAACGCACGCCAAGCCGCACTGCTCTTCAAACCAGTTCTACAAAGGCATCCTGTCGGGTAAATCTCACGCCGTTTTCAGCGGAAAGGTAGTCGTCGAAAAGGACGCCCAGAAATCTGACGCAACTCAGAAAGACCTCAATCTGCTGCTTTCACGTGGAGCCGAGATCGACGCAAAGCCATCGCTCGAAATCTACGCCGACGATGTGACGGCTGCACACGGTGCTACCGCCGGGCATGTCGACAGAGACACACTGTTCTATCTGCAGTCTCGTGGCGTCGATGAGGAAGCTGCGAAAGCGATCCTCATTCGCGGGTTTGCCGAAGAAATGCTCGATGAGTTCAAGCCAGAAGCCCTGTACGACTTCGTCCAACGGATTACCGACGAACGAATTCCAGTATTACTTGCTGAATCAGACGCGTTAGGAACGGCATGAGTATTTCCGAAGCGAGAACACGTGCCTTCGATATCGAGGCCATTCGTGCCGATTTTCCGATCTTGTCCAGAAAAATAAACGGACAGGATCTTGTGTATCTCGATAATGCAGCCACTTCGCAGAAGCCGAAGCAAGTAATCCAGGCGCTTACGGACTACTACGAGCAGACGAACGCCAACGTACACCGCGGCGTGCACACGCTGTCGATTGAAGCTACCGACGGCTACGAACTTGCACGAACCAAGGTCGCCAATTTCATCAATGCACCTCGTCCAGAAACCGTTATCTGGACCCGCAACACCAGTGAATCGTTGAACCTCGTGGCAGCCACGTGGGCCGACGCGAATATCGGCGAGGGCGACAACATTGTAATCAGCGCGATGGAGCACCACTCGAACATCGTTCCGTGGCAGCAGCTTGCAGCAAAGAAAAGCGCCGAGTTGCGATACCTGGCAGCTGGCGAAGATGGTTTGTTGGACGTATCAGACGTCGATTCGATAATCGACTCCCGTACCAAGATCGTTGCCGTGACGCACATGTCGAACGTTCTCGGAACAATCAACCCCGTCGCCATGCTGGCTGAACGCGTTCACGCAGTAGGCGGTGTGATTCTCGTCGACGCAGCACAAAGCGTTCCGCACATGCCAGTCGACGTGCAGGCGCTCGACGCCGATTTCCTCTGCTTCTCAGCCCACAAAATGCTCGGTCCGACCGGCATAGGTGTGCTCTACGGGAAATACGATCTGCTGGAAGCAATGCCGCCCTACATGTTCGGTGGCGACATGATTCTGGAAGTGACATACGAAGACGCCACATGGAACGAGCTGCCGTATAAGTTCGAAGCAGGCACGCCGAATATTGCCGATGCCATAGCAACTGGCGGCGCCGTCGACTATCTCGCAGATCTCGGCATGGACAACGTGTGGCAGCACGAGCAGGAACTGACCGCCTACGCTATGGAACAGATTCTTTCAATGGGCAACATCCGTGTATTGGGCCCACAGGACCCGACGCTTCGTGGCGGAGTGATTACGTTCATTCACGACACGATTCACCCGCACGATCTGGGCACCGCACTTGATCAGCAGGGAATTGCGATTCGCACAGGCCACCACTGTGCCATGCCACTTGTAAGAAGCTTCGACGTGGTAGCTGCGGCACGAGCCAGCTTCTACATCTACAACACGAAGTCCGAGGCTGATGCTCTGGTCAACGGTATCAGCGAAACCGAAGGGTATTTCAGCCGATGACAGGTGGCATGCCTGGTCTCGACGAGATGAACGACCTGTACGAAGCGATCATTCTCGATCACTACCGCAGCCCTCGAAACACGGCTCCTGTCGAGTCGCCGGATATCGACCTCGAGGTGAACAATCCTTTCTGTGGCGACGAGTTTCACATCCAGCTAAAAGTTGAAGACGACGCTATTTCGGAAGTCGGAATCACTGGCCGAGGCTGTGCGATCAGCCAGGCCTCCGCTTCGTTGCTCGCCGAGCTGGTTGAAGGCAAGTCTTCAGCCGAAGTTCGAGCCGCTGTCGATTCGATTCGGCGCTTGCTCAAAGGTGAAGATGTCACCGAGGAAGAACGAGAAATTCTTGGCGATATCGAAGCGCTCGAAGGCGTTCGTAAGTTCCCGGTTCGGATCAAGTGCGCACTACTCAGCTGGGTAGGACTTGACGACGCCCTGAAGGATCACCTGAAAAAGTAAGTGGTCGTAGGGACAACTCCCATTTCCCGAGTGGAATCTGCGGAACCGAGGGATCTTGTGCGGGGTCGCGAATGCGCGAGTCATCGATGATAACCGGAGCGCTTTCGCCCCTCTGCTTTCCTGCCGTTGAGAAATGATGCAATGGCAGGTCGTTTACCGGTCGCCGTTCGCGTGCTCAGTCGAGTTTAGGTGGACGCTCGGTGATCCAGACCCTGGCCAGGAAGTCGGTGTTCCCTCTCGGAATTACCGGCTCGAAGTCGTGGACATAGTCCCACCACATCCAGTTGGTCGTTCTCGTCTGGGCGATAAATCTGTGAGAGCCAGCGAGGATTTTAACCTGGATGTCGAAAAGCAGTTCATCACGTTTATTCAGGTCATATTCGCGCGCCTGAGCCTCGATCAGCCGATCGATTTCAGGATCTGAATACCGGGTTGTGTTCCATGGGCCATCTGAGTGGTGGACGGCGAATAGATATGCCGTGGTGCTTGATACCGGGGGTGGCGCGCCGACTGCAATGTCGTAGTCGCCACCGATCCAGACTTCGTCGCCGAACGTTCGGGTCGATATGCGTTCGACATCAACTCGGATGCCGACGGACGCCAGACCAGCCGCCAACGTATTCGCCTGATCAATATGCTGCTGACCGAATTCACCGACCTTGATGACGATGTTGTCGGTTGCCTTCAGGGCTGCCGTCGATAGGAGTTCGTTTGCTCTGGAGAGATCATTGAATTTGTTGTCGAATTCGCCTGTTTTATTGAGAACTCCCGGTTCTTGTCCAGGGAGCCCTAAACTCACAAACGGCTCCTTCCCGTAAAAACTTACGAAGACTATGTCCGAGCCCGGAAATTGAGGAGTCCATACGGGATCCATCGTCATCATTATCGCTTCGCGCACAGCCTGTTTGTCCATGGGACTACGAGCGGTGTTCATCATGATCTCGATACCAGTTGCGGGGTTTTCGATTCCAATCCATCCGATATCTTCGAACCGTTCACGTGCATCGACGATGTCGTCGAAACTCGCCTGTGTCAGATCGATTATTTTCGATCGCATCCCAGCCACACGCGTCGACTGAGACGGGATCACCTGAATGTCCAGGCCGTCCAAATACGGAGCTTCGTCGTAGTAGTCGGGATTGACGATCATCTGGGTATTAGCCGCCTGCGATTCCGACGCAATCCACGGTCCGGTGCCCACAGTTGGCCCGCGGCGAAGATCACCGTTTACATTAACCGCCTCGGGAGAAACAATCCTGGAGTGCGAGTCGGCGAGCTTCTCAAACGTCTCGGCATCAGGAGACTTGAGTCTGATGAGTACCTCGTGCTCACCCACGGCAGTGAACTCGGCAATATTGGATAGCAGTGGGGCGTTGGGATAGCTCGAATTCGCCTGGCGCTTGAGACTGTAAACGACATCCTGCGCTGTCAGAGGCCGGCCGTTGAGGGGTGGCAGGTTTTGCCATTTCACGTCCTTGCGGAGCTGCACTGAAAACGAGAGAGGGCCCGACTGAGTCCATGATTCACACAGATCACACGTGACAATTGCATCTCCATCCGCAGTGTCGAACTTGAAAAGCCGTGAATACGCCTGTCCGACACCCCAGCTGAGCAGCCCTATCGACACCGTGAGGTGAGGATCCATGTGAGGAGGTCCCTCCGGCACAGCAAACCTCAGTATGCCCCCTCGAACGAGATCATCCGGCGGTGGCGCTGATGTTGGAGAAGGAACTGCAGTTGGTGGGGCGAACGGCGTAGCTGTAGGACCGGGAGTCGAAGTTGGAGCCGAATCCAGAGTTGGCGTTGACGCTCCGGTTGGAACAGGTGGAACCGGCGTCGACGTAGATTTGTTGTCAGAACACTGAGTGAGAACGAGCAGCGTAATCAGCAAAATGGCGGGCAGTATTAATCTGCCGGCGTGCTTCGGCGCGGGAAGCAGTGATCGCATGTTGAAGTTCGAGTTATTTCGCAATTTGCAGTGAAGTACGGCCGCATGAGGTTGATGATTGTTCAAGGATAACCGCCGCCCAGTCATGGTGTCGGTTGGTTATAGACCACGTGGAACCCGTTCAGTGCAAACCGCAATCGATGCTACCAAAAGACCGATGTTGGCAAGATAAAGACGAATTATGATCGAAGTGAATGAGATGCTGTCGCTCGAGAATCCGGATGTAGTCTCCTGACGTTAGCTTTGGACTCCTCGGTTGTACTTCATGGTTAGACACCTAATATCAGTGGGATTCATCCCCCGACTCGGGCTGCCTGTCGGCATATTTTTGCTGTGGGCGGTTATATTCCTGTCGCTAACAAATACGTCGGAAGTTGCGGCGAACGGGCTGGTAGCCATCCCCGTGTTCCTGTCTGCCATTTTATTTGGAGTGCGAGGAGCGGTAATTGGCTCGCTGGTTGGCGTAGTCTCACACGGCTTCATCTATTTCATTACTGGTGCCGGACCGTTATCGGTTCTCATTGAAGGAAATGGCCCGATCAACATTGCCGTGCTCTTCGTCATGTCTGTGATGATCGGCTACGGCCGCCTGCTTCAGCGAGTGGATGCATCCGAAGGCTATACCGACTCCACGATAGACACCGGCGAATATGGCAACGATTCGGCCGTGCTACGGGCGCAGTTGAAGTCGATTGCGGACGATTTCGGCAACAACGTTCACAACAGTCTCGAACTGTCCGAGGTATCGAAGTGCGTGGCGGTATACGTTGGCCGTGCACTTACCCTTGATTTCTTTGCGATTGCAGTCTCTGATTTAGAGAACCGCAAGATCAGTGTCCGGCAATCCATTGGAATGCACTTGCCCGGATTCGGCGTCGATGACTACCGACTGGTTTTAGAGGCGTTGAAAGATCCGATGGCTGCGGGTGATGTCAGTGTGACGCGTGCGGACGAACTTGAAGAATTAAAAAACCGTTCGCATATCGCCACCATGGCGGTCGAAGTGGGAATTCGCACCCTGTTGTCCATCAACATTCGAGTTGGAACCGAACTGGTTGCCCAGGTGTGGATAGACTCGAACAATCCTTACGCTTTCTCCCCTGCAGAAATCGACTTTGCTGACAACATCTCGGTGCACGTGAGATCTGCCGTTATCAACGCCCGAAACTCGGAGTCACTTATCGACCTGCAACGGCACCTTGTCGGTCAAAACGAACGACTTGCGCATATGCAAGACGGGGTCGAAAACACCGAAGCTGAGTTGCGTTTAGCTCACCAGCAACTGAGGGAACTTAGTGATTCCAAGACACAATTTATGTCAGAAGTTGCCCACGAGATTAAAACGCCACTTTCAGTGATGATCGGATATGCCGACATCCTGAGATACGATGCGGATAATCTGCCTGATCAACAGCGCGAATTCGCTGCCTCAATCGAAAAATCAGCCCGGCAAATGGCAGTACTAATCGACGACCTGAGCGATATTACAAACATCGAGTCTGGCCATTTCACCACAGATAAACGACACCATGACGTAATCGGTGTCTGAAGTTCTGTGATCGAGGGATTGAAAGTATCGAGCGATGAAATCGAACATCGAGTCGTGTATTCGGATGGGACGTCGGGTGAACATGTCGATGGAGATCCCGACAGGCTCGGGCAGGTCTTCACAAACCTGATTACGAACGCCCTCAAATACTCACCTGTAGAAGGACCCGTCGAAGTCAGTTATGAAACTATAGACGACCGAATCACATTCGCTGCGACGGATCATGGGCTTGGAATTTCGGAAGCCGATATCAATAGACTCTTCACAGCCTACTTCCGATCAACAAACCCTGATGCCCTTGAGCGAAAAGGCACGGGGCTAGGGCTCTTCCTCTCTCGATCTATAGTCGAAGAGCACGGTGGAACCATCAACGTATCGAGTGTCATCGGGGCAGGCTCAACATTCACCGTCGAACTTCTGCTCGCAGATCTTGAGATAGATGCAAAGGCCGCTTAGTCAGCATTAAGAGTCGCTGTCGTTTGAGCCCGTCGGAATTTCACCGCCGACGCAAAATATCGAGTGCCGAGCCGATCATTCGAAGTTTATTTCACCGTATGATTCGTCACAACGGAGTGGCAACTGCCATCAGGTTGTGAAAATTCACACAGATTTGCTCTGTTCTGCTCGGCCGCTCAACAAACCCGGCACCTTTTTCGATAAAGAGCAACAACACGCGGTAGCACCGTAAGGCGAGACATTGAAACGGATTCTGTTGGCAGTCGTGCTTATCGTGATGATAATCGGCTGCGAGAAGTCGGAATTGAACACTTTAGAAGTGAGCCAACCGACTCAAGAGCCGCCATTCAAACCAAGCCCATTCTCGAATATGAACACATATGTGACCCACCCGGCGAATCGACATTCTTCTGGCTCAGGCCGATTACCATTGGAGCCACTGCGGATCGAGCTGTCGACAACGTTCAGCAAGCCTCTCTGCCTTGTTGGTGCCCCTGATTCGAAAAACGGCTCTGAAAACAGCGCAGTGTGGGGTGTCGTCGCGGCAGATGGCAGATGGACGACTTTTCGGGTCGAAAACAACGAACTGTTCAGCGTGAAAATCGCCTCACCACTTGAGGAAGTCTGGCGTGCCCCGCCGTTCCTTTCAATCGACGAATCGGGCAGGGCAGATTTGAGCGTGAACGCCATCGTCAGTATTAACGACCTTGTTATGGCCGCAGCGCTATCAGATATCGAGAACGTTCCTGACGCTCTGACAGTCATTGGCAACGGCGACACGTTGTATTCGTTTTCAGGTCCGACAGAGCGATATCCGCATGGGGCGCTCGGTGATCGAATCAAGTGGGGCGAACTGGTTGCATTCTCGAAGGGTGATGACCGGAACAAGCAACGATTCAAGCTTGCATCCGTCGACGTATTCGAAGGACTATTCCCGCTGTTGTCTGACCTCGATGGCGACGGTCGTGATGAGGTGATAACAACAGTCAACAGTTCGAGCAACGGATAGCGGCTAGTGGTTTTTGCACACAGTGAAAATGGGCTACATGTGATCGCCGGGTCAGACCCGATTGGAACCGGCTTCAGGTGGCTTCATCAAATAGCCGTAGGGCTGCTCGGACCGAACGGCGAGACCGAAATCGCCATAGTCAAAATCCCGCATATCGGAGGTGTCGCCGAGTTCTATCGTTTAGAAGGCGGCAAGCTCGAGATCGTTGCCTCGAAAGCCGGCGGGTACATGTCACACGTAAACGGTGAGCGTAACCTCGATAAGGCGATGACAGGAGATTTCGACGGCGATGGACACGTCGAATTACTGGTGCCATCAAGAGACCAGAAAACCCTGGTAGCTCTCCGTCGAGTTGGCAACACCGTCGAGGAAGTCTGGGAGTTGCCACTCGGCTCAAGGCTCG
>Ga0209403_10002068_pt1 | contig 24614 bp, 22 predicted proteins | sample ArcticOcean_MG_C_8_FD_187440 | JGI IMG/M metagenome (GOLD analysis project Ga0209403, IMG submission 187440) | Marine microbial communities from western Arctic Ocean - ArcticOcean_MG_CB11_86 (SPAdes) (version 2) | ecosystem: Environmental > Aquatic > Marine > Oceanic | place: Arctic Ocean... | reverse complement strand
CACGGACTTCAAACCCGATGGGGGGCATCCTTCGATGTCCTCGGGGGGTTCGACTCCCTCACGCTCCCGCCACATAGTTAAGTCGAACTCAGTTCGATGCTGCGAAAAGAAGGCTCCGGACGGCCCGCTTGTCCGGGGTTATTCGTGTTTGGCAACTGCTTTACAACACGTTAAAGCTTGCCAATGCCCGAACCGAACCCACCCTGGTGTAATTGGATTCAAGCTGGGGCAAGTGATTTTGGTCTGGATACGGTATCTATTAGCAGAGCGTCACACCTCGGCAGCCCTATACTCGGATCATGCCCTCGATTGCTGCCGTAGAGCTCCTTCGCAACCCGGTCTTCCTTCGCCTATGGTTCGTCACAATGATCGGAGGCTTGAGCGTTGGGGCAACCCTGACAACTCTCGGCTGGGTCGTCGTCGAAGAGTCCGGATCACCGTTGCTTGTCTCGTTGGTGTTGGTGACATTTTTGGCGCCTCAGATCTTTGCCGGCCCCACCGGAGGCGTTCTGGCAGACAGGTATGGCCGCGGGCGCGTCATACGGATAGGGATTTCGGCGCGTCTCTTGCTCGCGATTGCCATGGCGGCATCGCTTTTCTGGTTACCGCACGAGTTGGTGCCGTTGTTTGTGATCAACACAGTTCGCGCCGTGACCTCCGGGGCCACGATTCCATCTCGGCGGGCGTTTATGGCGGATATTGTGCCGTCGCGCCAGTTGACGACCGCGTTGGCCCTAGACGAGTTCGCGATAACCACGACCTTCATGGCCGGGCCTATTGCTACCGGATTTCTCCTGCTCGTGGTGGAACCGGGCGTAATTTTCCTCGTGTTGGCCAGCATATCCGCTGTCGGCGTCCTTCTCGTGCCAACCGGCTCAGAGCCGATCCAGTCGACTGCAAAAGGAAACGATCCAACGCGGAGACGATCATTCATAGGTGACCTATTTGAAGGTTTCGGCTACATCCGTAGGAGCAGGGTTCTTCTCGGGATAACTGCGATATCGATCACGGCCGAGATGTTTGCGTTCAACTACATGACCATGATTCCAGTGTTCGTCAAGGAAGTGTTCGAACGTGGTCCTGGGTTACTGGGAATTCTCAACGGGACCATGCCGGTGGGAGAACTTTTCGGGGCAGCATTCATGGCGGCATTCGCCCTGAGGGTTGCAAAACCGGGGCGACTGCTCATGGGCAGTGTCGCCGCCATGTTTATTGTCGGTATCCCACTCGGTGCGTCCGCCTGGTTACCCGGGACGTTAATACTTTTGGCGATCATCGGTGGACTTGGTCAAATGTTCTTCGTAATGACGTCCTCACTGTTGCTCAGGGAGACACCGTCGGAAGCGCGGGCGAGGGTGCTGGGCCTGCAACAGGTGACCTGGGGCGCCGGCGCTCTGGGCGGGCTGGTGTCCGGAGCACTGGCTACGGCGTTCAACCCGCACATTGGTATCATCATCCCGTCGGCCATCGGACTGGTGCTCGTGCTCGTCATCATCGTCGTATCCCCCGAATTACGTTCAGTCGGAGGGCATGTATCCGAAGACGATCTTACTCTGGCACCGACGGACCCAACGGTGGGGGGCGCCGGGGTTGACGCGATCGGTGATTGAGACACGACCGGAACCTTGTATCAATGTTTTCGGTCATGTTCCAATCCGTAGATGCCCGGCAGTCCCCGGTATCGCTGATCCAGGTCCAGTCCGTAACCGACCACGAAGTGCCCGGAGAAGGTGAAGCCGACGTAGTCCGCCGTGAGTTTCGTTCGGCGACGCTCCGGACGGTCAAGCAGGGTACAAACACGCAAGGACGCTGGATGCTTGCGTTGCAGATGACCTAGTGCTGCCCTTGTGGTCAGTCCTGTATCGACAATGTCCTCGACAACTATGACTGGGCGATCCGTGATATTTTCAACACTTGGCCCCCAGGCGACTCGAACATGCCCAGAGCTTTCGGTGCCGGCGTTATAACTGGACAGCCGCATGAACTCGATCTCGGCGGGCGACTTCATCTGGCGTACGAGATCTGCGAGGAATATGAACGAACCTTTGAGCGCACCAACCAAAACCGGAGGGTTAGATGCGTAATCGTGATCGATTTTTCCGGCGATGGCGGCAACCCGATCGGAGATCTGTTCCGGCGTCCAGAGTGGAGTGAGCCGTGGATCGTCGGGGGAGGTCGTAGATCGCCTGTTGGTCTGCATCGTTAGCCTGATTTCTTGTCATTGATTACGAATGGAGGGACGACATCAATGGAAACCATTTTAAGTAACAATCTCTTGGAACACAGCCGCAGACCGTGCCGATCCGTCTGACCTGCGGTAACGTTGATAGCCACGGGGTTGAACGTTGTTTGACTCTTTGTGTGAGATTTCAAAGGCGCCCAACAATCGGATCCTGAATCCAGTTCAGGATGATATTAATCGAGTCCAGAAACTCTCAAGGAGAATCATGGTCCAGACGCACGATATCGAACGACCTTCAAAGGCACTGATCGAAGGTCTATCCAAAATTGGAAGCGCGACAGCGACCGGAGAGTTGAGCCGACTCGGTGTTAGTGACGCGCAGATACTCGGCCCGCTCCCGTACACCACCGGTAAGGCAATCTGTGGCCCGGCGATCACGCTGCAGTACATGCCCATGCGCGAGGACTTGTACCCGCAAGAGGAGTACAAAGACCCGGAAAAACAGCTGCACAGGCATGCGCTCTATCACACACAGCCCGGCGACGTGGTGGTCGTGGACGCACGCGGGGACATGTCCAGCGGCGTGTTTGGATCGATGATGCTGACTTACTTTCAGGGACGTGGCGGCGCTGGAATTGTGATCGACGGCGTAATCCGTGACGTGGAAGAAGCGTCCAAGCTCGACATCGGGATGTGGTTGCGCGGTGTTTCCCCGAACCACCACACCCAGACGAACATCATGCCGTTCGCCGTCAACGAACCTGTAGCGTGCGGCGGAACGCTTGTGATGCCGGGCGACATCGTGATCGCAGACGATGACGGTGCGGTCAACGTGCCGATAGCGCTCGCCCGGCAACTATTGGAAAACGCTTCGACACACGTCGAATGGGAAGAATTCACCCGCTTGCGCCTACTTGAAGGTGGTGATCTCCGGAAGTACTACCCGCTCCGGGACGATGCACGGGCTGAGTACGAAGAGTGGAAGAAGGCCCAAGACTGAAATAAACGGTGCACATGGTCGCGTGTCATCCAAACGCCCGGTCATATCCTGGAAAGTCGCTTTCGTGACGGGCCAAAATGGTCATAGATAGCGGTATTTCTTTGATGTTTACGCTGCCCCCCCAGTGGTACCCTTAACGTGACGAAATTCGTCGGGCAACTTTCCACGTACTGTCGAGCGCCTGACTTGAACAAGCAACACACGGTCCGGAGCGCGGATTCGACCGCTGGTTCCGGACCTTCTCGCGTTACGAGAATCCCATCCAGTACCGGACGCGTTTATAGAGGCAAAATGTCTACTCAGATTCGATCAGATCGCCGTAATGTCGCGATCATCGCCCACGTCGACCACGGCAAGACGACGCTGGTTGACGCCATGCTCCAGCAGTCCGGCGCGTTCACTGCCCATGCAGAACTCGTGGATCGGGTGATGGACTCCAACGAGCTGGAACGTGAAAAAGGCATCACCATCTTGGCCAAAAACACGGCTGTTCGGTGGGGCGATACAAAGATCAACATCATCGACACACCCGGCCACGCAGACTTCGGCGGCGAGGTCGAGCGAGGTTTGACGATGGTGGACGGCGTCCTCCTGCTCGTTGACGCTAGCGAAGGCCCTCTGCCTCAGACCCGATTCGTTCTCAGGAAGTCGCTCGAAGCGCGGCTACCGGTGATTGTTGTGATCAACAAGATCGACAGGGCAGATGCGCGTATCAAAGAGGTTGTCGACGAGGTTTACGAACTATTCCTTGACCTTGACGCAGACGATGATCAGATCGACTTCCCGATCGTCTACACGAACGCCCGAACGGGCACTTCGACGACCGACACCGAGATGCCCGGCGTGAATTTGGACCCGATGTTCGAGACGATCATGTCCTTTATCCCGGCTCCGACGTACGAAGACGACCATCCTCTGCAGGCGTTGGTGACCAACCTTGATGCTTCTCTGTATGTCGGACGATTGGCTCTGTGTCGGATCCGACAGGGCACGATCAGACGCGGACAGCAGGTCGCACACTGTCGGATCAATGGCAGTATCGAGCGGGTCAAAATCACCGAACTTTACGTAACGGAAGCACTTGAACGTGTGGATGCCGAGGAGGCTGGCCCGGGGGAGATCATCGCCATTGCCGGCCTACCAGAGGTGACCATTGGCGAGACCTTGGCTGATTATGAAGACCCGCGTCCACTTCCGGTGATCAACGTGGATGAGCCGAGCCTGTCGATGACTATCGGCATCAACACCTCTCCTCTTTCTGGCCGTGATGGCGACAAACTCACGGCACGGCTTTTGGAGAATCGACTCACCCAGGAGATCATCGGAAACGTTTCGATTAGGGTTCTGGCGTCCGAGCGTCCCGACACGTGGATCGTGCAGGGCAGGGGTGAACTCCAGCTCGCGATTCTCATCGAGATGATGCGACGTGAAGGATTTGAGCTAACTGTCGGGAAGCCGGAAGTCGTTACAAAGACGATTGACGGCAAATTGCACGAACCGATGGAGCGATTGTCTATCGACGTTTCAGATGAACACATGGGCGCTGTTTCCAAACTGATGGCAGCCCGCAAAGCCCGCATGCTTGAGATGGTCAATCATGGCCAGGGTCGGGTTCGGATGGAGTATGTCGTACCGGCTCGAGGCCTGATCGGGTTCCATAATGAGTTCCTGATCGAAACGCGCGGCGCCGGGATTTCTAACCACGTTTTTGAGGGCTACGAACCCTGGCACGGCGAACTTCGCACGCGCCGCACGGGAAGCCTCGTTGCTGACCGTGCCGGTCAGACCACCGGTTACGCATTGCAGAGCCTGCAGGACCGAGGGCAACTTTTTGTTGCGCCGGGTACGCATGTGTATGAAGGCATGATCGTCGGCGAAAACCCGCGGTCTCAGGACATGGATGTGAACCCGACCAAGCCAAAGAAGCAGACCAACATGCGTGCTGCATCGGCAGATGCCACGGAGCATCTCGCGATGCACAAGACGCTGACGCTTGAAGAGGCGCTCGAGTTCATCATGTCCGACGAGTGCCTTGAAGTGACCCCGGCCACCGTGCGAATCCGTAAGGCGACGCTTTCACAGCTTCAACGCGGTCGTGAGCAGGGCCAGAAGAAGCACGCAAACGCCCGCTAAGGCGCCGTGGTCTTGGGCTTGTAAGTGGTTCTGATCTGTTCCAATGATCTTCTGTATTCACTGGACTTAACCACTCCGTGAGCCCCTCCGAGATTAAGGATTGGTAAATTTGAACCTCCTCCCTCCTCCGTGGGGTCTGGAGGTGGGGCGCTTTGTGCGGTGACGATCGATATCATCGCCCACGCCACCACCGTGGTCCACATCGCGTATCCTCATCGCACAATTGCCGCGTGTATCCAATGAGAAGGTTAGAGTCTTGGCTAAAGATCTGATCATGCCTGGAAAAGATGCGCTCTCGTCTGTCCGCTACGCGCTGGAAGTAGCGCCGCCGCCGGTGTCATGGCGCGTGGTTGCTTCGAACCTGGATATTACAAATCGCTTTCAGGTTCTGTTGGACGACGACCGAAAGATCCAGGTCATGCCAGACCCGGAGCCTCGCATCTATGTGCCGGGCGGCGACATTTCTCTTATCGATCTGCTCTTCTACTACCCGCGACGACCTATTGGCGGTGCAGGCGTGCTCAACTTGGCCCACAGGTTCGCAGACAGGTTGAACTGGAATCTTGTGACCGGCGTCGCTCTGATCGACAACGACACGGATCTAGGTCCTTACGGCTCGATGTGGCTAAAGCATGTGATCGACATTCGAGGCGGCGTGACAACGGAATACCTGGCGGGCCAAGTCGATGCCTTCATCGCATCTATGCACCTCGTGCGGCGATTGCACGAGGCCGAACCGGACAGCCCGTTAGCCACTGGGGCATGGATGGGACGCGGGTAGATGAAGCACCGGGACTTAGATCAGAGCGAAAGTCTCTTCCACCATGTCGGCGACCCTGTTTCCGATCACCAGCGACGACGTGGCGCCCGGCGACGGCGCGTTCAGTACGTGCACTGCGTCTTCTGTCTGGGCGATCCGGAAGTCATCTAGCAGATTGCCCTGATTGTCGACGGCCTGTGCACGAACGCCTGACCCGCCAGTACCAAGGTCTGTTTTTTGTATCTCGGGGATCATCTTCTGGAGATCTTTCACGAATACGCTCTTCCTGAGTGATCGATTCACCTCGTAAAAGCCGGTCTTCCAGTCGCGGGCCGTCATCTTCCAGAACCCACCAAAGGTGAAAGTCTCCCAGCTATCACCGATGGAGAAGTCGCGCTTCCGGTATCCCTCACGTCGCATTGCCAGAACGGCGTTCGGCCCGGCCTCCACGTAGCCCTTCATGTTGTGGGTGAAGTGGACGCCGAGGAATGGGAATGCGGGATCCGGCACCGGGTAGATCAGGTGCTTGACCAAGTGCTCCCGTTCCTTCTTGATGGTGTAGTACTCTCCCCGGAACGGGATGATGTGCAAACCGGGGTCTACGCCCATCATCCGGGCGACCCGGTCGGAGTGCAGTCCGGCGCAGTTGATGATGTTCTTCGCACTGAATTCGCCGCTCTCGGTCTCGATATAGATCCGACCGTCATGGCGCTCAAAGCTCTCCACTTTGGAATTCAGGTGGATCTCAGCACCGGCGTTCTGTACCTTCTCTGCGTAGACCCGGGACACATCCTGGTAGTTGACGATGCCGGTCTTGGGAGCAAACAGCGCAGCGATGCCTTTGACGTGCGGTTCAAGTTCCGCCAGCTCGCCTTGATCGACCAAACGGAGACCCTCGACGTCGTTCGCCTTCCCGCGCTCTTCTAAGATCTTGAGTCGCTCGACCTGTACATCGTCTGAAGCGACGATCACCTTGCCGATCTCGCGGTAAGGGATCTCGTTCTCCTGGCAAAACTTCACCATCGAGGCCCGACCTTCGACACAGAACTGCGCCTTAAATGACCCGGGTCTGTAGTAGATGCCGGAGTGGATGACGCCGCTGTTGTGGCCAGTCTGCTGCTGGGCGATGTCGTCGCCCTTCTCCAGCAGTGCAATCTTAAGGTCGGGATGTCGTTCCAAAAGGGTCAGAGTGGTGGACAGACCAATGATGCCCGCCCCGACAACGATGATGTCGTACTGGTTTTCTGGCACGCGATATAAGATCCAGTATTCAGGGTTAGCTGTTTTCGGTTGACAGCCTGAGCAGATTATCACGAGAGGCAGTAAGCGGAGTGCGTTATAGGAAAGCAACACCCTGAACACTCGATGGGCTGGGGCAAGTTTCGGGTGCCTTTTTATGCCACGGCCACACTTCCCGCTGTGCGCCGGTTCTGCTAGGTTTGGCCCCGATGACGGTACAGCCCACCAAAATACCTCGCCCCGAACGCGTCCAGCTTTTTGTGACCTGCCTCGTTGACCAGTTCCGGCCAGAGGTCGGAGAGAGCGTGGTGAACGTCCTTGAACGTCTCGACATCAAGGTCGATTTTCCGGAAGGCCAAACTTGCTGCGGACAGCCTGCATTCAACTCAGGGTTCCGTGACGAGGCAGGCGATGTAGCCCGACACTTTCTGGACGTGTTCGATGCAACTGAAGGCCCGATCATCGTGCCATCAGGCTCCTGCGGTGCGATGGTCAGGAATTTCTACGGCGAGATGTTTGCGGACGACCCGGGGGAGATGGAGCGTGTGAGGCGCGTAGGCGAGCGGATCTACGAGTTTACGGAGTTTCTGGTGGACGTCCTTGGTCAAGACGATCTTGTTGAAGAAATGGGCGCGCATCTAGACGAGACAGCGACCTATCACCAGTGCTGTCACCTCGAACGTGAGCTCGGCGTGGACCACCAGCCTCAGGAGTTACTAGGGCAAATCAAGGGCCTTGAGATGTTACCGATGTATCGAGCGGAGGTGTGTTGCGGATTTGGCGGGACGTTCGCTGTGAAGTTTTCTGATGTATCGACGGCCATGCTCGATGAAAAGCTGGACAACGTTGCCGCCACGGGAGCATCGATGATTGTGGCTGGGGACACCGGATGCATCATGCACATGGCGGGAGGCCTTAGACGCCGTGGCTCAGATCAACAGGTTCGCCACATCGCCGAAATTTTGGACGAGGCCACATGTCCTACCAATCACGCGACCGAGGGGCGGACCTGATGCTACCAACGACCGACCGCTTCAAAAAAGGCGCTAAAGAGACTCTTGCCGACCCCGTTATCCAGATGTCGATGGAGGCCGTGTACACCGGGTTTCACACCAATCGACAATCAGCCGGCGCCGCCACTGAAGGTTGGGACGGGCAGCGCGACCGGGGTCGGGCGATTAAAGAACACACGATCGCCAACCTGGACTACTACCTTGAAATGTTGACGGATAAAATCGACGCAAACGGCGGGAATGTCTTCTTTGCCGATGACTCCGCTGCGGCGACCGAATACATCTTGAACCTAGCCCGTGCCCGAGACGTGAAGACGGTCATCAAGAGTAAATCGATGGTGTCTGAGGAGATGAGCCTCGCCCACGAGATGGAGGCGGTCGGTATCGAGGCCGTCGAGACTGACCTCGGCGAGTACATTATCCAGCTTGCCGGTGAAGCGCCTTATCACATTATTGCCCCGGCGATTCACAAGTCCCAGGATCAGGTCGCCGAGATGTTTTCGGAGATGACCGGCACTGATCCCGGGCAGACCCCTGAAGGGCTGACGACGACGGCACGAGGGATGCTGCGGGAGACGTTTCTGCGGGCCGACATGTCGGTCACCGGCGTCAACTTTGCCGTCGCCGAAAGCGGCAGCATAGTCCTCGTTACTAACGAGGGCAACGGACGCATGTGCACCTCTATGCCTCGTGTTCACGTTGCCGTGATGGGCATGGAGAAGATCGTTCCGTCCATACAAGACCTTGGGATGATGCTCCGTATTTTGATCAGGTCGGCGACGGGTCAACGAATCAGCAGTTACGTCACGATGATCAACGGCCCGAGACGAGACGAGGAGGAGGACGGCCCGGAAGAATTCCACCTCGTGATCGTGGACAACGGAAGAATGAAATTGCTTGCCGATCCGAAGTTGCGTGAGGCACTCTACTGCCTCCGTTGTGGCGCATGTTTGAATGCCTGTCCGGTGTATCGTAAGGTCGGCGGCCACAGCTACGGTTGGGTCTATCCAGGGCCGATTGGCGCCGTGGTGTCTCCCGTGATGTCTGGACTGAAACAGGGCAAGGATCTGCCGTTTGCCTCTTCCTTATGTGGTGCGTGCCGGGAGGTGTGCCCGGTAAGGATTGATATCCCGAACATGCTTCTTCATCTTCGCCAACAGGTTGTAGAGGGTCCGCCAGAAGACCGCAACATTGGACGGATTGAACGGTTGGGCTGGAAGGCTTGGCGGTTCGGGAATATGAAGTCGAGCAGGTTCCGTGCTGGCGGCAAAATCGCGAATTTGCTGGGACGCCCGTTTGCGAGGAAAGGGATGTTTCGTCGGCTTCCCCCACCGCTCTCGGGCTGGACTCGCAGTAGAGATCTGCCGATCCCTGCGTCTTCACCGTTTAGAGATCGCTTCAAGAAACGTCAGTCGGGAGACGGGGAATAATGGCCATCACCGGGCGGGACACATTTCTTGAGCGTGTCCGCGGCGCGCTAGGCCGAACTCCTGGGGCGCCGGAACTGGATGATGCCACCCACATCGGGCTTGCGGTAGAAGATGTCAGGCGTTCAGCTGACGATGTGCGTCGGGAGATGAGTGAGTCAGGAGACGCGTTGCTGGACGCGATGACGGAGTCGGCGGGAATGGCGGGATGGAAAGTTCGGCGTGTCGCATCTCCTGAAGACGCAGCGGACGTGGTTGCGGAGATCTGTTCAGAAGCAGGTGCGACGAACGTGTTGCGATCAGATCAGGACGTATTTGCATCAATCCCGGTTGACGTTGCTTTGTCATTGAAGGGCATCACGCTCGGAGTCGCTACGGTTGGCGGAGTCGGAGACGATATTCCCGCCCTCAAGAAGGCGGCGTTTGATGCCGATGTCGGCATCACCGGCGTGGACTATGCCATTGCCGAAACTGGCACCGTCGTGTTGCACCCGCGCAAGGGACTTTCAAGATTGGTGTCGCTCGCCCCTGGACGGCACATCGCAATACTCAACTGGGGCGATGTGCTGCCGTCTCTCGATGAGTTGTTCACTCTGGAACGTGCCGACTTTAACAATGGCGCAATCGAAGGCTCTATGAACCTGATATCTGGTCCCAGCCGCACCGGTGACATTGCAGCGACGATAGTCGATGGAATGCATGGCCCGTTTGAGGTGCATTTGGTGATCGTGGGGTAACAACGTGAATCTGACTGCTCAAGATGCCTTGGTCATCGTCGACGTACAAAACGATTTCTGCCCCGGAGGCCCGCTCGCCGTGGCAACGGGTGACGCGGTGGCACGCACGATGACGCGTCTGGCTTTGGCGTTTAGCCAGCAGGGTTCTCGTGTGTACGCAACACAGGATTGGCACCCGGCCGGGCACTCATCGTTTAAAGAGTCCGGTGGGCCGTGGCCGCCGCATTGTATTCAGGGCAGCCAAGGCGCGGAGCTCCATCCAGAATTGAATCTGCCGTGCGATCACGAGATCATTAAAAAGGGCAAGGACCTTTCCGTGGATGCCTACTCAGGATTTCTGGATTCAAACCTTGAAGAACGGCTTAAGGCCGCTGGTGTAATCCGGGTGTTTGTTGGGGGGTTAGCAACCGACTATTGCGTGCTCAACACTGTGCTGGACGCCTGCCGTATTGGCTTCGAGACCTATCTGGTGAGTGACGCGATAGGCGCAGTGGATGTGCATTTGGGAGACGGTGAGCGGGCGATCGAGGAAATGGTCGGCGCTGGTGCGAAGGCGATCACGCTCGATGATGTGGTCTCATGACGACTTGGTTTGACGGTGCTGAAACAAATGTGTGCGATCACATCGTAGGGACGGAAGTACTATTCGCCCGTATGTACGGCGAGACGATATTGGAAAGCCGTCAACGGGGACTTTGATCCTGAACCCTAGGCGAAGGATCTCCTGGCTATTGACCGGGAATGTTCTTGGTCCCGATTTACTTAGAATGGCACTCCGTGACGACAGTCCTGCGGTGCATTCAAAAATAGACGGCAAGTAAAACACTTCCTCACCGTTGGCGTAGGATCACGATATCGATGCGCGTCAACTGACTTTTGATCAGGTGCACAAACGGTATTTGGCTTGACTTCAATACTGGCTAAGTCCTCATCGTTGTGCGTCGTCATCTCCCCGGAACGGGTGGTAGCGCATCAGACTTTCAAATTCTGACCGACCTCTATCGTGCGCATTATCTCTTCTGTGACACCTGCAAGCAGGTTGGCAGTGTCTGCCATGGCATCGTCCAGCGACATCGGACCGCCGACGAGTGTGAATGCTGCGTCGAGCCCCTTCTCGTGCGTCTCGCGATAACCCTCGCCCAGGCCACCAGCGATTGCGATCACCGGAATCCCACGCTTCTTCGCACGCTCCGCCACGCCGACGGGTGTCTTGTTGAAGATTGTTGAGTGGTCGATCTGGCCTTCGCCTGTGATGACGAGGTCAGCGCCCTCTAACCTTGCGTCCAGCCCCACGGCGTCAAGGACGATGTCTACTCCAGCGGCAAGGCGTGCATCTAGGAAGGCCATCAACCCTGCGCCTAGCCCTCCGGCTGCGCCCGCACCAGGCCTCGCTCTAACACTGACGCCAAGATCGTTCTCCACCACATCGGCGAATCGGGACAGCGCGTCGTCGAGCTGCTGGACGTTCTCCGGAGTCGCACCCTTCTGGGGCCCGAACACCGCTGATGCGCCGTCGTCGCCGCACAGCGGGTTGTTGACATCACACGCCACGGTTACTTCTACGCCCAGCAATCGTTCATCGAATTTCGACATATTGGCGTGGTGGAGACTGGCAAGCGCCGCGCCACCTCTGGCAAGTTCGTTATTGTCGACATCGCGAAGGCTGATCCCGAGCGCCTGCGCGAGACCTGCTCCGCAATCGTTCGTTGCGCTCCCGCCAATTCCAACGATGAAGCGACGATACCCGGCGTCCAGAGCCGCCGTGAATAGCTCGCCTGTGCCGTATGTGGTCGTATTCAGCGGGTCCAACTCGTCCAGCTCGAGCAGGGCCAGCCCGGACGCACTCGCCATCTCGATAACGGCGGTCTTGCCATCGCCCATCGCACCCCAGATAGCCTCTATGGGACGCCCCAGCGGATCAGATACCGTTGCGGTCTCGATGGTTCCGTTGGAGCTATCCACGAGCGCTTGCAGTGTTCCATCGCCGCCGTCGGCCGCCGGAACGAGCACCGTCTCGGCGTCGGGCATCACAGCATTTACGCCCTTTTCGATAGCGCGAGCAATCTGAAGAGCGGTAAGCGAACCTTTGAACCCCTGAGGGGCGATCACAATTTTCATGCCCGAAATTATAGGCGGCGACCGTAGGCCCGGTTAGTTAATAGCGAAACTTGTCACGGTCGTTTCGGTTAACTCTTATCTGGGATCCTGCTAAAACCGAAGATCACTGAAGTTTTCGCGTCTCTTGGTACACTTCTGCTTTTCCCGGCCCGCCCAAACCCCAAACGGAGTAACAGTTGGCCACTATTAGAAGCGCAACATACCTCAAAGATGTCGTCTCGATGCACATCTCGTCGCACGGACAGCCGGCTATCGATCTTGCGACAACCGTACTGGGTCACCCTGAGACGGGATACAAGGAGATCAGGACATCGGCCGCAACCGCCGCCGCGATCAGATCGCTCGGGCTTCACGTGCGGGAGGACATCGCAGTCACCGGAATGACGGCAACCCTGCAGGGGGGGTCTCCCGGGCCAAACATAGCCATCCTTGCGGAGCTTGACGCTCTACCGGTGCCCGGGCATCCGAATGCCGATCCTGAAACCACGGCAGCGCACGCCTGCGCGCATCACTGCCAACTCGGAAATATGCTGGCGACGGCGATAGGACTGCAAGCTCCGGGAGTGCTCGAATCGCTCTCTGGTAGCGTGACTTTGATGGTAGTTCCCGCGGAAGAGTACGTAGAGATCGAATGGCGCAACGAACAGCGTATGGCGGGGCGAATTGAATTCCTGGGCGGCAAGCCTGAGTTTGTCCGGCTTGGCGAATTGGATGATGTAGACATCTGCATGATGACCCACGTCACCACGGAACACCCGCATGAGGGATTTGGAGTCGGGGGGACCAACACCGGACTGGTGGCCAAGTTCATCAAATATGTCGGCGTGAAATCGCATGCTGGTGGCGCGCCGCACCTCGGCGTTAACGCCCTGAACGCGGCGCATATGGCGATCGCCGGGATTCATGCGCAACGCGAGACCTACAGGGACGAGGACATGGTGCGAATCCACCCGATCATCACGCGGGGCGGTTCGGTGGTGAACGCCGTGCCGGACGATGTGCGGATGGAGACATTTGTGCGTGGGGCAAGCATCAATGCAATCAGAAGCGCTAATGAGAAAGTGGACCGTGCGTTACGTGCCGGCGCGCTTGCAGTTGGAGCGACGGTGGAGATTACGACGCTTCCGGGTTATCTACCGCTCGCGCCGGACGTTAACCTGACGGCGCTCCACCGCGCTAACGCCGAAATGCTGGTCGGAAGCGATAGGGTTCATGAATTCGGGCGACGAGGTGGCTCAACGGACATGGGTGACCTCACCCAGTTGATGCCTGGCATACATCCGTATGTCGGCGGCGCCGTTGGGCGGTCAAACCACGCCGAGGACATGATCGTGGACGACTACAACCTTGCGGTCCTCGATGCCGGCAAGGCGATGGCTATGACGGTGGTCGATCTTCTGTCGAACGGAGCATCTGAAGGCATGCGGGTGATATCGGAGCACAATCCGGCGATGACGAAGGATGAATATTTGATCCTTCAGCGGGCATTTCTGAGCGAACGGTCCTACACGGAATGAGCACGGTAATGGAACTAAACAGGATCGAAGTCAAAGCGGCCGTACGCCGGGCTATCGAAGGCTCAGCCGATGAGATCATCCGGCTAGCGCGCTATATATACGAACATCCGGAGCCCGGGTTTACGGAAGAACGTACAGCGAAGGTTGTCGCCGAAGCACTGACAAAGGCCGGCGTGAAACCCGAGACAGGGATAGCTATAACCGGCATGAAGGGCCTCAGAACATTTAACGGTCAAGGTCCGACGGTGGCCGTGATCGGTGAACTTGATGCCGTGAAAGCGCCGGGGCATCCCGGCGCGGACATGACTACCGGGGCGGCGCACGCCTGCGGTCACCATTCCCAGCTCGGCGCGCTTATTGGCGCCGCCATCGGCCTCGGCGTCCCTGAAGCTGCCTCCACTCTCTCTGGACGGGCCGCTTTTATAGCGACTCCGGCCGAAGAGTTCATCGATGTAGAGATGCGCTGGGGCTTGCGGCAGGCTGGTCGACTAGGGCTGTTATCGGGCAAGCAGGAGATGATCCGACTGGGCGCGTTCGATGACATTGATATGGCGATGATGATCCACACCAGCTCGAGCAAGTCCCAACGCCGTTTCATTGTCGGCGGGACCAGCAACGCGCACGTAGTTCACTACGTCAGGTTCCTGGGCAAGGCGGCCCATGCCGGTGGGGCACCTCATCAGGGTGTGAACGCACTGCAGGCGGCGATGTTGGCTCTATCCGCTATCAATACGCAGCGAGAAACCTTCGAAGCCGAGAATCAGACCCGTGTACACGGGATTATCACGCGCGGCGGTGTAGCAACAAACGCTGTTCCTGCCGAGGTCGTATACGAAGGACGCGTACGAGGCCGGACGATGGCGGCGGTGGACAAAATCGCTGCCCGGGTCGAGGACTGCTACCGTGCCGGCGCGCTTGCCATGGGCGCAAGCCTGGAGATCGTGTCAATCCCGGGATATCTGCCGTTGGATAACAACAAGGATTTTGCGAAGGTGTTCACCGAGAACGTGGTCACCGAGTTCGGGGAAGACGCCCTCACAACGCAGGCGGATACCGTAAACGCCGGTGGGTCGACGGACATGGGAGACCTGTCACAGATAATGCCCGCCCTGCACCCGTATGTAGCGGCAGCGGAAGGTACCGGTCATGGCATCGACTACGTCATCGCCGACTACCGGCGAGCAGTAGTTGATTCGGCGATTGCGATGGCATTGACGGTTGTAGATCTGCTGTCGGATAACGCTGCCGAAGCCCGCGGAATTATCGACTCAAACAAGCCGTCAATGACGCGGTCGAAATACGTCCAGAGCCAGACCGACAGGCTACGAAAAATCGAATACCGAGGCGGGTGAGACCTGATGGGTGTAGTACCCGTCTGAGGGCGAACCCTATTGGCACTGCCATGCCCTGTGGGGCGTTCTTATGGTATTAAGCAGGGCATGAGGGACAAATAAACGGCCCATTGGAGTCTACCAGCGGTCGAAGTGCATGACTTCGTCTACCGGGGCTCGGCGGGTCGGTCCGTAGCCGTGTCCCTCTTCGGGGAACCCGAACGGTAGCAGGGCGACCGTCTGTACGTTCTCCGGCAAATCGAGAATTTCTCGGACCTCTGCCTCGAATCTGGTGTGGAATGTTGTCAGAACGCTCGCGAGACCTAGACCCCGGGCGGCGAGGAGCATGTTCTGTACCGCCGGGAAGACCGATGCTCCACGGCCCATCGTCTCCGGAGAGCCGTTGTGGCGCACGCAGATGATGATCCAGAGCGGAGCTTCCGCGATATGGCTGGCGAGGTGCTCAGCAGAGCTGTAAGACCGAGCCCCGAGACGACCGGGGTCCTTTGACAGGCCATAACTCTCGTCCCATGCGCGTTTGTAGTAAACGGCGATCTGGTCCTTGACGTCCTGATCTTGGATGATGACGAATTCCCAAGGCTGATTGTTCCCGCCGCTGGGTGCTTTTGAAGCTGCCAGAAGGATGCGGTCAAGCATTTCGGACGGTATGGGATCGGGCTTGATATAGCGAAGTGCTCGCTGGGTGTCGATGGCCTCAAACAGGCTAATCTCGTTCTGCATTTTGGACTCCGTTACTATTCAGATCTACCTGAGCGATTGGACTATAGGAAATGCTTGATTGTAGCCAGGCTATAAGCGTTTCAGAGATTGAAATCCCGCGGGGAATCCCGTTCAGACTCGGCGTCTATCACGTTGATCACTTCGCGCACCGCCTGGTCAAGTTGGTCATCGTGATTGACGACTCTGAAATCAAACCACTCCGCATCATTTATCTCATTGATGGCCTTGGCACGACGTTCCGTAATCGCTTCGATGGCATCTGCACCGCGGTCCTCGAGTCGTGCCTGAAGACTTTGCAGATCAGGCGGCATGATGAATATCAGGAGTGCATCTTTCACAAGTTGACGGATGCGTGCGGCGCCTTGCACATCAACCCGGATCATCACGTGACGCCCGACCGCCAGAGCCTCTTTCACCTGCTGTCTGGGAACCCCGTACATGTTGCCGTAGACCTCGGCATGTTCTAAGAGTTCGTTGGAATCGATCAACTTCTGGAAGCGTTCTCGATCAACAAAATAGTGATTCACGCCGTCCACCTCTCCTGGGCGCGGCTCACGGGTAGTCGCTGTGATGACGAAGTGGTACGGGTATTTCAGTTCGGCCATCCGTTCAAGGATGGCGTCTTTGCCGACGCCAGATGGACCCGACAGGACGACGATCATAGGGCGTTGTTTGCCCTGTACTTTTGCAGGAAAGTTTGGCGTGTTCGAAATGTCGGTTGAATCCGTCACACAACGACTCCAGCGAGGGTGTCCAGGTCACTCCAGAAAGTCGGGTATGAAATATTGACGGATTCCGCTCTTTCGATTCCGATCGTCCCCTCGCTAACCAGTCCGGCGATGGCCAGCGACATCGCAATCCGATGATCGTCAAAGCTGTCAGCCACCGCGCTCTGAATGCGACCGCCGCCGTGGATCGTAAGACCTTCTTCCGCCTCCTCATGCTCCACACCGGCCGATTTGAGCCAGGCGACTGTCGCAGAAATGCGGTCGGACTCCTTGACCCGCAGCTCCGCCGCGTCGGTAATGCGTGTTGTGCCCTCGGCCATCGCAGCGGCAACCGCAATCACCGGGATCTCGTCGATCATCAACGGGACGACATCTCCGTCAATATCGACACCCTTTAACTGAGAAGAACGCACTCTGAGATCGGCCACCGGCTCCCCTGCGACGTCCCGCTGATTTACCAACTCGATATCCACGCCCATAGCCCGAAGCACTTCGAAGATCCCGGTACGCGTCGGGTTGACTCCGACATTGGACAATGTGATATCAGCGTCCGGGTGGGCGGCTGCGGCGACGATCCAGAATGCAGCAGACGACACATCACCTGGCACTTCAACGTCTGCTGCTGTGAGTTCTGATGCGGAGGTGGTGACGGTCAACCCGTTGACCTCGATGTTTGCGCCCATTCCTTTAAGCATCCGCTCTGTGTGGTCACGGGACACGTCCGGTTGCTTGATTACTGTGTTTCCGGTCGCCCTTAAGCCAGCAAGAAGCAGACATGATTTCAGTTGAGCGCTGGCGACCGGCATTTCATACTCGATGCCGTGGAGGTTCCCACCATGGAAAACGATTGGGGCGAGTTCACCATCGTTCCGGGCCGAGATCTCGGCGCCCATGCTCCGCAGCGGATTGATGACCCGTCCCATTGGCCTTGACCGTAACGAATCATCGCCCGTGATGACGGTCATGATCGGGCGTCCCGCGAGCAGGCCCGACATAAGGCGTGTGGTCGTGCCGCTGTTGCCTGCGTCCAGTATCTCTTTAGGTTCGACCAGCCCGTGCATACCGACGCCGATAATTCGGACCGTATCGCCGCGCCCGGCTGCGCCCGGCAAACGTTCGATATCGACGCCCATCGCACGAAAAATGCTGATGGTAGACGTACAGTCGGCGCCGCCGGACAGGTTCGTGACGATCGCAGATCCGCTCGACAGGGCGTTAAACATCACAGCGCGGTGCGAGATAGATTTATCGCCGGGTATCTCGATAGTGCCGCGAAGGCGTTGTGGTCTCGAAACCTCTCTTATCATGGCTCCAGATTAACCTCACAACGTTGACTAAATCAGGCGGCTTCGGGCTATTTTTGTCAGTTCCGGCCGTTGGGTTCGTCTTTTTTGTCGCCCCGTTTGCCGCGGAGCCGTCCCATTATTCCGCCGCCGAGGAACATCAGGCCAAGAGATTCGGTCATGGTTGCGGCGCCATCGTCCCCGGGCATTTCAGTGTCCGGTCTGACGCCAGCAGTCCAACGGAGCCGATGCTCGTATGCTTGCGTCAACAGAGACTTCAGGGCTCCACCGTTGTTGTTATCACCGACTGATGCGAGGGCGTTGCGTAACCCCTTTAACTCCTCCAAATAAATGTCGAGCCAGTGCAGCATCATCTCCGGGTTGGTTTCGCAGATCCCGTGTGTTGTTTCCGGGTCCATCCCTGCGAGCCTTGAGAGATCAGAGAACTCGGACGATGCAAATTTGCTGATCTCCCCCCAGGCTGGGCTTTTGGCCGCGGTTAATACCAGAGCGGAGGACATCAGAAGGGGGCCGTTCGATACGGCCGCAATGTAGCTGTCGTGCTCGGAAACGTCCACGAATCTTGGTTTTGCGCCCAGTAGCTCAACAAATTCGACGACCGTTTGCACGCATTTTTCGGGCGCACGAATGGCCGGCATAAGGGGATATGAGGCATCCACAAACATGTCCGGGTGTGCGGAGTCCTGTCCGGCGAGGCCACCACCGGCAAGTGGGTGGCCGCCGACGAACCCGATGGAATCCGGCATTTTCTCGTTTGCCCATTCCATTACCCGTGATTTCGTGCTGGCCGTATCTGTGACGGCGGTGCCGGGTTTGAGCCAACCCACAATGTTGTCCATCAGTACCGGAATTTCCATGACCGGGACTGCCAGCACAACTAGATCCGCATCCTTTACGGCCTTGTCCAGACGCCACTCGTTATCGTCGATAGCGCCGATCTTCTTTGCACGGCCCTGGACGGCGGAGTTGTGATCAAACCCGATGACCTTTACGTTCTTGCGGGCGGAACGAATGGCCATGCCGATCGAACTGCCAATCAGGCCCAGTCCGATGATAGTTACCTGTGTCATACGATGGTCCTCTGGGCTCTCCGCAAGGCAGCCATGAGGTCCTCGTGAATCAAGTGGAGGATCGGCGTCAAATAGCCCCTTTGTTCAGCGATATGCCTTGCGGAAGGTCCGGGCGTGGGTTTTTGTAACCGGAGCAGATCCATGAAATACCCGGATGCGGGATAAGAAATAGCTTTGAAACTAGGCGAAGAATATCACACGAGGACCTTACTTCCGGGCGCTGATCATCAGTGACGCTGATCTCTCTTCAGGTATACGACGCTGGATCACAGGTGGATTGCCGAATTACACGCTATAAGGCCTGGGAATCCGGGTCAGTGGCCAGTCTACAGATCGTCCCAGTCGTCGTCGTCGAGATCGTGGTCGTGCTGATGACCGCTCGTAGGAACGCCTGTCTGCGGCATCGTCGCGTCGGAATTATCGCCAGCGCCGCCGCGGTTCTTGCGCGGAGGCAATCCGTCGATGCATTCGCGGTACTTCTTGAGATCGCCGTTTGAAGTGGAAGTCAGATCGATCAACAGCGCATCTACGGGCAGGTTTCGTACGATTTCAAGATCCTGTATCGACGGGGGATTTTCAACTTTAAGGACGAAGTGACTACCGACGAGCCCGACGGTACTTTCCAGCTCGATCAAGCTCGATAGCTTAAGCGGCCACAACCCTTTTGGGGGCGTCAGGAAGAGGAAGTCCACAGGGAGAAACTCAAGCGCCCGGGCCACGCTCTCGGTAAGGGCCGTGTCTACATCATAGCCACGCGCCATATCGTCATCGCGGAGGATTGCAGCGGAGTGATCATCGGAAGACGGGACGACAAAGTCACATCCCTTCTCCTTGAGCCGGTCCAGTCCATCGAAATCGATGTCGCCTAGAGAAACACCCCAGATCTGGTCCTTGAGGTCTGTTATCGGGCTTTCGTCGCTGGCCAGCGCGTCCGCGCCGGTAAGAATGATGGCGTCCACACCTTTCTTGCCGGCGTATTTGTGGGCGTCTTTGGCCGGTGCCGAACCCAGAAGTAACATCGTAGCGGCCGTTTTGGTCCTAGGACGCGTCGCGAACCCCATAGGGGCTGGTGTAGCGCGACCGAGGGCGTCAAATCGGTCGGTCAGTTTAGACACTCGGCGGGTTCCCTTCGTCTTGATTGGGATCACGGGACTCGGCGTTTGGCGTATCGTCGTTTGAATTATCGTCTGCAGACCCGGCTTCCTGGCGCAAAAAAGCTTCCAGTTCCGCTATCAACGGGGCTGTATCAGAGCCTTCGGTCACCGTATCGGAGGCAGATTGTTCGTTATCCCAGCGTTCTTCTAATTCGGTGACGTACTTGTTGACCTCGTCTTGATCAGATAAAGCCTTGGTCAGCCGTCGCGTGAAGTCACCGCCACGGCGGTCAAGTTTTTCGGTATCGATATTGATAGGAATGACCTCTGTGACCGCTTCAAGCAATGCCTTCGTGACGTTCGGGTTTGGCTTGGCCTGCACGTAATGCGGAGAGTGGCCCCAGTAGCTGGCAGTTGGGATACCAGCAGTCGTCATCCGGTCCAGCACGATGGACATTATTCCAGTCGGACCCTGGTAGCTGGACTGTTTGAACTCAAGGTGCCCGTAGCCAGGGCCGAGGTTCTTTGTCTGCGATGAACGGGTGACCTTGACGGGGCGCGTGTGCGGGACGGCGTCCAGCAAGGCGCCAAGCGTAACGAAGAGCTCGACATTGCAGGCCTCTGCGACCTCGTAAATCATCGCCGAGTATGACCGCCACTTGAAGTGAGGTTCGACCCCGCGGAACAACAAAAGATCAGGTCCGTTTCCGTCGGTGTTCCGCCAGGCGTAGAACTGATTCTCCGGCCAGGAGAGTATCCGCTCCCCGTTTGCCCCGTTCCTAACCTTCGGGCGTTGCTCGACAAAGTTGTAAAACTCTTCTGGATCGATCGAGGCGAATTTTTTGGCCGAGATCTGGTCGGCTAAAAATCTAATTGCTCGTGTTGCAGCCTCGGACGCGTCAGGCCAACCGGCAAATGCGGTCAACATGATTGTCCGCCGCAATTCGGGGCGTTCGGTGAATTCGAGGCTGTCCATATCGGCCGCCTCACTCCTGATTTGTCACTCGTCCGGTGGGGCACCGGGCCGGATTCGGCTCAGTCGTCTGAGAGGCGAGTGTAGCATCGCGTCGTAAGAATTGACCCGGCTCGCGGCAGCAATATAAATTCCTCTCGAAACGGATCGCCAAACTCAATACCGGGATCTGGCGCTTCTAGTCAGGTATCTAACCAGCCCGGAGTCGTATGGCAGGGCATCGGTGTCGTACTCCGGGAAAATGGGCGGTATTGTGTCGGAAAGTGGAGTTCCGTACGCCATTTCGCCAACGACCATCTCGGTCAGTCGCGGGAGAGATGCTACATCCTCTGCGTTGTAGCGAATAAGCGTCGTTAGCGCGTCCGGCTCGCCGTCATTCGCCATCTTCCAGAGCCGCACCGCGTCGTAACCGCTCAACCCGGACAACGCGCTCGGCCGTCCAAGAGCAGTCGCCTGCTCGATCTTCTTAAGTCCGCCTTTGAACCCGAGTCTTCGTAACGGGTATCGGAGATCGAGATGTGCCGCATGCGCGAACAGAGAATCGTGGCCATCCACCGAGAACCGACCAAACTCCTTATTTAAGAACGGCATGTCAAAAGATGCGCCGTTATAGCTGACGAACAACGAGTACTTCTGAAGGGCCTCCGGCAGCTCGTCCAGATTCTCGCCCCGGACGAACGCCGTAAACCCCGTGTAATCGATGATGCCGACCATTGTTACGTACGAGTTTTCAGGCGACAGTCCAGTCGTCTCGATGTCCAGAAACGCAGTGGTCTTTTGGAAGTTGGCGTAAAACCGCCAGCATTCTCGGGATCCGAGGATGTCCTGAAAGTAACGGGCGTTCCCGTCATCCAACCGTTGCTCAGCCTGTTGGAGTACCTCTATGTGCTGCGGGTGGGTCGACGCGAACTGATCCCAGGTGGTGACACCTTCGCTCCACAATTCAGACTCCCTTTCGGGTCCGATACCGTCAATTAGTTGGAACGTGCTGCGCAGCAAACAATTTCACCGGATGGGGCAGTGAGCCGATTAGTTTCAAATTGCTAGGACAACCTAACCGTGTTGGCAACACCCGTGGGTCCGTTTGTCACCCGGGGCGGAATATCCAACCGGCTCGTACACGGACCTAGCCCATAGTCGCGAGGACTTTCGCCGTTTCGTCAACGATTCGTTCCTTGCGGCTCTGGCCGAAGACGTCGTCGTCAGGGGGATAGTTGTGGAAGATCGCGCTCTTTGTGCGGATGTCAGCACTTCTGTCGCTAAAGAAAACCGCCCCAACTTACTCGCCGAACTCTCTTCCCATCAGCAACGCCACAGGCTTTTTCGTTTCTTCGGCCTCGGTGAACGCCATCGAAATGCGCTCCATGTCTTCGCCCTGCTCCACCAGGTAGTACCGGATGCCGTAAGCATCCAGGATCGGCTCGATAAATCGAGCGGCGGAGTCCGGCGTAGCGCCGTGCCGAGTCCAGCCGCGGTATCCGACCATAAGCACGAGAGGCATGCTGGTGTCGAGAGACATCCCACGTATCGAATCGCCGGACTCGAACACGCCGGTGTTCTGGATCATCACAACAGGCTTCTTACCGCCGACCCAGAGCCCGGCCGCGATGGCCATTGTCTCACCCTCACGGCACACCGGAACGAGACTGATCGAGTCATCATCGGTGAGGAGGATGTGCATGAAGTTGGTCTCGCTATCCGGGAGCCAGACGGCATGGGTGATCCCATGTTCGTGGAACGCTTCGACGACGGCCGAAGCGCTGATAGTCGAGGAGTCGTAGGCGTTCGTCATATGATCCTTCTGGGTCGCTACCGATAGACCCCGGAGTAAGCTCGAGGACGCGGATTATAGGGTGCGCGACGCCCTAGGGTCTTGACGGTATCAGGTAGATCATTACAACGTCCCATCTCGGAGCTATAATCCGCCTGCCTTGTATGGTCAGGTAACAAAAACACATCCCGCAACCGCGCATCACAACTCTTTAAGAGGAGATTCTTTCCATGGCCCTGCCTCTGGTAGCCATAATCGGACCGAACGATTCGCGTACCCAGGCTGTTGTAGAGCGATATGAAATGCTCGCCGGCCAGCATGGGGGATCGGTCGACGTTCGTTGGATAGACAACGCCTCTGGCGACGCCGAAGTCCTTGAAAATGCCAAAGACGCCATCGCTGTAATCCCAGCAGGGCCCCGAGCAATAACGACGGAACTGGCCCTCAAGTTGCCGAACCTACGTCTTGTCCAGACCACCTCGGCAGGGACCGATTACCTGGACAAGACGGCGCTTGGCGAAAGTGGCGTTCTCGTTGCCAACAACGGCGGCGGTAACTCCGTGGCGGTCTCCGAGCACGCCGTCGCCCTCATGATCTCGGTCTATCGGAAGATGAACCTACAGCTCACGAGCACCCGGGCCGGAACGTGGATGGCGGGGGTGACTGGCGAAGAAGGTGAGTATCACAACCTTGTCGACAAGACGGTCGGCATCGTGGGTCTGGGTCGGATCGGATCCCGGGTGGCGCGACGGCTGCGCGGCTGGGAATGTGAAATTATCTACTCGGACGTGATTTCGATCCCTGAAGACGTTGAAAAAGAGACTAGGGCACGCCGTGTCGAGTTTGACGAGCTGCTGAGCACGTCTGACTTGATCACTCTCCACGTCCCGCTGGACCGCTCGACACACCACATGATCAGCACGCGCGAGCTCGAGATGATGAAGTCGACAGCCATTTTGATCAACGCCTGCCGCGGGCCGGTAGTTGACGAAGCGGCCCTTACGGCCGCGCTGCAATCCGGCCAGATATTCGGCGCTGGGCTCGATGTTCTCGAGCAGGAACCGACTCCCAGCGACAACCCTTTGCTGACCATGGACAACGTCGTTGTGACACCGCACCTGGCCAGCCTCTCAATAGAGTCGGGGATCAGGTCTACCGACTTTGCGATGGCAAATGTCTCCCGATTGGCTCGGGGCGAAGAGCTCGAGTCGATCGTCCACCCGGTCTAAAAGTGACTTCTTCTGACAACGGTGATTTAAGATGGCGATTGCAAGCTGTCTGTTTTGACATGGACGGCGTCATCGCCGATTCAGAGCCGATCCATTACGAGGCGGATCGCCGCACTATGGCTGAGCACGGCGTGGAGTTCACCTACGAAGACAAGAAGGCGAACTACATCGGTCGGACCGTCAGAGGCACGATGTTTGAGCTCTCTGAAGTTCACGAGATTCCTGACCCGGAGATCGTATTGCGAGC
>Ga0209403_10002067_pt1 | contig 24618 bp, 22 predicted proteins | sample ArcticOcean_MG_C_8_FD_187440 | JGI IMG/M metagenome (GOLD analysis project Ga0209403, IMG submission 187440) | Marine microbial communities from western Arctic Ocean - ArcticOcean_MG_CB11_86 (SPAdes) (version 2) | ecosystem: Environmental > Aquatic > Marine > Oceanic | place: Arctic Ocean... | reverse complement strand
GACGTAGTCCCGGAAATGATCTTTCCGTCGACCGCAATCCGCTCGCCTGGGCGGACGACAATCTCGTCTCCCTGGACCACATCGTCCAGCGAAGTCTCGACCAGTTTATCTCCGCTAGCCACAAGCGCCGTCCGAGGTTGCAACCCGATGAGCTTCTTGATGGCATCAGACGTGCGGCCCCGTGCGCGGGCCTCAAGGAATCGACCCAGCAATATCAGGCCGATGATTGCGGCGGACACGTCGTAGTAAGTGCCCGTGGCGTGCCCGCCGAACAGTGATGACGCCTCAAATGTCTCTCGGAAAATAGTCGCTGCGAGGCTGTACGCGAAAGCCACGGATGTACCGATGGCGATCAGAGTGTTCATGTTGGAGGTGCCGTGTTTGAGCGCGCCCCATGCCCCGACGTAGAACTCTTTACCGGCCCAGAACTGAATCGGGATCGCGATGGCAAGTAGGAAGACGTTCAGCCCGGTAGGGGACAGATCTTCAAGTGCGGATACGGACTGGTACTGCATGACCAGCATCATGACGACGGCGGCGGAGAGCGCAAAGATAACGCGGATGCGGAGTGAACGAACACGTGCCACACGACGGGCATCCTCATCAGGGCGCGACATGCCATCGTAGATTACCCCTTCAACGGAGTAACCGGCGTCAGCAACCGCGTCACGGAGATCGCTCACATCTGCGGTCGCCGGGAAGTACTCGATGCTGGCACGTTCGGTCGCAAGATTGACCGTTGCAGCTACGACCCCATTGACGGAGTTGAGGGCCTTCTCCACGTGTACGACACATGCGGCACAAGTCATTGCGCCAATGGACAGCGTGATCTGTTCCGATGCAGCGCCGTATCCAGCGTCCTCGACGGCTCTCATAAGATCTTCAGGGTTTACCAGGGCCGGGTTCATCTGGACCGTTGCTCGTTCGGTAGCCAGGTTGACGTCGGCATTGGCGACACCCTCAACCTCGTTCAGGGCATTACCTACGTGGAAGACACATGCGGCGCAGGTCATGCCGGTGATCGGCATGGTTATAAATATGGTTTCTTCTTGTGAGTCCGAAATCTCTTGAATCTCTGGGTGCGCGTGGGGCTTCTCTGAGATAGTCATGACTACTTGTTCGCCAGTCCGTATAGCTCAACGAGCTCGCTTAGAACTTCATCCGAGCGGCCCTCACGTACGCCTTCAATGACGCAGGAGTGAAGGTGCCCGTCCAGCAGCTTGGTCTCTAGCTTTTCGATCGCTTTCCGGATGGCATAGGTCTGTTTGAGGACATCAACGCAGTAGCGTCCTTCCTCCACCATTTTTTTGACACCAGCAAGGTGCCCTTCGATGTAAGAGATGCGATTGGCGGCGTCTTTTTTGGTTTCGTCAAACATTGTTAAATCCGGAACTACAGTTACTAACCCATACCCCCCCGGTGGGGGTCTACTACCTATATTAGTCTCAATTATGCCCTCCGTCTATTTCCACAGGAAAGGCTAGATATGCCTGTGAGGGTTTGTTGACCGTGTCAATCGAGCCCTCTAGCATCAACTTAGATGGCCAGAGGTTACGGATGGCTTCCCGAGGTGCTTAATGCCGAATCGATACGAAGAAGAGATCGAACAGATCATCGATCGTGGCGACCGTCGTGCTCGAAGGACTGAGCGTGTGAGCTCAGTGACCCGACGCGTCAGCATCTCAAAATCAGCGCTAACGTTCAGCTCCGGTAACGTGATGTTGGCCGGGTTCGCCTTCATCATCGTCGGACTGATATTGAGTTCGTTCTTTGTGTTGCTGGCGACCATAGGCGCGCTTCTACTGCTAATCGGCTACATCATGTATTTCACGCGATCTCGTCGGCAGCCGTATCAGAAGCGTTGGCGAGGGCAGGTGGTCGATTTTCAGGACAACTGGCCGAATCGATTCCGCCGGTTCTGTAATCGACGACGATGAAATCGGGCTCGTTCGATCGGCGACCTTCCAATGCCCGAGAAGACATTTAGTAATGGTGCAGGTGCACTCGCGTTCGGTTGATCGCTGTCCGTCTTTCTGACCTGTGCTAACGTTCGGCATTCGACGATAAAAGGCACGCGCCATTCCCGGCCCATCCGGCCTCATGGCGCGTAGTCAACGCGGAGGGAATCGGCGCCATGGTCACCGGTAGAGAATACGAAGGAATGATGGCGGAGACCGTCAGGCTCACAGGAGATGGTGGGGATGAGATCGGTGCGTACATGTCACGCCCGCTCGGTGGCGGCCCGTACCCGGCGGTGATCGTTATTCACCACATGCCGGGATGGGACGACGCCACTAAAGAGATCACTCGGAAGTTTGCCCACTACGGGTACATCGGAATCGATCCCAATCTACATTACCGAGAGGGGCCCGGTGCGCCGGATGACGTTGCAGCGGTTTCACGCTCCGCCGGTGGTGTTCCGGACTCTCGTTGTGTTGGTGATGTGGAAGGCACGATGGAGTACCTTCGTTCGCTGCCGTATCACAACGGGAAGATAGGGATCATAGGATTTTGTTCCGGCGGCCGCCAGGTTTACCTGTGCGCCGGAAGCATCCCGAGTCTTGATGCTGCTGTGGATTGCTGGGGTGGCAGGGTGATCGCTCCCGCCGACGAACTCACGGAACAGCAACCGGTTGCGCCTATCGATCTAACGCCAAACATCAAGGCGCCATTGCTGGGCATCTTCGGCAACGAGGACAAGTCGCCTCCACCGGCTGACGTCGATGCAACAGAGGCTGAGTTGAAGAAGCACGGGATCACGTACGAGTTTCACCGCTACGACGGCGCAGGACACGGATTCTTTGCAGTAGACCGTCCCGGATATCGACCGGTGCAAGCGACGGAGGCCTGGGGTGAGGTGTGGAAGTGGTTCGGCAAATATCTGAAGGATTAGGGACCCCAGCAGGACTCGGTGTTCTGTTCACAACGCGTCGTGGCGGGGCTTGCTCCACCCTCAGTGTAGTACCAAACCTGTAGATATCTGGAGAACACACATATGTGCACATGGATTATCGAAAAGGCGGAGATGTACGGTAGCGGTAAGGGCGCAGGCGGCTGGTTCCGGATGAACCAGGCGAACGTGTACTACGACCACCCTTACGACGCGCCGCTGGATCACGCACTGATCATCGATTTCGTCGCAGACCCGACGAAGCCGGGGAATCGAGTAGCGGTCGAGATCAGCGCTGATTCGGCCAGACGACTCATCAAAAGCATTGAAATCGCGTTGCAGACAGGCATCGACGCCCACGCCCAGGACATAACCGGCACCGGCAGTGCCGGGGTTATTTGAAGAGTGTTGATCTCGGATTTAACGTCGTCGCGCTTATACAAGTGTATGCGTCAGGTAGCTGTAGTGGCGTATGGCAATTCGCCCTCACCCGCACTCAAGGACTTACCTGATTTTGCTTTCACGATGACCATCCGCGCGTCGGTACGAGACCTGGGATGTATTGCGATACGACCCTACTGAGACCGATCAATAAAGAAAGGCCCCGTCGTACGACGGGGCCTTTCTTTATTGATCGGTCTCAGTGACCGGGAGCTGAGCGAACGGTCTTAGACCGCGCACTCACCCTCACCGCGCTCAAGCACGTAGAGGATGGTCTTGTCCCAGTCCATGTAGTTCTCAATGTGCTCCCGGTCCAGCGGGCCAACGTCACGGAAATCTGCGAAATACTCCTCAAAGTAACCTGATCCCATGCGCTTCGTGTAGACCCGGAACTTTTCTCCGTCTTCACGTTCGGCCTGGTACTTGTCCAGTAGACCCTTGAGCACTTCCGGAGCCCTCCTTGCGGGGATCCGTGCCTTGATGCGTGTACCCATCTCGACCTTGCCGTCTCCGATGGAGTAGTCGCCACCGAGGAACAGTTCGTAAGCCGGAACCTGTCCGCCCTTGCCCTTGATGACCGCACCATGGAATCCGATGTCGGCGATGTGGTGTTGGCCGCAAGAGTTCGGGCAGCCGCTGGCCTTGATGTGAATCTGTTCAACCAGCGGGTCGGATGTGTCGTAGGTCTCCAAGAAATCGGTCAACGCCTTGTTCAGGCCCATCGACGATGTGATTCCCAGTTTGCAGGAGTCGGTTCCCGGGCAGGTCACTACGTCCGTGATGGTGTGGCGACCGCCGCGTGCGAGGTCAAGCTCGACTAGTCGGTCGTAAACCTTCAGTAGGGACTCTGTCCGGACCCAACGCAGAACGATGTTCTGCTGGATGTCCATGCGGGCGCGTCCGCCAGCGTACTCACGAACGAGATCGGCCAGTGGCGACCACTGGTGTGACCAGACGTCACCACGCTGCAACACGACGTGAACCATGTTGTAGCCGTCCTGCTTCTGCGGGATGACGTTGGTGCGCTTCCACTCTTTGAACTCGGTGGAAGCATCATCAAACGAAACGTTTGCCGCCGCCGCGTCGCCCTGAGGTGCGTCGGAAGACTCATCCTCGGTCCAGAGAAGGGAGTCTAGGTCGATCGGCTCTTTCCAATCGCCCTTGAGTTCCTCTTCGATCTGGGTTCGGAACTCATCGATCCCGATGCGATCAACCATGAACTTCATTCGGGCCTTCATGCGGGTCTTTCGCTCTTCTACGGAGCGGTTGAATATCCGCAGGGCCGCTTCTGAGACGTGAAGGTAGTCGTCCGTCGAGACCCATTCGTAAAGAACCGGAGCTTCTTTCGGGAAGATGGCAAGACCGCCACCGGCGACCAGCTTGAATCCCTTTTTGCCGTCCTTCAATTTTGAGATAAATCCGAAGTCGTGGATACCTCCAACGGCTTCGTCACTCGGGCCACCGGAGAACGACGTCTTGATCTTCCGGGGCATCCCACCCGAAAGCTCATGTCGCAGGAAGTAGCGAGCAAATGCGGCGGCGTAAGGGGTCGGGTCAAAGACCTCGTCCATAGCAACACCGGCAGCGGGAGAACCCGTGACGTTCCGGATAGTGTTCCCGCAAGCCTCACGTGTGCTCAGGCCAACGTCGCCCAGCATTCGCATGATTTCCGGGGTGTCTTCCAGTGGGATGTGATGGAACTGGACATTTTCACGGGTCGTGACATGGCCCTTCTTCAACGGAGCATATTCGCTAGCGATCTTGCCGATGACGTCCATCTGATCTGCCGTAAGGCCGCCGAACGGGGCCTTGATGCGGACCATCTGTTCATCGGGCTGGCGCTGACCGTAGACGCCCTGCTTGAGCCGGAAGGCCATGAACTCGGTCTCTGCGAATTCGCCGCTCCGGAATCGTGCGACCTGGCGCTCAAAGTCTTCGATCTCAGCCGCGTCGATCTTGAGAACCCGCTGTCCTTCGGGGTTTGGAGTCCACTTGGGCTTCTGAATTTCAGTAGTCAACTAATGCTCCCTGATCCTGTTTGGCCAAGTAGAGGCCGAAGAGTTCTGGAAATGAAAAAGCCTCACCATTCAATTAGTGAGGCCAGTACGACGAAAAGTGCGCAGAAAGGCCGTCAGGCGGTTCCACAACAAGCGCATGCGCTTGTTTCTTTATTCATGTAAATCACGATGGGAGAATCGTAGTGACGCTCATCTCGACTGTCAAGAGATTCAAGTTAAGCATGAGTAGTATCGCGAGATTTGGCGAGACTTCCTGCTCGACGTTCCCGTTCGGCCGGAACAAGTCGTCGCCTCAGGCCATATTCGGGTAACCTTCCGCTGCAGATTTTCGTGCCAGCGCTTTGCACCAGCCCAGTCGAAGATATTCAGCGAATAACTTACCGCCACCAACTTTAGCCATTTATTTCAGACAAAAATACGAGGAGGATGAATTGCCCGCCGATACTCGCCTGAACGGTATTCACTTTATGTTGCCGACCCCGTTTAAAGAAAACGGAGAAGTCGATGTTGCCCCGTTTAAACGTCTGGTCGATTGCGCCGCCGATACTGGATGCACGGGCGTCGTTGGACTGGGTGTCATGGGAGAGGTTCACCGGCTGGCCGATGACGAACGGCTCGCTGCGCTCGACGCTATTGTGGCCGCTGCCGATGGCCGTATCACGATCACCGTTGGCGTGAGCTCAGAAAGCCACGCACTCGTAGCACGCCGAACAAAGGAAGCGCAGGAGCACGGCGCTACCGCAGTTATGGTCTCACCGGGCCGGATGGCGAAGCCTAATGAACCCGTTCTGTACCGTTACTTTGAGGCGGTGCAGGCTGTGACGACCATCCCGATAGTTGTGCAAGACCACCCGGGGGAGAGCGGTGTTTTCATGTCTCCTCCCTTTATAGCGCGTCTGAATGCTGAGCTTCCGGATGCGCAATATCTGAAGCTTGAAGACCCGCCGACACCGCCAAAAATCACACAGGTTCTTGCACTTACCGGCGACAACATGGCCATCTTCGGAGGCCTTGGCGGATCCTTCCTCCTTGAAGAGCTTCGACGAGGAGGCTCCGGGACGATGACCGGGTTTGCGTACCCGGAAGTACTCGTCGCACTGTATCGACTGGTCGCCGCAGGCGATATCGATGCCGCCCGAAAACTCTTCTACGACTGGGTACCGTACATCCGATACGAGAACCAGCCCGGAATCGGACTTAGTATTCGTAAGTACTCGATGATGAAGCGTGGCCTGATGGACACCTTCACAACCCGACCGCCAAGTCCGTCGATCGATAAGCCGACGCAGGATGAGCTTGAGGACATTCTTGGTTCATTGCCGGAAATTCCGACCGTTTAGCTGCGAGCGAGTTTCAACAAGATGACCTATAGAAGGGCGGGCGGACTTATTTCGCCCGCCCTTCTGGTAACCGGAAAAATACCAGAAACATAAAGGAGATCCCACGTGCCACGGTCTGAGCCCGAGTTTGATGTAGTTGTTGAACGTGACGTTATGGTCACGATGCGGGATGGCGCTCGGATGGCGACGGACATCTATCGCCCGGCCCGTGACGGCAGACCTGTAGAAGGGCGATTACCGGTCCTCCTTAATCGCACTCCTTACAACAAGGTCGACAACGAGGAAGGCTCCGGTTACAACAGTTGGTTCGCCAGACGCGGCTACATAGCGGTCACCCAGGACTGCCGCGGCTGCTATCGCTCAGAGGGTGATGTCCGGTTTCTGGTGCCCGAGGCCGAGGACGGTTTCGACACGATGGCGTGGATAAAAGAGCAATCATGGGCGGGAGAGAAAGTGGGGGCGTGGGGTACTTCCTGGGCCGCATGGACGCAGACCTCTATGGCAGCGCTTGGCCCGGACAATCTGGCAGCGATGGTGCCGAACATGAGCGGCTCAAACGCCTACACCAGTTCCGTTCGCCACGGTGGTGCGCTGGAGCTGCGCTTTCTGGCATGGGCGTTCTGGCACTCTGCGCTCAACACTCAGGTGCGGCTGAAGCCTGATCCACACATCGCTGCGTCCCTTCTTTCCGGAAAGCATTCGTTCCGGGACTGGTTAAGCCGGTTGCCCATACGTCCGGATCAGACTCAACTACGACTAACGCCGCCGTACGAGTGTTGGGCTATCGAACTCACCACCAGCGCCGATTACGACGACTACTGGAAGCACCCGAGCATGAATCCCAGCCTCTACTGGGACAAGTACCCGGAGGCCGCAACGCTATACGTAGGTGGGTGGTACGACTCCTATACACGGGGCACGTTCGAGAGTTTCACCGGACACGGCGAGAAAACGTCCAGTCCCGTGAGAGTCCTGGTCGGGCCTTGGACGCATGGCGGTGCGATGCCTGAACGGTCTTTTGCGGGCGATGTGGAATTTGGGGCGGAGGCTGCTCTGGTCGATTTCCGTGAGACGCACCTGGGCTGGTTTGATGCTGCACTTAAGGGTGCTGATGACGTCGTTCAGGCTTACGCACCGGTGCGCATATTTGTGATGGGCGGCGGAAATGGTCAGAAGAACGGAGTCGGGCGACTGGTCCATGGCGGCAATTGGCGTGACGAGCAGGAGTGGCCTCTCACCCGGACGCAGTTCACCAACTTCTACCTCCACGGAAACGGAACACTTGGGGAAGACGCTCCATCAGAATCCTCGTCAAGCACCACTTATCGGTATGACCCCTCGAACCCCGTGCCGTCTATCGGCGGTAATGTCTCGTCGTTGATGTCGTTTAAGGGGATGCCGGAGGGTGCGTCGGATCCAGAGTCATCGCCAAGGGCGCTTGCGATGGACGAAATAATGGCTCCGGGAGGTTTCGATCAGATCGAGGGGCCGGACATCTATGGCGCAAAAGCACCGTACCTACCGCTGGGGTCCCGCCCGGATGTGCTGGTGTTCCAGACCGCTCCGCTGGAAGAGGACATGGAGGTCACCGGGCCGATAGAAGTACGGTTGTGGGTCAGCTCATCGGCGGTCGACACCGACTTCACCGCCAAACTAATCGATGTTTATCCGTCAAGTAGGTGGTACCCGGAGGGTTACCGGTTGAACCTGACGGACAGCATCATCCGGATGCGCTATCGAAACGGCGACGGCGTGCAAGACTTTCTCACTCCGGGAGACTCGACGGAGATCACGATCACCCTGTACCCGACGAGCAACCTTTTCTCTCGCGGTCATCGAATCCGGCTGGATGTTTCTAGCTCCAACTTCCCACGCTTTGACGTCAACACCAACACCGGGGAACCGGCAGGACGCGAGAGGCGAACCGAGGTGGCAGACAACACCGTATTCCACGAGTCAGGACGAAGTTCCGTACTGGTCTTGCCCGTGGTTCCTGTCTGAGCTAGAGAACCACCTGTGATCCTCGACATGTCTTGAATGAAGCCCGGAACTGCGGACATCACGTACATAAGTACGGTGATGCGCTGACACCGTTGCTCCTATTGATGCGATGATGTTGTCGCAGATAATTGAATAGCAAACAGGTGGCTTACAGCGTGTACTGCGCCCACTGCGGCACAAAAAATCAGGACGGACTCGAGGGTTGCGACCGGTGTGGAGAGTTACTGGAGCGGGTGAATCCCGCTTATGTGACCCACCTCGGCGTCAAGTCGTGCCCTGACTGCAAGACTGTAAACGCCCCGCGGGCACGTTTCTGCAGTGAGTGCGGTAGAAATGTGGATGACGTTGTCGCCACAGGCGGGCCGACGCAGAGACCGCTCCCCGGCCGGCCGGCCGTGCCCATCGGAGTTCGTCGTACACCGCAAGTTACTTCAAGCGAGATTCGCCGACCGACCGCCGGGCCGGCCAGGCCATCAGTTGCCACCGGGGGAATTGGCGCGAACCGTGGACCGGAAGATCTACGAGCCGACACCGATACCCCGACCGTCGCCGAGAACGACTCGGGCACGCCGAAAGCGCAGTTGCCTGAATCGATCAAAGGATGGAACTGGGGCGCTCTGTTCCTGCCCTTCATATGGGGACCATTCAACCGGGTTTGGATTGGCCTGGCAGTTCTGGTTATTCTGCTTATGCCTATCCCGTGGTACCTGGGACTGCTCGTTTACGGGCCTATCGCCATATTTGTTGGGATGCGCGGAAACGAACTGGCATGGCGTACTCGCAAATGGAAATCTGTTGAGCACTTCAAGCTGGTGCAGGGACTCTGGGCGAAGTGGGGGACGATCGGATTTGTTGTATTTGTCTCCACCGTCCTCTTGGCTATCTCCAGCGGCGGGGGCTAGAGGCGGATGGTTGTCCAGTAGATGCCGGATAATATTCGTCGATTTGAGTGGGAAGATGCGCAACCCGGCTTGCGGTCGGACGAGTTCATAGTTCCGGTTAGCGCCGAATCCGTCCTTCAGTACAGCGACGCTACCGGCGATTCTTCTGTGGATTACGGAGAAACCGGTGTCGTGCCGCCCGGATACATCTTTGTAGTTGCGCCCCAGCGTCGCCACGCCACTATGGCGTCGGTCGGTTTCCGTGCGCCGGAACAGGACCCTGAAGAGCCCCGGAGTACGCCGTACGTAGGGTCAGACGTCCGTTATCACAGGCCGGTGAAGCTGGGCGATATCGTGCACAGCGTCACCGTACTGAACAGAAAATTTGAACGAAGCGGAAATCGATTCATCGTATTCCGCGTAGAGGCGACGGACGACGAGGGCCTGCCCGTAGCCGAGTACGACTACACCTGTCTGTGGGAACGCGGCCCCCGGAGAGAAACCCAAGAACGCGGAGCAAGCAATCGCCCAGACGAACCGAGCAGAGATATCCTGGCTGGGACCGGGACGGTGCTTGTGAAATTAGAAAGTGCCGACACGATTTCCGCTTACGGTCGATTGCCCGTAGGTCGACCGGACGACTGGTTGAGTACGCACACCAACGAGGAGTTCGCTCGCACGGCCATCTTCGGTGCGGCAGTAAACGCCGGCGTCGCCACCGTCGGGTACACCGTTCAGTGGTTGGACATTGTTGAGGAGCCCGGCGTTTTGTGGAACGGTGGGCGGCTGGAGTCACGTGCGCTTTCGCCCGTGAAGGCTGGAGACGATCTCCAGATCATAGGCGAGCGGAGTGAAGTGCAGGAGAACGACGGCCTACGCTCCTACGAAATACTGGCGGTCAATCAGTCAGGCGTTAAAGCGTTCCGATCAGTAGCAACGATTCCAGTAATTCCAGGCGACTGATCAACTGCGCTCGAAGCGACTCCCGGCGTCTTTCCAGCGCAGCGCGTGGTCGTCGGATAACTGTGCCAGCCGGGCGGCATACTCCGGGTCTCTAATATCCGGGGTGGTCATGATCAGAGCATCTTCTCCGTTTTCCACGTAGTAACCCTTGCGCTCGCCGACTACCCGGAACCCGTATTTTCGGTAGAGCGACTGTGCCGCCTCGTTCGACGCTCGTACTTCCAGTGTCAGCTCGTCGCACTCGGTCGCGGCTGCGGCCTCGATAGAGGCGAGGACCAGTAGCTCACCAACACCACGCCGTCTATCAGATTCAGCGACACCTATCGATGCGATGTGAGCTTCCCCGGCCACAAACCAGATGGTGGCCCATCCTGCGCTGCGGTCGCCTCCGTTGTTGACGCCAGAGCCCGGCGACGTCAGGGTCCGTATTCCATCGACCACCCGTTCAACAAGCGAGCTACTTCGCTCTGACCTGCTCGGTTTTGGCTCGTCGTTGTGGACGCTTGCAACCAGAACGACCTGCCCGGTCTTTTTCGTCTCTCGGGCGAAATTGGTCGGCGGCCACAGGGTAGGGAAGACCTCACGCTCCAGATCCATCAACTGGTCGATATCTTCCGGTGTAGCGATGTGGAGCATGTAAAGCCGCGTGTTCGCGGAGTCCCGCAATAACGCGGAATCAGACTCCGGGTTGGACGCCGGAGCATCTTTGGAGCCATGATGCTTTGTTGGCATGGGCAGCGATGGTACGGGGATGGGGCTATCCAATGGCGACGTTATCCGACACGGATTATGGCGGGGATGGAGCAAATAACACGCTTACAGAAGGAAGAAGGTTAGTTCACGCTCCCGCGAAGAGGGCAGAAATGTTTGTGATAATCGCTTTTGGGGTAGACTCGCCCGGCTGGAGGTCCGGACGGGGCCGTTCGTGACGATATGAAAGGGCAAAAAATGGCAATTACCGTAGGTAACGGCGACTACCGATATGAATTGGTTGAAGGCTGGGGGCAACTCCCGGACGGCTGGGAGTTCAAGCAGGTCGCTGCGGTCGCCGTTGACGACAAGGACGAGGTGTATGTGTTCAGCCGCGGCGGACACCCGGTAACGGTGTTCGACAAAGACGGAACATTCATCCGATCGTTCGGAGATGGTGACTTCCCAAGCGCCCACGGAATGTGCTGGGGCGAGAACGACACGGTCTGGCTCGTCGACAACGGCGACCACACCGTGAAGCAGTACACCAAGGCCGGTGAACACGTTCAGACGCTGGGCAACAAAGGCACCGAGGGTGCGGACGGAGAGCCGTTCAACAAGCCGACCGACTGCTCAATCGCTGGTAACGGCGATCTGTACATCTCTGACGGCTACGGGAACACCAAGGTGCACGTCTACTCACAGTCCGGTGACTACAAGTTTGGGTGGGGGCAGTCCGGCCACCGGACCACGCTAAATCCCGGCGGAATTGGCGTCGGTGACGGCGACTTCGACACCCCGCACAACATCTGGGTTCACGAAGAGACGGTGTACGTTGCCGACCGTGAAAACCAGCGTGTGCAGTTGTTTGATCTCAAGGGCAACCACAAGGAAAACTGGACAGACTTCATCCAGCCGACCGATATCTACATCGACCCCCGGCATCCGGATACGGTCTACGTAGGTGAACTGCGAAACCGCATGTCCATCGCCAACTCCAAGGGCGAAGTTCAGAGCCGCTGGGGCCGATTCCCGACGGATGACCCGGGCCAGTTCTACGCCGTACACGGCATCTGGACCGACTCGGAGCAGTCTCTGTACTGCGGTGAAGTCCTAGAAGGTCAGCGGATCCAGAAGTTCCGCCGGATCTAAGTAAACTCTGAGACGGGACCATTTTCACGGATCCCAGTTGAATAGCAGAAGGCCCGGCGTATGACGCCGGGCCTTCTGCTATTCAAGTTTTTAACGGGACCGTCTTTAGCTATCTAAGCCTCGTTTCGGATACCCGCCAGCCGATTGTCGATATCGGGCTGATCGGAATCCGGTCTCTCTTCCTGCGCCGCCCGATACCGATACCCCGTGGCAGAGTAACCACCCTTTTTCTTGCCAATGGTCACCCGAATGGCGATGGCCAGCAAGATTGCGATCACCCCGGCCGCAAGCCAGAGGAACGGATAACTGGCGAACTCGCTCGTTATGGCGTCGCCGATGGCACGAGCCTTCGCAACACCTTCATCCCTGGCAAGTTCCAGCATCCCGGTGGGATCACCCTGAGACTTTTCCACAGCGATCTGATCGTCAATTATGCCCAGGAGACCCTCCTCGGCATAGTCTGCGCCTACGCCGCTCAGTACCTGTGCGAATGCGATCCAGATGATCAGGGCCGTAAAGGTCAGCGCTGACGCACCCCAGATCAAACGAGTGTTCCAGGACCGTCCGCCAAGAACGCCGATCATGAACAGTATTAATAGCGTAACCCCGATGGATATCGCTGCGCCAAGCGGCCCAAGGACAAGACCAAGCCCGCCGCGGAACAGGTCTACGCCGTCCAGATCATCTACACCCTGTCTTACGGCGCGCTCGTCGCGATACCGATCAAAGTCTTCCTGGGTGTATGAGCGTCCGGTACGGATGATGTCCAGCACACGCTCAGCGGTCTGGTCCTGGTCAGAGATCTGTCCCAGCACGTCATCGATATCAATCGTTATGCCGTCGGCGATCTTGTCTCGTATGTCTTCCAGGTTGGAGGAACCCTGTCCTGCGAGCGAGTCGGTGAAAAGAGACTCGTCGTATGTAACGGAACTCGGGAAACGCAGCCCGATAGTCTCTTTGACATCTGTCGTGAGCTGCGAGACAAGTTCTGTCAGGAATTGAGCGATTGGAATGTTGGGGTCGGTACATCCCGGCAAAGTGCCCGATGCGATAGCTAGAACGGCGTTATGTGCCTCTGCCAGAGACCTACAGGGCGGGAGAGCGTTTATCTCAGCAGTTGCCTTGGTTACCGCCAGCTCGGCGACGACGTCGATAGCCGCGTCGCGCTGGTCGGAAAGGTCGACCGTGTAAGCAAGGGTGTCAGATTCCCGTGACATGTAAGCCGACACATTGTCGACGATGCCGTTGATGTGACCCCTCACCCAGGATTGGGGGGTGATTCGGTTGACGGCGTCGGTGATTTCGTCGTCTTCAATGGTGACTTCGTACGACAAAACTGAGATCTGGCCTATCTGGCTCGTAATCTGCGGCCTGATCAACTTGTCGAATATCACGGTATCGGCGTTTGACTCAGTGAGAATATCTTTGGTCACCTGCGTCGCTACCGGAACTCGGTCCTTGAACGGTATGTTGATGGTCAGAGTGTCTGACTGTCCGCTTAGGTACAGATTGAGAGCGTCGAGAGTGGTGAAAACCTGTTCGTCGATCCACTCCGGGGGCACGATCTTCAGGGCCGCGTCGCCGGCCTGTTCTGGAGTCAGGACGAGCCCGAACGGTCCCTGAGTGAAGTCCTGCGCTGCTTTGATGACCGCCGGCCTGATGAGGCTATTGACCAGCACGTTGGCCAGGTCAATTTTGACGTATGTGTCTTCGATACCGGAGAAGAAGACATCTACACGCTGGTTAAGTGCCAGCGGGATAGCGAACTCATCCGTCTCGCCGCGGACGTATGGCATGAACGCCGCCAACGCTTCAGAGGAGGTTTCTTGAAGATACTCAGGCGGGAAGGTCGCCCGTAGAATGGCTCGTGCCTCATCACGGGTTGTTGCGGGATCAGCGAACGTGACCTTGGTCTGTCCCTCAGGAAGGTAGTCGCTGTCTATATCTAGACCGACGTTCACCAAGTCATCCAGGGCGACACGAATGAGATCGTCGTGGAGCCAGTTGTAGAAATCCTGCTCCTCCAACTGATCAGACAGAAAGCTGTCATCAAACAGCGTGTTATCAAGTCCAGATCTGACCGTTCCGGCGGTGAACCAGACCAGCAAAATTGGTATCAGGAGTATCGCTACCAAGCGGCGAATGAGGATCAAGAGAGTCTCCGTTGCGTCGATTTGCGCGTGTGCAAACCAGTAAAGATGCGGTGTGAAGTCTACCGACCTTCGCCTGTTAGTAAGTTATGAAGTTACTCCTCACACTTATAAGAGGAACTCGCGATGCCAACCCCGTCCGCCCCGTAAGGCTATCGGAGTCAGGAACTCCTGTACTGGAAACGATATCTGGAACGATCAACCGCGACCCAGGTAGACCATCGTGTTCGGAACGACGGTCATCTCCAGTACATTAGCTTCCGGCGGCATGGTGGCCATCAAGAGGGCGGCGTTGGCCATATCGATGGTTTCGACCATCGGCTCTGCACCCATGTCCTTGCCGCTGGCTGACCGACCGTCTGCACGACGCTCCACCCAGGTGTTTCCCGGATTCAACTGGCCGCACGAAATGCCGTATTCTCGTCCATCAAGCGCCGTTGACTTGGTTAACCCGGTCACGGCGTGCTTGCTGGAGGTGTAGGGCGCGGACCACTCGCGTGGCCGGTCCGCCGCTACGGATCCGATGTTGATGATCCGTCCGCCACCCTGCGGTTTCATGATTTTGAACGCCTCACGGGTGCACATCATCAATCCGTCCACGTTCACACTGAACACGGCCCGCCACTTCTCCAGCGACAACTCTTCGATAGGGTCCCCGGCGATCACACCGGCGTTGTTGACCAACAGATCAACCCGACCGAACTCGACCATCGCTTTTTGAAACAGCGCAATCACGTCTGACTCGTTGGCGACATCCGTCGGGACGGCCACGGTCTTTACACCTAAGGCTGCGATCTCGCTGGCAGACTCGTTGAGTCGCTCCGCATTTCGTGCGGCAAGTACGAGATCGCACCCTTCTTCGGCAAATGCCTTGCCTATCGCTTTCCCTATGCCCGTACCGCCACCGGTAATGACCGCGACTTTGCCATCAAGTTTGCCCATGTACGTGTCCTCGTATGTTTCTCTATAAATCCGGGAATCTGGGGAAAGCGATCGTTAAGTGACTGAGACAGTCCGCCGGTTGTTAGCCGCGACCCACAAACGGCTGGAGGAGCGGCATTACCGTCATCTCAAGCACATTGGCCTCGGGCGGCAAGGTCGCCATGTAGAGAGCGGCTTCACCCTGCGTCCACACCGGGATCATCGGGTTAGCGTCCGCACCTTCACGCTCACGCGTCGCCGCCATGATCTCGGACTCGGTGTTACCCGGGTTAAGCTGCCCGCAGGAGATGCCGAAGTCCCTGCCTTCAAGCGCCGCTGTTTTCGTGAGGCCGGTCATCCCGTGTTTTGTCGATGCGTACCCCACTGAACCGTGGCGCGGAACCTTCGCCGAGATAGAGCCGACGTTGATGATCCTGCCGCCACCCTGGGGTTTCATGACCTTGAACGCCTCACGAGTGCAAAGGAACGGTCCGCTCAAGTTGATGGAGACGATGGTCTGCCAGTCCTCGAATGACGTGTCTTCGATCAGGCCACTCTGGGCTACGCCGGCGTTGTTGACCAGGATGTCGACACGCCCGAACCGATCAACGGTTTGCTTGAAGAGGCTGATCACATCGACCTCTTTAGTCACATCTGACTGGACTGCCATGGCGGTGCCGCCCCCGGCTTCAAGCTCAGATTTCGCTTTCTCCAGGACTTCAACCCGGCGACCGGATATGACGACGGTGCAACCTTCAGCGATGAATGAATCCGCTATGCCGCGGCCGATACCCGTACCGCCGCCGGTGATGATCGCTACCTTGCCGTCAAGCTTGCCCATATCGTCGGTCTCCAATCGAGGTGTTGAGATGCCGGTTGATTCGTACTGCTGCCATTCGGGGCCGGATCACACCGACCGTCGGAGCAGTTTAGCTCTAGTTGGCGTCGCTCGCAGAGGAAACCTTGTCCACCGCCTCGGGTGCTGTGATCCTGGGTCTAGATGACTTCCTACCCGCCATGATGGCCGAGATAATTGCCAGGACGCCTGAGATGATCAGGATTCGGAATACGATGTGCATGCCTGAAAGGAAAGCTTCCCCGGCAGGTCCGGATGGGTTTTCGGACACAGAATCCAAGTCTGATCCTACCCCCCGAGAGATCATTACCCCGGCGACGATAGCCGCGGCCACCGCAATGGCCATGACGTTTGCGGTGTTGCGCACAAGGTTCAGGAACGCCGCTGCCACCCCGTAGGCAGACCGGGATACCGCCCCAACGGCGGCCGACATGTTTGGCGCCATCCATAAACCTGATCCGACTCCGTGGATGAACATGGCCGGGAGGATCACGGTCAGCGGCGTGTCCTGATCGAAAGTCGAGAAAGTTGCCAGTGTTCCCAGTTGAAGGCTCAAACCGACAATTAAGAAGTTCCGGAAACCGAAGCGGTCTGATAGACGACCTGCAACCGCGCCCACTATCGCCATCATTACCGGAAGCGGCGTAGAAATCAGACCGGCCTGGCTGGCGCTGCGGCCCGTCACTTCCTGTAGGTAGAACGGCATCAGGAAGTTGGTGGGGCCGTTCATAAGGAAGCCTGTAAAACGACCGAATACGGCCCATGAGAACTGGCTGACGCGGAAAATCGTCAAGTCGATCATCGGGGAGGCGACACGTGACTCCCACCGCAGGAACCATGCAAACAGCAGCAAGAAGGTCACGAATCCACCGATGATGAACGGCGAACTCCAACCGAAACGGTTCCCGTTTGTGAGCGACAGGATCAGGATGGCAAGGCCAGCGCTGGACATAAAAATACCCGGCCAGTCGAGTCGACCACGGTCGGACTGAGGATCGCCGCTTACCCGGGACTCGTCGATGACAATCAAAGCCAGAACCGAACCGAAAAGCGTGACGACCCCGGTGGCGACGAAGATGGCGCGCCAGCTGAAAATGTCGATGAGCAGCCCGCCAACCACGGGCCCGCTCACCGCGCCTAGGCCGATGACAAACATGTTCATGCCAAGCGCCTTCCCGCGCTCTTCGGGAGGGAACACAGAGGTGATGATCGCCACCGCCACGGTCATGACCATAGCGGAGCCAAAGCCCTCTATTACACGTCCGCCCAGCAGAATTGGCAGGTTTGTTGACGTCGCGCTGACCGTCACGCCGCACGCCATCACGAGAAGGCCCGCGATGTAGACGCGCTTGCGGCCTATGATGTCGGATAGACGGCCCATCGGCAGGAGGACTGCGCTAATGGTGAGGGCCATGGCAACCATTACCCACGAGGCCACGGCCAGATCAAGGTTCAGGTCGTCAGCGATCCGGGGGAGCGCGATCGCAGTGCCCGAGTTGCCTATTACAGTTGTGAACTGACCCACAGATACGGTTGTGAACGCCAGCCAGCGGTATCTGTCTCTGCTCGATGCGGTGGCGGATGTCGTTTGGAGGAAGTCCTGTTAGCGGGGTTTCAGACTGAGAAGAGCGGTCACCAGATTCTACTCCGGTGTTCTACCGGGTGTGCGTTGCCTCACCACTTCGTACATAACGATGGCGGCGGAGACCGAGGCGTTCAATGATTCGACCGCGCCAGCCATCGGTAGCGCGACGATGAAGTCACACTTTTCCCTTACCAGTCGGGACATGCCAGAGCTTTCAGAGCCCACAACAATAGCTATCGGAACCTGGAGATCTACCTCTGTGTGTCGTTGTGTGCCGCTGCCGTCCAGCCCTACGATCCACAGCCCGGCGTCTCGCAATTTGTCGATAGCCCGTGACATGTTGACCACGCGGGCGACCGATACGTGCTCCAGCGCGCCTGCTGAAGCGCTGATGGCGCCGGGCGTGATGCCCACGGCGCGCCTCTCGGCGATCACAAGACCGTCAGCCCCGGCGCCATCGGCTGTGCGTGCGATAGCTCCGAGGTTGTGTGGGTCCTCTATGCCGTCCAGCACCACTATCAAGGCGCTCCGACCCTGCCGGGTGGCGGACTGAACCAGCTCATCGAAATCTGTGTAGGTCGGGTCATTGGCTCGTGCGACTACGCCCTGATGACGGAGTGTTCGCGCTCGGCGATCTATGTCCCGGCGCGATTCAAAAACCACCACCACGGACATTTTTGAGGCGAGTTGCAGTATCTCGTTGAACTGCGGGCCTCGTTCGGCGGTCTCTAGCAGGTACAGACACTCGACCGGGTTTCCGGCTCGGAGCGCTTCGAGCACCGCTCGACGTCCTTCTATTGTGTGACCGAGTCGTTCACGCTTTGGAGGCAAAGGTACCTGCTGACATTGTGCTGTTGGGTATGTCTATTAGCGTAGTCGCTAAATGCCAGTAATGCCCCCCTGTGGAAATTACCGGCTGACGTTCTACGAGGTCCGCATTTGTCGATGGTCCTATTCCGCACTCCCGGATATTCACCAGAAGTAGATCATTAATTGATCCGCAAAAGCAGCCATAATGATTCGCCTCGACCAGCCTGATCATATGAAAGAGCAATACGTAAACGCGTTCCTGTTCCCCGCATCAATCGTGTGGGAGAGTGAACTCCAATCTGAGCTGGAGTTCATGGGCGCCACGCCGCGCCGTGACGAAAACACGATGTCAGACATATCGGTCTTGATTCGCGTTACCGTCGATCTTGTCGGCTGGGTGAGTTACGAGATGCGAAAGAAGGACGCACTCCGAGTTGTGGGTGCCATGATTTCTGAGCGTGTTTTCGAACTTGATTAACTTGGCCATTCCGCTCTCGGTGAAGTAGCCAACATGATCACGGGTAACGCCGCCACCGCTCTTGAAACGGCGGGCTACACGTGCGACTTAAGGCCGCCGGAGTTCCTGACCGGAGTGGGCAGAGAGTTTCCCCCTACACCCGCCCCGGTACAGATCAGGGCAGACTTCATGAGCGAAGTCGGTGTTCTTGGCGTACGTATCGCACTGGGCGAACCGTCAGACAGCGAAGGGGTCGCCGCTTGATGGGGACGCTAGGCTTATGACATAACGGGGGTGACGGACAGGTCTGAAGACCGCCGCCTCCCCCTTGTCTGTTAATGATCTAACTCCAGGTTCTATCGTGGGCGTCCAGAGCGTCCCATTCATCGGTCGGATCGAACATTCCCTGGTGCGTGGCGAAGTTCTCGTTACCGCGGTTGAGGTGTTCCCTCACGGCTTCTTCGTTTAGCTCGATGCCTAGACCCGGACCCTCAGGCGCCTTGATGTAACCGTTTTCGACGATCGGCTTGCTGATCCCATCTACAAGGTCGTCCCACCAGGGATTGTCGACCGAGTGCATTTCCAGAGCAGTGAAGTTCTCGGTTGCCAGGGCGCAGTGAACGTTGGCCATTGCCACCACCGGTGAACCGGCCTGGTGTAGCGCCATAGCCACACCCTGCTCCTGTGCGTAATCCCCGATCTTCTTTGTCTCAAGGATTCCGCCGGACGTCGCAAGGTCCGGGTGGATGACGCCGACAGCGCGGGAGTCCAGGAGCGGCTTGAAGCCCTCCTTAAGGTAGATGTCCTCGCCAGTGCAGACCGGTGTTGTGCATGACTCGGCGAGCCGCTGCCACTGGTTCGTGTACTGCCAGGGGATCATATCCTCGTACCAGGCAAGGGAGAACTGGTCCAATGCCCGGGCGACCTTGATGCAGCTTTCCAGTCCTATGTGTCCAAAGTGGTCAGATGCGAGCGGGATCTCGTATCCGATGATGTCACGCACGGTGGAGACGTACTCCTGCATCGCCTCGATGCCCTTGTCCGTGATCTGGATTCCCGTGAGGGGGTGAGATACGTCGGTGGTCTCCAGCATGCCGGACGGGTAGTTCAGTCCACCCTCGATGCCCTCAGCAATCCATGTGCCGATGTCCATCTTCAGGAAAGTGAAGCCACGCTCCATGCGTCCCTTCAGCGCCTCACCCATCGCCTTTGGGTCGCGCAGTGCAGGTGTGTCTGCGTAGCAACGCACGCTGTCCCTGAATTTGCCGCCCGCAAGCATGTACGCTGGTACGCCATACGCCTTGCCGGCCAGGTCCATGAGTGCCATTTCGACACCACAGACGCCGCCGCCAAGCCTGGCGTCTCCGCCGAACTGTTTGATCTTGCGGAACAGCTTGTCGACCTCGGTCGGGTTTTCACCGATCAGGCGGCTTTTCAGCATCAGCGCATATCGAGCGCTGGCCCCGTCCCTGACCTCGCCAAGTCCCACCAGGCCCTGGTTGGTGTAGATCCGGATGATCGGCCATCGCCAGTTGTCCTGGCCGACCACGGCGATGCGCACGTCCGTGATCTTCAGATCAGATGGACGCGATCCCGTGCTTACTTTGTCGAGTACGGCGTCGTATTCGGAATTCGAGGTCAATAGTCGGTCTCCCAGAAGGTTGTAGGGCGAAGTTGTATGGCGCTCAGAAATTAGCGGCGAAGCCGCCAATTGTCAGTGGTTAGCGAAGGCCGCGCAACGCCCAGTGTGTATGCGTGATTAATCCAGCACGCGTGGCCTTCGCTTGCCGTCAGTTGTGCGGCGACATCTGTCGCCGCACAACTGGGAACCGTTGGCTCTATTCCGCTGAGACCATCCGCTGACGTAGTTGTGGAAACTTGAGCGCTACAACGCCAATAGAAAGCAACCCGGTTGTCGACATTGTGACGACCGCAACGTGCGGCCCAAAGACGCTTGCGATAGACCCTACGACGACTGCGCTGATGGGAAATCCGATCAGGAACATTGTCTGGATACCTATCAACCGCCCGCGTACTTTGGCAGGGGCCGAGAGGAGAATGACGTTGGATTGCATCACCCCGAACATAGACGCCGAGACCCCTAGCGAGAACAGCATGAACATCGTGAGGGGAAGTGTCGACGAGAGTCCCAGGGGAATCCCAAGGATCATGCAAATGGACACGGCGATGAGAAGCGCCTTGCCCGGTGAATTGATCCGCTTTCCAAGCCAACCAACGATCACCATCGCACCGACCAGCTCGCCGGCACCTTGCATGGACCAGAGCATACCCAGGGTTGTGGAACCGCCGCCAAGGACGTCCGTCGCAAAGATCGGGATCAGGTGGAGGAAAGTGAACGCAAAGCCCTCGGCCGTCACGATCACGGCAAACGCGGCGATTATCATCGGGCGGGAACGCGCAACCCGGAACCCATCGGCGATGGACTCGAAGAGGCCGGGGCGTGTCGACGGAACGCTATCGTCGTCTTGTGCTTCTTTCGCTTCTTTCGCTGTATCCGCCACGGACGACCGGACAAAGAACATAGCGGCGACCGCAAGCGAGTAAGCGACCGCCGTTCCCATAAACATCACAGGCGCAGCGACGAACGGCAACAACACACCGGCGATGATCGGGCCGATGATGAGTGAGAGGGTGAACGCTATGGACTCGAAGCCGAGAGCGCCGGTGAGCTCTCGCTCCGGCACAAGGTCGGCGTACAGGGCGCGCAGGGCCGGTATCACGGCACTGGCGAAAACCCCGCCGATTGCGGTCAGAGTGTAGATGGCCCAGAGGTTGGAACCGAACGCGAACAGGGCCAACGAGAGAAGGACCGCTATGGCTACGCGCCCCATTGTGGTCACTCGGATGAACCACACCTGGTTGACGCGGTCCGCCATTGCGCCGCCAATGGGCCCGGCAACGAAGAAGGGCGCAAGTCGTACGAACACGCCGAGGGATACAAGAAATGGAGAACCGGTGGCTTCAACGATCACCCAACCGACGACGGTGATCTCAACCCAGCGGGACAGATGTATCAGGAGCAATGCGGCCCAGATTTGCCGGAAAGGGGCGATCCTGAGCGCTCCGGGCATGGCAATTTTGCCAAACAGCCGTGTCGAGTCGAACGTCTGTGCGTCGACCGGTGCGGTCGCTGCGTTCTGAGTCATCTGTATTCAGTTCTCCGGAAAGGCGCCCATTTTCACGGGCGAAAACCAGTCATCCGCTAACTTCCCTGTTTGAAGTAAGTTGCTGGTGGGCGTTTGTCGATGTGCAGACGTTACGACCCGGAACCACCCGGGTTCAATGTGGGAAACCACCGGTTTTGATTAAAGAATTGTTAAGTCTTTTGACCCGTGCTGTGACGGGCGCTGTTGGCCTATGCTTGCCAGTATGATTCAGCGACTTCGCCGTCTCCTAAATCGGCGCGCTCCGCAAGAGGGATTGAACCCAACCCTCTCTATGGAACGATATGAACGCGGGGTGGCGTTGTTCGACCAGGAAAATTGGTCAGCAGCTGAGCGCGAGTTCACGGCGGCGATTGGTTTATCTCTACCTATTGCCGGGATGTACCACCATCGCGGATCGGCGTTTGCGGAGCAGGGGAGGCATCGGGAGGCTGTGGCTGATTACGACGCAGCGATCAGGCTGAGACCCGACTACCCGGATATGTACGTGGATCGCGGCAACTCGTATCACGCACTGGAGCTAAATGAGAACGCGCTGAAGGACTACACGGAAGCGATCAGGCTCAGGCCCAACTACCCAGAGGCGTTCGCAAATCGCGCCGTAGTCCACGCCGATATGGGCGACGACAACGCGTATCGATTGGACGCCGATGAGGCTATCGCACGAGGTATAGACCGACTCGCTCTTGAAGAGCTACTGGAAGAGACGATCAAAGGACGCGAAGGGTAACCAGGTCCGTGCCACGGGCTGATGACGCAATACGCGCAACAACGCTGTACGGGCGGTGCTTGCCCCGCCCGTGACGCTTTACTTCTGTTACACCCGGGTTCGCTACGCCCCGTGGATGGCCTCGCCTTCGACCGACAAAGCCGCCTCCATTAGCGCCTCTGAAAGCGTCGGGTGGGCGTGTGTGGTCCAGGCGATCTCGTCCGGCGTTCCTTCAAGCGTCTTCACGACGCCGATCTCGGCCAGTAGTTCAGTCACGTCCGGGCCGATCATGTGTGCGCCAATAATCTCGCCGGACTCGGCGTCCGACACGATCTTGATGAAACCCTCGTACTCGTTCAGCGCGATCGCCTTGCCGTTTCCTCGGAACGCGAACTTGCCTGACTTGACGTTCATACCCTGCTCGGTGGCCTGTGCTTCTGTCAGCCCGATACTTGCCACCTGGGGCTGGCAGTAGGTGGCTCGCGGCATGTCTGAGTAAACGATATTTGGGGTTTCCATGCCGTTTATCGTCTCGGCGGCCACAACGCCTTGTTTGAACGCCACGTGCGCCAGCAGAAGTTTGCCCGTGACGTCGCCGACGCAGTATATGTTCGGCACGTTTGTGCGCATTTTGCCGTCGATCGGGATAAACCCGCGTTCGTCCAACGCTACACCGGCGGCTTCCAGTCCGATGCCGTCTGTATTCGGCGCCACGCCGATGCCAAGCAGCACCATATCGCACTCAAACTCGGCCTGCGTTCCAGAGGCCTCATAGTTGACGATGGTCTTGCCGTCCCGTCGCTCGGTTCCCGCGACCCGTGCTCCGGTGACGTAGTTGATGCCCTGCTTCTTATAGGCACGCTCCAACTCGACCGATACCTCTTCGTCCTCGTTCGGCACAAGGTGGTCCATCATCTCGAAGATTGTTACTTCTGCGCCGTAAGCACGGAAGTAGTAGGCGAACTCGACGCCGATAGCGCCGCCGCCGACGATGCCGATTGCGCTTGGCGTGTCACGCATCTCCAGCGCGTTCCTGCTGGTGATTACGGACTCGCCGTCGATCTCAAGGCCGGGCAGGGAACGCGGGCGCGCACCGGTTGCGATAACGATGTTGGTGGCGGTCAACTCTGGCCCGCCTTCCACCTGAATAGTGGTGGAAGAGGTGAACTTGCCCGCACCCCGGAACAGCTCGATCTTGTTCTTGCGTAGCAGGTAGCCGATGCCCTGCGTCAGGGTGCTGGAAACCTTGCGGCTTCGGTCAACTGCCTTGCCCATGTCCGCCTTGAAGTTGTCGAAGGAGAAGCCCCACTCGTCGGCGTCCTTCATCTGGTTCAGGAGTTCAGCATTCTTAAGGAGGGACTTGCTGGGTATGCAACCCCAGTTCAGGCAAACACCGCCCAGCCCGCCGATGCCCGTGCCGTCATCCTTCTCGATAACGGCGACCTTCAGGCCTAGCTGTGCGCCGCGAATGGCGGCGTGGTATCCGCCGGGTCCGGCGCCAATGACCACGAGATCGAAGCTGGTTTCCGCCATTCAGGTTGTCTCCTTATGAGATGACATATCGACGCA
>Ga0209403_10002066_pt1 | contig 24623 bp, 21 predicted proteins | sample ArcticOcean_MG_C_8_FD_187440 | JGI IMG/M metagenome (GOLD analysis project Ga0209403, IMG submission 187440) | Marine microbial communities from western Arctic Ocean - ArcticOcean_MG_CB11_86 (SPAdes) (version 2) | ecosystem: Environmental > Aquatic > Marine > Oceanic | place: Arctic Ocean... | reverse complement strand
AACCGGCATACCAAACGGGAGCAAGGCGCGTCGGCGTTGAATTCAATTCATCGAGGCGCTGTTCACACCAATCGAGATGTTCACGCTCTTCAACGGCAGACTGCCTCATATGGGCCGCGACCGCGGGATTTCTGGCGGTTATGGCCTGCCCCTCGTACAGGGCCTGGGCACACACTTCTCCCGCATGATCGACGCGGATGAGGCCTGCTGACACGCGCCGTTCGGCGGTTGTCAGGTCGGGGGCCTCGCCGAAATCGCGAATGTGATCCGCCCTGCGGGACCGGTGGGTGCCGAATGCTCCCTTCAGTAACCGATCGAAGCCGATGATCAGCCGGTCAAGACCTTCCGAATTGCGATCAGCGCGCATCAAATTCTTTCCTTTGCAGTATGCGGGGCCGGAATTTGCCAAACGCCCGTTCCGTGAGCGCTGTAGCCACTTCGGGGCGGCTGGTGGCGGGGCCGGGACAGGGCGGGCCGGGAAACGGCAGGGGCAGTGCGATTCGCCATGCCCCTGCGGGTGCAAGTCCGAAACCGATGTGACTTCACCCCAGATGAATGAGTTGGCGGCCACCCAGCAGATGCAGGTGGATGTGAAAGACTGTCTGCCCGCCTTCTTGATTGCAGTTGAGTATCAGTCGATAGCCGCGTTCGCTCAGATTCTGTTCTGCCGCGAGGTCCTTCGCAGTCGTGATCATGTGGCCAAGCAGTGTCTGATCATCGGGTTCGATGTCATTGACGGTGGCGATATGTTTGCGGGGCATGATCAGCTGGTGTACCGGTGCTTGTGGACTGATATCGTTAATGGCAATGAGTCGGTCGTCCTCAAAGGTGACGTTGGCCGGGATGGTGCCGTCTGCAATCTTGCAAAAAAGGCAGTCCTCACTCATCGGTGGTCACCGCAGCGTCCTGGTCAGCGTCAGCCTGCGCCATTACGTAGGCCGTGAATCCCTTCTCGTTCAGGATGTAGGCCGCGAGCGCGCTACGCTTGCCGGTGTCGCAGGCGGCCACGTACACGGCATTCTCCCGTAGCTTTGACAGATTGTTGCGGATGAGCAGCAGCGGTACATTCAGGCTGCCGTCGATCTTGCTGCCAACAATCTCCTTGGGATTGCGCACATCCAAGATGTAGGTTTTTGGGTCGCCCGCTGCGACCATTTCGCGCACCTCATCCAGCGTGACTGTTTCGATCACCGGCCGCATGAGAAGACTCTCGAAGTCCGGCTCTGAAAGTCTCATCAACGTGCCGTTCGTCATCATCGTAACCGTCGCGTTGCGGGGTACATCGCTGACGAGGGCATCCTGGCCAAAATTGTCGCCGGCACGTAGTTCCGCGAGGACCGCCGTCTTGCCGCCGGTGGTTCTCTCGACCTTGGCGCGCCCCTTCTGGATAACGTAGAAGTAATCGCCCTTCGCTCCCTGTGTGATCACCGGCTGCATCTTGTTGAAACGCACCTCTTCGAACTTGCTGAAGAGGGTCGGAATGTTGGCCGGAGGGATGAATTCGAAGAGAGGCGAGCTGAGCAATTCGGACATCCAGTCGACTTCCTCATCGTCGTCGACTGCCAATTCAGGGCTGAGTTCGTCTTCTTCGGCACTGGACAGAAGACTGTCCCTGTCGACTGCGAGGATCGTGGTAATTGTCGTCGTGACCGCGGTGAATTTATGGGGCTGAGTATTGTCGAGCGGTTGCCGCGCGTTTGCATCGCCGGCTGCAAACTTTGTGACATTGAATTTTTGGTCGAGCAGATCTACGGCACCCTCAAGCAGCCAGTACACGTCCGAGTCCGTGTCGTCGCGCTTGAATATCATCTTGCCTTCGCCGAACTTGACGATTTTCGTTTTTTCCATGACCGAGACCAAATGGCCGTTCGCGAGCGTGTTTAGCGGGACCAGCGCCTTGAGCTTTTCGGGATCAAGGTTTGCCATGGGGTGGGGGAGTCCGGAAATTGGGCTGGGTCATTATAGTGAACAGAGGTGAACCAGTCATAGCCATCAGATGGATCTTTTTCCGATGCCTTGACAGACCTGATCTGGAGTTTCTTGCTTTACCGCCTCGCGCGCCCAATTTCGGCCGACGAAGAATCGGTCGACCAGGCGGCCCGGTCAATGTTCAGTAGGACGCCGTTCGTTCCTGAAAGCCGACACCCAGACCCGCAAGCGTCGCCGCAGCACGCCGGGCTTCAGGCGTGGACATCGGGCCCAGGTAAATGCCGTACGGGACCGCAGCGTTGCCCGGATCCAATTCAACGTGTGCGTACAGACCGTGGCGGGACAGCGTCTGTTGCACTGACTCTGCTGCCAGCAGGTTTGCCTTCATACCCAGCTTGTAAGTGATGCCTCCCTGGCGGAAATCTACATCCGGGAACTCGCGAATTCGCGGAGGCGCTGACCGCTGACCGCTATTGTCGTGAATGACTGGGGGTGAGACCGCGCGTTCCTGTGTTTCCTGGCCAAACAGGCCAACGAGGATAAGAATGAGAATGATCGCCACGGGCAAGATATAGCCAAGTGGTATGCCGCGTTTGCGCCGTGTCCCCTTGGCCGGGGACCCGGGGCTCGGCTTTGTTGTGTCGGTGGTGTCTGGCTCTGATTCTGTCGCGAGACGTTCGGTCTCTTCCTGCTCGCGGGCGGCTACCCGTTCGACGACGGACATGGATTCCAGGGGGTCCGGCAACCGCATTTCGGTGTCGTCGCAGGCAAGTTCAGCGGGTATTTCGGTATCGGAGTCCGGGCTGATTGAGTCCGGTGGGGCCGAAATGATGACGACCGTAATGTTGTCCCTACTGCCATTGGAAAGCGACGCGGCAACGAGGCGTTCGGCCAGTTCTTCGTCGCTCCCGTCCCCGACCATGATTGTCGCGATCTGTTCATCTGTGACGGCTTCCGTCAGGCCGTCACTGCACAGCATCAGCTTCTCACCGTCGTGCCACTTGTCGCTAATGCTGTCCGCGCGCACGGTATCGAGTTCCTGAACACCAAGCGTACGTTTGACAGTATTTTTTCGGGGATCGACGGCCGCCTGTTCTTGGGTGAGTTCCCCCTGGTCGATCAGCGACTGCAGGAGCGAGTGGTCGGTTGTGACCTGGCGGATACCACCGTCCCGATACATGTATGCCCGGGAGTCTCCGACCCAGAAGATGTTGTAAATGGCGTTCGAGGAAAGAAGCAGAACGATGGTGGTACCCATGTTGGTACCTTCCGCCTCGTTCTGTGCGTAGCTCTTGATTGCCTTGTGGGCGTTCTCGATGGCCTGGTTGACGCCCTGGCCCTCTCTGATGAAGGTTGTTACGGCATAGGCGCTTATGGCGCTCGCAACTTCTCCGAAGCCGAGACCGCCCATCCCGTCAGCAACCGCCCACAGTCCGTGATCCGGGTCACAAACGTAACTGTCTTCGTTGTTGTCGCGAACATTACCGACGTTTGTTCCGGCACCATACTGATGCAAGTAGCGGCTCCCCTGGCCGGGTCTGCTTTTTCGGCGGTTGGCGTATGCCAACAACACTTGCTCCAACGAAAAGTTGGACCTTCGCTTTCTATCTGTTCATCCCGATCATCAATCCGTTTCGCCCAGACTCAACGTCGCCTGGTGTTGCAGCCCGTCTGACATCTCGCTGCGCTCTGCACCAATCCTTCGTGCACCCTCTATTGCTATTGCTATCGCTATCGCTATCGCTATCGCTCGATCGGTTTGTGTTTCGAACGGCAAATGAGTCCGCCAATCGATCAATCCGCGGTCGAGTCCCCCGGCCGCGTAATGTGCCAGGCAACAGCAGGTTGCATGAGGCGCGATATCGTTCCGGTAAGCCGCAAAGCAAAATATAGTCTACCATCTGCCATGATTATACAACGGTATCCAGCCGCCCCAAATGTAGGTGGAAGATCACTTTTTGGCGCTATATTCTTGTCGCTCCGAATTGGACCGCGAGATCGCGGTCTGACAGTTTTGGTTGTAACTTTTCCGGCATTCTGGGTATTCGTTGATGGCAAGTTCAGTAGTCGCAGTCATGTTGCCGACGTCACCGACAGCACGAAGCTGTACGACACGTTGGGCGATGACGACGCCAACCGGATCATCAGCAAAGTCCTCGACCTGATGGAAAAGCTCACGGAGATGTATCAGGGCTACAAGATCAAGACAATCGGCGACGAAATCATGTGTCGTTTCCAGTCGGCAGGCGACTGTGCCCGCACTGCAATCGAGATACAGGAAGAAATAGCAGAAGGCATCGAGGGCGAGGACATCGCCATCACGGTCAAAGTCGGAATCCACTTTGGCCCGGCAATCATGGCGGAAGATGGCGATGTGTTCGGCGACGCTGTCAATGTCGCAGCCAGGATGGCTGGAATCGCCAAGGGGATGCAGATTATCCTGACTGAAGACACGGTCAAACTGTTGCCGCCGGATCTGCAGGATGCCTGTCGCATCTTTGACCGGACCACGGTCAAGGGCAAAGCTGAAGAGATCAACGTCTATCAGTTGGTGTGGGAGAGCAGCGACGACGTCACGCGCATCGAGTTCACTGCGGCACCGGAAGAGAAGCAGGTCCAGTTCCTATCCCTTTTTTTACAAGAATCAGGAAACCAAGATCCAGTCTGACGATCATCGTACCTTCGTGATCGGTCGGGGGGTGCAGAGTGATCTTCTGTGTCAGACCAAGCTTGCTTCGCGCAAGCACGCGGTGATCGAGTTCCGACGTGGCAAGTTTCACGTTCTTGATCAGAGTTCCAACGGCACGTTCATACGTACAGATGAGGGCGAGAACATCTCGCTGCGCCGGCAGGAGCTGCCCTTGTGGGGTTCGGGCTTCATTGGCATCGGCGAAGAAGTGGCGCTGGATGATGTGAGCAGCGTCATCCGCTTTCACTGCGGTTGATAGCGGTCTAACTCTCATTTTCTCCAAAAGCGCCAGACCCGGGACAACAACTGGCCCTCGCGCGGTCGAACCGACCCGGATTCTGACTCGCAGCAAGCGCTTGCGCGGGTCTGGTTTCGATACCCCGGCAGTGCCCGTCGGACTCAGTTTCCGCGCTCTTGACGAATGGAGTCAGGGGTTTCAGAATGCTGCAACGACCGGAGCGCGCGGCACATTCTTGCTAGCTTGCTGGGTGCAGCGATACCGTGTTTCGTGCCAGCCTCTCCGAGAGGCGCCTAATGCACAGGTGCCGGTTGCCGAAGCGTATCCGGTTTCGCCAGACGGGCGAGCGCAATCGTGTCGGGGCGGCAGACTTGACCTGATCGGCGATGTCACCATTGACTCGGCTAATCAGGCGATCGAGGGGGACAATATCAATGTAATGGCGGTCGTCGGTGATCGGGGTTTGATTCAGAAAGGCTTTGGAACGCTGGTGCCCACGTCGCTGACTATTGTTGCAGGTATCGGCACCGTCACGGTAAGTAACATCAGCGAGTTCGCCTCGCTGCTCCGCCCGGAGGTGTTCACAGTATCCAGTGCGGGAGATGTTGAACTCGGCAATGTGTTCATGGATGGCAACACGGCCACGGTCACCAGCGCGGGAGACATCCTGGTGACCGGCGCTCTTGATGATGCCGGAGGCGATATTACACTTGCTTCATCTGCTGGCAGTGTAACGCTGCAGCAGGCGGTCAGTGCAGCCGGAAGTGTCGATGTGGCGGGGACGGCTGTAACCTCTGCCGATACGATCCAGGCTGCCCAGGATCTGACTTTGACGGGTTCGCTAAGCATTTCTGTCAATGGCGCAGTCACGACGAGCGTTGGCGATGTGACCCTGAACAGCGCCGGTAGCCTTATCGTTAATGACACCATTAGCGCGGCTGCTAATGCGTCGTTGGTCGGAAACACCATCGCGACGACACAGGCTATTGAGGCGGGTGCGAATGTCACAGTGGCCGCGGCACAAAGCGTCGTACTGAACGGAACAGTGGCGTCTGCGGGTGGCGATGTTGTGGTCTCGACGTCACTGGCGTCGAGCGGCAGCGATGCGGTCGGTGTCAGCATTACGAAAGCGGTGACAAGCACGGAATCTATCATTGTGGCATCCGAGGGCGACGTCACGATCAGGGACGAGACGCTGACACCCGACAGCCTCATCGTGACGGCCAATGATGTCGAAGTGACGAGCGTCAATGGGGGCGTATTGCTCGATACGATAGACGTCACGGGCACGCGCACCGTGCAGGATCCAACGACCGGGATCGATGAGATCCGCGCGGTCTTTGTCAGCGGCGGTGAGGACGTTGCTGTTTCGGGAGCGATCACGGGTGGGTTGCAGGGCGGCATTAGTCCGACCTCCACGGCGCGACCGTGAATACCCAGGACAAGATTATAGGTGAGGGCTTGAGCGTTTCGGGAGCGACGGGAGTCGTGATGGACGCGCCTGGCCCGATCAGTGTCAGCACGCGGGGTGCGATCAATATCGCGTCCGATGGGGTGGTTTCAATTCTTGCGAATGTCGCGAGCACAGGCGGCGGCAGTATCGCGGTGACCGCGGGTGGCAGCGTATCGATCCAGGATGCCGCGCAAGGGGCGAGCAGCGTGCTCGTCTCGGGCAACGACCTGTCTGTGACAGCGGGCGGGACCGTAGACATTGATTCGATAAAAGTCGATGGCGTTAGATCAGACTTCGACCCGATTACCGGTGAGGAGTCAAAGCACGCAGTCACGGTGGCCGCGACCTCTAACATCACTCTCCTCGGCATGACCGATGGTGGCAGTCAGGGTCTGGTGAGCATCACATCTGCAGGAGAGGTTAAGTCAGACAATACGATTTCGGTGCTCGATCTGGTCATTGCGGGTTCGGATATCATTCTGAGCGCGGACGTAGTCCTGCCAGGCGGCGTGATCGAAACGGGTACCGCGATCAGCGTCGTGGGCGGCGATATCGGGATCTCGGCGGCGAACAACATCGCGCTCAATGGCGACGTTACCGGTGATCAGGCAACGACGATCGTGTCTGATTCGGGTTCGATCGCTCAGGAAGCGGGTACGGTGATCAAGTCGACCGGGGACATTGTGATGTCTGCCAAGAGCGAGATAGCGATTGCCCGTCTTGAAAGCGATGCTGATATTACGCTAGTCCTCACCTCCGAGTCTGAGGCAGACGGAGCGAGGTTCAGTCGTGTGAATCCGGCGATTCCGTTTGGTAGCGGTAGCGAGACGAACAGAGATATCCGCAGCGTCGGGGCGATCGTTTTCCTCACGCCAACGGCGGATGTCGGCGCGATATCGGCGGATCAGAACTTCGTCCAGCGAGCCGATGTCGGCGTATTCTATGGTCTGGACCAGGGGCAGTTCTTCTCGGATGACATCGGCACGACGAGCATCCTGTCGACGATTCCTGATACGACGTTCGGGGACCTCAATTCGACGTTGGATGGATTGCAGGCCAGTCTGACCAGTTTGCAGATCCCGGGGATTCTTGACGAGATATCCACGACGAGCCTGATCGGGAATGCGGCGCTCGCAAGTGCCGAGGAATCGGTAGCTACCGCGGGTAACACTGCGCTGCAATCTCAAAGTCGATCCACTGCGTCATCCAACAGGGGCGACGAGGAAGAGGTGGCCGAGATCGACGAGGAGGCGTTCGTCGACATTACGAGATGGCGCTTGTCAGACGTGAACGGCATCATGCTGCTAGAAGACCAGCAGGTTGCGTACGGCAATGTCTACTTCATGGTCAGGCTGGCAGGATTGCCTCATTCAGCCCACCCGCCCGTGCTCTACCGCCTGGACATGGATCTCGACCCGGGCGACGACGGGGACGATAAAGAGGGTGATAGTGCCGGTGAATGGTCAGCGCGTTTCACCTTCCTGCCTGATGACGATGGAGAATCTGGCGCCGACGAGTAGCGATCTTTGCTCGATGTGAATCCTCTGACCGCAATGCCGTCGGGGGTGTGGCACAACCACTCTCACCCGGTCCGGCGGCATTAGCGCCTGGTGGAGTCGCCGCGTTCGATCTCGATGCTGACAAGGGCCGAGCCACGTAGTGCGCCGGGCTTACCAAGGCGCAGCCACAGGCCGTTTACGTCAAACTCGGCCTCCAGCAGGTTGGCGATGTGAACGGCAAGGGTCTCGATCAACTGAAATCTGGAGTCAGCAATGAAGCTGCTGACCCGCTCCGCTATCGCGTGATAGTCGAGTGCATCGTCGATGCAGTCGGTGTGCGCAGCGTGATCGGCGTTGGTCGCCAGCCGCAGGTCGAGCGTTACGGTTTGTCGAACCTGTCGCTCGTGCTCATAGACGCCGATGATGGTGTGAACTTCCAGACCGCTGATTGTCACGATGTCAGGGATAGGTGCCTCCTTATTCACGGCTCGCGTAGCGAACGTGAAGTCTGCTATTCACGGCTCGCGCAGCGAACGTGGAATACATGCATCGATGTCACGGCTCGCTCGTCGCGGCACGCGAGTTAGTGGTTTGCGAGATCCGTAAGCGGCCACCGCGGCCGCACGGTTATGTTGACTGATTCTGTGTGGCCTCGTGCAAATCGGTGCGCGCCCGCGAGCGCAATCATTGCACCATTATCTGTGCAGAGTGTGAGCGGTGGACAGAACAGACGAGCCCTTCGTTTCTGAACCATCGTTTCCAGACTCTCCCTCAGCGCCTGATTAGCGCTCACCCCACCCGCGATGACAAGTTGGGTCAGTCCGGTTTGTTCGAGTGCGCGGCGACACTTGATGGTTAGTGTGGATACTGCCGCGGTCTCGAATGCGTGGGCGATGTCTGCATGGTCCTGACTTGTTGGCTTGTCGATTGCCCGCAGGGTGTTCATGGTGAAGGTCTTGAGCCCGCTGAAGCTAAAGTCGAGACCAGGCCGGTCGGTCATGGGTCGCGGGAACACAAATCGCTTGGGTTCGCCTGATGTCGCCAGCTTTGCGATTGCCGGGCCGCCCGGGTAACCGAGGCCGAGCATCTTCGCTGCCTTGTCGAATGCTTCGCCCGCCGCGTCGTCCACAGATTCGCCAAGAAGCGCGTAATCGCCGAGGTCTTTCGCCATGACCAATTGGGTGTGGCCACCGGATACAAGCAGGGCAACGAAGGGAAAGACGGGTGCTGGTTCGCTCAGTAGTGGTGCCAACAGGTGGCCTTCCATGTGGTGTATGCCCAACGCCGGCTTGTCCCACGCAAGTGCCAGGGCCTTGGCAATCGAAGCGCCAACCATTAGCGCACCGACGAGGCCCGGCCCGGCTGTATAAGCAATGCCGTCGATGTCAGCTTTTGTTGAATTGGCCGTCGTGAGCGCGTCGCGGATCAGGGGCAGGGTTTTGCGAATGTGATCACGAGAAGCGAGTTCTGGGACCACGCCGCCGTAATCAGCGTGAAGGGCGACCTGGCTGTAGAGCAGGTCCGCGAGCAGTCCCTGTTCGCTGTCGTAGATTGCGACGCCTGTTTCATCACAGGAACTTTCGATGCCAAGGACGCGCATAGTCTACCCTCGTCGCGACGGTGGTTTGCCGTCTGGGTGGAGGTCCGTCATTTTGCATTGACACCGTATAGTAGATAGAATCCGCGGCTCAATCATCTTTGGAAATCCCGTTGCCATTCGTCAAAGTCAAGGAAAACGAGCCCTTCGACGTCGCCCTGCGTCGCTTCAAGCGCTCCTGTGAGAAGGCTGGAATCCTCGCCGAGGTCCGTCGCCGCGAATACTACGAGAAGCCAACGTCAGTCCGCAAACGCAAAGCGGCCGCAGCCGTAAAGCGCCACATCAAGAAGCTTCAGCGCGAGTCTCGTCGAATGGAGCGGTTGTACTAGCAACCGCCCGGTACTGGCGAGACCGAGTTTTTTTCTGCTGAGCCGCCGAGCTATTCGCTGACTTCTCTTGTCGGCCGTTCTCGTCGACCATCTTCTTCGCCGACCATCTTTTCGCCCACCGTCGCCGACTCGATCGCCGTTTTACCGGCGAACCCCGTCGCCCGAGAGCGTGGCTTGCCCACTTGTCTTGCCCTGGCACTGTCCCGTCTTCAATCCAGCTTTCGCCACGAATCCAGCTTTCGCCATGAATCCAGCTCCGTCGCTTAATCCAGTTCCCCGAATCCAGCCGGGTTGAGTCGAACCTCGCCGTTGTGGTGCTCGCGACTTCGACGCCTTCCCCCGGAAATCGCGCCACGTGATGTTTGACAGTGACCCTGCCAGCGCCTCCACTCACGGCATCACCGTTCGCGTTTAGCAATTCCGACCCGCGATTGTCAGATTGGTTCGAATTTGCCTTCCTGCTACCCATCGCCGCTATCCATTGCGCTGCCCATTGCCGCTACCCATTGCCGCTACCTATTCTGTAGTCTTGCGTTGCGCTCTTCGAACCGTCTGCCTGGCGGGCGGGAAGCATCCAACAGAAAAATCAAAACGCCGCGAGTGTAGTCATGTCATCTGCGATCAAAGACATCATTTCAGAGAACGTGAAGGACACCATGCGCGCGCGGGACAAGCCGCGTCTTGGAATTCTGCGACTGGTCATGGCGGACTTCAAGCGTGTTGAAGTTGACGAACGCATCGAACTCGATGATGACCAGATCATTACCATCCTTGCGAAGATGGTCAAACAGCGCAAGGACTCCTTCGAACAGTACAAGGCCGCAGAACGGATGGATCTGGCTGATCAGGAAGCCTATGAGATCAGCGTCATCGAGGAGTTCCTGCCGGCTCAACTCGACGAGGGGCAGATCGGCGAAGTCGTCTCGGCCGTAATCGATGAGACCGGCGCGTCGTCAATGAAGGACATGGGCAAGGTGATGACTGCGCTGCGTCCGCGTGTCGCGGGCAAGGCGGATATGGGGGTGGTCAGTGCGCTGGTGCGGGCGCGACTTGCGTGATTCGCTGAGGCGGTGACCAACCAGTCGTCGATCCATCCGTTGGTGCGGCGGATGCGGGTTGGCCACTGACATCGCGCCGCGCTCAAGGTTTATGATCGGTTACCTGTTCCCTTCCAGAAGTGCCGCATGCCGGGTTTGATCCCACCCGAATTTGTTGAAGAACTGCTGGCTCGCACGGACCTCTCGGAGCTTATCGGTGGGCGCGTGACGCTGAAGAAAGCGGGCCTGAACTACACCGGCTTGTGCCCGTTTCACAATGAGAAGACGCCGTCCTTCTCGGTGAACGCAGACAAGCAGTTCTATCATTGCTTTGGCTGCCAGGCCAATGGCGATGCAATCAGCTTCATACGGGAAATGGAGGGCGTCGATTTCGTCGGTGCCATCGAGCAGCTTGCCGACCGGATTGGTATGACGGTTCCGCGCGAGAAGGCAGATCCGGTCTCGGAAGCCCGTCATCAGATGCGTAAGTCCATCTACGATGTGCTCGAGCAAGCGACGGAATGGTATCAGGTGCAACTTCGTGAGGGCGCTGGCCGTCAACGATGTGTTGATTACCTGAAAGACCGCGGTCTGACGGGCGCTATCTGTCGTGATTACGGCGTCGGTTTTGCTCCGCCGGGATGGGACAACCTGGTGCTTGCGCTTGCGCACAGCAATCAGGAGCGTCAACTGCTCATCGACGCCGGCATGCTGGTGCTCAATGAAGACGAAGACAGAGTACGGGATCGCTTTCGGGATCGCGTCATGTTTCCGATCAGGGACCTGCGGGGCCGGGTGATCGCGTTTGGCGGTCGCATTCTGGGCGACGGTCGTCCCAAGTACCTCAATTCACCCGAGACGCCCGTTTTCCACAAGGGGCGTGAGTTGTACGGGCTGTTTGAGGCCCGCAAGGCCGTGCGCAAGTTGACCCGCTTCCTGGTGGTTGAGGGCTACATGGACGTCGTCGCGCTTGCGCAGCACGGCATTGGGTACTCAGTTGCGACCCTGGGTACGGCGACTTCTGAGGATCATCTGATTCGACTGTTCCGGCTGGTGCCTGAGATTGTCTTCTGTTTCGACGGCGATCAGGCCGGCAGAAACGCGGCCTGGAAAGCGGTCGATCTCGCGCTGGGGCAGCTTGAGGATGGGCGGTCGGCGCGATTCCTGTTCCTACCGGACGGTGAGGACCCGGACAGTTTTGTCAGGGCCGTCGGCCCTGACGCATTTGAGGTCCAGGTCGATCAGGCAGCGCATCTCGCCGACTTCTTCTTCGCACATATGAGTGAGGCGGTGGACATGGACTCGCTGGAGGGCAAAGCTCGCCTAAGCAAAGAGACCATGCCGTACATCAATCGCATTCCCGGTGGTGTTTATCGACAACTGATGGTGGATCGCCTCGCGGCGCTGACCGGGCTCTCGCCGGAGCGGCTGGTGGCAGCGACGATCCCGCCACCGGCCCCGTCGCGAGAGCTGCGTCCGCCGACCTGGGTTGGTGATCCCGATTCCTCAATGGACGATGCTCCGCCCTGGGATAACGAGGGCTTCGATCCGGACCCGGCCGACGGTGTTGATTTTGTTTCGAAACGCGGGCGTCTGCAGTTGGACCATGAAATGATCCAACTGCTGCTGTGGCAGCCGGAGCTGGGAGATCTCGTAAGCGTGGAGGTCGTTGACCGACTGGAATCTGGATTGAAGTTTCCGCTCAGCGTCGCGGTTCTCAAGTTGCTGCACCAATCCGAGCGGCCATCACCCGATGTGATTATTGGTCATTTTGAGGGAAAGGACGCGGCGCTCACGTTGCGCGACCTGGCTCGCAGCGAACGTTTACTTGGCGTTGATGAATTGCAGGCGGAGTTCGAAGGCGTTGTTGCCCGTGCGCTTGAGCAGGTCGAAATTCAAACAATTCAAAAGGTTAGGAGCGACATCCTGACCAAAGATTTTGCGCTGATGACTGACGACGAAAAAAAGCGGTTACGCGAAATCACCGAGTCCCGGAAGCCGCGTTGACGGGTGCCCGACGCGTTCGTGGATCGTTCCGGCTAAATGCATGATTTATAAGGAAAGTGGTCTCTAACAACCGAGATTGGTGACGCGATCAATGGTGTTCTTGATGGATCGGTAGCGGGAATCGATCGCGCGAAGAGTCGGGCACCAAATGTGTCGATTGAGTAGAAACTTCACAACCCATGGCTATAATAGTCGGCCCAGCCCGACCCCCACTCGGCTGCAAAGTCCTAACAGAACCTCCTGATCGAGAAGAGGATGCCTATGTCTAGCGGTCTAGCTCAGCAACAATCCCGGCTAAAAGAACTCATCAGAAAGGGTCGAGAGCAGGGTTACCTTACCTACGGTGAGGTTAACGACCACCTACCGGATGACATCTCGGATCCGGACCAGATCGAAGACATTATTGGCATGATCAATGACCTCGGGATCGCCGTGCACGAAGTGGCCCCCGAGAATGACGACCTGATGGCCGAGGGTGATTCGACAGACGAACTGGCTGCCGAAGAAGCGGCGGCCGTTCTGGTTGCAGTCGAGAGCGAGGCAGGGCGTACGACCGACCCGGTGCGCATGTACATGCGCGAGATGGGCACGGTAGAACTGCTCACACGCGAAGGCGAGATCATCATCGCCAAGCGCATTGAAGAAGGCATCCGGGACATCCTCAATGCTGTGGGTCAGTTTCCAGGCGTCGTGCCGACGATCCTTGAGGCCTATGAGGCGACCAAGGAAGAAGAGAGTCATCTCACCAATCTCCTGATTGGTTTTCTCGATCCGACAGAGAACGTCAAGCCTGCGGCCCAGGTGGTACCCGGGCAGGTGAAGGAAAAGACGGCGGAAGAGGAAGAAGCAGAAAAGGGACCGGACCCGAAGTTGGCAGCCACGCGCTTTACGAAGTTGGCAAAGCAGCTCAAGAGAACCGATCGCATCATCAAGAAGCATGGTCGAGAGAGTGCTGAAGCCCGAAAGGAGCTCGACGCGCTCGGCGAGGCATTCATGTTCTTCAAGATGGTCCCCAAACAGGTTGACCGCATCGTGGCGATGGCGCGCGCGAGCCATGCGATCGTCCGGCGACAGGAACGCATCATCGTTGCCGCGTGCACCCGACAAGGCAAAATGCCGCGTCGCGAGTTTCTTGAGCGCTTTACCGGCAAGGAAGTCGATCTCAAGTGGTGTGCAAAGCAGATCAAAGCCGGATACAACCATCTCGCCAAGTGCCAGGATGACGTGATGCGCGCGCAGAAGCGTATCAAGGCGGCATCCGAAGAGGCTGGAGTCGGGGTCGTCGAGCTCAAGGACATCAATCGGCGTATGTCGATTAGCGAAGCGAAGGCGCGCCGTGCGAAGAAAGACATGGTCGAGGCCAACCTCAGACTCGTGATTTCTATCGCCAAGAAGTACACCAACCGTGGGCTGCAGTTCCTGGACCTCATCCAGGAAGGAAACATCGGCCTGATGAAGGCGGTCGACAAGTTCGAGTACCGTCGCGGCTACAAGTTTTCAACGTACGCCACCTGGTGGATTCGCCAGGCGATCACACGCTCGATTGCCGACCAGGCGCGTACGATTCGCATCCCCGTACACATGATCGAAACGATCAACAAACTGTCGCGGATCTCGCGGCAAATGCTGCAAGAGATGGGCCGTGAGCCGACGCCAGAGGAACTTGGCGAGCGCATGCAGATGCCTGAAGAGAAGGTACGTCGCGTTCAGAAGATCGCGAAAGAGCCCATCTCTATGGAGACACCGATCGGCGATGACGAGGACAGCCATTTGGGCGATTTCCTCGACTCTGATTCTAACCTCTCGGAAGGTGCCAGCGTTGGTTCGCCGATCAATACGGCGACTGATGAAAATCTGAAAGAAGCAACGCGCAGTGTCCTTTCGGGGCTGACGGCACGCGAAGCAAAGGTGTTGCGCATGCGCTTTGGGATCGACATGAACACTGATCACACTCTCGAAGAGGTCGGTAAGCAGTTCGATGTAACCCGCGAACGAATTCGCCAGATCGAAGCTAAAGCACTTCGAAAACTGCGACATCCAACCCGCTCTGATCACCTGAAGAGCTTCCTCGACGAAAGCATCTGACGGTCTTTGTCGAGCGGGGCCACGCTCCGCTCGACTGCTCCCGCTCTCTTCACTTCAGCCGGCTCCCTTGCCCATCTCCCTTCGCTTTGGGGAGGCGAGCAGGAGCAGGGTGAGATTGTTGCATCCAAACCCTGAATGAACCCCGGCAGAAAGCAACTGCTGCTCCGCAAGGCACATCGTTGGTTGGGCGTCGTAACCGCGTTGCAGCTCCTGGCGTGGACGGTCTCGGGTCTCTATTTCACTCTGATACCGATCGGGCAGATCCGCGGCGAACACCTGTTGCAGGATGCGGGTGCGTTGCGGCTGGGTCACACCCACCTGTTGCCACCCAGTTCAATCGTGGCGACGAATCCGGAGTTGCGGCAGGTTGCGGTCGATCAGGTGCAAATTCGGATGCGGGGACAACGGGTGGCCTACCTCGTTGTGGATGCCGACCGATGGACGGCGTACGACGCGGAGAGTGGCGTACGACTGCCGTCATTAGTCGCTGAGGAGGCTGCGTCCATCGTAAGGCAGCGCACCCATCTTGCGGTCAAATCCACCGAGAGGGTGACCGTCATGCCGGCGGGCAGTGAGTTCCGCGGAATGGAGATGCCTGCTTTTCGAGTCTCGCTGTCAGGCGAAGATGGGGCGCAGGTATACGTGGGTGCAGAGAGTGGCCAGGTGCGCGCAGTGAGGACGGATCAGTGGCGGTTGTTTGATTTCCTTTGGGGCCTGCACATCATGGACTACGAGTCGCGTGAAGACTTCAACCATTGGCTCATCCAGTTGTTGGCTGGCCTCAGCCTCTTGACAGTCCTGTCTGGGATTGTGTTGTTCATAACGACGGTCCGGTTTTCTTCGTCCCGAGCTTCCTCCTGACCTTCGTCCTGACGCCCGGCGTGATGGCAGTTTCGTCGTCGAATGTGATGTCTGGATGCAACGTCCGTATCCGCCGATACAAAACCGCATCCAGGGAGGCCTCGCGCACGGCGAGTGAGAGAACTGCGCCTGCGAGCCATGTTTGGGTGAAGCACCAGTTTTCTGTCAGCCCCAGAGCGCGATCCATGAAAGTGGCGGATATCGTGTCGTGGGTAGCCGAACGTCTGGTGTATCGGAAACCAACAGCTCGGAAGGGGATGTCGGTGCCAGCGCTGAGTGCTTTGGTGAAAGCTTCTTTCAGGGACCAGAGCGAGCGGTAACGATCGCGCTGCTGCGGGCGCGGGAGGCGGCAAAGTTGACTGATTTCTGACGCGGTCAGAACCTCAAAGACAGGGTCACGCGTGCGCGGTTTTTCGACGTCAACGCCCAGCGGCGCCAGCGCGGTGATCGCGATCAAAACATCGCTTGCTGAGTGCGAAATATTGAACGAAAGCCGGCCCCCCAGGGGTGGATCGCCAAGCATTGGCCTGCCTGCAGGTGAGGTGGAAAATGCCCATTCTTGCGGGCGAATGGGGGGGAAATAGGTGGCCAGAACCGTGCGCAACAATGTGCGCCCCGCGATGAATCGTGATCGGGTATCTGCTGCATGAAAGCGCGCGGCGCGCGCGCGCTCGTCCGCGGAGAGGATGCGTTCAAGTGTGGCGGGCAGCGCCGTGCGCTTCAGGTCGATGTGGAAAAGCTGAACAGCACGAGATAGTTCGTCAACGTGCAGCGCTGGCGTGATCGCAGCCGATGTTGGACTGGCCAATCGTCTATTCCCTGGTCCCACCGGCAGTCAGTCTAGCAGCACGTTCAAGAGCAACCCTGGAAGCGCTTTTCACCTACCAGTGCCTATCGGTGCCCATCAGGGCCTATCTGTGCTTATCGTTTGCTCGACAGAGCCAATGTGTGCGATGGGGGACTTTCCGGCGACCAGGTGACCGCGTGACCGCGTGAGGGTAAGTCGCGTCAACGCTGCTAAGATGATCGGGCGGCCGGGCGTCGCCGCGTCAGCCTCGAACCCCTGGTTCCTGCATTCTCCTGCATCTTCCTCACCAGATCCTGCGGATGATCGTCCAAAAGCCTGGAAGCCGTGCGGTATGTCTGACGTTGATCAGAGTCTGGACAAGGGTCGTCGCCGCCTGCCGGGTCGTGGTGGCGCGGATTACACCGAGGGACCCGTCGCGCCCCACCTGCTGAGGCTTGCCGGTTTCATGGTCATGGGTTTCCTGTCCATGAACATTGCGCAGTTAATCGAAGCCGTTTATCTCGGTTTCGTCGGTACAGAAGATCTTGCTGCCCTTGGATTTGCGTTTCCACTGGTGATGGGCGTCGGTGCCATGGCGCGGGGCCTGGGAATCGGCGCCTCATCCGTTATCGCGCGCACTATGGGCGCCGGCGACCGGAGCCAGGTGGCGAGACTCGTCACGCACTGTGAAATTCTTGTCGTTGCGTTCTCCCTGCTTTGCGTGGTCCTCGGCTTCGCCTATGGCGAGCAACTGTTTGCGTTCATGGGCGCGGACGGCCTGGTGCTTGTGAAAGCGACCGGCTACCTCGATGTTTATCTGATCGGATTGCCGCTCTTTCTGCTGTCGATGGTGGGCACCAGCCTGCTGCGCGCAACGGGCAGTCCTGCGAGTCCAGGCCTTGTGATGACGTTCGGGTCGATCATGCAAGTGGTGATTAGCCCGTTTTTCATATTCGGGTGGGCGGGTCTCCCGGCGATGGGCGTAGTGGGTGCCGCGTGGGGGTTCGCGCTCGCGCGAACCGCATCATTTGTCCTGGCCTTCTATCTCATTGCGGTACGTGATCGACTCATCGTGATCTCACTCGACAACATCGGCGTATCCTGGCGCGCCATATTGCATGTCGGTCTGCCGGCAATGACGACCAACATGCTGACGCCGCTCTCGATGGGCATCATCGTGTGGTTGCTGTCTGAGTACGGGCACGGAGTCATCGCGGGCTTCAATGTCGCAGGGCGCATCGAGATGATGCTGGCGATGGTCCTCATTTCAGTCTCCGGGGCGATCGGGCCATTCGTTGGCCAGAACTGGGGGGCGGGCAAGTTTGACCGGGTGGAGATAGCGCTGGGTCTGTCCTTTCGCTTCTGCATTGCATGGGGTGCATTTGGCTTCATTGTAATGTTGCTGGCTGCGCGCCCTTTTGTTGGTCTTATCAATGACGACCCAGTGGTCGTTGAGTCTGCCGTCGCTTATCTCGTTATCATCCCGCTCAGCATCGGTTTCATGGGCTGGCTGCAGGTTGCAAGCAGCGTTTTCAACGCGCTTGGCAAGCCCGCGCCGCCGCTCATACTGTCGATCCTCCGCGGCTTCGTCGTTTACCTGCCGTTCGCGATGCTGGGGAGCTATCTGCTCGACTATCGCGGCATCTATTGGGCGGCCGCTGCCACCAACTTCCTGCTCGGGGTCGTGGCCTGGCAGTGGTGCAGGGTCACGGTGGCGCGGGCGATTGCAGTTGAGACCGCGGAACAAGTGGCGTTGAATCCTGGGAAGGCCTGATGTGTGAACGTGTGCCTGCCATTACGCCTCGGTTGGCGATCCGACGTGTTGGATTGCCGTTCGTGCTTGCTCTCTGCATTGCGTCTTCGCCAACAATAGCGAACGAACTGCTCGAGGGGCTTGATTTCAAGCATGGGATCGCTTTTTTCGATGAGCTGAAGTATCCGGCCGGATACACCCACCTCGACTACCTGAATCCAGAGGCACCGAAGGGCGGCACGCTGGTTCTGCCGACACAGAGCAACTTCAATACGCTCGCGCCAGCGGCAACGAGTGGCATCGGCGTACCCTCCGGGTTTTGGTTCAATGCTGACACGCTGCTGATTCGCGCGGGCGACGAGGTGACGGCCTTCTATGGCCGCCTTGCCGATGGTGTCGCCATCACACCCGACCAGATGGCGATGGTCTTTCGCATTCATCCCGAGGCACGTTGGCGCGATGGTGTTGCGATTACATCGCGCGATGTGGCCTATACACTGAACCTGAGTCGCAATGATGCGCGCGGCGCGTTCATGTTTGAGTTCATCGAGTCGGTTGAGGAGATCGATGCGCGGCACGTGGCAATCCACCTACATGCGCCCGTGACGCTCAATAACATCATCATGATTCAGTTCTCGTCGATCCTGCCAGAACATTACTGGCGTGACCGTGATCCGTCCGTGTCGACAATGGACATACATCTGTCAAGTGGCCCTTATCAGATAGCCGCTATCGAGCAAGGACGGTTCGTTGAGTACAAGCGTGACCCTGCCTACTGGGGCAAAGATATCCCGGTCAATAAGGGACGATATAACTTCGACACCGTACGCTTCGAGGTGTATCGAGATGCCATCGTTATTCGCGAAGCCTTCCGCAAGGGCTTGATCGACATCTGGACCGAGCCGGATGTCCGCTATTGGCACAGGTCCTACGACACGCCTGCCGCTGCCGCGGGGTGGATTAAGAAGATCTACCGAAACTTCGGCATTGAAGTAGGGGTTCGCAGCAACGTTGCGCTCAACAATCGGTTGGAAAAATTCTCAGATCGTCGGGTTCGACTGGCGCTTACGCTCGCGATGGACTTCGAATGGCAGAATCGGGCGCTCCATCACGGCTATTACAAGCGCGCACACAGTTACTGGCCTGACACCATCTTGGCGGCGACTGATATGCCGAGCGATGACGAAGTGGCATTGCTTGCGCGATGGGCCCAACACCTGCCGCCGGCGCTATTCACGCGGCCGTTTCGATTTCCGGAACCAGGATCGCCCGGGGAACATCGTCACAACATGCTGCGCGCACGGGCGTTGTTGCAGGAGGCGGGGTGGGCGATTGCGGCGGATGGGGTGCTAAGGAATGCGCGGCATGAAGCCTTTGAGATTGAGTTTCTTTCCGCAAACTCCGCTGACGCAAGGACGCTGCTGCCTTACTTCAAGGAACTCGAGCAGTTGGGTATAGCGGGTTCGATTCGTCTTGCTGAGACAAGTCAGTACATCAATCGGCGCCGGCAGTTTGATTTCGACGCGATATTGCAGAATCAGGACATCCTCATGCCGCCGGTCATTGAGTTGAAGTCCACGTATCATTCCGAGGCGGCGATGACACTTTCTCGAAACATCTCGGGAATCCAGGACCCGGTGCTGGACTTCCTGATTGGCAAGGCCAATCTGGCGACGACGCTGCCCGAGATGGTCGCCGCGTGCCGAGCTATCGATCGTGTGCTGCTGTGGCAGTACTACGGCATACCGCTCCGCGGCGTTGATCTGCGCAAGACCGTTCACTGGGACAGATTTGGTCGGCCTGCTTTTGAGTCGAAGTACTGGCCAGCCTTTCCGGATGGGTGGTGGTTCGATCCGGCACGCGCTGCCCGAATTGGCACCACGCGTTAGCCGGATTGCGGGTCATACGAAGAAGGGCATGTCTTCGGCCGGGAGTTTCTGGCCCAGCAGGTCGTCGCTTAGTTTTTCTGCCAGCATGATCGTCGGCGCATTGAGGTTGCCGTTGGTGATGTGCGGAAAGACGGAGGAGTCGATAACCCGCAGGCCCTCGATGCCGTACACCCGTCCGCTCGGATCAACCACGGCGTCGGCAGCGGTACCCATGCGACAGGTGCCGCAGGGATGATAAGCAGACTCGGCATTGGCACGGACGAACGCGTCGATCTCATGGTTGGTCTTCACCGCGGGGCCCGGGGCAAGTTCCGGCCCTCGAAACGCAGCGAGTGCCGGCTGATTAATAATCGCGCGGGCCTGCCGGATCGCCGAGCGGAATACCCGCCAGTCAGAGGGGTCGGACATGTAATTGAAGCGCAGAGTCGGCTTTTGGCGCGGGTCGGCCGACCTTAGGCGCAGGTCACCCCGGCTCGGACTTGCCATGGGTCCCACATGTACCTGGAAGCCATCGGCTGCAGCCTTCTGGCGACCGTCGTAGGAGACTGCCGCCGGAAGGAAGTGAAACTGAATGTCGGGATGTGACACGGTATCCATGCTTCGGATGAACCCCCCTGTTTCGAAGTGGTTGGTGGCGCCGAGCCCACCTCGGGTGGCAAGCCAGCGCGCACCGATCAGTGCCTTGCTAACCGGATTGAGAAAGCGGTTCAACGAAATCGGTTGCGTGCATGTCTGTTGCAGATAGACCTCAAGATGATCCATCAGGTTCTGCCCCACGCCGGGTAGATTTGAAGCGACGCCGATGCTGTGACCGCTGAGGTCCTCCGCGGGTCCGATGCCGGAGAGGAGCAGAAGGTGGGGTGACCCGATGGCGCCCGCAGCGAGAATCACATTGCCAGCCGTGATGTGCTCTGCGGGTCCGCCCCTCGTCCGGATGACGACGCCGTCGGCGCGCTTGCCGCTGACCGTGACGCGCTCAACCAGCACGCGGCTGCGCACACCGAGATTGGACCGATGTCGCACCGGTGCAAGGTAGGCACGTGCCGTACTACAACGCACGCCGTCATCGATTGTCATTTCGAGGTCACCAAATCCCTCTTGCTGATAACCGTTCAGATCATCCGGTGCTGGATAACCGGCCTGGGAGCAAGCTGCGAGGAACGCAGGGTGCAGGGGATTGTCTTTCCTGCCGCGGGTCACCGCGAGCGGCCCGTCAAGACCGCGATAGCGTGATCCCGCGGGCACATCACTGGTGCGTTCGGCCCGCTTGAAATAAGGTAGCACGTCGGCGTATCCCCAACCGGTCGCCCCGAGCGACTGCCAGCGTTCGAAGTCGAGAGCATGTCCGCGAACGTAGACCATGCCATTGATCGACGATGATCCACCCAGTACCTTGCCGCGCGGGCAGTGCAGACGCCGGTTGTCGAGTGCGGGTTCTGGTTCTGATTCGAAGAACCAGTTGAAACGCTGACTGTTCATTGGCAGGGAAAGGGCGGCGGGCATGCGCACAAACGGATGCGCGTCGCTGCCTCCGGCTTCAAGAAGAAGAACGGAACGCGATGGGTCAGCGGACAGCCGATTTGCGAGCACGCAACCCGCAGAGCCCGCTCCGACAATAATGGTGTCCCAGATCTTGCCAGAAGCACTGCGTGAGAGAACTGTGGTCATGTCAAAGCCCTGTGCTTCATCCTATGATACCTGCTTGTCATGGCTCTGCCCTGGAGGCGGGGCCCCCCCTTCTGTCATGGAGTGTCATGGCGCACTTTGGATAAGTGTTGTGGACGCGTGATGCCGACGATTGCTGAGTGATGGAGGTTTGATGCTTGAGGTTTGTTCAACGCCGGGCTTTTCAGTTACAGAGGTGATGGCTCTCGTAGCGGGGCAGGAAGTGGACCGCGCGCGCTTGCGTACGGCGCTCGCCGAGTCAGGCGTGTTGTGTTTGCGCTTTGCAAAACGCCTGACAAAAGACGAGTTCGCCTGGGTTGCCGGCTTGTTCGGCGACATTAAAGATCCGGTTGCAGAAACGAAGGACGGGGCCGCGTTTCGGTACAGTCCGGCACTCCAGCATATCGATGCCGGGTACGTGTTAACTGACGAGATGTGCGAAGCGAAAGGCGTGCCGGCGTATGGTGGCCTGGATGACCAGCGCCCTGGTCTCTTTGAAACCTGGCACAGTGACGACACGTTTACTGAACGGCCGGCACTTGCGACGGTACTGCATGCGAGGGCGTTGCCGCCATCCGGGGGTGGTCCCACGCACTTCATAGACATGCGCTCGGCGTACCGGAAACTCCCATCTGAGCTACAACAGCGGGTGTCGTCGCTGTCGGTTGTCTATGGATATAACAACGAAGACGCGTTCTCGCCCCGCCGGGCGGCGAGTGGACCGGCGGATGCGCTTCGTGACGTCGAGCATCCACTCGTGCGAAAACATCCCTATGCCGATTCCCTCGCGCTCTTTATTGATCTTGATCGGGCAAAGCACGTCGCGGACATGGACGTGCTCAAGGGCCGCGCTTTGTTGCGGGAGTGCCAGCAGTTCGCTGAGGACAACGCGGCACGGTGCGAGCACGTATGGCGCGATTGTGACGCCCTCGTATGGGACAACGCCACGGTTCAGCACAAGGCGCAAGGCAACTTTAAGCTGGGCGAGCCACGCCGGTTCTGGCGTCACATGGTCGAAGGGCCGCGCCCGCAGGGTGCCGCCCTCTGAGTTCCTATGGGTCGGTCACGCAGGCGTAGTTGGACCCATCGGTCTCATCCCCTTCGCCGGCGTACTTGCCATACGTCGGATAAGCGCAGAACTTGCGGGTGAAGGCGGTGCGGCCGTCGGCATCGACGTGAGCCGCTGGAATGACATCAGGTGCCGTTCCTTTCTCCACCCATGCGGTCAGCGGCGTCAAGTAGTCTGCCACTGAAGGACCTGGCCCGAGGCCACAGTGCAGCATGCCCGGCACCATAAAGAGCTGCATGAACGCCGCGGTCCTGTTCGCTCCACCGTTTTCCTTTTCCGCGCTTGCCAGATAATTAATCGCGCGTTGGGGGCGCAGGGGGTAGTCGTTCCAACCCTGGAACATGAGCAGTTTGCCGCCTTTCTTGCGGAACTTTGTGAAGTCTGCCTCATTGATGTCTAAGATCGCCGATGTGTCTTCGAGCTCATCCCGGTCCAGATAGATGTCAAAGTCATCAGCTTTGATGTTCGGATCCTGATGGATAAGGTGACCGAACGATTCTGCGAAAAGGTCGTTAACTGCCCTGGCGCCGACGCCGGGTCCCGGTGGCGTCACGCCCCCGATGACCCAACCGGCCCAGTCGCCGGCTGCCTCGGCCCCCGGCAAGACGCCTGGCGAGACGATTGTGCCGTCAGGATCGACCACGCCTTTGTACATCTGTTTAAACGTATCGATGGCACTGGAGGACAGGCAGTTGCGCGTATCGCCATTACGACAGAGCAGGATTTCGGGATTAAAGTTGCACTGACGAGGATCGTCGATCACGCCGTCGTTGATGCCGTCCAGCAGATCGCAGGCCTCACGCGTCGCGTTGTCCACAACCTTCAGGTCGTTGACTGATATCGGATTAGCGGCTTGCGCCCTCGCGGCCATCAACAGGAACGGAGCGAACTCCCGGGCGACCTGGAACGCGGGCGCGCCGGCGATGATACCGTCGTAATCGTCCGGGTAACGGAGGGCCTCCATCAGTGCCTGGCGACCGCCATTTGAGCATCCTTCGAAGTAGGTGAAGCGGGGCTTTTGCCGTAATAGGTACTGACGACCCGCTTTGTCACGGTCGTTGCCAGGTGAATACCTCGAAAGGCATAGTCCAGGAAGGCTTGGGGCTGGAGCAGAAACTCATAGGCCCCGGCACCCTGATGACCCGTGTCGGTTGTTGAGACGGCGTACCCATCGGCGAGTCCGCGCGTCGTGTCGGCGAGGTAACCGGCGAAGCCCCCCGTTCCCTCGAACAGAAAGCGTCGGTTCCAGCCTCTGACCGGCATGCGCACTTCGAAACGGATGCCGCGGCCAATGACGCCGCGCACACGGCAGTGCGCGGGTACCGCGCCTTCGGCGGGTACAGCAACCCCGGGCCCCACAGCGAGGGTGTCATCCGTCAGTTGATACAGATCGCGGCACGCGTCGGCTTTGGCGAACGGTATAGATGGCAACAGCAAAATGAGCGCTAGGGTCAGGTGCTTCACAGGTTATGTCCTGGCAGGAGGTGTGAGGACTGATGTGGATGGCGGGGCGTGGATGTTCTCACATCTCCCTGCGTTGACGCATCGTCCGGGTCCGGTGCAGCGCGGAGAGATACTGGAGTGTCCCAGTAATCGGGACATCAATAACTGACTTCCCGACCGCCTAAAGGTCGCGCTAGACTTGCCACTATGCGGAGGCCATTGCGCGGAAGCCAGACGCGCAAGCGCGTGGGTTTCCCGAGAAAATATATCGATCAGCCAAACGGCTAACCGAC
>Ga0209403_10002064_pt1 | contig 24635 bp, 33 predicted proteins | sample ArcticOcean_MG_C_8_FD_187440 | JGI IMG/M metagenome (GOLD analysis project Ga0209403, IMG submission 187440) | Marine microbial communities from western Arctic Ocean - ArcticOcean_MG_CB11_86 (SPAdes) (version 2) | ecosystem: Environmental > Aquatic > Marine > Oceanic | place: Arctic Ocean... | reverse complement strand
ACGGTGTGGTGCCAATGTGACAGGCTGTCATTTTGACGTGATTAAATAAGCCGGAATGGCAGGAAATGGGGAGAAATGGTGGCACGCGAATTGCTCTATCTATGGGCAGCCCGGAGCGAATGACTCCGGGCGCAACCGGGGCTATGTCCCCGAAAACTAGGAGAAGCACCGATGTCACTTTCCAAACTCACCGCCGCCATCAGTCGGGCGGTCAACAAGTGTGCCGACCAAATCGGCACCGCCTCCGTCACCTCGCGGGAGGCGCAAGGCGCAACCGAAACGGCCCGCGCTTCCTTCGTCGCGTTGATGCACGCTTGGGGCTCGACGGCTATAAGGACCGGGGCCGGAAGCGCCGACACCTTGGAGATGGTCTGTCACTCTTTCAAGGCCCTCAAGATCCGGGCAGGAAACGCCGCGAGAATTGAGTACGAGCGGCTTCTAGAACTTTACCCCACGGGGATCCACTCCCCCCGAGGAACCGCCGAGGCGGCCCGTAAGAACGGGAGCAAAGGCGTGCGCCAGCGCAGGCGGGCCGTATCCGACTGGCTTGAACTCTTGGCCTCCGATCCCGCTGTTGCTCTCGCGACGGTGGAGCCGACCAGCGCTCTCAGTTGGTCCGAGAAGGCTGAGATTTGGGCGGCTCTGAAGCGTGCCCGATGCGCCGAGAGTCGGTTGATGGTTCACATCGGAACCGATTCGGCGGGTCTCATCCATGCACTGGGTGCCGACTACGCCGACACCTACGTGGTAACCACAGACGACGACGGAACCGAGAGGTGCGAAATCACCATCGGCCCCAGAGGCAGAACTGAGAATTTATCAGTGCTGATCAGCAAGGCTCGGAGCGGTGAGGTTTATCAGACTCTCGCGGATGTGATCGCTGCGAGCCGTAACCAGTTACAGAGCGCGAGACGCTTTGTCACTGCCACCGAAGACGACCAGACCTTGGACGCCTTCTATATCCCACCCATAGCCGAGTAAACCACCGGCTCGACCGGAGCATTCGGGGGGCTGGGCGTCAGCCTGGCCCCTCGTTTTGCGTACCGTCAGGACCCAACCAAAATTTTTTTTGAAGGAGCTTCGCTCTTTTTTTTATTTAAAAGCCTAAAGCCTGAGGACTCGCTAGTCGCGAGGCGTATTGAACAGCACTGCATCTGAACGATGACTTTTATCTAACAGCATTTAACAGCCTAAGGACGCTCATTCTTCGCGATGATTATATCTAACAGCACATCGCTACTCGCGACTAACACAAGGAGATGCGAGCGAAGTATGACTGAACTACGCCATACTTCCCTACGCCTGACTATATCTAACAGCATTTAAAAGCTGAAGGACGCTCATTCTTCGCGATGATTATATCTAACAGCAGCCTCCGGCGGCCCTCCGGGGGCCTTCCCAGGGGGGGGCCTGCGACGAGGTACGGCTGTCAAGTTTTTTGGGGGAAAATTTCCCACCTATCCGCAGTCTGCACCCCCCAAGCGACGAGGTACGGCTGTCAGGGGTCATGTACGAGGTACGGCTGTCACGACAGGGGTTAGGTCAAATCATGTGGGAAAAATTCCCACTTGGGATTTTAACACGCTTCCCAACACCTACACTAACCCTGCTATCACGCCTTCACTGGGAACAGCATCGCCAGCTTCTCTACAAGCTCCTTCTCCACATCCTCAGGCGTGCGATTCTCAAACGTGATATGGGTAGACTCATCGAACAATCCGCTGGTCTTGCCCAACAACTCAAGCGCACGCACGCGGGTAGCGGCGGGGTTCTTCTCACTCTGCGCTTCATCCTGTAACCGTTGCACGACCCAGTCTTTGCTGAGTTTCTGGTGCGCCTCTACTGCTGTTGCATCCTTCTTCTTCAGTGCCGTGATGTACCCCTGCACCTTCTCATTCTTCGCCAGTCGAGACGAAGCATTCCACACCACTTGATCCTTCATCTTCGACGCATCATACGCCTTGCGATACGCATCCGTGTAGCTGTCACCTTCAGCTACAAACGCAGCGAACGCCGATTGTTTCGGGCTAACACCATTAGGATTAGTCATACCACCACTCTACCATTAGGTATTCGACAGGTCAACAGTGGGAATTTTTCCCACTAAAAGGATTTCTGTATCAGGGTCCACTATACCTTGCATAACATCTTGAAATCGGTTATATTTATATGTAGGATAAAGAAGGCGAGTGGCCTCGCAGGAGAGGTGCGCCCGCCACAGTAAGTGGGAAAAATTCCCACTTGGAAATGAACGACCCTTGAGGAGGGGGACTACAGGATGGCTAACGGGATCAACGCAGCGATAGCTGCGAGTGTTCCCATCTGCGCCAAGCGCATAGACGCCGCCGTCTACTTCATGGCTGTTAGGTGCGACACTTACGAGGAAGCCTACAGCAAGTGGCTACGCAGGATCGAACATCTCCTGCCGATACCACTGGTCAAGCCATGGGAGCGGGTGGAAAAGAACCAGAAGAAGGTTCTGGCCACGACGGGTCAGTATACGCAGGGCAACACTGCCCTTGCCGACCATGACCATCGTGCCACCGAGGCGTCACGTTCTGTCGCTGAGTTCAGCGAAGGGTCACACAGACCCGAGCGTAGTGGGAAAAATTCCCCCCATAAAAGGGGATCACGCAGGATACCCGCAGAGTATGTGTGCAAGGGATGCGGCAGGGATGTGCGCCGTGCATGGGCCATGATAAACGGCAACCTTGTGCAAGTCACCGATCACGACAGGTGCATGGATCAGCGCACCGACACATCTGTCCTGGCAACCAAGGCGGGTATGTCGCCCCGGAAAGCACTGGAACTGGAACAGTATGGGGAATGAGAAAGAAGCGGAAGTAATCCTGTAACCGGGGGGAATTTTCCCCCTACCACTAAGGGGGAGGCGCATTATGTATGGACAGCTTTCTGGATTCACACAGCCCGAAGCTGCTGCCGATGAACCATTTGTTGTGGTGGTGTTTGTTCTCTTGTTCCTAATCTTACTCGTTTGCTGGATCGCAGAGGAATTGTTCTGAAAGGAGATTTCTAGTGGAAGGTGAGTACACAGACGAAAGGGAAGTGGACCCGATCAAGCGCGTGGTCGAGAAATGCCGTGCCCTAGAGGCCCGCTTTCAGGAGGAGCATGACGGGATGAGTAGTGCCGAATACTACGGAGAGAGCGGCTACTCTGACGCTCAAGATGAAGCCATGCGGGAACGCGAGGAAGGTGAGAAGTAAATTTATAACCGGGGGAAATTTTCCCCAAGGAGTAAAGCACTATGCCCAAGAACAAGAAGGAACCCATTCGCCTAGAGACAGGCATGATGGACCAGATCATGCTCGTCTACGGCACCGGACCCGTCGAAACGTGGAGCGTATTGCGGGTATGGCACTCCTCACAACGTGAGGAAGCAGAACGGTGGTTGGCCGATCTCAAAGTCACTGTGGATTTTGATGGTGGCTATGATACTGATGGCCTCACTATCGGATTCCCCTTACAGAAAAAGGAAGAGTAGGCAATGCGTATTTTCTGGCCCAATTCACGAGAGGTGAAAGACGGTGAGATCACCGAGGCACAGCGAGAGGCTATCGACATCTTGCGTCAACGCCATGGCTTGACCGATAACGTCGAGATCCAACCCGAGTTCGGAGGAGATGCCGTCATGCTAAACACCGGGAGAATGTGGTTCGGCGTGGAGACGGACGGCTACGCTCACACCTGAGGTTGTTGTTGTCGAGGTAGGAGTAATCTTGTAACCGGGGGAAAATTTCCCCACAACAGGGAGGGATTATGTCGCATCTATCTGAGGATGGCGTGGACAAGCTCATGTTACACATCCAAAAGGCGGTCAACCTGAGAGCGGAGGCTGAATTATCTCTGGGTTCTTACGCGGCCAACAAGCTGAGTGAGGAATCCAAAGATGCGATCAGAGATGCTGAGTACATGGTGTACGAATTGATTGATCTCGCAGTAGAAAGAAGTAAAAATCAGGGGGGAAATATTCCCCCCGCAACGGAGGAGTAGGACGATGACGTTAATTGAGGAGAGAAGGCTGTCGAAGATCCGGCAAAAAATTGAGAGGAACAGGCGACAGCTCAATACCTGGCAACTAAAAATTAACTTAGGCACTCGTGAAACACAGGACTATTCACCGCTAAAAATTCTAATTGAAGAGATAGGATGGGAGGCATACGAATGGCAACGAAGATAACAACAGGAGAATTAAAAAAATAAACCTATGCAGAGAATTAATTTGAACTTCAGGCTACGCCCCAGGGGTGGGAAAAAATTATGGCAATATCAGATTGGATGACGACTTGCTTTGAGGATTCTATTCAAGACATGACATCTGTAGCAGAACATCTTAATGCCACAAGGAGTCCATGTTGTGAAGAGAAGGGGAGGTTTCATTTGTGGGATGACGAGGATGAGGCCCGATTACATAAACGTATAAGAGCAGTAATAAAAAGAATGAACGAAATACTTATTGATCTTGATGGGGTAGGTGCCAAGCGACAAGGAGTTGATAAATGATTAACTAATAATTATATTTCCAAAGAAGAGAGGTCTGGGAGGGGGAAATTTTCCCCAAATCTTTAGAGGGAGGAGAGAGGTATGAAAGAAGCAGAGTATCACCTTAGGCAATTCATAGAACCCAGTGAGGTGCCGGAGGCCGCAGTCCAGTTAGAAATGGAGGGCTATCCGGTAATTCTATCGGGGCCACCGGGGGGCGGAAAGACTACTGCCGCAAAGGCTGCGGTATTAGAAATCTCTCGCCGTCACAACGATGGCGAGCCCAAGCCAATCGTGAATTGCAACTCTGGTGGTAGGCCGGGGGTCGGTGAGTACGGTATGCAGATCTTCAATGCTACCTGTTACGATCCAGAAGATTTCGCGATGCCCGCCATCGGGGATCGTACCTACGACAGATACGTCACGACTGCACTGCCGGGAGCAGATGCGAGTTGGACCAAGGACGTAGAGTGGGCAGACATCCGCTGTACCGTTATCGCTGAAGAGATAGGTAAGAAACCAGAGAATTTCAAGATCTGGTCAGAGCTTTTTAATGAGAGAACTCTGGGCACCAACTATCAAGTGCCGCCCCACACTTACTTCATCGGCACAACCAACGGCGCGGATGATGGAGCAGGGGCGTTCGCGATGCACAGTGATCTGATTAGGAGAGCGTGCATCCTACAGGTGCGAGCCACCGTCAAGGGTTTCTTGGAACACCACAAGGGTGAGTTGCACCCGCTGGTGTCGAGTATTCTCAAGTACCAAGGCGACCAGTTCCTCTTCACCCAGAATGACGAGGCTAGTGGCAAGTCCTTCTGTGCCCCTAGTACAGTTTTCCAAGCCAGTAATTTATTAAAGACGGGCTTGGACATGGACTCACCTGTATCCGAGGCCATGATACTAGGAATAATTGGATTCCGGGGCACTGCCGAGTTGTTCGCAACGTACAGAGCGGGAAAAAATTTCGGGGATCTTGATGAGATGCTTGCGGATCCCGACAAGTACAGTGACAAGATAGATCAACTCAGAAACGATATGACTCCCAACGGAAAGACAATGTTGTGCAGTGTTATTTGTATGCTCGTATCGCGCTTGGATAAAAAGCGTAGCACTTATCAAAGTCTTGGGGGCGCAAGCCAGATCAATAATATAATTAAGTTTGTAAATAGAATTGATCGGGAGGCTTCGGTGGCGTGCGTGAGTGCGGCACTAGCGCTCAATGAGGACATTCAAAAAGAGGAGGAATTCATAAGACACTATGCTCAGAACCAAGACTTTTATTTCTAACCCTAGGGGAGGAAGAGCATTATGAACAAGAAACTTTTTGAGAACTTCATGCTCACTGGTATCAACGTTAGGCAGTACGGTCACCTCAAGAGATGTCAGGAATTATCCGATGCGGGAGCCGATGCCACGGGGATAGACAAGCGCAGGGCCAAGGGTCAGGTGGCCATCTTTGATGAAGCGATAGTGCGAATGGTCAAGGCTCCCGTGGCTCAAGCTAGAAGTTACATGAAGAGCGTGACCGATCCGTGGACTACTTCACGAAACAATGAAAACGGCGGTCGTGTTAGCGGCAATGAGTATCTGCTCGCGCCGGACAAGCTGGTTGTCTACGAAGAAACAATGACCAGTTACAGGATGGAATGGGAGCGCCTGCTGGAACGTCATTTAATTTCGCAGTGGGATTTGTTCAGGGCCGAGGCGTTGACGCAATTAAACGGCAGGTTCCAAGAGTTTTTCATACCCGTTGAAGAGTTGCGAAAAAGATTCAGTTGGGAAACGTGGATCAAGCCTCTCGTAGATGAAGCCAATATCGCTAATGACATTAGGCTCAAGGCTCCGTCAGAAGTCATAGATAGATGTGTGGAGGGAGCCAAGCGTGAGCAAGCCCAGAAGATAGCGAACGTTGTCGGCAGTATAGCGGATAACGTTATGGGCGAGGCAAATGCTATCGTGAAACGCCTTGACGAATACGTCCACACCGAAGGTGACAACAGAAAGAATACTCTGCCATACGAAAAGGGGTGGAATAAATTAGAAGATCTGGCAGATAAAATTGATGGATGGCGTCAAGCACTGGATGACGAAGACCTAACTGATGCCGCTGATAGGATCAGAGATCTGATGAAGGATATAAAAGATCTGGGGGGTGGTGATCTCAGCGCGGCACGGTCGGCGCTATCGGGTGAGGATGATACCGAGCGGAAGAATGTCAGGGACAAATTAACCGACATCACAAAGGCAGCCGCACCCGCAACGGACAAGTTCGACAAATTCATGGGTAACTAACCAGAGGGTAGGCTATATGTCCCTAGGGCATTAAGCCTACCCTATAAAAATTAACTTAGGCACCTGATTTTCCTGGAAAGTATGTCAAAACACCTGTGCCACCTGTGCCACGCATGAAAAGGGGAGGGAGATATGTACGGAAATCAATCCAAAGAACTAACAGACGATGAGCTAGTAGTCAGGCGCGTTAAGAAACAACGCTCCAAGTTGTTCGGATGTGCGCCGGGATCCCATACACTAATGGGTTTCTTGCCCATCGAAGTGAGTGATCAGATCGCAACGTTCGCTACTGATGGAAAAGTAATTCTGGTCAACAGATCTTACGCGGAATCCATAAACGATCTCAACGTCCGTGGAATTATAATCCACGAATCTCTACACATCGGGCTCAAGCATCACATACGACTCGCAATATGGAGGAAACGTTGTGGGCTTTCCGAAGAAGATGCGTGTGGATTATGGAATGTGGGTAGTGATTATGCCATCAACGGTAGCATAAAGAACAGCATAAACTACGGTATGGATTTTACATTACCAGATAATGTTTTATGGGACGATCATTACTCCACCTGTGGATGGCCTGTCGAAAAGATATGCAACGATCTGCTAAAGAAAGGATGGAAGCCCAAGCCCAAGCGGGGTGGTGGTGGAGGGGGTGGTGGTGGAAAAGAGGGTCCCACGGATCATGGATGTGGAGAGATTCTAGTTCCTAAAGATTGCGAGGGAGACTCTCAAGAAGCCAAGGATGCGATAGAAGCAGAGGAAAAAAATATCAACAATCGTGTGGCGGAAGCCGCCATGCTTGAGAGGCAGATAGGTCAGGGTAAAGGCGGGATGGTTGATAAGATTTTCACATCAACTGGCAAGACTGCATCGTCGGATCACATCCGATACTTCTTGAAGAAGCACTTCTCTCATATCCGTAGTTATAAACGTCCGAACAGACGATTCTTGCACAGAAAGATATATTTACCAAGCAAGATAAAAACTCCGCACACACTCTATGCTTGTATTGATTCATCGGCATCCATGGGTCGGGATGATTTTGAAAAATGCCGAAAGAATCTAGTGAGATGGGCCAAGGAATTAGGCTTAAGCAAGATTCGGGTAGCATATGTAGACGCTTGGATACATAAGAATCCAGACACGGATGAGCCTTGGTATGATATGGATCTGAAGAATGGAGGAGGGGCAGACGCCATGGAGTTGGACATCTACGGAGGGGGAGGAACCTCATTTGATCCTATATTCGATTACATAGAGAAGAACAATGAAGATGTCGGTGGCCTCGTTTACTTCACGGATGGTTACGGCTGCGTCCGAGACAGAAGTCCCAACTTCCCGGTGCTATGGGTTACAACTGGCCAAGTACCAATGGTTGGTAGCTACGGAAATTCTGGAGGCAAACTGTTTGGTAAAGTAGTTCACATTTAATTTCAGAGAGAGGGGAGGTCGAGCATGGAGGGCAACACAACGAATTGCCATTCGGATTTGTATTATGTCTCTGTATCCGTTGCGTACTGGACCAAGATAGTCGCCGCTAACGAGAAGGAAGCCGAAGACATTGCGTTAGGCATGGACTTCGCAGAAATGACAATGCACGATGACGTTACCGTAGATGTGCGAGAGGTCACTGCCGAAGGCGTACAGCTCTAAGCCTAATTTCTTTCGACGGGGGACAGTATGCCAGACGATACGGCATTTATCGACAGCACCGCCACACTAACAGAGCAACTGCTAGGGCTTGGCGTCGAGGGTGCGCCGACCATGTGCGGCTTTGATGACTGTGTGGTGGGAGTGTTGGAACGCTTCGGGATGGAATGCATTGTGATCTATGACAAAGAAAAGGTCATCGAAAAGCTCATGGCCGGGGGCATCCCCACCTACGAGGAGGCGCTTGAATTCTACGAATACAACCAGCTAGGCTCATGGTACGGAGACCTGACTCCCGGCTTTCTCATTAAGCTGTCGTCCACGTCCTAAACACGAAGATCTCCTATCTAAGAATAATTTTAAGGCATAGCTATTGCCAGGCCCACAACCGAAAGGAGTATCCAATGGCGGGTGACACTCTAGGCTATAACGGATGGACAAACTGGGAAACTTGGATCGTTAATGTGTGGATTGATAACGATCAAAATCTCTATGAACACTACGGAGACATGGCCCGCAAAGAAGTTTTGACAGATAAGGAATCAGCTACGCACGAATTGTCCACAACCCTTCGTGAACAATTCGATGAATGGGCACCAGAGATCGAAGGATTGTATCTGGACCTATTAAACGGGGCGTTGCGTGAGGTTAATTGGCGGGAGATTGCTCGACACCTAGTCGAACGAGTGGAAGAAGAAGAAAACTACGCTCAACGGGCTAACTAAATGACTGAGGAATACCCATGGCGGAAGATGGCGGAAGGGGACTCGTTTCTAGTAGGAGGAGGTGGCTCCCAGCTAGGTCAGACGTTGCGTAACTCTGGCCACAGGTGGCTGAGTAATCACAATGAAACCCACGGTCATCTCCGCATTGTCGTTCGCGAGGAAGGCAGCGGGGCCTACCGTGTGTGGATGGTCGGCAAGAAATGGCAACCGTCATTTCCTTTTTATGGAGAATCACAAGAATGAGAACCAGTGAAGCGAGGTACATGAGGGACAAGGCGATAGGGGGTGCGCGGAAGCAGGGCCATGACGTAGCCCTTATCTCCAAGTCGGGGGCCGTTGAACTATATGGATGCCTCAATAACTGCGATGCCATCATGGATATCTGGGACTCACCCGCCATAGTTAATGGATCAATGGCCGAAGTGAAATGTCCCGATAGTAGGCAATCGCCACCCCCTTGGATGGCAATCGCCACCCTGGCCACACGAGTATCAAAATATTTTTATTACCGGGGACAAAAGTTTCTTACTTACCTAAGCGAAAGGAAAAAATTATGAAGTGTTGCCTTTGCAGTGGCCCCATTGATGAGCGTAGAAATCTCACAACAGGGGAGGTCTACTGGACCGAAGGTCATAACGCCGAGCCAGTAATGAACGGTCGTTGTTGCGATGAGTGCAACGCCACGGTTGTTATGGCACGGCGCATCAACAACGCCATAGGGGGTAAGGATCCACACGAGGGCAAGGGGTCTGTCATGCAGACGAGCGACTAACTAAATGAATGAGCGTAAAGAAGTTGCAATTTACGATCTCTTGGTGGGCTTTACGAAAGGCTCGCTGCTCTCTGCCGCTAGGGAAGCGGCGCTCAACGCTGAGATGACCATTGAAGCATGGATCATGGCGGCGGTGGACTACAAGATCCTCAGGGATCAGTCAGCCAACGCCGCGATAGTTGATTACTTGATGAAGATCGGCCACCCCAGTATCTGGGATGAGGAGACTGAAGCGGAGCCGTGCCCGCAATGCTCCGCTAGAGAGTTCTCAGCGGGGGGTGGGAGAGATGTCACTTGTACGCTATGCGGGGCAACACTCATCAAGCGTCCCCCTGAATGGGATGAGTTTATAGCTGGACATCTGGAAGGACGGAGGGGGGATGATAGGGACAAGAAGGAACCATGGCAGGAATGAAATGCAACCCAAATAGAAAAACCGCCGCCAGCGAAAAGTCTGGGAGACACGCTGACGGCGGTTGATCTAGCCCAACTCACATCCAATACCACAAGAGAGGAGGTCTTATAGTATGATCAAAACCTATTCCCAAAACCGTTTCTAGTCAACTGGCTACATACACAGACGGGAGATCTTCGAGCATTGAGCGAATTGAGGATATTCTGTCTAAGAATAATTTTAAAGTGGGGCTCGAACACCACCCCTAGTCAAAATCCCAATCGCAGCACCACCCCTAGTCAAAATCCCAATCGTAATCATCAAGCGCAGGGCTGAAGTCCTGCCAACGTCCGGTGATGGGATCGAAATGCAAGGGACAGACACCGTTCTTGCCCATCCAAGACCATCTGGTCTTCCAGACGTGGCATTCTGGGGGATCCTCATCACGCTGATGACGCCAAACAGTCATGCCAATATCAGCCTTTGCAAACCATGCCGCAGAGCCAGCCACATCATGGCCCGTAACGACAACCTTCTTGTCTCCCCGCCTATCGGGAGGAAGCTTCGTCGGGTGGGCCACAAAGAATACATGACACGCATGGTCACGGGCGAATTGCTGTACGGAAGTTAGCATATCCGAAATGGCATCCGTTTCACGCTGACCATGGTTGAGCTTTATATGGTTGTAAGGATCTATCACTAAGATCCTACAACCCATTCTCATTACTGCCGCACTAGCAGTAGAGAGGATGCCCTTAATGTCATTCGGACTGTCACGCCGACTGTCCATGAACATGAAGTTTTCTTTAATCCAATCGGCGGAGAAGTCACGCTCTTCAGTACTCATGCGAGTGGACGGGCCGTCGAAAAACGGGCGGTTACAGATCTTCTGTGCCAGTTGAGCCATGTGCAACTCAGGTGGCTTCTCGAAAGAACAATAAACCGTTTTCCAGTTATGTGATTTGGCTAGGTTGATGCAAATCTGATCAACGAGATCCGACTTTCCACTGCCGGGAAAGCCTGTGACTACCGTAAGCATACCCAAGGGGATTTGTATGTATCTATCTAACGAGGCCAAGCCAGTGGAGGCTCCCTTCATTTGGCCATTGTCATACAGATCTACAAACGAATCGACAAATTCTTCTACGCCATGCAACCCAATGGTTGGGATCCGCTCACAGTATTCCAACTGTTGCTCAAGGTACGCCGCACCCTTGGCGTCCACGGCTTCCGAAGCATCCTTGTGGCCACCAAGATCTATCGTCCAAATCTTTGTACTACCTACCCTGCGAATGATCTCTTCTTGGAGGGCTTTTCCGGGATCATCAAGATCGGTATTCAAAATAATCCTTGGCGCAGAATCCAACTGTCGTTTCGCACGCCAGATATATCTAAACTTGTTGTCATCCTTCGGATCAATCTTTCCGTCCCGAACCTTGGCTGGTGCGCCGTTGGGGATAGAAAGAACGGTCACGTTGTCTGGGAGATCGGCACTTATCCAAGCGAGTGCATCAATCTCGCCTTCACAGATTAAGACATCATTGCCATCGACATAAGAATCCAGATTGAAAAAATCTTCACATATATTTTCTTGACTAAACCGTTTCTCTTTGTCGGCAGACCTCCACTTCACAGCGTTAACAACAGTGCCATCCCCGTAGGGGAACCCAACTGCCGGAACCGTCTTGCCATTGAACCGATAGGTACCAAGGATCGCATGACTCTTGATGACTTCATCGGTTATGTGCCTGGATCTCAGGTAATCAAGCGCCGTGCTGTTCGTAGATCCACGATCAATATTGAGGGGGAAATTTTCCCCATTCGGAGGGGATGGTGCTGTGAGTAAATTGAAATCAAGGTCGTCGTTATGGTCCCAACCACCCTCCATCCCACAATGATGACACCTGTACTTAACCCCCGCAGTATCTATCCTGATGGAGAGAGGACGATCCTTTCGGTTTTTACCAGACCTATCACCCTGACACTCTGGACATTGTTTCTTGTGTTGTCCACTACCAAGACCAGATACCACATTACGAACTTGTTCCACTACCTGCATTGGGCATCCTCCTCTTCCTCTACTAGAGTTAATAAGGTCTTTCTAACCAAGTCTTTATTATCCAGACTACTAATAACAATCACTGAACGAGGTCGTTCTTTATCTAATCCATGTTCAATATGTTTAGATTTTATACTTCGGTCATTCTTAAATATCTTATCTTGTAGAAGATCTAGTATTAAAGATTCATCTAGATCAGGTCTTCTAGTTTTATAGTAAATCTTTATAGCTATACTCAAGTCTTCTTCAAACAGATTCTTTCTAACTGGGCACTGTAAATCAAAATCCCTAGAATACAAAAGAGCTTTTTTTGACTTAATGAATCTGGGCTTTCCGCCAATAAAAACTAAACGACGGGAGTTAGCCTTGGAGGCTGGTTCACCGAGTATACTAACTATACACGGATCGTTGTCAATACTATTGCGTTTCTTTGAACGGTTGATTATCATTCCTCTCGACGTTAGGTACCAACGACGATAACACTTGGGGGTGGAACGTGCAAGAAGAGTCCAAGAGATACAGAGTTTACGAGGGAGTGGGCATTCCGCCTCCCGTAAATCCTGGGCCACGCCGCAAGTGGGGCGACTTGCCGCTTGAGAGCGTGGCAGTAGGTGACCTTATCGAAATGCCGATGAATAAGGAGGGAGTAGATGGGTTAATTAGTTCAATTAGAAGCTACGTCTATCGTGTATCCCGCAGAACCAGCAGGAAATTTACTGTTCGCAAAACTGATTATGGAATTGGAATATGGAGGGTGAGGTGAGCGATTTTGACATTAGTGACGATAGGCCGATGCCCAGCAAGATGAGCCTTGGATCTTTGGATTATCCTTTTGATGACCTAGAGATTGGGCAATCCTTTCTGGTTGATGCAGAGACGGATGATGATAGCAATGGGCGTAGGACAATAGAAAATCGGTTACGGTCAGCGGCTTTTCGTTATGGCAAGAAGCTCAATAAGAAATTTACCTGTCGCTTTGTGAGCAATGACAGGAAGATCGGTGTCTGGAGGACGGAGTGAAGCTTACAAATCAGTACGGGGCACCGGATGTTTTCATAAAAGCCATTGAAGCTGATCCCTATGACAAGGGAGAAGCTGACTTCAGCGTGACAGGGCTACTTCAGCCCCCGCAAATCACCCGTTTATGGAAGGAGAATGAAGATCTTCTTACCTCCGACGTTCGTGACGAGGTGTGGAAACTTCTGGGATCCGGCGTTCATGCCGTACTAGAGGGTCACGGTGACGGTACCGTGGAACAGAGATTGTTCTCTGAGCATGAGGGCGTAAGAATCTCCGGTGCCGTGGACTTGGTGAAAGATGGGCACGTCACCGACTACAAGGTTACGTCTGTTTATACCACGACCAGATCCCTCAAACCTGACTGGGAATCACAACTCAATTTGTATGCGTGGCTTCTGGAAAAAAATGGAACCGAAGTACATCGTTTAACTATCGTGGCAGTATGTCGGGATTGGACGAAGAGCAGAGCGGGTAAAAATAATTATCCAAACAGCCCGATTGTTTCGATTCCGGTTCCACTCTGGTCATCGGAGAGACGAGAAAGGTTTGTGTCCCAACGGGTAGCTATCCATACGAAGGAGGAAACTACTCCCTGTACGGATGAGGAACGTTGGATGAATGATGCTGGAACAAAGTTCGTTAGATGTGAAGGGTGGTGTTCTGTAAGTGAGTTCTGTCCACAATGGGGAGGAGATAGCCGTGGCAACAGTAATAAAAGATCCAACAGCTAAGGAAGTCTGGGACACGCTGTCCGGTATCAACGTCAATGAACATACCGAAGAGAAGGGGGGGCTAACCTATCTGAGTTGGGCTTGGGCGTGGTCGATTATGATGGACCACTATCCACAGCTTATCGTCAAATGGCATGGCATGACGGATGAAGGTGGTGTAACTAGGGATATCACAACCTACCCCGGTGGCACCGCATCTGTCTGCTGCTCCGTAACCATTGGCGATAGTGTGAAGCGAGAGATGTGGCTGCCTGTGATGGACTATAAGAATAAGGCAATCGCGAATCCTGACAGCCGTGCCATCTCTGACGCAAAACAACGTTGCCTAACAAAGTGCCTTGGGATTCTGGGATTAGGTGCATATGTATATGCTGGCGAAGATCTTCCAAGGGATACTACGTCTGTTAAGGCGGCCCCAGAGAAGACGCCGAAGCCCAAGGCTACCAAGAAAGCACCGAAGTATAAGGCTCCGAAGGAATCACCCAAGAAGGCCGCAGAGGAGGCCAAAGAAGATCTACCGTCGCTCACCTATGGAGAGGTGTCAGTAGACGAGTCGATCACAAAGCTCAAGGAAACAGTAACCGCCCTACACAAGCGAGGGTGGACACCCGCCGACGATGCTGCCAAGAAGCAGATCACGGATGCGATCAAGGGCCGTGACGGCGAAGCCCTAGTCAGGCTGAGAAGAGAAATCCTAGCCCTCGCAGAGAGCGCATTCAAACTTCACGATGCAGAAGAGGAGAAACACGATGTCTGATTACGATGACGAACCGAAGCTGGACTTTGCAGTTTTCACAAACAAGTATGCGAAGACTGATCGCCACCCTTCGGAGGTGGGCAAGATAGAGTTCACCAGAGAGTTTCTAAAAGCTATGGTGGACAGGGCCAAGACGGGCACCATGCCTGTCTTGAGGGCCGCTATGTGGAATCGCACAAGTAAAGCTGGATTGGATTATAAGTTCTTCCGGCTGGAACTAGAGCGTGTTAAGTCCATGCCCACGGAGGGGACAGCGAACGGTAACGCTTCCGAAAACAAAGAAGCCAATCATAGTTCCTCTGAGGATAAAGATGACAATGAAGGGCTCCCCTGGTAGGAAGCAATTTCTACTCAGGCTTCCACACGACCTGTTCGAAAGTGCCAAGTCGCATGCTGATAGAGAAAATCTCAGCATCACACGGTATATAAACAGGGCGATAGAAGCGTATGTAGAAGCCACAAATGAAGTAGACGAGGAAGGTGGGACGCCGCTACCCCAATCAGATGCGGGATGGTGGATGAACTGAGTAGTGGACCTGGGGGGGGTTGGCGACGAAACATACATCGCCCAACCCCCCAGGATTCTTTAACGAGAGGGGAGGAAGGTAATGGATGAGGAAACAGAATGGCTCACTCAAGCCGAAAGCTGTTCGAGCCAGCTATCCATGTTTAATTCGCATGATCAAAAAAATGAACAGGATGAATTCTTCCGGGATCTTTTTGATACCAAAGAATATTTTTCTGATCTAGATCGCTTGCGAATAATGTCTAACGAGCCGATCTCCAAGTGCCATCATTGCGGTGCCAATAGCAAGGTATACGCCTATAAGATTGGATCGTATGCACGGGTGATGGTCTGGATGGTATTTCATGGCAAGGATGGGGAGTACGTTCACATACCTACTTCGGGGGCCATCAATGGTGGTGGTGACTATGCGAAGCTTCGGTACTGGGGGCTGATTGAAAAAAGCCCGAAGAATCCAGATCCAAAGAAAAGATCGTCCGGCCTGTGGAGGCTGACAACAACGGGCAGGGACTTCGCACTTAACAAGACCACCATTAATAGCATTTGCTATTATAGCCACCCCCCTGGAGAGGTGCTGGGATTTGAGCCAGACCAAGTGAGCATTGTGGATGCCCTTGGTAAACATTTCGATTACTCAAGCCTCATGTCTGGCTATGAGTGGGAGGTCGCCCTGCTATGAGCCTGATTATTGCGGCCAAGTATGGCGGGCCATGCATTAAATGTGGCAAGAAAATCAAGGCTGGGAGGTTTGTAAACTGGGATCGTGGTCGTGGTATCTGGCACTTAGATGAAACCGATAACAAGAAACTAAGTTTCTCTATGCTTGATCCCAGCCATGTAGAAAATGGTTGTCACCCCAAAGCCGGGGGACTTCCAACCGACGCGCATCACAAGGAGGAGAAGACCGTGGATTCCGAGGAGAAGATTATGGGTTCCAACAATAATGATGATACGATCAACGTTAGCGATCTGATTAAGGCACTTCAGGGAATGGCAGGGAAGGAGGTTGCCAAGACGCCAGCGAAAGCTGATCCGCTCCTAGCCAAGCTGGTGGCAAGGGAGCGGCCACTCACAGATAAACAGCTCTCGTTTTGTGAGCTTATGGCCTTGGGATCTAACAGGGCTGACGCTTACACTGATTCCTATAACGTTTCAAATCCTGCGTTTTCTAGCAATGCCGCTCGCAGGCTATTAGACCATAAAAAGATAAGAGATCAGATTGCGAAATTTGTAAATGAGTTGGGGGACATACCCGCAGGCTTTCACAAGGATATCGAAGTCACCAAGCCTAGGGAAGTCACCAAGCCTGGGGGGAGAGTGAGGCGTGGTTGGGAGATTAAGCTCACAGAGAAGCAGGAAAACTTCTGTCAAGCCAGGGCGGGCGGTAGTACTATCGTCGAGGCGTTCAAAGAATCTGGCTACCATATTGTTTATTGGACAGAAAGGAGAATACGAAAGGCGGGGAATAGATTGATGAGGATGCCTAAAATAAAAAATCGGATTACAGATATCGAATCTGGTTGTGCCCCTGACATCAAGGCACTTGTAGCAGGGGAGGACAGCCACAAGGTACCACGAACTGGGACCGGACCCAGATCCGAAACCATGGTTAAGGCGGGGGAAGTCTCTATACCTGATTCGCTAGAGTTAAACGAATTCGTTGATAATTTCGTGGAACTCATCAAGGCTCATGGTAGACTTTTCCATCATGCGGTAGTAACCCGTGGACAGAAAGAGGTTGGTATAGCTGGAGCCGACGTTAAGGGGGTGGAGGAGGCGGTCGAGAGATCAATCGAAACTCTGAGGGAGACCCTACACCGAAAGCTACTAAGGGACGCGCTGACGGTGGTTGGCCTTTAGCTCAACTCACACACCGAAAGCTGGGGCAATCTTTTATAAAAATTAATTCAGAAGAACTATGGCTCCGGCACCGACCAAGATATAGGGAATACTCCCACCTAATCTTTTGAAGATGTTGGGATTAGCCGCTCTCTGCCAAGCGTCAGACTCTTGGTGGAGGGCGGCTATCTCGTTTCTAAGAGATGCGTTTAGATTCTGCTCTTGGATCCACAGGGAATCCGACACCTCCACCCGTCGCCATAACAAAAGATTATCTGCCTCAAGCGTTTCGATCTGAACTTCATACGCTTGGATCTGGGTTTTGTGATCCGCTTGTATCCTATCAACGATTTCCCCTAAGCCACTGTCAGGTTGAACTATATTGATGCTATCCCTGAGCATCCCCAAGTCCGTGGCGAAGCTTATGGAGGCACGGGAGGCCCTTGCAACGGCCTCTTCTCGTACCTCAGCGATGGAATCATGGGCTTGATCTAAGCTATCGCGTAGGACCTCATAGCCTTCGGCGGCTTCTTCCATCTGGCGCTCAAGTTCTATGCGCTCTCCCTCTAGTACCCGTACTCGTTCTTCTGCTACCAGGGCCTCGGCCTTCGCGTTGCTGAAACCCCTGAGGCCAAGCATTAGTATGAGAAGAATCCCTCCCAGTACGGCAATTTCTTTTGGTTTTATGCTCATTGTTACGGGTGTTACGCCTTGTTGCGGTTCGTCCAGGCTACTAAAAAACAATTTTTGAGAAGTATATCAGGCTGCACAGCTCGACAACGTTGTAAAATAATTCTTAGGCACAGGTTCTTACTGGCGATTCCTCTCGACATAATTTCTGCGAGCAGCCCCAGTAGCTCCAACACCTAACAACCCTGCTATGCCAGCCATTGGATCATTCAATCCCAGATCACGCGGATTAAATCTGGCACCCTCGTATCTAACAAGCCCAGGATCTAAGGTAGATCTCACAAGAGATGGAGCGTCGGGTGGATCCAGCCTGCGAGGAGAGAGCCCTGTCCAGGGAGCGTCCCTCAGATTGTGTGCATCAAAACCACTATAGCCCATTTGCCGCGAAATCCTAGAAAGAACATCGGTGTCCAGGTGCCCCGTGGAGGCAGAACCCTGGGACCAGTATCTGCTTACGAGTTTATCAAACTCTTCAAGGCGACTTGGATCAATCTGCCCACGAATTTTTTCCATTGGTATCTCCGACCAAGGTGCGCCTTCTGCATCAAAGGTAAGTTGATTGGGTTTTCGTGAATAAACATTGCGCGGCTGGCCGTATTCTGCGGCAACATCGGGGTTGTCCACTTGAAAAAACGGTCGATCCGGATCCAAGGGAGCCCTTGATAAAGCTTCTCCCCGCATACCCGTCCCATGTAAAAACCCTTCATATCCTTGCTCCTCCATGCGCCTTGCAACGGAAGCTTCGTCCATCGGAAGGCGGAGGTCTTCCCACTTACGGGCAATCCTGCTTGGTAAAGCCTTCAATCCCCCATGTTTTACAACGTTTCGCATAGCTGAACCTGCAACAAACGGAGTAGCAAAGCCAAGCGCACCCCACCCCACCCTGGGAAGGTCGCGTGTTGCGAAACCGGCTATCATGTCAGCTACGTCGATACTAGTTCCAAGTGGCTCTGCCATGGAGCCAGCGACCAAAGCAGCAGTTTCCCCGGCTGTCTCCGGTTGCAAGGCTCTATTTATCCTGCGCGGGACGGATCTAACTTGAGCAGCGACACGCTCTGCCCATGATGGTCGTGGTCCGATACTCGGATAGCCTGGTTCCCCAGCCATGGCACGGCGTCTATGCTCTTCTTTGGCCCGACGGGCACGAAATGCAGCAAACTCCTCTTTCGTGTGTGGACCACCATGATGATACCGGGGCAATGATCTTATGCCGTTATTCATTGCTGCCCCATCGTGCAGGGGACGGGCGACCGATCATGCCCCTCACATCTATATGTGTAAATGATTTGTAGCGACCGATCCCGAATTGATCGCTATCAGGATGATCCTCCAAAATGTCAGCCACCTCGGCTGGCGTGAAGCCGGGCTTAACAACATCGGCTGCACCGCAGGTCAGGTGCATCGAACTGCCGACTCCACCAATTCTATAGTTGTAAAGACGGTCGCGATACCAAGAGTTGACGCGCACGGGCATTGGCCTGACAGCCTCCCGAAGATAAATCAGGACACGACAAACCAGAATTGCTTTGGGAATTAAACTAAGTTGAGGTGTCTGAAGTCGGTGGGGATCGTAGGGCGGCGTACCGGGGGCCTCACGCCCAACATCGCATACCTCAAGCGGATGGAAATGCCGGATACCCTCGGCTTCTAAAGCCTCTCCGCACACCTCCACCCATTCATCTTTCGTCATGTTCTCTGAAGTCTGCACTGTTATCTAATAAGTCGGGACGCCGTGGCCCCTTCACTGCCTTCGCTATCCCAGCCGCGACGGAGCCTATCTGCGGAGCCAAGTACTGAGCCACCCGTGGACCACCTGCCCACGCGAGCAACCCCACGTTAAGGCTACCCAGGAGGGTGTACGCAATCTCTGGTACTCCCAACATGAGCGAGTCCAGCACGATGATAGTACCCGTAAAAACCAATGACCCGAAAAGAAATGTTCTGGCAGCACTGAAGGAGCCGCGTTCATCCTTGAGTATTTCGCTGATAATATTCATACAAATCATTCCTGTCTTATGGAGGCCATGAGGTCATTGACACTTGCTAAAATACTTTGACGGCTCTCAAGAAGTCTTTGGTGGTATTCTCGCATCTCGTCTGTAGACATTGATCCAGGGGGGATCTTTGATAAGTGGTCCCTTCTTTCGCGCCACTGTTTCAACTGATTCTGCATAAACCTCAACTGACGCTGATGTCTCAGTATGTCTAGGTGCTTCTTCCTATACTCGAAACCCTTCAAGTAATCCCTATCAGTAATACTGCTTAGTGTAGCAAGGACGGTATCAAGGTCTTCTATCATTTCGAAAAAAGCTTGCTGACTCCCTTGGCGTGTCCTGGGATCAGTTAGTAGGTCGCCAAGGAGGGGGACATTAGCGATACCTTCACCGCCGATCAGGGATTTCCAGTCAAAATCTTTGTTGGTACCGATCACGCTTTCTGCTTCTGCTAAATTCATATATGGATCGAATGGTATATCCGGCAAGATTCCAGTACGGGCTATTCTGTCTGCGACTGTTACCACATAGCTCCCCATCGTGCCGAGATACTGACGCATCATGTATTCGACTTTCATGGGGGATGTCAGAAAGTCCATCTTGTTAACCAGTGGTACGCTGTTGGCAAGGTCTGCTACACCCCTGGCAACGTTACTCGTATACCGATTACGTTGCTCATTGGGAGACAAGGTTTCTTCCATCCACGAATCAACTATGCCGTCCTTCCTAAACGTATCGTAATTACGCATCGCATTAACTACTGGGGTAAATAATTGTGGCCCCCCTATACTTAGCGAAGTGCGTAGTTGTCGCCACGCCTCCTCCCCTACATCACCCACATCTACATCCGCCTCCGTAATAGCTTCAAACATTTTTTCTGGAATAACCTTAAAGATTACGCCGATCTCAAATGGTATAGGAATTTTTATCCATGCATGATCCGACAGGGGGAGTACCCAGTTGTCAGATCTAGTCTCATCCCTCAGGTCTTGCCATTCCTCATCGTCTCGCATTAACAAGTAAAGGACACCAGTTGCAGCGGTTAGCGCGAGGCCGCGACTCACAACCTTTGCCCTAGTCTTTTTCCAGAAAGGAAGACCTTCGTACTCACCTGTGGTTAATCCGTACCCATAAACTCCTGGAATATCAGAGGAACCCTTCTTGCCACGAAGACCCCTGTAGGTAACATCAAGGCCCTCCAGCCTACCGTTCATAAACGGCACGGTAGCCATATATGTGCTGAGTACCGGACTCGCACCCCTGCGACCATAGTTCATAATTTCTATGGCATAGTGTACTGCAAGCGCCTTGTCCCCCGTCATAGCTAATATGCGATCATATACAGCAAGTCTGGTCGCGACTTCGGATTGCTTGGCTATACGTCCTGAAAAATTCCACAATATGCTAAAGGCATTAAGGGGATTTTTCCAATCTAGATTAGCTTTCTTCAGTTCCGACCTCATTTTATTGCCATACTCACCAGGCTCCGCAACAAAATCGACTCCTATTGATAGTCCCAACTCATCCGCCCTGCGTAGAGAGTCTGGATTAATGGCATTGCCGAACGCTTCAAGAATAAGCCGTGGCCCTCCGCCAGTAAGGCTCATAGCATTCCAAGAATCTCTGAAAACATTCTTTGTAGCGAAGGGTGGAGTTCTTGTAACAGCATCCCTCAAGAATGAAGAGCTTTTCGTGAGAGCCGTCTGCATAAATTTGCCGAGTTTGTGTTCGCCAAATAATTTTTGCAACTGCTTTTTGGGGTTGAATCCCAGCAGCATTGCAGACATAGCAACCTGTGCATCGTCCAACTGATAATACGTTGGGACGCCATGTTCCATAACCCGCACAACGCGATCATCAAGAGAGGCTGCCACGGCACTGATATTTATTTTTCTTGCCTCCCCCAAGGCCACAGCATCTCTAACTGTTCGTGATACCGCTGTATTCATCATGGCATCACGAACCAATGCTTGTGTATTTGTTATAATGCTATCCGACAACTTCGACGTTATCGGCTTCATGCTCTCCGTTAGGGCCTTCTCTACCACATTCTTCCTACGCTTTGCCATCTGCTCCTGTGAGCCTATCGGGAAATCTTCGTTCTCCATTGTTTCGCGATAGAACGGCGCATACGGCATAGACAACCACTCGTCACGTATCTCCCTGGTGATCATGCCAGTATTGTAAGACATCTTGATCATGTGATTATCGTATGCCTTGTAACGATCCCAAAACTCTACAATAATTTTATTACTTTCTTTTGTTTCTATTTCTTGGACAATATCATCCATCTGAGCTTCGGTAAGTTTCCTGACGGCGACTTTAATATCCTCGTAGGATTCTTGAAATAATTTTAATTTACGTCTGGTTTCGGGGTTAAGATTTTCTGAATCCACGCCTGCGGTTGCCGACTGGATGCTCTCAAGGCGATCCCTTGTCCATCGCACCCTCTTGATTAGGCCATAAGTAAGTGCAGCCTGTTGGCTACCGGCGTCTATGATCGGGGCAATTATGTCGTTTAGCCCCTGGACACGACCATCACCCCCGTATTTTTCTTGTAGATCATTGTCATAGATGGGTGCATTCTCAAACCTTCCGGATCCAACCGTTGTTCCGAGATAAGACAATGGTCCCCTAAGCATCAAGCTGGACAACCAATTGAGTGCATTGTCGGAGTTACGCCACATAACCAGAGCAGATGTTTCGGCATCTAACTGCGCCCTGTTCTGTGCAGCTATAAGCCTATCGGTTTGCTTTACGATATACTGGCGACGATCCAAATAGAGATAGCGTAATCCGTCAACACTTCCCTTTAGATTCTCCACCGTATCCTTAATATTATCTCCAGTGGTGGGCTGATCTTTTAATGTTTCGGTGTCAACCTCAGACAAATCTCCTTCAATTCCCCCACCCCTCCACCATGGTCTTCTAACATAGTCCCCACTGAGTATGCCACCTTCCTCAAGACTTTTCCTTGTAACATCCCCATCCAACGGTGTTATGACTCCGGCCTTCTCAACGTCAGCAACAAGACTCAACAGGTTGGGTGACAGCGGCGACATTTTGTTGAAAAATTTTTGATATGGCTCAGGCATCTTGTAGGCATATCTGGGATCTTTGCCACGCATTTCCATGAATGTATCTAGGGCCAGCTTATACGCCTCACTATCCCTATTCTTTTGATCCAAGCCTAATAGGGGGACTTCCCCCGAAAAGGTAGCACGATAATGTTCGATTGCCTGACGCTGATTCTCAATGGCCTGCACCGCATCGGGAGGTGGTGGAGCAGACTCCTGAATAATGCCACGGTTGGCAACTATCTTATCAGAGATATCATCTATTTTCGCCTGTTCGACTTCTCTCATTTGATCAGACGGAGCAGCATCGCGTAAAACAATGGCTGCTTTTAATTTTCTTATATCTTCGGGATTTGCATAACGCAGTAAATCATTAGATCTAACTATCGAATCATTTGTATATTCGGTATCACCTAAAAATCCAGCCGTGCGCTCGCCAACTTCACCACGCTCTATTCGTCCAAGTATTCTCATAACATCAACGATGTCAGAATCCTTGGCTGCATCCACGAACCCCTCAAGAAATCCCCGGACACCCTTGGCAATCGTGCGGGTTTTCTTTCCCTCTACATACAGATCGGGATGTTGCGTCAAGTTTTCCAGCAGGGAAATGATGGCTTCTTTTTCGATGTCCGCTTCAGCTAACCCGCTATCCTTGTGGGCCACGACGGAGCGTTCAAACCACGTTAATTGTGCATTATATGCTTCCTCGTCTATTTCCTTTGGTACTATGTTATTTTTATCTCTAACGAAACCATATAGTACATTTAATTCTTCTTCGGTTAAATGATCTCGGATTATCAGCGCGTGTAGCCCTTCGTGAAAGGCTGCCTGCTTTACAACCTCCTCTGCGCTAACCATGTCATTGGGATCAATTGCAGCAAGATTGATAATAATCCTGTTGCCGGGGCGGTCGTACAAGGCAGGAAGATCTGCGTTCATATCCTCGCCCCGGATTGCTACCTCACCCATGAATTGGAATAATCCGTCAATGTCATCTACATATTGACGCTGTATGTTGTCGGGAAGTCGCGTTGCTTGAAGAAGCTCTACTACCTTGCCATCCAATGTTTCAAATCGGGTTTTCATCGTATCAACGAATCGCCGTCTGACGGCATGGACATTATCCTGCAAGGAAGAAGGAAGTGCGCCAGACCTCATTAGGGCTCGCACCAAGTTCTTGCCCGCAGAACTTCCTAGGTCAAGTATGTTATCCGTGGGTGCCAGACCGCCGGGCATTGCTACCGCACCTTGGATAGTATTCAAAATTCCCAGATCACTAAGGTCTTGCAATGGAGTAACGGATGTAACGAGTGCAGTGTATTGTCTTACAAATTCTTCTCTATTTAACTGTGCGCCTGGCCTCCTCTCGTTATAACTGTCCAGCATATCGTCAATCTGGTTTTTCCATCGGGGGTCAGACAAAAGCCTGTGGACAAGGCCGGGGTTTGTTTCATTGATCCACATTTTTTCATCCCGCGCCCTAGTATCGTCCCCAGGCTCTGTTATCCTAAGCTCGCCCTTGGCGGGTTCTGTCGGCTCGAAATTCACATTGAACCGCACCCTGTTTTTACTTAACGCGGACGGTGCCCTTTCTGCCTC
>Ga0209403_10002060_pt1 | contig 24661 bp, 23 predicted proteins | sample ArcticOcean_MG_C_8_FD_187440 | JGI IMG/M metagenome (GOLD analysis project Ga0209403, IMG submission 187440) | Marine microbial communities from western Arctic Ocean - ArcticOcean_MG_CB11_86 (SPAdes) (version 2) | ecosystem: Environmental > Aquatic > Marine > Oceanic | place: Arctic Ocean... | reverse complement strand
CGACTTGCATGTGTTAGGCGTGCCGCCAGCGTACGTTCTGAGCCATGATCAAACTCTCAAGTTTAATAACGGCGCACACTAGCTTCATATAAATAAAATTAATTATTTATACTTTGTTGAAGTGTGTACGACAATTTTTGGTAACCTAACCGTCCACACTTCTCTTCTTCTTTTTTTACAATTTAAAAAAGCTGAAAATGCTTCATGACAAAACCACACCGTGCGGTTTAGTTATTAACATTTTAATTAACAACTCCACAATTCAGCTAAGTAATTTAACTTTTTTGAGGGTTGGACCGTTGGTTATAGGCTAATTAATGAATAAATCAAGGCGAATATTGGTACTAAATAGTAGTAAAATTAGGGATTTTTGGACAATTTTTTAAATAATTGATAAATAAATTAACTCGTTATAAAACTGTAAAAAAAATAAAATCTAAGGAAATTAAATGCTCCAAACTCTCTTAAAAAACTTTGATAAATCGAAGAATTTAATAGCTTTTTTATCTATAGTTTTACTATCACTCCTACTAACAATTGCTTACAAAAATGATACAAAAATTAAGAGCAGCGCTACAGAAGATAGTTATGTACAGATAGCAGACTTTACCTCAATTAAAGACTTCCTGCTTAAAAAAATAAAATCTCCATTTACCAATATAAGTTATGAAATCAAAAAAGGAGATAGTATACAAAAAATTTTAAAAAAACTTGAAATAAACAATAACGATATTCAAACAGTTATTAGTCAATATAATAAGTATGGAAGTCCTAATAAACTTTTAACAGGAAACAAAATCGAAATCGTTATGAAAAAAGATTTATCAGGTAATAGTAAAAATAATCAAATCATAAAATTTTCAGTTCCAGTTACCAAAAGTACAACTATAACAATAAACAAAAATGAAGAGGGCAGCCTTATATCTGAGAAAATTATTACAAAACTCTACAAAAAAATAGTTATTGCTGAAAATATAATATTAAAAAACCTTTATTCTTCAGCCATAGACGCAAAAATGAATCCCGATACAATTATTGAATTTGCAAGAATTTTTGGTTTTGAAATAGATTTTCAAAGAGATATTAGAAAAAATGACTACTTTAAAATTTTGTATGAAAAATATTTTGATGAAGATGGTGAGTTTGTAAAAAGTGGATCTATTGTTTATGCTCACATGAACATAAACAATAGAGAGATAGTTCTTTATAAATTTGGTGATGATAAAAATTATGGATACTTTGATACAAATGGTAAAAGTGTTGAAAAAGCATTAATGAAAACTCCAATTAATGGAGCAAGACTATCTTCTTCATTTGGTATGAGAAAACATCCTATTCAAGGATTTAATAAAATGCATACAGGTACAGACTTTGCGGCACCATCAGGAACACCTATAATGGCTTCTGGAAGCGGAACTATTACCAGAATTAAATGGTGTGGAGGTGGAGGAAATTGCATAAAAATAAAACATAATTCTACTTATGAAACTATTTATGCTCACATGAAAAGTTTTGCTAAAGGAATGCAGAAAGGAAAAAAAGTTAGACAAGGTCAAGTAATTGGTTATGTAGGTTCTACAGGAATGTCTACAGGTCCACACCTTCACTATGAAGTAATTGCAAATGGTAAAAAAGTAAATTCACAAAAATTAAAACTTCCTTCTGGAAAAGTTTTAAAAGATAATGAGCGTCAATTATTTGAAATTCAAAGGATTAAAACTGATGTTTTGATTGCTGAAACGCTTGCCAAAAGTAAATAGATTTTTTAAATATTCTATACTTTTTTTTCTTCTATATTATTATTTTGACTAATATTAGTATCATCACTTATATTTGCATCTTCAGCTTTTACTTCTCGAATAGTTTCAGCTTTTTTTTGATTTTGGCTTAAATTTTTGCTTTCAACAATTCTAATAAAATGATCTGCATGTTGAAAATAATTTTCTGATAAAGTTCTGTCGCCCGCAGATAAAGATTCTTTTGCTAATGTATTGTATTTTTCAACTAATTTTTCAGCACTTTGATTAGGGTTAAAATTATTTCTTCCTCTATTGTTTGAAAAAGAGTTTTGTCCAACTCTTCCTCTATCTCCAGAGTTGTTGGTCCGAGGACTAAATCTCCTACCATTTGAACGATGTCTAAAGCTTCCAGTTTTACGTTGGTGCATATTTTTTAATGAAATATCCAATTTTAAAAAAAGGATTTAACTAATGTACTCATTTGTATTTATGTTTGTCAAAATATTTATTTTAAAACTCAAAAAAATTATAGTTTTGTGGTTATTATGCAACGTACGTTTTTATTATTATCGTACTCTTTCCCTATTTCTCTAAATCTAAACCTATTTAATATGTTAGAAACTTTTGTATATTGTTTATTTCCGATCTCAATAGCAAACAATCCGTTTTTTTTTAAAAGTCTACTAGACTTGTAGATAACTTTTTTTATAAGGTCAAGACCATCATTTCCACCATTTAAAGCAACCCAAGGTTCATAGTTTATAATATCTTTACTTAAATTTCTAATATCTCTATACGGAATATAAGGGGGATTAGATACTATTAAGCCATACTTGCCTGAATTAAATTTATTTATATCAGAAACAATAAATTTTGAGCGATTGGTTAAGTCAAGATTTTTTGAGTTTAATTTTGCTATTTTGATAGTTTTGCTTGAAACATCTATTCCAACTCCTCTTGCATTTTTTAGTTCCTTAAGTATTGAAAGCAATATGCAGCCAGATCCAGTGCCTATATCCAAAATATTTATACTCTTATTTTTAAAATAATTAACTATTTTATAAATTAATAATTCAGTTTCAGGTCTTGGAACAAGCGTAAAACTATTAACTAAAAAATCATGACTCCAAAATTCTCTTTTTCCTGTTATATATGCAATTGGCTCATTTTTAATTCTTCTTTTAATTGCATTATAATACTTTTGCCTCACCTCTTTTGTAAGATAAGTTTTACTTCTTGATATTAAAAACTCTCTTGACACCCCCATAATTTCCGCAAGAAGTATTTGAGCATCTAAATTATGTGATTCAATGTTATGATGTTTTAAAGTCTTAGATGCTTCGTTTATTGTATTTTCTAAAATCATTTTTATTGTTTTAAATTTGCCAATTTAATTTCTTGATCTTGTAATCTTAAATTTTGACTTAATTCCTCAAATGCATCACCACTTAAAAATTCTTGCAATTTATGAAGTGTAACATTAATTCTATGATCAGTAACCCTTCCTTGGGGAAAGTTATATGTTCTAATCCTTTCAGATCTATCACCTGAGCCAATTTGGTTTTTTCTCTCTTTTGATCTCTCTCTATCCTTCTTTGCTCTTTCCGCATCATAAACTCTTGATCTCAAAATTCTCATAGCCTTAGCACGGTTTTTATGCTGAGATTTTTCATCTTGTTGGCTTACTACGGTTCCTGTTGGCAAATGTGTTATTCGAACAGCACTATCAGTTGTATTTACTGACTGTCCTCCAGGGCCACCAGATCTAAAAACATCAATTCTTAAATCTTTCTCATTAATTTTTATATCTAGCTCTTCCGCTTCAGGTAAAACAGCTACTGTCGCCGCAGAAGTATGAACTCTACCTTGAGTTTCTGTTTCAGGCACACGTTGTACTCTATGAACACCAGATTCAAATTTTAAGAAAGAATAAATATCAGTTCCTTTTATTAATAAAATTACCTCTTTAAAACCACCGGCTTCACTTTTTGATATACTAATAATTTCTAGTAACCATTTCTTATTTAAACAAACCTTTTCATACATTTTATAAAGATCAGCAACAAACAAGGTTGCTTCTAAGCCTCCCGCGCCAGCCCTTATTTCAAGTATAGCATTTTTACCATCCGCTTCATCTTTGGGTAACAGATATACTTTTAGTTTTTTTTCATATTCCTTTTTCTTTTCTAATAATTTGTTTAACTCACTTTCGGCTAATTTAATCATTTCATTGTCAGCATCTTTTTCATTTATAATTTTTTCTAACTCTTTTTTTTCTTTTTCAAAACCTACGTAACCTTTTGCTTCATTAATAACTTCTCCAATACTAGAATATTCTTTAGACTTTTTGACAAAAACCTTTTTATCTATATTGCTTGACGCAAGATCTTTTTCTAAATTTTCGTATGTGTTAACAATTAGTTTGACTTTTTCTACAGGTATCATTCTATAATTTAATTACTTTTAAATTCTTGTGATTTTTTTTCAACTAAAGTAACAACTTCTTCAATTATTTGATCACTAGCTACCTTATGATGGGGTATGCCAGATATATACATCATATGATTATCTTTTCCTCCACCAGTTAATCCTATTTGCGTTTGTGAAGCTTCGCCTGGACCATTAACTACGCATCCAATAATTGATAAAGTAATAGGTTCTTTTATGTGGGAAAGTTTTTTTTCCAATATATTAACCGTATCAATAACAGGGAAAGCTTGACGCGCGCAAGAAGGGCAAGAGATAATATTAACCCCTTTGTGCCTTAAATTTAATGACTTTAAAATTTCATAACCAATCTTTACTTCTTCCACTGGATTTGCAGATAAAGATACTCTCAAAGTATCTCCAATTCCTTCCATTAACAACATTCCAATTCCAATTGAAGATTTAACACTACCCGTTGTTAAACTTCCTGCTTCTGTAATTCCTAAATGCAATGGGTAATCACAGACTGAGGATAGAGATCTGTATGCTTTTGTTGTCAAAAATACATCAGATGATTTAACGCTTATTTTAAAATTTAAAAAATTCTCATCTTCAAGTATTTTTATATTATTTATTGCACTCTCAACTAACGCTTCTGGGCAAGGCTCCTTATATTTTTCTAACAATGATTTTTCTAAAGAGCCAGCATTTATTCCAATTCTTATTGAGCAGTTATTATCTTTAGCAGCCTTCAAGACTTCTTTTACCCTATCTTTAGATCCAATGTTGCCTGGATTAATTCTTAAACAGCTTGCTCCTGAAATTGCTGCTTCCACTGCTCTTTTATAATGAAAATGAATATCAGCTACTATAGGAATTTTTACTTCTGAGACAATTTTTTTTAAAGCTAAAGAAGATTCTTGATCTGGGCAAGAAACTCTTACAAGGTCTGCTCCAGCTTCTATTAATTCGTTTATTTGATTAATGGTTCCTTTTATATCTGTTGTTAATGTATTTGTCATAGACTGCACTGAAATAGGTGCATCACCACCTATCTCTAAGTTACCAACTTTAATTTTTTTGGTTTTTTTTCTTTTTATATCTCTAAATGGTCTTATGCTCATTTAATTATTAATTAAGTTCAAATGCTTCATGTAATGTTTTTACAGCTTTCTGCGTCAAATCTTCCTGAACTAAAACAGAAATCTTTATTTCTGATGTTGAAATTGCCAAAATGTTTATTTTTTCATTAGCTAAAGATCTAAACATTTTATGAGTTACTCCTGGGCTTGCTATCATGCCCGCTCCAATAATAGATACCTTTGCTAACTTTTCGTCGTGAGTTATTTTTTCAAAATTTATTTTTTTTTTATTTTTTTCAATTATATTTAACGTTTTTTTTAAATCTTCTTGTTTGATAGTAAAAGTTATATTAGCCTTTTTACCATCCAAAGAAGTATTTTGGATTACCATATCAATATTTATATTATTTTTTCCTATTGGTTCAAAAACATCTGCCGCAACACCTGGTTTATCTACTACCCCGACTATAGAAACCTTGGCATTGTTTTTGGAATAAGCTATGCCTGTTACTGCCTTTTTATAATCAATATCACTTTCCGGAATTATTTTTGTTCCATATTTTTCAGAAAAAGTTGATCTAACTTGAATTGAAATATCATCAATCATTGATGCTTGGACAGCACTTGGCTGCATCACCTTGGCTCCTAAAGATGCCATTTCTAACATTTCCTCATAAGATATTTTGTCAATTTTTTTTGCCTTACTATGCATATTAGGGTCTGTTGTTAAAACACCTTCTACGTCTGTATAAATTTCGCAAGAGTCTGTTTCAAAAAATTTTGCTATAGCTACCGCAGATAAATCAGAACCTCCTCTGCCTAAAGTTGTAATTCTATCATCTTTTGAAATTCCTTGGAAGCCTGCAATAACTGCTACTCCACCTTCTGAAATAAATTTTAAAATTTCAGTAGTTCTAATTTTGAATATCTGAGAAGCTGTATGATTGTCATCAGTAAGAATAGGTATTTGCCAGCCTAACCATGAGCGCGCTTTAATTCCCAAATCGATTAGCGCTCCAGATAAAAGAGAGCTTGATACCTGCTCTCCAGACGAAAGCAGCACGTCTAGCTCTCTGTCATCAAAGTTCTTGCTGATTAAATCAGATTTTTCTTTTAATTCATTGGTTACCCCAAACATCGCTGAAACTACTACGATAATGGCATTGCCTTGATCTTTTCTTTTTTTTATAATATTGGCAACTTTCTTAATTTGCTCAATACTACCAACAGATGTACCACCAAATTTAAGGGTTAAATTTTTCATGATAAAATATCTTATTTACTTTAATATTAATTTATTAATAAATACTCTTAATTATAAAAATGTACAAGTATATCTAAATAATTAATAAATTGAGCACCGTAGATAAAATAGAAGTAGAAAAATTTTCAAACCTATCAAAGGATTGGTGGAATCCGAATGGCAAGTTCAAGCCATTGCATATTTTTAATCCTACCAGAATTAAGTTCATTAAAGAAAAACTTATTTCACACTTTTCTTTAAATGCAGAATCTCAAAACCCTCTTAAAGAATTAAATATTTTGGATATAGGATGTGGCGGAGGTCTGCTTTGTGAACCTTTGTCACGACTAGGAGCGTCAGTAACTGGGATAGACGCATCAGAAAATAATATTAATGCAGCAAAATTGCATGCTAAAGAAATGAATTTAGATATTAAATATCTGCATTGCTCTCCTGAAAATTTAAGTAATAAAACTAAATTTGATATAGTTTTAAATATGGAAGTTGTTGAGCATGTTGCTGATGTAAATTTATTTATAAAAAACTGTTCAATGCTGATTAAAAAAGAAGGCTTGATGTTTGTGGCTACAATAAATCAAAATTTAAAATCATATCTTTTTGCAATACTGGGAGCTGAGTATGTGATGAGATGGCTTCCAATTGGCACTCATGATTGGGGAAAATTTTTATCACCACAAGATTTAGAAGATATTGCTATAAAAAATAATTTTTCAATTGAAGGTTTGGTTGGAATGAAATTTAATATATTTTTAAATAAATGGAAAAAAACTAACGATACATCAGTAAATTATATTGCAATTTTTTTAAGAAATTAATTTTCTGATTTATTTACCCAAGGTATAGTAGCAACTTCTATGCCCTCATCTAACAATTCTGCAGTTTCTTCTGGTGTTGCCTTTCCATAAATTCCTTTTAGACTTTTATTATCATAATATATATTTCTTGCCTCTTGAGGAAAATTGTCCCCAACATCCTTACAACTCTTTTCTATATATCTTCTTAGATTTACAAGTTGTTTTTTTATTTTTTTTTCATACTTGAAATCTTTAGTTTTTTGGTTTGTTTTGCTAGATAAGTTCGGTGCCATAAGTGTTTTTTTTACTAAGGTAGAACCACAATAGATACAATTTATAAGTTTTTTTTTAACTAAACGTTCATAATTTTTAGAACTGGAAAACCAGCTTTCAAAAGTTTTGTTGCACTTACATATTAAATTATATTTAATCATTTATAATAAAATCATTTAATTGTACTTAAAAAATTTATCAATTTCTATAATCTGCATTAATATCTATATAATCATGAGTAAAATCACATGTGTAAACTGTAAAGTATGCACTTCCTATATTCAAATTAACTTCAATATTTATTGAGTCCCACTTCATATATTCTTTTGTTTTATTTTCATCATAATCTTTGGCCACTCTACTTTGTTCTGCAACCAACATGTCTCCAATTTTTATTTGTATCTTATTTGCTATTACGTTTTCTCCAGATTTGCCTACAGCCATTACAATTCTTCCCCAATTTGGATCTTCTCCAGCAATAGCTGTTTTAAATAATGGTGAGTTAGCAATTGAAAATCCTACTTTCCTTGCCATTGAGGTCGATCTTGCTCCAATCACATTAATTGTAATAAATTTTTTTGCTCCTTCTCCATCTACTACAATTTGTTTGGCAAGATTTAATGATAGTCTGTGTAAAGCTTTTTCAAAATCTTGTAATTTGGGATCTAAAACGTTGTATATTTTTGAATTTTTTACTTTTCCAGTAGCAAAAATTCCAACCATATCATTTGTTGATGTGTCACTATCAACAGATATAGAATTAAATGTCGTTGCGGTTACTTTTCTTAAAATAGCTTTTAAAAATACCGAAGGTATATTTGCGTCGGTAAATATAAAGGCAAGCATCGTTGCCATATTAGGAGCAATCATTCCTGAGCCTTTTGCAATACCTGAAATTTTAACTATCTTATTTCCTATTTTGCATTCTTCATAGGCAAGCTTCGGTCTTGTGTCAGTTGTCATAATTGCACTCGCAGTCTTAAACCAAACAAATTTATTTTGTAAGGCTTTTAATTTTTTTACTAATTCTGGAATTCTATTTTTAATTTTTAAATAAGGAAAATCTTCGCCAATAACTCCCGTTGAAGCAAATAATAAATCTGTAATCTTTATAATATCATCCACACCTTTTGGGGATTGAGATGATTTTAATGTAAGTATTTTTGCCAATGTTTGTGCAATTTCTTTTAATCCTTGAGCTCCTTTTATTCCAGTAAAAGTATTTGCATTTTTAGTATTCACCATAAGTGCTTTAACAAAATTTCTCTTAACTTTTAAATTCCAATTTATGCTAGCTGACGTCACTTTTGAAGTTGTATACATGGCTGCAAAATTAGCTCCATCTTTAAAGTAGAATAGTGAAATATCGTCTCTGCCATCACCATAAAGATCTGCAGATACAGAAGATACCTCCAAACCCTCAATGGGCTGCAATTCCTGAAATTCTCCCATTTTTGACATTTTAATTTTGGGATTAAGCAAATTTTTTAAATTTAAAGTCATAAGTATTTAAAATTTGTTATTATTGATTATATAAGTCTTAATTGAATTAATATAATTTATACTACTTTGCAAAAAAAAATATAACTATTTATGTTAAACATTAGCAATATTATTGGCAAATTTATCAAAAATTCAAGCCAAAGAGAACTTGGGCGATTAAATTTAATTGTTGCTAAAATTAACGACTGGGAAACAAAAATTAATCAAATTTCTGACGAAAGCTTTGCTTTAAAAACAGCTGAATTTAAATCAAAAATTAAAAATGGATTAAAATTAGACGATTTGCTACCAGAAGCGTTTGCATATGTCAGGGAGGCGGCAAAAAGAACTTTAGGTGAGAGACATTATGATGTGCAATTAATGGGAGGGATCATACTTCATCAGGGCAAAATTGCTGAAATGAAAACTGGGGAAGGTAAAACTTTAGTCTCTACGCTACCAGTATATTTAAATGCCTTATTAGATAAAGGAGTTCATATTGTTACTGTAAATGAATATTTGGCAAAAAGAGATTCTGAGTGGATGGGTAGAATATACAAATTTTTAGGTCTAACGGTTGGATGTATTGCGAATGATCAAGAAGATGTAATAAGAAAAAAAAATTACGACTGTGATGTAACTTATGGAACCAATAGCGAATTTGGCTTTGATTATTTAAGAGACAACATGAAATATGATATTAATCAGATGGTACAAAGAAATCATGCTTATTGTATTGTTGATGAGGTAGATAGTATTCTTATAGATGAGGCTAGAACACCATTAGTAATTTCAGGAGCTACAGAAAATAAATCTGACCAATATTTCATTTGTAATAAATTTATTAAAAAGCTTGGTAAAATAGATTATGAATTAGATGAAAAAAATAAAAATGTAATGCTTTCTGATCAAGGTATAGACAAAATAGAAAAGCTTTCACAAACGTATGGTATTTTAAAAAATAATAACTTTTATGATCCTCAAAATATTAATTTAGTTCATCACATTAATCAGGCATTAAAAGCAAATCTCTTATTTTCAAAAGATACAGATTATATTGTTAGAGATAATAAAATTGAAATTATCGACGAATTCACTGGAAGAGTTCTTGAAGGAAGAAGATTTTCAGAAGGACTGCATCAAGCATTGGAGGCAAAAGAAAATGTTGAAATTCAAAGTGAAAACCAAACTTTAGCTTCTATAACTTACCAGAATTATTTTAGACTTTATGAAAAACTATCTGGCATGACAGGGACTGCCCTTACAGAGGCTGAGGAATTTTATGATATATATAAATTAAAGACAGTATCAATACCAACCAATCAACCTATGGTAAGAAATGACCTAAACGATCAAATATTTAGAACGCAAAAAGAAAAATATAAAGCGATAATTGAAAAAATAGAAAGTTGTTATAAAAAAGGTCAACCTATTTTAGTCGGAACAACTAGCATAGAAAAGTCTGAGCAAATTTCACTTATGCTTAAAGAAAAAAAAATAAATCATAATGTTTTAAATGCAAAGCAACATGAAAAAGAAGCTACAATAATTGCAGAAGCCGGAAAGCTAAAGGCTGTAACAATAGCAACCAATATGGCAGGTAGAGGTACTGATATCCAGCTGGGAGGTAATCAAAATAGTTTAGAAAAAAAAGAAATCGATCAGCAAAACAAATTAGCTCTGGAAGAAAAAAAAGAAGTAATTAAAAAAGGTGGCTTGTTTGTTATTGGTACTGAACGGCATGAAAGCAGAAGAATTGACAATCAATTAAGAGGTAGATCAGGAAGACAAGGGGACCCTGGCCGATCAATATTTTATTTAAGCTTGGAAGATGATTTAATGCGAATTTTTGGCTCTGAATCTATTGACGGAATAATGAAAAAATTTGGATTAAAAGAGGGTGAATCTATTAACCACCCTTGGATAAATAAAGCTTTAGAAAGAGCGCAACAAAGAGTTGAGGCTAGAAATTTTGATATAAGAAAAACTCTATTAAAATTTGACGACGTGATGAACGATCAAAGACAAGTAATATTTGAACAAAGAAAAGAGGTTATTAAATCAAAAAATGTTAATGAAATAATCGATTCTTTTATTGAAAGTTTAACTAATAATTTTCTAAAAGAAAAAACAACATATGAAAGAGAAAATCAGGTCGAGACCTTTAAAACTAAAATTAAACCTATATTAGGCCGATCATTCAATAATGAAAATTTTTTAAATCTTATAAAATTAAAAGATAAAAAGTTTATTGACGAAATTAAAAATAAATTTAATGAATTTAGAAATAAAAGAAATAAAGTACTATCAGAATTAGCTAATTTAGAGCTTGAAAAAAGAGTATTTTTACAAACTATTGATTTTCTTTGGAGATCTCATTTACAATATTTAGAAAATTTAAGGCAAGTAGTGGGCTTGCGTGGATATGCACAAAAAGATCCTTTAGATGAATTCAAAAGAGATGCTTTTAAATTGTTTGAGGAGTTACTAAATAAAATAAAAATTGATTTTATTACTTTTCTAAATAACCTTGAGGTTGTTCCTCAGCAAGAGGAAAACAAACAAACAAAAAATCAAGAAAACAAAACAAAGACTCCTGAAAGAAAAATGAAAAGAAATGAACCGTGCTTTTGTGGTTCAGAAAAAAAATATAAGCATTGTCATGGAGCTCTTTAAATTATTTTAGTAAAAATATACTTAAAAAAAGCATCAAAAGAACTACTATCAATTTATTTTTGTGAATCAGTATATTTTCTTTAATCATAGTTATAAAATTAATTTTCTTAAGTAGGTGCACATTATCTGAAGAAAATACATTAAAACTTTTTTGCTTACCAATATCTAAAAATTTTTTTTTCCTTTGCTCAAAAATTTGTTCTCCAGAAAAACTTTCAAAACTTTCTAAAATGTTTTTTAGAACTTCTTTGACTGAGGAGATAGCCTGATCTTTATCTCGATGAGCTCCTCCTGTTGGTTCTTTAATGACTTCATCTATAATGCCAATTCTTAAAAGTTCATTTGCAGTTAATTTCATAGCTTTTGCAGCTTCTAATGACTTGCTTGGATCTCTCCACAATATCGATGCGCAACCTTCTGGCGATATCACTGAATAAATTGCATTTTCAAACATCAAAACTTTATTTGCTGAAGCTAGAGCTATTGCTCCTCCCGATCCTCCTTCCCCAATAATAATTGAAATAATTGGAACTTCTAATGACATACAACATTCTATAGAGCTTGCTATTGCTTCCGCTTGTCCTCTTTGCTCAGCTCCAATTCCTGGGTATGCGCCTGGTGTATCAATAAACGTTACAACTGGAATATTAAATTTATTAGCAAGTTTCATTAACCTATTACATTTTCTATAACCTTCTGGCCTCATCATTCCAAAATTTCTTTTAAGTCTACTATCTAAATCATCTCCCTTTTCTTGACCTATAACTAAAACAGACCTTTCTTCAAATTTAGCAAATCCTGCGAGAACTGCTTCATCTTCTGCAAATTTTCTATCTCCAGATAAATTAATAAAATTTGTAAATAAATTTTCTATAAAAAATTTTGCCTTTGGCCTTTCCTCATGCCTTGCAACCAGTGTTTTCTGCCACTCATTTAAATTTGCATATGAGGCTTTTAATTTTTCATCAATTTCCCTTTGTATTGAAGATATTTTATTTGTATTAACTTCTGATATTCCTTCTTTATTAAAAGGGTCTTTTAACTTCTCAAGTTCCTCTTCTAGAACTTTAATATCTTTTTCAAATTCCAAATAAGTTTTCATTTATTCTATTATTATATATATAATATACAGAAATATGGCAAAAAAATATATTACGGTAGGAAAGCTGTCTATTGCATCTGAATTATTAAACTTTGTTAATAATGAGCTTTTGCCAGGAACAGATGTTTCTAAAAAAAAATTTTGGCATGGTTTAGATAAATGTGCTCACGAACTTGTTTCAAAAAATAAAAATCTTCTAGAATTTAGGGAGATTTTACAAAAAAAAATTGATATTTGGCATAGAGAAAAAAAAGGAAAAAAAATTAATAGTCAAAAATATTTAAATTTTTTAAAAGAAATTGGATATTTAAAAAAAGAAGGTAAAAAATTTAAAATACAAACTAAAAATGTAGATAAAGAAATTTCTACAATCGCGGGCCCACAACTAGTAGTGCCAATAATGAACGCTAGGTACGCTTTAAACGCTGCCAATGCAAGATGGGGAAGTTTATATAACGCTTTATACGGCACAGATGTAATTTCAAATACTTACGGTGCTGAGCGTGGAAAGAAGTACAATTTTATAAGAGGAGAAAAAGTAATTAAATATGCTAAAGAAATATTAGATTCTTATGTCCCGCTAAAAAATGGAAGTTGGAAAAATATTAAAAAAATTCCCAAAGTAAAAAGCAATCTATTAAATTTAAAACTAAAAAATCCAAAACAATTTGTGGGATATGCTAAAAAATCAAATAATTTATCATCTCTTTTATTTATAAATAATAATCTTTATATAGATATTGTATTTGATCCAGATGGTACTCTTGAAGTTTTTAATCCTAGTGGCAATCAAGATAAAGCTGCAATACATGATATATTTTTAGAATCAGCGATAACGACAATTATGGATCATGAAGATTCTGTTGCGGCTGTAGATGCTGAGGATAAAGTTCTTGGATATAAAAATTGGCTTGGATTAATGAGGGGCAATCTTCAAGCTGAAATGCAAAAAGGAGGAAAAAAATTTATAAGACAATTAAATCCTGATCGAAAATATATTTCTCCAAAAGGAAAAAAAATTAATTTGCACGGTAGGGCACTAATGCTAAATAGAAATGTGGGTCATTTAATGACTAACTCTTCTATTTTATTAAAAGATGGTTCAGAAATACCAGAGGGAATAATGGATGCGTTTATAACAACTGCAGCGGCAATTCATGATTTTAAAAATGAAGGAAATTCGAGAACAAACTCTGTTTATATTGTTAAACCAAAAATGCATGGACCTGATGAAGTTGCATTTACCAATTTAATATTTGAAAAAGTTGAAAAAGTTTTAGGACTAAAAAAATATACAATTAAAATTGGTATAATGGATGAAGAAAGAAGAACATCAGTAAACTTAAAAGAATGTGTAAGAGCTGTAAAAAATAGAGTTGTTTTTATTAATACTGGTTTTTTAGATCGTACTGGTGATGAAATGCATACCTCGATGGAAGCTGGGCCAATGATAAAAAAGGGAGATATGAAATCTTCAAAATGGATTTCTGCATATGAAAATAATAATGTTGATGTAGGTTTAGCTTGTGGATTTTCAGGAGTAGCCCAAATTGGAAAAGGAATGTGGGCCGCGCCAGACAAAATGTCAGATATGGTTACCCAAAAAATAAATCATCCAAAATCTGGTGCTAATTGTGCTTGGGTTCCATCACCAACCGCAGCAACACTTCATGCTTTGCACTATCATCAAGTAGACGTTTTTTCTAAACAAAAAGAGTTAAAAAATAGACCGGTAGCAAAATTAATAAACATTTTAGCAATTCCAACCGCTAGTAGACCAAATTGGTCTGCAAAAGAAATCACAAAAGAATTAGAAAATAATGCCCAAAGTATTTTGGGTTACGTAGTTAGATGGATTGATCAAGGAGTTGGCTGTTCTAAAGTTCCAGATATTAACAACGTAGGTCTGATGGAAGATAGGGCTACCTTAAGAATTTCTTCTCAACATATTGCGAACTGGCTTCATCATGGAATCTGCAGCAAAGAACAAGTTTTAAAAACTATGAAAAAAATGGCGAAAATTGTAGATAAGCAAAATATTCATGATCCTGCATTAAAAGGTTATGCCTCTTATAGAACTATGTCTGATAATTATGATAAATCTATCTCATTTAAGGCAGCTTGTGAATTAGTGTTTCATGGAAGAAATCAGCCTTCTGGATATACGGAGCCTATTTTACACTTAAACAGACTTCTTAAAAAAATCTAATCTCCTGATATTGGTCCTCTATTTTTAAAAGCTGAAAATAAAGTCCCATCGTCTAGAAATTCAATTTCTCCACCTACCGGCAACCCTTGCGCAAGTTTTGAAATTTTAACTTTTATATTTTTCAAACTATCCTGAATGTAATGTGCTGTTGTCTGTCCCTCTACTGTTGCGCTTGTTGCTAATATAACTTCTTTTACTGAATTATTTTTAACTCTATTTATTAATGACGTGACTAAAAGTCCATCATCTTTTTTACTTTCTAAAGATGGCAAGGTTCCACCTAAAATATGGTAATGCCCCTTATAAATACCAGCGCCTTCTATAACCCACATATCTGCAATGTTTTCAACTACACAAATTTGATCATATTTTTTATTCGAACAAATGCATTGCGAATTTATAGATTTTAGATTGCCACAAATTTTACATCTAATTATATTTTTATACATTTGGGCCAATGTGTTCACTAAAGGTTTTGTTATTTCTTCTCTATTATTGATAAGTTTTAATACAATTCTTTTAGCTGATTTAGGGCCTAGTCCAGGCAGCTTTGAAATAATTTTAATTAAATCTTCTATCTCTTTAACGTTATTATTAGTCATTCTGTTTTTAAAAAGGAAGTTTAAAACCAGGAGGCATGGTGATTCCTCCTGTTGCTTTTGAAATTTCTTCAGATGTTTTTTTTTTTAATTTTGATTTTGCATCATTATGTGCGGCAACAATAAGATCTTCTATTATTTCCTTAGATTCTTTTAATAATGAATCGTTAATATCAATTTTTTTAAGTTCAGCATCTCCGTTCATAATAAGCTTTACTGTGCCACCACCAGACACACCCTCAACTTCAATTTTTTTAAGTGCCTCTTGGGTGTCTTTCATTTTCTCTTGCATTTTTTTTGCTTGAGATAGTAAATCTGAAAAGTCAGTCATAATTTATTTTTTTTTAACATCTATTAATTCGCTGTCAGGGAAAATACTTTTAAATGTATTGTAAATTTCTTCTTTTTTTTCCTTTTCCAATAACTCATCTTTTTTTATCGATTGAAGTTCTAAAAATGTTTTTTGCCCTTTTTGCTTATTTAAAGATATAACCCATCTTTTTCCTGTCCATTCAAGTAATTTTTCTGATAAATTTCTCACAAAATTTTTTCCTAAATTTTCATTAAAACTAATATCAATTTTTCCATCAGAAAATTTAATTAAATTTACATTTCTTTCTAAATCGTATTTTAACTCGACCTCTTTTTTAATTGATGAAATTTTAACCAAATCTTCAAAAGATGAGATATTTTCATTTTTAATACTATTATCTAAATTTATTGGATTTGGAGATGCGAGTTCTGGTTTTGTTTGGATCGTATTTTTTATTTGATCTTTAGAAATTTTATTTTTTTCACTTTCTTCACTTATTTTAGGTGCTTGCTTAAGATCTATTGCATTTTCATCTGCTGAACCTAAATTCTTTTTATTTAATAAATCTAAAATTTCTTCATAACTTGGCATGCCCTTTAAATGCAGAAGTCTGATAACTAACATTTCAAGTGATAAAATAGGATTAGCGACAATAACTAATTCATCTATTCCCTTAAGAACAAACTGCCAAAAAATTGTTAATGTGGAAATTTCTATATCTTTTGAAATTAAATTAATTGTTTCTTTTTCTGACTCAGATATAGATAATTCGGTATCAAAATCTCCTAAGTTTTTATTTTGTATTATAAAATATATCATTTCTAAAAGATCATTTAAAAAATTAGCTGGTTCTATTCCTTCATCAACTAATTGTCTTAATTGAAAGATTGATTTTTTTTGATCACCCTCAATTATAAATTTTAAAAGATCTAAAATTTTTGTTCGATTAGCTATTCCCAGCATTTTTCTTACAAGTTCTTCACTTATTTCCCCTTCTTTGATACCTTGACTAATTAAAGCTCTATCTAAAAGAGATAGCGAATCTCGAACTGAACCTTCAGCTGCTTTTGCAATTAGCTGCAAGGCTTTTTCTGAAATATTTCCATTTTCAATTTTTGAAATTTTTTTAAGATTTTCTAATAACACTTGTATAGCTACTCTATGTAAATCAAACCTTTGACATCGTGAAATAATAGTTACTGGTATTTTTTTAACTTCTGTAGTTGCAAAAATAAATTTTAGATGTGGAGGTGGCTCTTCTAAAGTTTTTAAAAGCCCATTAAATGCTTGTTTACTCAACATATGAACTTCATCAATAATATATATTTTATATTTTGCAGATGTTGGATTATACTTTGATGACTCAATTAATTCTCTAATATCATCAATTCCAGTTCTTGAAGCCGCATCCATTTCCAATACATCGAGGTGTTTGAAATTACTTATTTCTTTGCAGCTACTACATTCGCAGTATTCACCAGGTTTATCTGCCATAAAATTTTTTTCACAATTAATAGCTTTAGCGATTAATCGAGCTGTAGTAGTTTTTCCAACACCACGAATTCCAGTAAGCAAATACGCATTGGGTAGTTTATTTAATTTGATAGAATTTGTAACAGTTTGCACCATTATATCTTGACCAATTAATTCTTTAAAATTATTAGGTCTGTATTTAAGTGCTAAAACTTTATGATCGTTTTTTTTCATATATTGTTTAGGAGACTGAACAACAACCTGAAATATTTCGTTACGGCTGCTACGTTTCCGTTCTGACCGGGTTATGCGAATAATTCCACCCGCTGCCAGCCTCCTGCTCTATTATATCAGTATAAAATTAATAACTACAATATAAGTATAGGTTGTTTATTAACTTTTATATCTAAACTTATCTGCTTCATAAACCCCCAGAATATCTAATTTCTGTGTATGAAAACCCAATTCTTCTAAAGCTTTTTGCAAAGATGGATCTTCAATATGACCCTCAATATCTATATAAAAGTTAACCTGGTCAAAGGTATTTTTTACCGTAAAACTTTCTAATTTACATAAATTTACACCATTCGTGGCAAATCCACCCAATGCTTTATAAAGTGCAGCTGGTTTACTTTTGAGTTTAAATATACAACTTGTAATATATTTTTTCTCTTTAAACTCTGGATGCTTTGTCTCTCTTCCCATAATAAAAAAGCGAGTTACATTGCCTTGGTCATCCTCAATATCTGGTTCTAATATTTCTAGATTATAAATTTTAGCAGCTAGGCTAGAAGCAATAGCAGAATCACTTCTATCATTGTTATTAGAAATATGCTTGGCTGATCCTGCTGTATCAGCTGAAATTATTGCTGTTAATTTATATTTATTAATTATTTTTTGACATTGCCCTATTGCTTGGGAATGACTTCTGACTGTTTTAATTTCATTAATTTTTGAACCTTTAATACCAAGCAAATTATGATTTACTCTTTGAAAATGCTCTGAATGTATTTGAAGTTTATATTTTGGAATTAAGTAATGTATATCTGCTACTCTACCAGCTAGTGAATTTTCTATTGGTATAATAATTTTATATTCAGAATTTTTTTTAGCTACCTCAAAAGTTTCTTCAAAAGTTGAGCAAGATTTTATTTCTGCATCTGAAAAAATATCTAAAATAGCTAAATGAGAATAAGCTCCTTTTTCGCCTTGAAAAGCAATTTTTATTTTTTTTGACATATTTATTTCATTTCTTTGCTTACTTTTTTAAAATCTTCTTTAGTGTCAACACCTAATGGAGATTTATCACAAAAACCGACTTTAATAGTTATATTATTTTCTATTGCTCTCATTTGCTCTAAATTTCTATCTATTTCTAATCTAGATCTTGAGAGCTTTACATACTTTGTTAAAGCAACATTTGTAAAGGCATAAATTCCTATGTGATGGTATATTTTTTCATTTTTTAAATCTTTTTTTAAGCGAAAAAAATCTCTTGCATTTAAAAATACATCGTTTTTCAACTCTTGATCAAGATGTACCTTTACAATATTTGGATCATTCATCTCTTCGTGATTTTTTATGTTTGATGCTAATGTCCCTATATCAGAATTGCTTTCTCTCATAAGTTTTTCAAGTTTAGAAATAGATTTTGGTTCTATATTGGGCATATCTCCTTGTAAATTAATTATTAGATCTACATTGTCTTTTAGATTTTCTGAGTACACTTCATAAACTCTGTCACTGCCTGACATATGATTTTTTTTTGTTAAAATTCCTTTACCTCCATTTTCATCAACAACATCAAGTATCTTTTGATCTGGTGTAGCAATAAATATATCCCCAACCTCTGATTCCTTGGCTCTGTTCATTACGTGCACAATCATAGGCAAGCCATTAATTTTTTCTAAAGGTTTGTTTGGAAATCTTTTTGCATCTAGGCGAGTGGGTATAATTATTGCTGTATTTTTCATAATTAACAAAATTATGCGTCTAACCGTCGCAAAACAAACTTGTTAAAGTTTATTTTTTTGGTCCAACTCATGGTATATTTCTTATAGTTGTACTAAATTTAAATGCTTTTTTAAAATGAATAAAATTATTGTTTCAATCATATTTGCTGCAGTTCTTGTTTTTGGAATTAATAAAATCACTGATGCTATATATTATGTGGAAAAACCAGAAAAATCTGCGTATCAAGTTGATTCTGTAATTGCAGTTGCAAGCACAACGTCTGAGGAAAAAAGTTCTGGTGGTTCGGGATCTGAAAATATAATGGCTTTATTTGCTTCCACAAGTTCAGCTGATGGTGCAAAAATTTTTAAAAAATGTGCGGCTTGCCATAGTATAGCTCAAGGTGGTGGTAATAAAATTGGCCCGGCTTTATGGAGTGTTCTTGGAAGAAAAGCTGGTTCTGTTTCAGATTACAAATATTCAAAAGCAATGGCAGCACACGGAAAAATATGGACGTTTGAAGAAATGAATGGTTTCTTAATAAAACCAAAAGACTGGATAAAAGGAACTAAAATGTCTTTTGCGGGATTAAAGAATGCAAAAGAAAGAGCTGCAGTAATTTTATATATGAATGAAAATACAGATAACCCTTTACCCTTAAACTAGATATTTATTTAAGACACCACTCTATAATACTTTTTTGAGCATGAATTCTATTTAAACCTTCTAACCACACCGCTGATTGAATACCATCCATCACCTCATTTGTAACCTCTTCTCCTCTACTAGCTGGAAGACAATGCATAAAAATTGAATCTTTATTTGCAGCTTTCATTATTTTTTTATTTACTTGGTATGGCTTAAGTGCTTTTTTCTTTTTAATTTTATTAGTTTTGTCACCCATTGAAATCCACTTATCTGTCATAACACAATCTGCAGAGCTTGCTGCTTTAATAGGGTTTTTTGTAACTACAATTTTTCCTTTATTTTTTTTCGCCCACTGAATAATATTTTTATTTGGCTCGTAACCTTTTGGACATGCTATACTTAATTCAAAATCAAATTGAACAGCAGCTTCTATTAGTGAATAAACAATATTATTTCCATCTCCAAGCCAAGCTATTTTTTTATTTTTTATTGGGCCCTTTAGTTCTTCGAAAGTCATTATGTCTGACATAATCTGGCAGGGATGGTTCAAGTCTGTTAAACCATTAATTATGGGCACATCTAAATATTTGGAAAATTCTTCGACATTTTTATGTGCGTGAGTTCTTAACATTACAACATCTGCGTACTGAGATAAAATTTTTGCAGTATCATATAAGCTTTCATTACCTGTTCCATAGTGAATTTCATCAGGATTTAAAATTAATGATTTTCCTCCCAATTGTTTCACAGCTAGATCAAAAGAAATTCGAGTTCTTGTCGATGGTTTCTCAAAGATCATAATTAAAATTTTATTATCAAGAGGCGCATCAGAATCTATTGCATTTTTATTTAAGCTAGATCTTTTTTCTTTTCTGGATTTTGCGTTATCAATAATAACTCTTAATTCATTTTTTGAAATATCTGAAATGTTAATAAAATCTTTCATAGTTAATTCATGTCCTTACAAACTTTTTCAATTTTATTTATTGATTCATCCAATTCATTATTGCTTACTATAAGTGGTGGAAAAAGTCTTATAACGTTATCTTCAGCCTTTAATGTAAGCATTTTATGATCCATCAGTTTCTTTATAAACGTAGTATTATCGACTAGCATTTTTAAACCCACCATTAAACCCATTCCTCTTATTTCTCCAATAATTTTTGGATGTTTGTCTTTGATTTTATTTAACCCCTGGTAAAAATATTCTCCTTTTTTTTTTACATTTTTTAAAAAGTCTTTTTTTAAAAGAATGTCAAGTACAGCATTTCCAATAGCCATTGCTAATGGGTTTCCTCCAAAAGTGCTTCCATGAGTGCCTGCGGTCATACCAACAGAAACTTTTTTTGTAACCAAGCATGCGCCAAGTGGAAATCCTCCTCCTATTCCTTTGGCTATAGGAACAATGTCTGGATTAATTCCTGATTTTTCAAATGCAAAAAAATTTCCAGTTCTATAAGCACATTGAACTTCATCTAAAATTAAAAGTATATTGTTTTCATCACATAATTCTCTTAAGCCTTTTAAACAAAAATCAGGGATAACTTTAATGCCTCCTTCTCCTATAATAGTTTCAACCATAATTGCTGCTGTATTTTTATTAATGGCTCTTTTTATAGCTTCGTGATCAGCAAAAGGTACTTGGTCAAAACCATCAACTTTAGGGCCAAAACCTTCTGTATGCTTAGGATTGTTTGCCGCAAATAAAGCAGCTAAAGTTCTTCCATGAAAGGCACCTTGAAATGTAATAATTCTATTTTTTTCAGGTTTTCCGATTTTATGAAAATACTTTCTAGCAATCTTTATGCTTGCTTCGGTTGCTTCTGTTCCTGAATTTTGAAAACATACAAAATCAGCAAATGTATTTTCTGTTAATCTTTTAGCTAATCTTTCTTGATCTGGAATTACAAATGCATTAGAAACATGCCATAACTTTTTAGATTGCTCTTGAATTGTTTTGACCAAATGTTCATGACAATGGCCCAGAATATTAGTTGCAATACCTTGAACAAAATCAAGATATTTATCGCCATTTTCTGCAATTAGATAGCTGCCTTTACCTTCAATGAAAGCAATATTTTTTCTTGCGTATGTACCAAGAACAGAACTCATAAATATATTAGGATTTTATTTTATAACCTTTTTTAAATAAAATATATGCCACAAACCATATTATGCAGCTTAAAGAGATGAGGTATATAATTCCAAATTTTATTGACCCATCGGAAACTCCTAAAAAACCATATCTAAAACCATCAATAACATAAAAGAATGGGTTCATTTCACTTATTTCTTTTAAACTTTCTGGCAATCTATCAATTGAATAAAAGGTGCCAGACAAAAAAGAAAGAGGCACTATAATAAAGTTTGTGGCTGATGCCATGTGATCAAATTTTTCTGCCCACAATCCTATAATTATGCCTAAAGAGCTTAAAATAAAAGATCCCAACAAGGTAAAAACTAAAATATAAAAAAAACTATAAAATGTCATTTCCACTATTAGGCTAAATACAATTATTGAAACAAATGCAATAATAACGCTTCTGGTACATGCTGCTAAATTTGTAGCTAAAGTAATCTCGCCTGCTGTTAATGGGGCGTATAAAACATCAACGATATTACCTTGAATTTTTCCTATCATAATTGAAGATGACGAATGTGAAAAAGCTTGCTGTATAACTTGCATCGCAATAAGCCCGGGAGCAAGAAAAGTTATAAATGGAAAACCCAAAACCTCTCCTCTATCATTTCCAATAGCCAATGAAAGAACAAGAAGAAATAAAAGTGAAGTTACAAGTGGAGAAATCACGGTTTGTATGACGACAATTAAAAATCTAAGAACCTCTTTTTTATAAAGTGTCCAAAATCCAATCCAATTCACATAACCAAAATTTTTTTCGTAAATTTTATATTTTTTTTCAATTTCAACCATGAAGAAAGCTTATATAGTAAAAGGTAGATAAATAAAGAAGGCCCATTTAATTGAATATTGTTGATAACATATCCACATGAGGTATTTTTTTTTATTGCAAATACCATATATAGTAGCTTTAATCAGAAATAATAAAAATGAGCTGGACAGAAGAAAGAGAAGAAAAATTAAGAGAGCTATGGAAAAAAGGCCATACAGCTAGTCAAATAGCTGCTCTGCTCGGAAGTACCACGCGTAATGCAGTAATAGGTAAGGCTCACCGTTTAAATTTAGAAGCAAGAACAACATCAAGAAAAATTGCTCCCAAAACGAATTTACAAAATAATAATAGTATTTCAGGAACTCCGAGAGTTAAGACTGAAAAACTTGGGCGTAAAGCAAAATTTAAAGCTTTATTGCTAGATAAAAACTTTGAACAGGAAAAACCAAAAAAACTCGAAGAACTAACTGAAGAAACTTGCAGATGGCCTATTGGTCACCCTAATGAAGAAAAATTTTATTTTTGTGGAAGAAAATCAGTTGATAAATTTCCTTACTGCCAACTTCATGTGCTTTACGCTTTTCAGCCTAAAAACACAAAAGAAGAAGACCAAATTACTGAGGAAGACATTCCTGATTTTATAGAAAAAAAAATCAAATCAGCTTAGTTTACTGAGATAGTCCTTTAATTTTATTTATTAGATCTTCATTTATTTTTCTTGGACTTGTATCTTGTCTATTTTTATGACGTCTCTCGCCCGGTAAACGAACTCCATCCATTCCTGACATTTTATTAAAAAATTGATCTGCGTGTTTATCCCAACCTGATCCAGCCATTTTTTCCGGTGATATTGCTAATATAAATTCTCCTCCACTTGGAGGTCCACCATCGTTATTATCTTTGACAGCTGTTTCAAAACTAAAATTATCTCCAACTAAAGCTCCAGCTAATAACTCTACCATCATTGCTATTCCTGATCCTTTGTAACCGCCGAAAGGAAGCAAAACTCCACCGTCAGCTATTTCAGCCGGATCAGTAGTTTCTTTTCCATCTTTTGTAAGACCAGTTCCTAAAGGAACTTTGTGGCCTTCTCTTTTAGCTACTTGAACTTCTCCCATAGCCATTGATGCCGTTGCCATGTCGTAAACAACTGGAGTTTTTCCAGGTCTTGGCCAAGCAAAAGAAATTGGATTTGTTCCAAATAAAGGTTTTGTTGCGCCAGCGGGAGCAACTGAAGGTTTATAAGAAGTGCAAGCAAAAGCAACTAAACCTTCCTCTGCAATAGCTTCAGTTTCAGGCCACATTGCAGCCATATGATGTGAATTATTAATTGCTAAAACAGCTACTCCATTTTCTTTAGCTGCTTTAATTAATTCTGGCAAACCTTTATTAAGGACCATTGGTGCTAAACAATTATTTCCTAAAACTTTTATTACACTAGGTGAAATTTTCTTAACTTCGGGTCTTGCTTTTCCATTAATTTTTCCACTTTTAAGTCCAGCAACATAAGCTGGCAATCTAAATAATCCATGGGATAAAGATCCATCTCTTTCGGCTTTCATTATTAAATCTGCTAGAATAGATCCTGTTTCATCATCGCAACCATTTGCTAATAAAGTTTTTTTAGCTAAATCATGAATTTCATCTAAAGTTAATGAAGTAGTTTTCATATTTTATTTATGTTTCTTACTTAAATCTTTTTTAAGATCTTCATG